>Ga0207421_10000755_pt1 | contig 41904 bp, 27 predicted proteins | sample SodLakKL_010_SED_4_FD_187542 | JGI IMG/M metagenome (GOLD analysis project Ga0207421, IMG submission 187542) | Alkaline sediment microbial communities from Lake Tanatar, Kulunda Steppe, Russia - 8KL_010_SED (SPAdes) (version 2) | ecosystem: Environmental > Aquatic > Non-marine Saline and...
ACCTTGCCTATCAGCCGATATCCCAGGCGCTCGATCTGCTTTTCCAGCACATACGACGCTATGAAATCATCTTCGACACAAAGGATATCGATCATCGGAAATATTTTATAAAATGCCGGGGTGTCCGGTGAGGTGGTCTGTATAAATGTATCAAAAAGAAATTACTTCCATATGCAGGACCATCCAAATTAGAAAATTTCAATAAACGGTGAAACGTGGACGTTTTTATTACTAGTTATCATGCAATTTATTAACTAATCCTTAATAATCCGGACCGGGGATCCATATGAGCCGACCCGCAGACAAACCGGTGCTCCTGTTCGACGGCGTTTGCAACCTGTGCAATCGCTGGGTGAATTTTGTGATCGGCCGGGATCCGGAGGGACGCATCATGTTCGCTCCGCTGCAGTCGGATGCAGCGGGGAAGCTGCTGGATGAGCATGGCCTCGACCCCGACGCGATGGACACTGTGGTGCTGATCGACGGGGGGCGTGCGTATGAGCGGTCCGAAGCCGCGCTGCGGATCGCCGTCTATCTGAAAGGGCCGGTCCGGCTGCTACGCATCGGCCGCATCCTCCCGAAAAAACTGCGCGATGCGTTGTATGACCTTGTCGCTCGAAGGCGGTACCGCTGGTTCGGCAAACGCAAGGAGTGCCGCATGCCCGAGCCGGGGATAAAGGACCGGTTCCTGGAAATGAACTGAACCAGCGTCCGGTTACCCTGATGACAATACCAGGAATCGGCAAAGTAAGCGTATGGACCATACAGGCTGAAATCGGTGATGTTAAACATTTTCCATCACACAAGCAGTTTGTCAGTTATTGCCGTATGGTACCTGGGAGTAACGACAGTGCTGGAAAGCGTAAACATAAGCCGGGGTGTATAGATGGAAACAAATATCTAAAAACAGCAAAGAGTCCTTCAATATATTATGGCCATTGGCCCCGCCCTGCAAGCCCGTGCTTGGACACAGGGTTAAGTTAATAAACCCGTATTTGTGATTGGGGAAACAGGACGGTGGATTTTAAACAGATCTGGGATGGTTCGATGAACGAACATCGAGTAGAATAAGGGTCTATTCGAAAAACCCAGAGAGATGCAGATACCGCTGGTGTTTTTTGACAGGCACATTTCGGATCTGGGTGTTCAATAGTGTCATTTGAGGATGGCGACCACTTCCACGAAGCGGTCGCCGTACACTAAAGAGCTCATGATTGCCGATGGAGACAATAATCGGGGTTATTTTTCCATCTTCATCTATGAGGGATTCTTTAACACCGTCGAACCAACCGTATAAACGGTCTTTTAGCAACGGATCACCATTGTCATAGGCGATATCTCCGCCCAGGGAATAAAGTCCACGTCGTATTCCATTACCACCCGGTTCATTTTTTTGAAATCCTCATCGTGAGAGGCATCACCACCGGCGGCGAAGCGAATCGGCTCGCTCAAATCTTTCGGCATGGTTTTAAAGCGATAGGATACCGTCTCGTATCCGAACCGGAATCGATATGTTGTGCCCGGTTCCAGGTTTCTAAGTGTGACGCGGTGAATGTGCCGGTCCGAATGCGGAAAATTGTGGTATGCGCCGTTCACCTCACGCCATTTGTCTCCTCCGAGTTTTTTAAACTGAAGCACGGATCGCATGTGATAAGCTTTCTGATCTGTTTTACATTTTGTGAATTTGGAGCTTATCTCACATATGATGTATAGGAGTCGATTTCAACTCCTTGATCGGTTACCACTACGATTTCCCTGCGATCATCATAGAGCGTTACAATAATTCCATGATTCTCACTGGCGAATTGATTGATATACCATTCATCCTTGCTGTTTCCGTCGCGTGGTCCGGCGACCCATGCACCGTCGCCCATATATACGATACCCTCACTGTCGTCCACAACTTCACCATTGCGGATAGGATGGGTACGCTTGTAGGTATGATCGTGATTTTCGAAGGAAAGCTGGATATTGTACTGTTCAAAAAGCGGGACCCAATGCTTTCGTATCAAGACACTTGTATCACCGGAATAGGAGCGATGGGACGGATAAGCAGGGACATGATAAGTCGGAAAAACGTGTGGAATGTTCACTCGCTCCATTAATGTCCGTTCAAGCCAACCGGTCTGCCCGCCGGCAACATCGGAATAGTGGTTGCTGTCCAGAGCCAGAATACTCATGTATTCGCCGAAATCAAGTACGTTGTATGCAGGCCGTCCGGGAAAAGCGAACAGATGGAAAAAATAGGTGGGCTTGCCGTCCCACAGATTGTGACGATCCATAAAAGCTTCAGCTTCTTCCTGTGTCAATTCGTCGTGTGGGTTGGAACCGCGAAGGAGTCGTCTGACACCGAATAATTCATGATTACCGATAATAATGACGATTGGGGTCACTTTCCCGGTATCGTCAATCAGAGAATTTTTAATACCGTCAAACCAGTCATACCAACGATCGATACGGGCCGGATCTCCATTGGCGTAAGCGATGTCACCACCCCATTTAATGAAATCTATGTCATATTCCATTACCACTCGGTTCATTCTCTCAAAAGCCTCGCCTGTACCGGCGTCACCGCCGGTGGCAAAGCGCAGTGGCTCGCTAAGGTCCTGAGGCATGGTTTCGAAGCGATAGCTTTTGGTTGCATCGCCGAAGCGGAACTGATAGGTCGTTCCCGGCTCAAGATCTCTCAACGTAACCCGGTGAATGTGGCGCCTCGAATGTGGGAACTGATGGTAGGCTCCATTTACTTCCCGCCATTTTTCGATTCCCTCTTCCCTGAATTGAAGCAGTGATTTCATGTGATAATTCCCGTGGTACGGGAGAGTGTGCCAGTCGATGGTCATCGAAGTGGTCGGATCGTACTGCCATGTCAGAAACAAGGCCGTTGGATCAAATTCAATTTCTTCGGTTTGCCGGTTGTCTTGCGCCGCTGTTGCAGCTTCTGCGGTTGCCGGTTCCCCGTTGGTCATTTCACTGGTACCGAAGCCGTATATGGAAAGGCACAACAGCAGTGCATATGCTCCAATGCGTATTTTTGTTTGACCTCCAAAAATATCCAGGAAAGCAGAGCGTGAGTTCTTCATCATCGTGGATTTTCTTTCGTTTATAATACGTTTAGGGGTTATTGAACTGAGAGATTTTTCAGGTCTGAATATCTGGTTTGTTAAGTATGAAGCAGATTCACTGGTTCAAGTTTTTAATGTGCAGGCAGAGGGTACAGCCCTATCCGTCTAATCGGGATTTATAAACCGGATGGGCTGTGAAAACATCATATCTACAATGCCCATCGGTTCATTTCCTCTTTCGTAGCCTTCGTAATCGGTACCTCCGGCCACACCAAGAAAATCATGTAGCATAGCAATGTCGTAGACATTCATATGCTCGATCATATTCGCGGTCAACGGCTCCCCCTGTTTGTGCGTATCGGGAAACGCCATGGCTTCAATTCGCACATATTTCCGGTTAATTGAACCGTCATTGTTGCGTGGCAGCTCAAATCGCGCCTGTGAATCATTGACTACCTCTTCCATTCCTTCCTCCGTAATAAACCGGATCTGGACATTGGGTCTGATTGCAAGGTTATGCCCCTCAACAGAAGCACGCACAGCTACCGGATTACCGGCTCCATCGTTTTCCAGTTGGATGTCAGTAAACCGGAATTCCGTGTAGTCACCGGTTTTGAGCTGATTACCCTCGTCATCGGTATCAATGGCTCCAATGAGCATAAAAAACTGACCTTGGCGATAGGCTCGCAATGCATCTCGCTTTCGCTCTTCCCGTGTACGTTCATCGGGATTTGGTACAAGCAAAAGACTTCGACCGCGACCAAGCCAGCGATGATCCATGACTGCAAAACCATACATTCTCCTTCCGGTACTTAAAACGTTATCCCAGTGTTGGTAGTAGCGGTCGTGCGGAGCTTCATCCTGTCCCCCGAAGGTGCGCCGATGATTCCAGACTTCCATGCCCAAGACCCGATCGTCAAAGTCAAGCAGTGGTAAATAACTTTCGTAATCGGAGTTTTCTGGATGATTGATAATGATACCGCCGCCATCTTCAAATTGCAGTCCTTCTATTGGCTGGCCGTGTTTGTTAACCCGGTCGCCGTCAAGCGCTCTTGAAAAGGCTTCTCTCCAGGGAATTAGCGTGCGGGCGGTTAGACGAAATCGTTCAATTTCGGTTGTTTCCGGGTCGTATTCGATGTGAACCATCGGATTTTCGTCCATAACCAAGATTTTCTCATCGTACGAATGGGTAATATCCAGATTTTCAACCCTGCCGCCACCTTCGGCCGGCCGGATGGCACTGCGACTCTCACGTTCCACGATTCCTTTAAAAGTGATTCGTGCAGTGGGGTCGCCCTTTGAGCCTTCGCGCGCTTTCAAAGAAATGATCAGGCGGTAAGCACCGTCACTTTCCAATTCACTGTCCGGATCGTAAACCGTCAGACCATCAAAAAAGGTAAAGTTGCCATCAGCGAACACGTGTGTATAGGGAGCTTCCCGGGTATCTACTTCCCAGGTGCGGGCAAACCCGGAGTTGTAATAGCTCCCCGGGGTTCCGAAATGCATGTCGAAATCTGTAGTGGTGCGGTGCTCGGCATTGGGAGAGGCTATGACATCATCTTTTTCTTCCAGAAAGTCGGTCAACGCAAAATAGGGATATACCGGAACAGATGGCACATAATTGGAAAGATTGAAATGGCGAAGTCCCTGATCGTATAGGCCGTTCAATCGTTCTTCTCCGCGCCCGTGCCAGTCAGAAGGGGTGCTTAGCGGTCTGCCGTGTTGGTGTGTGGAGGAGTGCAGGTAGTGGACTTTTCCCCAGTTGATATCACTGTAAGGATTATCGATTTCCTGTATTTGAGTCTTGCAACCAGTAAAGAAAGCAAGGCCAAGAAAAATCAGTAGAAAATGAAGAGGAACATGTTGAGACATATTGATTATCCGTAGTAATTGCTTTTTAATGTAAGTGAGAAAACCTCATTGTCGGGGACGATCGGTCCAGGTATCGATGACACTGATTCTCTTCATTCTTCATTGTTTAGTTCTGGGCTTCATCACCATTCCCTAAGTGGTATTTGCAATTCTTGAATTACAGCATTCTGTAATAAACCAGATAAAAAACAATTGTAATATGTATTCATGGTCGAAATGTAAATCCCGGGTTGTACCCGACTTACATAAGTCAACGATATGGAGGTTATCCGTAGCGGGTGGGACAGGTCGTGAGAAAACGAGGTATGCTATCCAATATGACGAAATAAATGAGGGAGTACGTGACAAGTTTAATACCGAATGGGTTCGTGGTATTGTAAGTCTGGCAATACAATATCTACTCTGTGTTTCGCCAGGGTTTTAGAAACAGCTTTTGGAGCCAATGCAAAGGAGTTCTGCAAATTCCACTAGTGTCTGGTTAATAGTCAAAGAGCCTCAATTGGTTAACATTTGACTCCATGTTTTTCATGAGTTCGGGGTTAGGAAACAGCTCTTTAAATGTCATACGCTTCAATAATGAAACACTCAACACCTGCATCAGGGTGTGCAAAGGCAATCATTGAACAACTGTGTACTGTAGTGAGTTTCAAAATTATGGAGTTGTGTGTGAGTCAAGCGCTTGATTTGGATATGGCCACTTTAAACCGAATTTTTATTTGCGAAATTTCTAAACCAAACAGGATTAACGAACGGGTTTATTCGTAAATGCGGTCATTTATGGAAACATTCTCCATTACGAAGTTTTCTACGAATGCCGTATCAATCGCGGTTTCTGCTTCATACACGGTAACATTTCTGATGTATACATCTTTTACTGTAGCATCTTCCACTCCAGTAGCACGTATCGCGGTTGTAGCTTTCCGGGCGGTGACATTTTCAATGAAGAAATCCTGGTAGTGAGGAGGATGAAATTCACCACGATAGCCTTTATAGTCCGTTTGGAACCGAAGTAATGCGGTGCTGGCATATTCAACATTAATATTTCGGACCCTCAGATTCTCAATGGCACCGCCGCGATCAAGGTTTGATTTGAAATAAATAGCGGAATAAACTTCTCCCAGTTCATTATCAGTCATATAAATATTGCGAACACCACCAGACATTTCGCTTCCGACCGCCAGGGCGTTATGTCCCTGCATGAAGTTATTGCGAATGACGATGTTTTCACTGGGCCGCCCAACGCGCCAGGCATCCTGATCTCTTCCGGCTTTGATCACAATACTGTCGTCTCCGGTTGTGAAATTGTTATCTTCAATCAAGGCCATAACTGAGGAGTCCAGTACAATACCATCGTTATTGATGCGGTGACTGTCCACCGTTATTCCCCGGACGGTGACGTGTTCACTGTATATGATATGCGTCACCCACATGGGGGAGTCCACCAGGGTTACATCTTCAATCAGCACCCGGTTACATCCGAAAAACTGTATCATGCTGGGGCGCAGAAAGTCTCCCATACCGAAAATCCGTTTGTGAACCGGAACACCGTCTGCTCCCATTTGGCGTAACATGAGTTGAGACTCGACCTGATGGTCCCGCCAGGTTGCAAAGCCATGCTCGCTGTTTCCGTCGATAATCCCGCCACCGGTAAGTGCCACATTGGTAGCCTGATAAGCGTAAATCAACGGTGAAAAATTAAAGACTTCGGTGCCTTCCCATCGTGTAAGAACCTGGGGGAGGTAATACTCTGGATTGTCACTGAAACGCAGTACCGCTCCTTCGGAAACGTGTAGATTAACATTGCTTTTCAGGTGTATGGGACCTTCGCTGTACCAGGTGCCTTCAGGCAGAACAACACGTCCGCCACCACGCTTGTTTGCTTCTTTAACGGCTTCCATGATGGCAGGTCGGGTGTTGTGTTCTCCGTCACCAATGGCTCCGAAATCTCTTATATCGAAATCAATATCGGGGAAAACAGGGGATTCCAGTTTTTCCAGGATCTCTGCTTTTCCATCCCATGGATTGTCCCCATATTCGGCGGTTGAATTGCATCCCGCCAGCAATATTAGAGAAAGGATATATAAAATGGGTAAGGGTTTTAAAATATTCATGATTCTACCTTTTGATTAGATCTTATTGCAATTGATTTCGTTGGTTACTTTATGTATCTGGAATATGAGTGAAAGTTTAGATGCTCTAAGCTTGTCAAATTCAGACCCGCGGCAGTCTTTATGGTAATTATGGGCTAGAAATCCAGAGATCAAAATTAATTAATCTCTTATCTCTCACCATTCGAATGTATTGTAAAAGATGAATTTTACAATACGGGAACATCTGTCATCAAAGGTAACCAGTGCAAATAACAGATGTTTTGCATGGGTTCCATCATTGCTGGATGTCAGCTACCAAATCTCATATCCTGTATCTCCGTCGGTAAATTTATGCCAATTTGCCATTGGTTGAACATAGTTAATGACTCCTGAAGTCTGCGAACACTTGCATTGAGCATCGTTACGGATTGCCAGGACCAGGAAAAATATGCCGGTCAGGATCAAAGCTGTCATTGTATTTTGCCAGGTTCCAAGTGGATTCGATTTAATGAAATGTTCAAGACCTTGCACAGCCCCGGACTAACAGGTACAAGTTTATTTCCATGAATGCTCCATGTGGCATTATATCGGAAATGATAAACACACAAAAAAAACGGAATTCAAATCATGAGTTTTGACGTAACAAATTTCGTTAAATCATGACAGCGGAATACCCTGTTAATCCTGTCACGCACATTTATTGTTCGTTCCGTCTTTTTCCTAAAACCGGGTAATCGGGTATAATCAGTTTGTTTAAGCCAAACACTAACATTTTTTAAACGAAATATAAAACATGAAACGAACGTGGCAACCTCTTTCTGACACATAGGGTAATGATCAATATCTGTCATGGCATAGCACTTCGAGAACTTTGATTAGCTTCGCGTTTCATTGAGCATCTGACGTTATAAATCTTAAATTTCAAACGCATGAAAAAGCAACAACGTAAAAACATTCATGGTTATACCCGTCGTGATTTTTTGCAAGGAGGAATGGCATTCGGACTGCTTCCGTTTGTAACGCCAGTATCAAAAATATTCGGTGCAAATGATCGGCTGCGACTGGCCGTTTGCGGGGTCAATATTCGTGGAAATATTTTAATGCATGATTTTGCTGAACAAGAGAATGTCGAAATTGCCTGGATCGTGGATCCCGACAAAATATTACTGGTCAGGCGGGGGCAGGAGATGTTGGAGAAAACCGGGAAGATGCCAAAGTTGACAACCGACTTTCGGCATGCGCTGGATAATCCCGAAGTTGACGGAATCGTCGTCGCCACCCCAAATCACTGGCACTCTCTCATGGTCATATGGGCTGCCCAAGCCGGGAAACACTGTTTTGTAGAAAAACCTGCCAGTCACAACTTTTACGAAGGCAGAGTTGCTCTGGAAGCGGCAAATAAATATGGTGTGGTTGTACAACACGGTACCCCAAGAAGAAACAGCGCCCAATATGCCTCGTTGGTAAAAACGATACATTCGGGTAAATTCGGGAAACTTTCCGTTGCTCATGCTTTGGCTTCAAAAAGCCGGGAGGGGATCGGCCATGCACCGGTATCAAATCCTCCGGAATGGCTGGACTGGAATCTTTGGCGTGGTCCCGCCATGGTTGAGCGCTATCACGAAAATCTGGTGCATTACGACTGGCACTGGTTCTGGAAAACCGGAAACGGGGATCTGAATAATCAGGGGACCCATCAACTTGATGCGGCTTTTTGGTCACTTGATCCGGAATTGCGCGGTATTCATCCCACCCGTGTTATGAGTCTGGGCGGTCGCTTTGTCTGGGATGATCAGGGTGAAACGCCGAATACTCAATTTGGCGTAGCGGAATATCCCAATGGGCAAAAAGTTATCATATCTATCCGCAATGTGGATTACGATGGATATGAGCGACAGGTTGAAAACCGGTTCTATTTTGAAGATGGCGGCATGATCATCGGTAATGAGTATTTCTCGCCGGATGGAGACAGGCAATCACTTCATGACCTGCTTGAAGTGGCAAAGATTACACCGGGGGGCAATGCCGGAAGTTTTGTTACAGCATGCCGTGCGGGGGATCCGGGCATGGTAAATGCCAGTATGTTTGAGGGACATTATTCCAGCGCGCTTGGTCATTTGATGAATATATCCTATCGGCTTGGACAAAAAGCACCTTTTTCAGAAGATGTGACCGGTTTTGATCATCCCGTAATTCAAGAACAATTCGGGGTTTTTCATTCTCATATGCGGGATGGTGTTGGGCTGAATTCCAACGAGCATAATTACAAATGCGGTCCATGGCTGACGTTTGATTCGGATTCGGAAAAATTTACAGGGGAGTTTGCGCATAATGCAAACCTGCTGTTGCGGAATCCAAGCCGGACAGGTTTTGAAATTCCCGAAGTGCATCTGGTTTAGCAGGTTTTATGTAGACACTGTAAAAAAGTGGCGAGTGGGAACCGGGTATGACCGATATTCCCGATCGCTGATGTAAACATTATGGCTGAACAAAGGGTGACCATCTCTCCATTCAGCGTACCATGCTTATAACCGTGGCACAAGCCGGCCTGTCCGCCAACAACTAACAAAACCATGTAAGCTCCATGATATCGAACAGTAAACCTAGTGCTTTTTTATTCCGTAAAGGATTGCAGATCATCGCATCGATCAGTCTGATTCTCACAATATGGCTGCAGGCGGATGCCCAGCACATCCCGACTCCGGCAGAAATTATCGGATTTAATCCTGGGGAAGACTACAAACTTGCCGACAACGATCAGCTGGAAGCATATTACCGGGCAATTGCCGAGGTTAGTGACCGGATCAAACTTCGTGAGATCGGTACCACTACGGAAGGACGTACGATGCTGCTCCTGTATATCTCCAGCGAGGAAAATCTGGCACAGTTGGACCGGTGGCGTTCCATCAGCAAGCAGCTTGCCTTGGCACGGGATCTGGATGACGAACAGGCCCGGCAGCTTGCCAATGAGGGCAAGGCGATCACCTGGATCGACAGCGGGCTGCATTCCACCGAGGTCGCGCATGCGCAACATGCACCGCATCTGGCTTATCATATGATTACGGATGAATCCGACGAAACGCGCCGAATTCGTGAAGATGTGATTTTACTGCTTATGCCGGTTATGAATCCAGACGGACAGGATATTGTGGTGGACTGGTATCGGTCAAATGTCGGGACGGAGTATGAAACCGCACCGTTGCCCTGGCTGTATCACAAATATGTCGGACATGATAACAACCGGGATTGGTACATGCTGTTGCAGGAAGAGTCGAAAAATGTGGCGCAGATTCTGTGGCATGAGTGGTATCCTCAAATCGTTTACAATCACCATCAGACCGGGCCGTTTCCGGGCAGAATATTTGTTCCTCCTTTCACCGATCCCGTCAACCCCCACATTCCGGCTCAGGTAGTCAGGGGTGTAAATGCCATCGGCAGTTTCATGGCCGATCGTTTTGCCAGGGAAGACAAGCCCGGAGTTACGTCACGTGTGACCTACAGCATGTGGTGGAACGGAGGTATGAGACTGGCGCCATATTATCACAATCAAATGGGTATTCTGACCGAAACCCAGCTTCACCGGTATGCCACCCCGAAGTATTTCTCCGCAGATGATTTTCCGGAATATTTTCAAGCCCGGGGGTTGCAACTCGCCACCAAGCGGCCGGGTATCTTTTATCATGAGCCCTGGATGGGCGGTTGGTGGCGCATCGGGGATGCGGTGGAGTACATGATGACGGGCTCCCTGGCGGTTCTCGACATCAGTTCCCGGATGAAAGACCAATGGCTTTATGGAAAGTACCAAATGGGCAAAAGACAAATTGAAGCCGGTAAAGAGCAAGGCCCGTTTGCCTATGTGATTCCGCCGGATCAATGGGATCGTCACGAAGCTGTGGAGATGATGCGTTCCCTGCGACGTGGTGGTGTTGAGATTCATGAAGCCCGTACCGAATTTTCGGCAGGGGGGAAGGTCTATCCAGCCGGCAGCTATATCGCGTATGCCGGACAGCCGTACCGGGCACATTTGATGGACTTGATGGAACCCCAGGATTATCCCGACATGCGTCAGTATCCCGGTGGTCCGGTTGAGCCGCCCTATGATATGGCCGGTTGGACTCTGCCCATTCAGATGCATGTTCGTGTGGATCGCATAGAGAATGCGTTCGAAGTAACCGCAGACCGGGTCGAACAGATTGCTGCTCCGGATCAACAGATTTCAGGAAGCGGGGAATACGGATATCTGCTTTCGCCGGCATCCAATTTTTACAGCAAAACGGTGAACCGCTTGTTGAAAGAAGGCATCGAAGTTCGCAGGTCTCTGGACTCATTCGACCACGAAGGAAGCAGTTATGAGGCGGGAACGCTGGTCATTGTGTCCTCCGGCAGAAATGCCGATGAAGCCGTGCAGCAAATCAATCGCGACTTGGGCATGGCATTTACCAGGGTGAATTCGGAGCCGGCTTCCAAAACCCTCCGGATTCATGAGCCGAACATCGGAATTTATAAATCCTGGGTATCCAACATTCCGGAGGGATGGACACGATGGGTTCTGGATGAATACGAATTTGCCAGGGTACATACACTGGACAACGAGCAGATTCGCAATGGCGATCTCACGCCGTATGATATCATACTGATCCCGCCACAGAATCCATCATCCATATTCAAAGGGCATGAGCCGGGGACAATGCCCGAGCCGTACACCGGAGGTATTGGCGCCAAAGGAGTGGCGGCTCTGGAGAGTTTTGTGCAAAATGGCGGGACACTGCTTGGCTGGGACGGAGGCTCCGAATTTATCATGGAATATATGGATTTGCCCGTGCGAAACCGGCTTGCAGGGATAGGGGAAGAGGACTTCTTTATTCCGGGTTCTCTCTTAAGCCTGAAGCCTGAAACCGGGCATTTCCTTTCAAACGGCATGCCTGAGGAGACCGCTGCTTTCTATGTCATACGTCGCGGCAGCCACAGCCATGTGTTTGATATCATCAAACCGGCGAAAGAAGAGGGGAGAACAGGTCCGGCACCGAAAGTAGAAGTACTCGCCAGGTATGGGGAGAATGATATCCTGCTCAGTGGCTGGGCGCGCAATGCGGATGCGCATCTGGGAGGGCATCCGGCAGCGGTTCGGGTGGAAAAAGGAGAAGGCCAGGTCGTACTGTTGGGATTCCGGGCTCAGTTTCGTGGCCAGCCCAGAGCGACCTTCAAGTATCTTTTTAATACCATATACGCATCCTCGACGGAAGACCTTCCCCGGGTTGAGCCTTATCGGATAACTACGAAAATGGAAGAGTAAGGACAAACTCCGTCCCTGCCGCTTGCTTTTCGGTGATCTGTCTGTTTCTACCTGTTTACGAGCAGACCGCAAACAGGCAGCGGCCAATTTACCGGGCAGGCTGCAAATGCGCAGACTCGGTTATCTGAAGCCTTTCAACACTTCAACCACCGGTGTGGCAGCGTAGGCACTGTATCGTTGATCGATTTCCTCAACAGAAGGGGCTTCTCCCGTAACTACCCAAAAGCGATATTGCAATTTCAGGGAGTCACCTCGGTTTTCAAGATCGTAAGGAATAAATTCGCCGAAACGGCCGTACAGACGCTCCGACATTTCCGCACCCTCAGGATTGGAAGGATGACTCATGTAGGCTACGGTATAAGGGCGCTTGTTTACACTGAAATTAAAGGCATTCCATGGAAGGTCCATGATATCATCATCATCTCCAAGCTCTACTCTTCTACCAATATGGGAAAGGTTAGCAGGACGTATGAAGAGGCTGGTGCCGTTTCCATCTTCCTGATCGGCGACTTCCTGTGAAGCTCTGAACTGAACACCACCGTGATGGCGGTCGCCACCAAGGTGTATGTGCTCATCTATCAGGGAGGTAATGGTTGAATTGAAATCGATCAGTGTTTCTCCCCGGCCCTGTCTATAGGCTCTAAGCTCCCGGATCTCTTCGGCAAACGGTTCTCCGTCAAAATCCTTCCACATAATCCGCATTACATGACCACCTGTTACCGGGCCACTGTACTCTGCAATGATCTCATAGTGCTCGCTGCGTTCTTTTTGTCTTACCGATCCCCAAATATCGATACGCTCATCACTGCCACCAATGTATACCCGGTACCCGTAAAAAATTCCCCGGTGATGACCGTATAATCCTCCGGGACCTTTTGTAATTTTCTGTTTTCCGGCAGGATCGAACAAATGATGAAAGGGTTTCATCGTCAGTCGTGTGTCCTCGGGGTCAAATTTTTGGTGTTCATATTGTAAAACCGGGAGGTCGCCCAGATTCAGCCGCGTCGAGGAGGGACTGGGTGAGTTCCACGAAAAAATTGATGAGCTGCATTGAACACCGGTTAAAATTCGGTAATCGACCGTTTCACCGGCTGATTGGCTTACAGTCCACCACAATTTTGCATGCGACCCGGATAAGGTAATCTGGCCAGGAACAGGGCTGTTTCCATATCCCGATGAGAGGCAGACGACAGAGTTTTCTGTATATCGACTCGAAGGCAGCTCCGCCGATACAGGATGATTTATGAGGTCATATTCGCCGGCATTGACACGAAATACTATGTTATTATCGTCTTGAGTAATATTACCCATAATCAGAAAAGCAAAAAGGAACAAAGAGCTTAAAAACGAGGTGGTCATATATCAGATATTATGTAGTTGATTGGAGGTAAGCTTCCCGGGATGCAAGCAAACACAGAAAGCTCAGGTAAGAATTAAGACTAATTTTTGAAATAATCACGTGACATCAAAAAGGGTATGCTGAATGTTTCTAATTACAGACCCGATGCCGGTCACAGCAAGGAATATAAAAGGAGGCCATTAATGGAAATTGCATGTGGATTTACTATTCCTATTACTTTGTATGGACTGCCACCCCGTCTGGATCAACTTGATGAAATCATGGTAAAAATCAGTGAAGCGGGTTTTTCATCCATGGAATTGGAAATTGTGGGCGGAAACCGGGAGTATAAGGATAACTGGCAACGTATGATCGACAAAAGCAAAGAGCTGGATCTGGATATTGCCAGCATAATGGCGGTAACCGGCAATATGTTCTCACTGGACCAGGATAAACGGAATGAGTCGTTGGTGCATTTCGACCAAATTTGCGGTATGACCAGCGAGATTGGGTCGGGATTGATAACCAATTGCTTCTATTTACCTCCGGAGTTGCAACCGAAAGAGAAATCGGAATTATATCATGGCGGTCCGCCAGTGCACATCAGCATCCCTGAAGATTTTCACTGGCCCGATTTCCGCGCTATTGTTATAGACCAGCTTCGACGTTCTTCCCGTATTGCCGACGACCATGGGCTGGAGTTTGCCATGGAGATCAGAGCCGGTGACTTTATCACTTCTGTTGACGGTCTTATCCTGTTATTTGATCAATGTGAGGTGGATAATATCGGCGTGATCTATGATGTAGCTCATGTCCATGCCGTAAAGGAATATCTGGATCTGGGCATACACAAATTTGCCGAGAAAAATTATATCAAACTGGTTCATCTTGCCGACAACGATGGCAGTCAAGCCTACCATTTACCGCCCGGACAGGGCAATATTGATTTCAGAAATGTGATTTCCACGCTGAAAAGGACCGGCTATGACGGTTATCTGGTGGTGGATCTTATAGGTGGCAACGATATTCTGGCACATGCCAAAGAGATGAAGGAAATGCTGGAGAAGTTGACAGAATAGGGCACCGGTCCAGACACCGAAATCATCTGGAATGTTCCGTGTCTGAACCGGAGCTCATGGTATCGGGGTCAGGACATAAAGGGCTTCAGCATTTCATCAATGTTGATGGGCTTATTGCTGTTGGCCGAGGCGTAGAGCGCCTCTACCACGGCTAAAGAGTGCAAGCTGTCTTCTCCTGAAACTGCCGGCTCCCGGTCATCGCGTATTGCGTCCAGAATATGTTCGTATTGTTTCCGATGGTCATTGAACGAAAGGCCTGATAACGGACTTGCAGCGCCGGCTACACTTGCTTCGCTTTTATTCTGGTCACCTTTTTCTTTGTTAGTGGAGGACAAGTGGCGGAAACGATCGCCTTCGAGCAGAGCCGTACCCTTTGTCCCATGAACTTCTATTTTCCGGGTTTGTGGCGGGTCAATAGACGTAGAGCCTTCAAATACCCCAATTGCTCCGTTTTTAAACTTAATACAGGCCACGGCGTTGTCTTCCCCTTCAATTCCATCATGGGTAAAGGTGCCTTTAAGTCCGTAAATGGTTTCAATACCGCCGGTCAGCCATTGCAGCAGATCTACGGTATGAATGGATTGGTTGATGACCGCGCCGCCGCCATCCAGGGCAAATGTCCCGCGCCAGGGAGCCTGTTTGTAGTAGTCCTGGTCCCGGAACCATTTGACGGATGCACTGGCCATGAAAAACCGGCCGATCTCTTCTTCATCAATAGCTTTTTTCATCCGGAGCACATCATCCATAAAACGGCTCTGCAAGATGACGGCAAGATGGACATTGTTGCGTTTGCATACGTCGATCAGTTTCCGGCCTCGTTCCAGGGAGACTTCTATGGGTTTTTCAACGACGACATGTTTGCCGACCTCGGCCGCGCGGGATGCAAAATCCAAATGGGTTCCACTTGGCGTGCAAATGGAGACAACATCCATATCTTTTTTCGCCAGAAACGCATCGAAATCCGAATATGCCTCAGTCCCCGGATACTTCTTGCAATAGGTGTCCAGTTTGGCTTCATTTCTACTGTACGCGGCGACGAGTTTTCCGTTCTTTGAGTTGGTGATGGCATCTCCGTGCGTCCCGGATATGGTGCCGCATCCGACGATGCCGAGATTGAGTTTTTTTTCTGCCATAACTATTTGGTTTTTTTTGTCAAGTATGGTTATTAGGAGTCTGTTCCCGCAGGTGTTTCAAAGCCGTCAATTTTTATCATTAGCGTTGTCTGGAATGTTCGGCTTCCATGATTAAAGCATTCTGCCGTGGGTACATGCCTGTTATTTTGATACAGCATCGAGAATCAGACGCGGTGAGAATCCGTCACGCGGACTGTCCATTGTGTCGAAATCGGCTGTTGAGCCATTCAGAGGCTCAAACAGAAGCGTAACCAGCTCACTGTCCGGCTGATCCTGATGGTACATCGTCAGATTCAAGAATACAGCCAGGTTCGGATTGGTCAATCTCGCTCTGATCCCATCCTGCCCTTCACCGGCGTTTTCCAATTCACCAAGGAAGATGAGATTATCACGGGATACTTGCGCTCCCGGGTGATCGTGGTCAAGTCCATATACCCGGTAACGGGTTGAACGACTGTTCCGGATCGACAGCTCCAGATACGCGTCATTGATCATGCCCGGCTCAATAATGGACAGGTCGAACTGAAGCCAGTCCATCCGGTGGGTTTCCTGTTCCAGTGTTACAACCATTACTCCCTGGGCGCCATTTCCATCTGTCAGATAAATCACTAACTTCTCGGTCTCCAGCTCTTCGGGAGGGATGCTGCGGCGCATGAGCCAGTGCAGATACTTTTCCAGATACGTGTATCCATTGCTCGCAAAAACCTGATGATAAGCAACATCCGCAAGAAGCCCGCGTTCGACTTTCCAATAATCCGGGATGCCGTCTTCTGCGGAGATCTGTGCCGGTTCTCCTTTGTCGGGCTCCTGAAATGCACCACCCGGGATATCATCAAGGCTGCTAGCATGCCCACCGGTTTTATTCATCACATCCCGCACATAGCGGTGATCATGCCGGTCCCGGGCGGCCGACGCTCCGCTGCGTGAAAGCACATCAATGTATGCCTGGCGTGCACTGACAGCACGCGTGTGCTGATACTCACTCATTCGCAAATCTAGAGGCAAACGGACGTGAGCAAATTCATCACCCCGGTGATCACCACAGGGCACTTCGCTCTCAAAAAAATCGTTGTCGGCCGGCTCCGGAGTGAACGATCCCGATGCGTTGCGATCCCGCTTATTACCTTCGATATAGACCCGGGAAGAGCGACCGAAACCGAATGTTGCAGCGGGGGGATTATTTCCGTCGATCATCACGTTTCCGATGATATTGGCATCAAAAAGCTGAGGGCCCAGCTCGCTTTCCCGGGTTCCATGCCAGGGACGTGACATGATGTAGTAAGGGCCGAGATCGGGCCGACGCGCCATACCGTTATACGTTACATTGTTGATGAACTCGAACCGCCCGGCCTGAAACATATTCAGACGTCCGGCCTGATGTATCCCCAGGTTTTTGTGAATGGTATGACTGAAAACGCCTCGTTCCTGCCGCATATGACCAAACCAGCCGGCCAGCTGACGATCGGTCGGTTCGGCATTGATCAGGTATTGGACGGTTAAGGGGCCGTCCGGGCGACCAACAAAGTTCCCCCGGGAACCCCAGCGAATGGACAGGTGGCTGAGTATGATATTCTTTGATCCGTTTGTACGAAGCAAGTCGTCACGCCCTTCATCTGAGCCGTTCTCGATGCGCAGATGGGTCACAATAATGTCTTCACAGTTGGTTATCCGAAAGCCGCCCTGATCAAAACGCAGGGTGATCCCGTCCCCGGGAGCGGTCTGCCCGGCTATGGTGAGGTTTTGTTTGTCCCGAAATTCATAATCATCCTCAAAATGAATGACGCCACCGGTATTGAATACGATGGTCCGCGGACCGTCAGCTTTTTCAATACCATACGGAAGACTTCCCTCACCGGACGTATTCGTATTGGTAACGATATAAACATCACCACCACGACCTCCAGAAGTGAATTTTGCGGCACCTTCGGCTCCCGGAAAAGCGGGGAGTGCGATGTTGTTTTGTGACGCTCCGGTTCCGCACAAAACGGTTAATACAATAAACAGGGCCAAAGAAATACTGTGCAGTATGCTTTTCTGAAATAATGCGTCTGCTCTATGCGGAGAACTAAACCGCAAAAACGAGACTGCAGTGATACGTTTAAGGCTAAACATTAGTGTTGAAAGGTGATGTATGATGCGTTGTGATCTTGATCGAGGTTTTTTTAAATGTCTTAAAGATAGGTATGAGACATAGCATCGGGAAACTCTGCGTGACAGGATCGGAGCAATCGGTAATTATGCAATCTTGTGGCGCCGTAAATGCAGAACTTGTCACAAATGTTATTTCTGATGTTCATCATGGTTCAGCCGGTTATGAGCGCAGCATGGGTTGCCGGATAGCTACATTTCACAGGGTTTAACACTCCTGTTTATATGTTTCATTAAACTTGTAGTTTGTTTTGGCTATGAGTTTCCCGGTTAAAACTGTCACGAAATATTCTCTTTTTATCGTCCTTTGTTCGATATCGTTACACAGTAAAGTCAGGGGTAGCGAAGCCCTGAAATCATTAGATGCTTCGGCAGAGTGAGTAGTCCAATGAGTCCGGTAAGTGATTTGTAAAAGCTATAACCGGAATTTGTTTCATACTGATTTCCATCCAGAAGCCGGAACTGCCATTGCCACGGCAGTTTGTTTAATTGGGGTCGATTTATATACTACTAACTTCTCAGATAATGAATGAACAAGACAGCCAATTAGAAAAGGATAATGTTGATTTACGAGCAGCCCAACAGAAAGGGGGGTGGACCAAGTTTCGCACCTATGTTCGTCTAGCAGGCCCTGGCTGGCTGCAGAGCGCTCTGATGCTGGGAGGTGGATCGCTGGCGGGAAGCCTCTATCTCGGTGTATTGACTGGTGTCAGTCTGGTCTGGCTTCAACCTGCAGCCATGATTCTTACTATCATCATGTTTGGAGCGCTCAGCTATATTGTTCTCTCAAGTAACGAGCGTCCATTCAAAGCGATTAATCAACAGATCAACCCGGTCCTGGGGTGGTCCTGGGCATTGGCTGCATTGGCGTCCTGTGTCGTATGGGCCATGCCCCAGTATGCGCTGGCCTCCGCCGTACTTCAGCAAAACCTGGCACCCGGTATTTTGGGAGCAGACGGTTTGCTCGGTGATGTTCCCTCCCGGTTGCTCATTGTTCTTTCAATTTTTGCATTAACCACTGCGATTACCTGGCGGTATAGCAAAGAGGGAAAAGGGGTAAAAGTTTTTGATTGGGTACTCAAAATAATGATTTATGTAATTGTAGCCTGTTTCATAGGAGTGGTGGTACGGCTATCGGTGCTACCGGACGGCCTGAACTGGTCAGCCATTTGGAGGGGACTGGTACCCGATCCTTCACTCTTCTTTAAACCCGCTGCCGGTTTCACCCCGCTCCTGGATGCTATTCCGACGGTGGAATTTCGTGAATACTGGTCGGATCTCATTGTATCCCGTCAGCGTGATGTCATGATTGCTGTCGTGGCCGCAGCCGGAGGGGTCAACGCTACTTTTTTAATGGCGTATTCCCTGCTTCGCCGCGGATGGGGAAAAGATCACCGTGGGCTGACGATTTTTGACTTAAGTACCGGGATGTTGATTCCCTTCGCCATTGCCACTACCTGTGTGATTATTGCCGGATCCCACCAGTTTCACACGGTACCCCAGCCCGGGTTTGTTTCCGAAACGGGAGAAGAGATGGTCGTCGAACCCTCGGGAGGTCATATCAGAGAGTATAATCAGCTCTTGAGAGGGCGGGTGATGTATAATTTGGACGACGTCACACTCACGGAGATTGAGATTGCTTCCCGTATCGAACAGATTCCCGAAGCAGAGCAACGAATGGCCGCAACCTTGTTAACCCGGGACGCCATAGACCTAGCCGCTTCCCTGGAACCATTGACGGGGAGTTTCTTTGCACGGATTGTTTTCGGTATCGGGGTTTTGGGCATGACCATTTCCTCGGTGATCATACACATGCTCGTCTCCGGAATGGTCATTTGTGAAATGCTGGGCCGACCCCATACGGGCTGGACGATGCGGATCGGTTCGTTGGCAGCCGGAACGGGTATGCTGGGGCCGTTTATTTGGGGTCAGGCTTCATTCTGGCTGGCAATACCAACATCGATCTTTGCATTTATCCTGTTGCCGAGCGCATATTTTACCTTTTATCTCATGCTGAACAAGCGATCCCTAATGGGAAGTGAAGTGCCGGCAGGTATCCGTGGGAAAATACTGAATACCGTCATGCTCCTGGTTATCCTGCTGTTCAGTGTGGTAAGTGTCTATGTCATTCATAATACGGCCGGAACTTGGGGCATTGGGGCAATCATAGCATTCCTGATTGCTATCATGGCAGGGCATTACTATGCAAAAAACAAGAACAATAAAAAGAACTGATTTTATCTATGAAGCAAAACGAATTTACTGGTGCCAGAGACGAAATTCGCCTGATGACTTTGAATCCCGGTCATTTTCATGCAGCATTGGTCCAAAAAAGTATGATGGAACAGGTACATCCGGTCGTTCATATTTACGCCCCCGAGGGACCTGACGTGACCCTCCATGAAGAGCGTATGCAAAGGTATAACACCCGTCCGGACAATCCGACCCGCTGGGAGCTCAAAACGTATACGGGCCCCGATTATCTGAAGCGCATGATTGATGAACGGCCGGGTAATGTGATGATCACCGCCGGCAACAATCGACTTAAAACCGAGTATATCAAAAGGACGGTTGATGCCGGTATCAATGTGCTTTCCGACAAACCGATGGCCATCGACAAAGATGGCTGGAAAAAACTGGTTGAGGCGTTTGAACTGGCCGACCGGCGGGGTGTATTACTATATGACATTATGCCGGAACGAAAAGAAATAACATGCGAACTGCAAAGAAGTTTGGCCCGGAACAAAGAGCTTTTCGGATCTTTAAAACAGGGAACGCCAGATGATCCGGCCATCGTCAAAGAAAGCGTTCATCACCTGTTCAAGATGGTCTCGGGTTATCCGCTTCAACGTCCGCCCTGGTATTTTGATGTAAAACAACAGGGGGAAGGGATCGTGGATGTAACCATTCACCTTGTTGATCTTGTTTTTTGGGGCGCGTTCCCGGACCAGATCGTCGACTACAAGAGTGATGTGCAAATGCTGGATGCCGACCGTTGGCCCACCAAATTATCTCTGAAGCAGTATGAAAAGATAACCGGTCAATCAGAGTTTCCGGATTTTTTGCATGATCAGGTTACCGATGGCGTTCTCCCATACTATTGCAATGGAGACATCCTGTTCACCGCTAATGGTATCCATTCCAGGGTATGTGTGAAATGGGATTATCAGGCACCGGAAGGGGGCGGCGATACACATTTCTCCACCATGCGCGGTACCCAGACGGAACTGGTTATACGGCAGGGAAAAGAACAGAATTACAAAGCGACACTGTATGTCGAATGTGCCCCTGAAACGAAAAAAAAGTCCGTTGAAAATGCTTTCAAGCAAGAAATGGATCGCTTGCAGAAAGAACTCCCGGGCATATCATATAAGGAAAACGATAAAGGCTGGGAGCTTTCAATTCCGGATAAATATTATCTGGGTCATGAAACGCATTACCAGACCATTGCACGAGAGTTTTATGAGTTTTTGGTCAGCGGACAACTTCCACACTGGGAGGTCCCGAACATGATCTCCAGATACTATGTAACCACACAAGCCCGGGAAATTGCTTTAAACAAAGGGTAGCCCTTGCTAGGAACCTGTAAAAAAAAACTACATGCATATCAATATTTATAACTCCAAAGAAGAACTGGGTAAGGATGCAGCTGAAAAGGCTGCCGATGTCATCCGTAAAAACCTTCAGGAAAAAGCGGAAACCAATATTATACTCGCCACGGGTGCAAGCCAGTTTGAAATGCTGAACAATCTGGTGCAACAGCCCGGGATCGACTGGAAGAGAGTCAGAATGTTTCACCTGGACGAGTATGCAGGACTCAGCGACACTCATCCGGCCAGTTTCCGAAAATATCTGCAGGAACGCTTTGTTGATAAAGTGAATGGACTGAAGGAGGTTTGTTTTGTTCGCGGAGACCATCCTGATCTTCAGGAGGAGATCCGGCGTCTGAATGAAAAAATATCCACTCATCCCATCGATCTGGCCTGTGTGGGTATAGGAGAAAACGGGCATCTGGCATTCAATGATCCTCCGGCCGACTTTGAAGTGGAAGATCCTTTTATTGTGGTGGAACTAGATGAAGCCTGTCGCAACCAGCAGTTCGGCGAGGGGTGGTTTAACTCTATGAAAGATGTGCCTTTGAAAGCAATAAGTATGTCGATCAAACACATCCTCAAATCCGCTCATATTATCTGTACGGTTCCGGATGAACGTAAAGCGCCGGCGGTAAAAAACTGTCTGGAAGGTGAAATTACCCCGCAACACCCGGCATCCATCTTACAGAAACATCCGCATTGTCATGTTTTTCTCGATTCCGGGTCGGCATCACTTCTTACCGGCACGACCTGATGCAGATCCTTTTTAGCAACAATCTGTCACGAAGTTACCGCAATGACACGTCCGTCTTGATAAGGAGATAACCGCACAGCAACTGATTCTGCATTTAACATTCTTCTTACACCTTTGGAGTTGAATTACCTTGATTCAGCAGTAAAGCGGCACCTCACAACCTGCTAATTACACTAAGAACATTTCCATCCAATGAGAATTAGAAGTAGTGCATTTCACGGCATTTCCATAAGCCTTTTGCTGTTTGGAATTGCCGTTCACCTGTCGGTCGCACAGGTGCCGGTAGAACCCGCGGGACTCCATCTTACGTGGCAGTTTGATCCTACAACGACAATGACTGTTGACTGGCACACCGAGCCAGGGGATCAATCTGATCATGTTTTGCAATACAAACACATCGGTTCTTCCGACTGGCAAGACATGGAATCCAGTAGTCTTGAGTACCCATACTCCGATCGCACGATCCATCGGGTGGAAATTACCGGCTTGGAACCTGATACTGAATACCGGTTCCGGGTGGGTGAGTTCACCCGCGAATATAAATTTCGAACAATGCCGGGTCAGCTCGATTGCCCCATTCGTTTTGCTGTCGGAGGGGATACCGGCAGGGGTGAGACCATGCGGAAGGTAAATCGCATTGCCGCGCAATATGATGTCGAATTTGTTGCCTGGGGTGGAGACCTTTCCTATGCCGACGGTAGAGCTGAGGAATATGAGCGCTGGCATCAGTGGTTTGAGAATAATATGGAAGGATTAATTACCGATGACGGACGCGTTATTCCTATTCTTACGGCTATCGGAAACCATGAGATGAAACGTCAGCGTGGCGGAAACTACTGGTTTCTCTTTGATGATTACGAACCGACCGATCAGTGGCGAACCGCCAATGCCCCGTACTTTATGCAGCTATTTGCCTTCCCTGGTCAGCCAGGGTATGGTGTCCTTGATTTCGGGGATTACATGAGTATCTTTCTGCTCGACTCCGACCATGCTAATCCGGTGAAGGGTCGTCAAACCCGATGGCTTGAGCGGGAAATGAGAGAGCGGGACCGGCGCGGGGTTACCCATATTTTCCCTGTGTATCATATTGCGGCTTTCCCGTCACACCGCTCATTTACCTCCCGGGTACAGGTCAATATAAGAGAAGCCTGGGTCCCGCTTTTTGAAAAATATGGAGTCCGAGTAGCTTTCGAAGCTCATGATCACACCTACAAACGCACGCATCCCATATTGAATGAAGAAATTTCCGGTGATGGCATCGTTTATATCGGTGACGGTGCCTGGGGTGTAAGACCGCGTGAAGGCAATAACCGGGACGCCTGGTACATCAATCAATTTGCAAGCAAGAATCATGCTATTATTGTAACCTTGGATGGCAAAACCCAGGAATACATTGTGGTGGATGAAGAAGGAAACGTATTTGATAACTATACGGACGATCGTTCGCGATGACTCCGTAGCCACTGTTTAATTATCATGTAACTTTCAAAGCTATGAAAATTTCCCAAACCTTTTCCCAAAACATCAGTTTTCGCCTTTTCATCTTAGTGATTGCAACCGGTTTTATTACTGCAGTCTGTGCACCACAAGAGAATGTAAATCCAGCCGATCTGGTGGTATTGAATGGTCATATTCTGACCGTTGATGATCATTTTTCTGAAGCTCAAGCCGTTGCAATTCGTGACGGTATATTCGTTGCAGTCGGAGGTAACAGCGATGTCGAACCATATATTGGTGCAGGAACACGCGTCATCGATGCCGATGGCCATACTATCGTGCCCGGACTGTTCGAGTCTCACAACCATTTCACAAGTGCTGTGAGGCGTGAACTTCGCACCGGGCGTCCCTTTCAGCAACTCGGTTCCATTGCGGAAATTCAAAAATATCTGCGTGAACAGACTGAGCAAACTCCCGAAGGAGAATGGATTCTGCTCCCGCGGGTGGATGTCACCCGTATTGCTGAAGGTCGTATACCGAATTCCGCGGAACTGGATGAAGCAGCTCCGAATCATCCGGCCGTATTTAATTGGCAGTATGCCGATCGACAGATTCAGATACTCAATTCCGCAGCATTGGAAGCAGCCGGAATTACAGCTAATACCCCAGTGCCAGAAGGAGGATCTATTCCTATCGGGGATGACGGACACCCTACCGGCCGCCTGGAAAACAGCGGCGAATTGGTTAACCGGTTTCTGCAAAGAGAAACCTTTACAGAAGAAGAGTACCGTGACGGTCTGGTTCGTATGATGAACAATTACCATAAGGTGGGTATTACAAGCATTCATGACGCCGGCACCAACGACAGTGATTATCGAACCCTGTATTCCATGAAGGAGAACGGACGTCTTTCGGCACGCGTAACACTCACAATGCGTATGAGAGGCCTGGATGGCACGGTACAAGGTACCGAAGAGGCTATTCGGGGTTTCAATTTGGAATATGGCGAAGGTGATGACCGGCTTAAAGTAGGGCCGCTGAAATTCCGTCTTGATGGAGGTATTTTGTACGGTACCGCATTTATGCGTGAACCGTTTGGTGATCGGGCCTTGGAATTCTACGGTCTCGATGATGCCGAATACCGAGGTACTCCTTTTTATACCCCTGAAGAAGTGGAAAATATCATAGCCACTGGCCACAGAATGGGGTGGCAGATGTCCTCCCATGTCACCGGTGACGCCGGTGTAGATCGTATCCTGGATGCAATTGAAGCCGTTAATGCACGGTTCGATGAACCGGTTCAGCGCTATAAAGTCATACACGGCTATTTTGCACATGAGGATACAGCGGAACGTGTTGCACGACTGGGAGCCGGAATTGACACGCAGCCAGCCTGGTATTATCTGGATGGTGATGCATTGCTGGAACCGCTGGGTGAAGACCGTGTAGCCCGGTTTATGGGGTTACAGACCTGGCTCGACGGTGGAGCCAAAGTGACCATCAACTCGGACCACATGCAGGGCTTTGATCCCAACACTTCGCTCAATCCCTATAATCCATTCCTGACCATGTATGTTGCCGTTGCACGCCGAACCACCGGCGGCCAGGTGATTGGACCGGAAAACCGGGTTTCCCGCGAAAATGCTCTACGCATGATGACGATTGACGCCGCATGGTTCGATTACGATGAAAATAAAAGGGGATCCATCGAAGTCGGAAAACTTGGAGACCTGGCCATTTTAACCGATAATCTGATGAGTGTGGATGAGGAAGCCATCAAGGATATCCTGTCCATTGTAACCATTGTTGACGGTGACATCGTTTATGAGTGTGAGGATAATAGACTGACGATGCAATAGTACTTCTAATGATTAGAAAGTGGAACGAGTTTTCTTGTATATACATCTTTTACCATTTCGGTGTACTGCTGGTTTTAAAATCCTAAAAGCAAGGCAAGGTATAGTTATAGTTTTGCTCTTATTCTTCTTGCAATCAGGTGCTGATGGAAGATCTTACAATGATTGACTCCCTGTTGTGAGCCAACCATGCCATTTTCAGTTAACATTTAATCGTGCGAAAAGAGGTTGTCTTAGTTGAGGCCAGTCGTGTTGAGGCTTCTCCGACCCGGAATGTTCGGGTATCGAACATGATATTTGAATTTGATGAGGCCGGAGTGGGTAAACAATACAGTTCATGCAGGAGAATTTGTGTTGCAATAAGTCACCATCAATAACCGGCAATTTGTATCAAACTAATCCTTACTTATGAATAAATGAAATCAACATCATTCTATGTGAAACCTTCACTCCGGAACACAAAATCAAGCGTTGCATTTTTTTTATTGACGGCTTGTTATTCAATGTCCTGTACCCTGCTTGAGGGCTCAGCTACTCAACAGCCGGCAGAACATGAAGAGCCCTATGCCATTTATTTGACCTGGCAGCAAGATCCATTGACAACCATGACCATTGACTGGCAGACCCAACCCGAAGATAAGGCGGTTACAACTCTCCGCTATCAAATAGCGGACTCCAAATGTGATGTCTGGATGGAAGTAGAAGCCGAATCTTTTCCATTTCCCTACTCTGATCGAACGGTTCACCGGGTGGAGCTCAAGGGACTGGAACCGGGGACAAGCTATCGGTTCCACGCAGGTGAGTTTAACCGAAGCTATTCATTTCGGACCATGCCGGAAACTATTACAGAAGAACCGCTGGTTTTTGCCGCCGGTGGTGATACCCGGCCTGCAGCATGGACTTTTGAGGAGCACTACCGGGAGGAGCTGGGGTTGGGGGCAATGGAGGATCTCAATCGAATTGCTCTCCAATATGATGTGGATTTCATAGTATGGGCTGGAGATCTCGCCTATGCGGATGGCCGGGAGGACCGGCTTTACCGGTGGGACTGGTGGTTCGAAGCCAATATGAACTCACTTATTGATGATGATGGACGTGTGGTGCCGATACTCGTGGGTATTGGCAATCATGAGTCACTGACCAGTTATGTATACCGTGCCGATGATTATGAGCAAACCGATGCATGGCGCTTGGAGAATGCTCCCTATTTTTACACACTGTTTGCTTTTCCCGGTCAGCCCGGATATAACGTGATGGATTTCGGTGATTATCTGAGTTTAGTGTCCCTGGATTCGGATCATACCAGTCCCGTGATTGGTCTGCAAACGGAATGGCTGGAATCCGTGCTAGCCGAACGAACCGGAATCCCTCACGTTTTTCCCTATTATCATGTCCCGGCTTTTCCGTCTCACCGCAGCCCGGATGGAGGTGTCCAAACACGGGTTCGTGAAAACTGGGTGCCTTTATTTGAGAAGTATGGTGTGCGCGTTGCCTTTGAGGCCCATGATCATGCCTATAAACGAACATATCCGATCCGGGATGGGAAGATCGATCCAACCGGGATTACCTATATCGGAGATGGTGCATGGGGCAGGGGGCCTCGTTCAGGGAACTCCAGAGGTGAATGGTATATCAATAAATTTGCCGAAGAATATCATGCAATCATCACAACGCTACATGGAACGCATCAACACTTTCTGATAGTCAACGACAGCGGTGAGATCATAGATGAGTTTCCCACTACACCTCGACCCGCAAGCAATTAAATAAACATGGGATAAATGGATTATTTTAAATCAAACCTAACCGTCAAAATCGATCATTATTTGCCCTTTGTACGGCATATAAATACTTTTCGCAATATGTCACTATATAAAATTACACCGTTACTCGTCGCAATGTTTTTTTCATTATCGGCTTGTAGTAGTGAAGTTGTGGAGAAAGAGTATGATCCTGTAGAGATTGTGGTCTTTCAGGATGAACATCGAATTGATGTAAGAGTTGATGGAGATCTCTTTACTTCATATACCTATACCGATACTTTGCCGGCATTAAACCGACCTGTGTTGTACCCGGTATATACCTCACGCAACTCCAAAGTAACCCGGGGCTATCCTGTTTCACCCCGTGCCGGTGAACGTGCCAACTATCCCAATCAAATCGGTTTATGGCTGGGTCATGGCGATGTTAATGGTGTGGATTTTTGGAACTCCGGGAATCCCGTAGCAGAAGAGGGTAGCTTTGGATCCATTCAGCATCATGCAATAACAAGCACTTCAAGTGGGCAACAAGAAGGAGTTGTTGAAGTGGAAAAAAGATGGGTGAGCGATGAAGGGGCACATTTGCTTACCGAACAAACCCGGTACGTGTTCCGTGCCCATGACCGCTATCGGTCGATTGACTGCTTCATGACGTTTATAGCCGAAGAAGAAAGGGTTACGATCAGAGGTGATTCCGAAGGGTTCATTGCCTTCCGGGCAGCGGAAGCACTGGAACTGCCCCTGGAACTGTCCGAGGGTGAAACAATCCTGATAGTTGATGAAAATGGTCAGCCGCGTGAAACCACTCCCGGTCCAGACAATCGCTACGGAGTTTTTATCAACAGTGGAAACAACAGAGATCTGGAGACTCATGGTCTGCAAGCCAACTGGCTTTCACTTTCGGCAATCATCAACTTTGAGCCGGCAACGGTTGCTATTTTTGATCATCCGGACAATCCCGGCTCTCCACCATACTGGAATGTGCAAAGTTATGGAATGTTTTCATCCAATCCATTTGGCGGGCATATTTACGGTGACGGTGGCGAATCGCAGGATCTCACCCTGGATCCGGGTGAGTCCGTCTCATTCAGGTATCGGATTGTGATTGAAGCGGATTTAATGCTTGCTTCGGATTTGGATGCATATTATCAAACATTTGTGCAGGAGACAAATTAAAACAAGATGAGTTGTCCTGAGTACCAAACCTTGTTTTAGAATGATTGGTAGCGGCTGTAAAAAAAAGTGAAAACTCTTTTAATATTTTAGTTTGACTATCATTGGAAAAAAAGATTTATTATTGTAAAGTAACCGGTTAATTTAACCAGCGAACAGCCAATGTTACATGTCAAAAACCAATTAGACTAGATGACGGCCTCCTATGTGGGCCCGGTTTATCATGAAAAGCAACTTGTATCACAATAAATTTAAAACCATGGGCACCCGATGTCAGATACTGATATCCGGGGTGGATACGGATTATGCCGCACAAGTCTTCAACATCATAAAAAAAGATGTGACACGACTGGAAGAAGACCTGAGTCATTTCAATGAGAAGAGTGAGGTTTCACATATCAATAAATGGGCAGCCAGCAGGCCGGTTCCGGTTAGTGAAACTATATTTGACCTGATTAAAATTTGCCGCAAATACCATAGTATAACACGAGGTTTATTTGATATTACCCAAAAACCGCTTGTCGATTTCTGGAGCAACAAGACTGCAGATTATTCAGCGAATGGCGAAGTGGAAAAGTTGATAAGCACCACTGGAATGAACAACGTGGTCTTAAATGAAATGGACCATACCGTCTCATTCAAACATAAGAAGCTCAAAATCGATTTTTCGGGTATCGGTAAAGGTTATACACTGGAGTGGGTCAAAAAACTACTACGGCGGTTTTCGGTGAAAAACGCATTTGTCAGTCTCGGCGAGAGCACCATTCTGGCTCTGGGGACGCATCCTGAAGGAGATCACTGGAAAATCAGTATGAAAGATTATTGTAATCCGGAGCGGAACCTGCACACTTTTCTGGTTCGTGATGGAGTGCTTTCTACAACCAGTAATTTTTATTCCGATAATTATGGAAAGCTGCATACCCGACCGGTAGTAGATCCGAAGACCGGTTATCCGGTAAGTGGCTTGAAGTCGGTCAGTGTCTGTTCCGGGTCGGCCTTGTTGGTTGAAGTATTATCCAATGCTTTTTTATCGTCAAGCGACTCTTATATCAAATATGTCGTTGAGAATGTGGAGCGAATTGATGCGATCAAAACAGATTATGAATCAGGAAAAGCGGAAGTAAGAAGATTTTGCACAGAAGTCAAAAAATCACTGAATTAACTTTAATGTTATGGAACGGATAAATCGAAGAAAGTTTATTGAATTTACCTCAATGCTTGCCGGTACATCGATTATGGCAACACATATGCCTTGGATGAATGTGTTTAACAATCCAGCGCAGGCAAGTAGTAAGCCATCCGACAGAGTGAGAATAGCATTCATCGGAATTGGTTCCCGGGGCAGTGCACTTGTCGAGAATATGTTGGCGCTTAAAGATCGCATGAATGTGGACATCGTGGCTGTCTGTGACAATTATGGCCCCCATCTTGAACGGGCAAAAGAAATGACGGGCACAGATCTTGGTTTTTACGACCACCGGGAGCTTCTTGACAGGGTTGAGCTGGATGGTGTTGTAATTGCTACGCCGTTTCACCAGCATGTCGAACCGACAATCGATGCCATGAGGGCAGGTTGTCATGTCTATTGCGAAAAGTCAATGGCGCGCCATCTCGAAGATGTAAAACGGATGTATGAAGTACATAAAGAGGAAAACAAGGTGCTGGTTATTGGTCACCAGAGACTTTTCAACCCGGTATTTCCGGAAGCCATCAAATTGATTGAAGAAGGGGATATTGGTAAAGTGACTATGGTTCGAGGTATCAGAAGTCGGAATTCTGAGTGGATTTTTTATGATGTTCCGGGTGGCAGGGGTACAAAGCTTGACAGGCAGAGAAACTGGCGTTTATATGAGGAGTATTCCGGTGGCATGATCGCCGAGTTGGGTTCGCATGATTTCCAGAATGTCAATTGGATTATGGGTAGCCCTCCGATTGCGGTATCGGGACGGGGCAGTACCAACTATTGGAGCAGCCGTGAGGTATGGGATAACTATTCTGTTGTTTTTGAATACCCGGGAGGTGTCCATTTTACATACGATGGTCTTGATAGCAACGTACACTATGGGCAACAACTGCGGGTTCTGGGTGATAAGGGAACACTTGACTTACATAACAACAGACGCTACTACGAAGATCCTCCCACACCACCCGCTCTTCAGTCATTGATGAATGATATAGAAGCAAGCCTTTTCCAGACCATTCCGATTGGTGGAGCAACCTGGTTGGCCCCGGATGCTCAAACAGCAGGAGCCGGAAAAATTACCGAAAGCGAGGAGGTTCAAACTACATTGCTCGCACTGGAAGGATTCATCGAGTTTATTCGAAGAGGTGAGGCGCCTGAAAAGCTTCTTATAGAAGGATACAATGCCAGTATCTGGACTTTGCTTGCGGAAGAAGCCACCAAAACCGGGCAAATTGTAAGATGTCCGGAGGAATACATCATATAAGCATCATCTATTATCGTGAACCATCCATGACTGCTATTGACGCTCCTTAACGTCAAATCAGGTCCATGGATATTTCATTAAATCTCCTTTAATCAGTATAACTTAGTCAGATGAAATGAACATGACCGAGCATGGCTCCGAACACACAGGAGAATGATCATGATCGTCATGGACATTCTATGTGGCCTTATGAATCCTTAGATTTTAATCACATGAACCGAAGGTCGCGAAGCGCTATGACCATGACGGTAGCCCTGTCACACAGGAATATGATTAAAAGTGTCATGGTCATTCTATGTGACGATATGAATCCAAAATTTTAAACACATGAAAGATATTGTTATTAAAGCAACCGCACTTAAAAGAGAATTGTACATTTTGTTGGCTGCTTTTATGGTTGGGGTATTGATCAATTTGTACGCGATAATAACCAGAGATGGAAGCTATATCGAACTTATCACTCAGATCGGCTGGACGATGGTCATAGGAGTTATTCTTTATGCGCTTTTAGCGATATTACGTGGAATTTTTTTTGGGATAACCATGCTGTTTAAAAAAGTCATGCCTGGTGATTATTCCAGTATGTGAGTTTTGACGAACCGATTCTGGCAGCATTCCAAACTAATGTTACCAGTGGGTTAAAAAGCCGAACAGTATTGTAGCCGTTAGACAATGATTTGGAAAAGGCGAAACGGTTGGATGGTTAACAAATATCTGGCAAATCAGTGTTGGCATGCAGCATGCCTGCATGTCAGATATTTTTCTAAAATCTATTTTTGTATCTGATTCTTCATACCCATGGGAAAAGCTTGATTTTTAAAAACCGAAACAAGTATCCAATTATCATGAAAAAAACGCTATTGTTTTCGTTTTTATTTAGTTGTCACCTGACGGGTAGCAAATCAGATGCTGATGAAGTGAAAGTGAAATCTCAGACTTCGCCCAATATTCTGATTGCCATGAGCGACGATCAGTCCTATCCACACACCGGGGCATATGGGGCCAAAATGGTCAACACACCGGCGTTCGACAGGGTAGCTGAAAACGGCATATTGTTTCACAATGCGTTTGCTGCGGCTCCCGGCTGTGCTCCTTCACGTTCCTCATTGCTTACGGGGAGATATCAGTGGCAAAATGAAGAGGCAGGAGGGCATCAGACCCTATTTCCCCAAAAATACGTCACTTATCCGACTGTTCTTGAGCATAACGGTTATCATATCGGCCACACAGGTAAAGGAGCATCTCCGTTTAATTTAAGTGCAAGTGGCAGAGACCGTAATCCGGCCGGACCCGGATACAACGATATTCGCTATGATTTGGACAATGACGCCCGCTGGACCGAAGCATTTAATTCCATTAATTATTCCGCGAACTTTGCCGCATTTCTGGAGGCTCGGGATGAAGATCAGCCTTTCCATTTCTTTTATGGCTCAACGGAGCCCCATCGTTCTTACCAAAAGGGGTCCGGCCAGCACAGCGGAAAACGTCTCGAGGATGTGGATGTGCCGGGTTTTTTTCCGGATCATGAGACGATTAGAAGCGATATGCTGGACTATGCCTTTGAAATTGAATGGTTTGACTACCATCTGATGAAAATGATAGAGATGTTGGAGGAAATTGGTGAACTTGATAATACGATTATTATTGTCACTTCTGATCAGGGTATGCCGTTTCCAAGGGCGAAGGCCAATCTGTATGACTTCGGTCTGCGCGTTCCGCTGGCCATATCCTGGCCTGACGTGATCATTCCGGGAAGGGAGATAAGGGATCTGATCAATCTGAGTGACATCGCCCCCACACTGTTGGAAATTACCGAAACTAACCCGGAACCCATGCTGCCAATGTCGGCAGTGAGTTTCACGAATATTCTATATTCCGATCAATCCGGAATAGTCGGTGCTTCACGAGAGGCGGTCTATGCCGGCATGGAACGGCATTCATCGGCGCGCTGGGCTAATCTTGGCTATCCCAAGCGATCAATGCGTACTCATGATTATTTGTATATCCATAACTTTACCCCTGAGCGATGGCCGGCCGGTGCTCCTCAAACACTCAGGAGAGACAATCCGGACGAACTTCATTTCATGCACGGGCTGGATGAAGACGGGAAGTTTACCGGAGAGGCCTATTATGATATCGATAACTCCCCGACAAAGGCCTTTTTAATTGAGAATATGGATGTTCCGGAGGTGCGGAAGTATTTTGATCTTGCCGTGGCCAAGCGCCCGGCAGAGGAGCTATACGCTGTTCATGCGGATCCCTATAATATGGTGAATTTAGCGCAGGATCCGGAGTATGCCAAAATCGTCGATGAGATGCGGGAAATGTTGTTTGATTTTCTACGTGAAACAGAAGATCCTAGAGTAGTTGGACCGGTATACGACGTGTTTGAAAACTATCAGCGTTTTCACCATCTCAGGCCATTTCCCAGGCCCGACTGGATAATACAGCAATGATTGTACAATTTTATTAGCATCAATAAACTGGAGTGTTTTGCCTGGGAGTGTAATGTAATTCTAAATCTTGGCTGGACAACAGGCGCTGAGTGGGAGTGAAGGTGCTCCAATTTATGACTTAACCCTCTGTCCACAAAGATGTAGCACCTTCACAATAGTAGTTTATTTTGCATCACAATAAGTAGTTTTTTCAATTATTTTTTTAATAAAACAGATCAACATATCTATGTTTCAGCGTCTCATTTCACTGGTTTATTTATCAACCAGACTATACTGTGTTATCCCGATACTTATACTAACTTCCTGTTCGGGCTTGCATGCCTCCACTCAGGGTAAAGGACAATCACCGGCTGTGCCTTATGAAATTGCACCTATGAAGGCACCCTTTCCCATGAATGACATTCAACGTCCGGTTTTCAGGAATCAGGAATATGATATCAGGGATTTCGGGGCAGAGCAACGCCATGAAATTGATGATCAGCTTATCACCGACGCCATTCACCGTGCCATTGAAGCGGCTTATAATGAGGGGGGAGGCATAGTGATTATACCTGAAGGAGAATGGTTGACCGGACCTGTGCACCTCATGAGCAATATCAATCTGCACGTAAAAGAAGGAGCAGTACTCTATTTCAGTGAGAATCGCGAGGATTATCTTCCTGTTGTGCGCCAGCGGCATGAAGGGGTTGAAGCCTACAACTATTCCCCTATGATTTATGGCAAGAATCTGAAAAATGTTGCACTTACCGGAAAAGGTGTCTTGGACGCACAGGGCGAACATTGGTGGACTTGGTTCGAAAAACACGGTCCGCCGCCACGGGCAATTGCCACTCGGGTGCCTCTCTCCCGCCGTGATTTCGGAAAGGGATCGGGTATGGAGGGCATGCGACCCAATTTCGTGGTATTCTGGAATTGTGAAAATGTATTGGTGGAAGGGGTAACTCTGAATGACAGTCCCATGTGGAATGTCCATTTAATTTACTCACGAAATGCTATTGTGAGGGATATTACCGTGAACAGTTTGGATGTCCCGAACGGGGACGGTACGGTAATAGACTCCTCCCGGGACGTGCTGATTGAATACAACCGGTATGAAACAGGAGATGATGCCGTCGTTTTAAAATCCGGACTTAACGAAGAAGGACTGAGGATTAATATTCCCACGGAAAATGTGGTAGTTCGGAACTTTGAAGCCATTGACGTGCGCACCGGAAGTGGCGGTGTGGTATTTGGAAGCGAAACCTCCGGCGGAATTCGGAATGTATATGTTCATGACGCCTATTTTGAGGGCAGTGACCGTGGTGTGCGTTTCAAGACCGAGCGCGGCCGCGGAAACGTTATAGAAAACATTTATGTGCGCGATATCGAGATGAAAGATATTTCACGCGAAGCGATAAATATCAACACCTATTACACCGGTTCAGGCGTGACCGGTCCTTCCCCGCTGGTTCGGAACATCCATTTATCAAATATCAGCATTGATGGTGTGCCGGTAGCTATCAACTTGATTGGCCTGCCGGAAAAATGGCTCGAGAATATATTCCTGGAGAATATTTCCGTAGTCAATGCCCGGGACGGAGTGCGTATCGACCGGGTCAAGCACATCTCGCTTATAAATGTCGACATCCGTTCAAGCCGGAGGGCGATGATCGCTTCGAACGTGTATGAATTCGAGTTTGTCGATGTCTCGCTTGCGGATGATACTGGCGAAGCACCGCTGCTGTTTGGGGGTACTTATAACGGAGCCGTTTTAATCGGTGACTTTTCCAGGGACCTGATAGAGTTCGGAGAGGGTGTTTCGGATGACATAATCCAGGATGAATTAAAAATTCAGGAATGGTAATAGTAAAGCCCCGAAATTGCATCATTATTCCGAGAACTCATAAAAATGAAAATACAAAATCAGTTTTTTTTAATCGCATAAAAAAATGTCAGAGTTAATAAAGGTTTATTTTATAAGATCAGCAATTCACAGACGGAAATCTGTGAAGATGTTGTTCATTTTCACAAGTTTTGTAGTAAGCAGTTTGTTGCAGAGTGTTCAGGCAGACACCTGTTTCGTAGCAGGCCCCTATGTTTTGCATGTCGACCAAAGCAGTGCACAGATAGTATGGGTAACACCAGCTGGGACCAAGGCCGGCCAAGTGGTATTAGAGTCGGCGGCAGGCGATCACATTCAGAATCTCACAGCGGAGCTATCAACTCCATTATTTCTTGATAATAACCTTGGAAACCCCGGTGAACGGGATGAGCTGCGACATTTGGTACGGATCGAAGACCTGAAGCCATACAGCCGGTATTACTACAGCGTTGATTGTGGGGACGACGGTTCAGTTCGGGAGGGGACGTTCCGGACTGCGCCGGTTCGGGGGGAGACCGAAAACTTTGAATTTGTGATTGTCGCGGATGGACATGCTGACAGGCGGAATTATTCTCGAGTGGCAGTACCGGTAGGAGAAAGGCAACCGGACTTTGTAATCCATGCCGGTGACTTAACCGGTGGATGGGGTGCCGATTGGGATCGCTGGTTACCCTACTTTGAAAAAGCCCGGCCATACCATGAAGCAAGCGTGCTTATACCGGTAAATGGCGGCCATGATCTGCGTCCTAATCGAAATTTTCGTGCATTTTTTGCATTTAATGATCCCGAAGGTGATCCGGAGTATGAAGACGAAGCTCCTACCTGGTTCAGTATGTCATACGGCAATGCTGATTTCTTTTTCCTTGATTATGATCACAGTTTGCCAGAACAGTTGCAATGGCTGGAACAGGTACTTGCTGAAAGTGAGGCCACCTGGAAAATCATTTCTATGCACAGATTTCGGGGAAATGTTGGTTCACGAGGACACATTTTTACATCGTACTATTACGACCTGGCTCTACTGGCCCATGAATACAATGTCGATTTGTTGGTCTATGGCCATGACCATATATATGAACGGAAGCTGCCGATCACGATGAATGGCAGTAAACCGGTTCACTTTATCTGTTTGAATTCCAATGGACATTTTCGTGCTATACGGCCCAGTCCGGTCATTGCCGGAGGAATCGGACAACAGGAATACATGTACGCGCATTTCAGCATTTATGATAATCAGCTTAGGATGAAGGCTCTGAATCACGAAGGTTCGGTTATTGACAGTTTGAATCTCATTAAAGATGCTCTGGGCATGTATCAGCCGGAAATAATGGACCAAGCTATAGAGTTAAAATTGGCACGAAAACTTTGGCACATATATACCGGACAAAGTTACGTGGAAATCGACAGATATGAACGCCGGGATATACGGGGTGAGATTCCTACCCTTTTAATGGCCGGAAAACCAGCAGTTTTAAAATTGAATACAGGATATTCTGGAACACATGAAAGAGATGTAAGTCGGTTTCCGATTGGCAGTGAATTCATTATCTACGAGCAAAATGAACCCGGAAGTTGGCAAACCAAGAAACAGGTTATCGAAATAACGGGTGATACAGTCGAAGTAGAACTGATTGCACCGGATAATTTAACAGTTAACAACGGAAATCTTGATCCTGTCCTTGAGCTTATGGTGAATTTGCGAATAAATGGGCGGGAATTTGATCCGGTAAGAATTCGACCAGACATTGACAATGTCAAGACCGTTGGCGAAGTGCAACTTATGCACCCAACCGACTTGAGCACAGTTTCAATCCAGCCACATTTCAATTGGGAGCCCGTACCAATTGATGTTGAATATCAAACTCAGTTAACGAAGTCTAATTTTCGGTCGGAAGAGAATATTATATTCGATTCTACCCTGACCGACAGTGAATTCATTCTGCCTAATAATTTGGATCCGGGAGAAAGTTATCGTTGGAGCAAAACTTTCCTAATCCATTCAACCCGACAACAAACATCCGCTACAGTATTCATGAACAGCCTTATGACCCCCTCCCGGTGAATTGGTATCAAAAGTAAATGAGCTGACACGAAGTATGATGATTATAAAATAAAGTAATATCTAACACTTGTGGTAATAGAAAAGGCCACAGACCTTGCAAAATTGTGTCATATTAACATGTTCTTTTCCATACTATTTCAGTTGAAGGCGGATCGTCAACGGATGGAGTTGAGCCGGGAAGTCACAACTTTATATCCTTGGACAAGCCCTACCCCATGATTTTTGCAAGTAATGGAGTTAATGTGTAAGAAAACGGCAAGGCATGGCATTTGCTGGATCAGAGATACCTGACATATTCACTGCTTTACGGGTGCACCCGGGACAGACTTCCGATTTTTCGTAAACAGCCGGATGATTATGGAACCAACTAATTGTTTGCCAATACCCTGTTTTGAAAAGTGTTATTGAGAATATCACGACGGATTGAGGGGAATTGTAACATGCTATGTTGATGTCCGGACCAGGGATATCCGGAGGAACTACGTCCCGCAATGACACGTCCGTGAGTAGAACGTTTCGAAATGTCAGGCTCTGGAATAGCACAATCGTGCTGCACCATATTGAAGGTAATAACCCTTTCAAGAGAAGGTGTCTGGAACGTTCATTTTGCTGTTATGTTCAAGGGGGTTTGATATAAAATAAATCCTCCGTCATGTATATCCCAGTTTAATCCATCATACCATTTAAATACCTTATATTATGGCCGGTGCCATAGACAGTTTCTTGTTATTTGTTATTAAATAAATTGGATGAATCAATGGGACAGACATTATTGTTGACTCGTCGGAAGTTTATTAAGAATACAGGAATGGCTGTAGGAGGCAGCATGCTTGCATCCGAACCGATAGCCTCATTTGCGGCTAAAAGAAAGGGGAATAAAAAGATGCGGATGGCATTGGTGGGTACCGGGGTTCGGGGAGTCAGAATGTATGGCAGAGATCTGCTTCGGAATTATGGTGAATACATCGAACTGGTCGGTATCTGCGATCAGAATCCGGGCCGGCTGAAATATGCCAATGAATACATCCAATCCGATAGCCCTGCCTTTACAGACCTGGGTGATATGCTGACACAAACACGTCCAGATTGGTTGATCATCACCTCTTGGGATTGGGAACATCACAACCATATCATCATGGGGCTCAAGCACAACTGTGATATTATCTGTGAAAAGCCGATCACCATCGATGAGAATAAGGCTGAGATGATTTTGCAGGCCAATAAAAAATACAACAAGCAGATTATCGTCACCTTTAACTACCGTTGGGTCCCGCACCGTGCGAAACTAAAAGAAATGTTGATGGAAAAGACCATCGGCGATCTAACGGCTGTGGAATTTCACTGGCATATCACACATGCTCACCTCAGTCGGTACATGCAGCGATGGCACGGAGAGCGGGATCGTGGCGGCACCCTGTGGGTACACAAGTCGACGCACCATTTTGATCTTTTAAACTGGTGGCTTGACTCCGACCCCAAGGAGATATACGCTTATGCCGATCTGGAGCGTTTCGGTCCACGAGGGTCGTTTAGAGGGGATAATTGCCGCAATTGTGCTCACACTAAAAAATGTCCCTATTTTTGGGATATCCAGGAAAATGATCATCTAAGAAGATTATATGCCGACAATGAGCATTATGACGGATATGTCCGGGATAACTGCGTATTCCGCAGGCAGATAGACATTTACGACAAACATTCGGCGGTGATCAAATATGCCAACAACGTGACGGTGAATTATTCTCTAACGGCTGAAAGCGATTATGAGGGGTTCTGGATTGCTTTGAATGGTACCAAGGGGCGAATAGAAGGCAAGGAAGGTGGCTGGCGTGGTGATGACCAGGCACAGGAGTGGCATTTACAGCTTCTCGGAAAAGAGCCCGAAGTCATTCGTGTTCCCAGGGCTGATGGAGGGCACTGGGGTGCGGACCCGCTGCTGATGGATAAACTGTTCAAAGAACCAGATCAGGCGGATCCCTTGCATCAATCGGCCGGCATACGGGACGGTGTTATGTCCATATTGGTTGGTATCGCCGCCAGAAAGAGTGTGGAATCCGGTAAACCGGTGAGTATCGCCGATCTGACCTCTTTGAAACCGCAGGCTCGCCGACCCAGGGGGTAATTCGAATCCGGACGACACCCAGCTCTGTGTCCAAGCCAACCGTAGCTATTGAAGATGTCATACAGTAAAAATGTGATTGCTGTCAATATGGGTAGACAAAGCATTAAACAACATGTTGGCTAAGTATTTAAAAGTTGCGTCACCGTCAGAAAACATCTAACCAAATTAGTACGCTAATATGAATAACCGAAAACGGACACTTTTGCTGTCAGGTTGTCTGCTAATGCTTCTTGCTCATTGCGACTATAATGGCTCCGCTCATCAGAATGAACCGGATAACGAAATCAGGATCAGAGTCGATGCCGGGGGATTTGACCGGTACGAAACCGTCGTCTCGTTTCATTTACCTGTAGATCTGGAAACCGGTGTTTATATGCTTGAGGACCAACAGGGGAAGACGATTCTGTTACAGGTCGATACCGATAACCTGGGGTGGTTGATTCTGGAAGAGCTTCGGGCCGGTGAAACGATGGTCTACACGCTGATAGATTTGGCAGAAAATCGGGATGAAACGTTTGCCAGTCGAAACAGAGGTGCCGACGGGCTTGGTGTGCGAATGTCGGAAGGTGACAACACGATCACTTTTTCGAGTGGTAGCCAGCCGATTTTAAGTTATTTTCATCGGGAAAATGAGCCGCGGGATGGACAGGGTGACTATTTGCGTCGGGCAGGTTACATTCACCCTCTGTATTCTCCTTCCGGTACTATCCTGACCTACCATCTCAATCCGGATCAACAGCGCCATCATTACGGAATCTGGTCGGCCTGGACCAACACCGAGTTTGAGGGACGTACTCCAGACTTCTGGAATGTCATGAACAAGAGTGGAAGGGTAGAACTGGAGTCGGTTGTGGCGGAATGGGAGGGGCCTGTGCACTCAGGTCTCCGGTCACGTCTTCGATTTATTGATCTGACAGCAGATTCACCAATTGCCGCGCTAAATGAGCAATGGGATCTTCGCGTCTATCCGACCGCCTCGAACGGCAACCGTCCGGTCCATATATTCGATTTAAAAGTCACACAGACTGCAAATACAGATAAGCCGCTGGTATTGCCGGAGCATCGTTATGGCGGAATCGGGTTCCGGGGGCATCGAGACTGGGATGAAGCGGATAATGTTTCCGTCCTGACATCAGACGGCCTGGGTCGTGATGGGCATGCCACCCGGCCGCGCTGGGTACATATCGGGGGATATACCGGTGGCGCTCTTGCCGGTGTGGCAATTTTGTGCCATCCGTCCAATTTCCGTTTTCCGCAGCCGGTGCGAATCCACCCGGAAGCGCCATTCTTTAACTATGCTCCTACTCAGTTGGGAGATATGTCGATTCAACCTGGAGCACCCTATGTTTCCCGGTACCGGTATGTAACTTACGACGGAAAGCCGGACGCCGAAACCATTGAGCGGTTTTGGGCGGATTATGCCTATCCGCCGGTTGTTACGGTTTCTGGTTATGAATAGCTGTTGTTGCACATATCCTCTAATAAATCTTCCTTCATTACATGCACGGGCTAGATGAAATCGGGAAAATTACCGGGTATACGACGTGTTTGAAAATTATCAGTGTTTTCACCATTTCAGGCCATTTCCCAAGCCCGACTGGATAAAACAACAATGAGTGTAAAATTCTATTAACGTCAATAAACAGGAGTGTCTTGCCTGGGGGTGTAATGTGTTGTCTTTCAATATTATAGCTGGACAATCGGCGCGGAGTGGTTTTTTTTAAAAAAAAGTTCATGAGTTGTAACGTACAATTGCAAATTCAAGCGTCTATTGAGTGATCGAATGTTTTTATCCAGGTTGTAAGTCTTTTGCAGGGTTAATTCCAATCAAATTTTGTGTCTCAAGCAACCCTAAATTGAGTGCAAGTGGTATAGGTTATGAAAGTAACTAAGCAAGTATTGACAACGAATCGTATCGATTTACTGTCGGGTTGGTATTCTTTTATACTCGTTTCTTCTTACAGACTTGCCATGTCCGTTTTTCTGTGCATTTTGATGATTCATCTATCACACGGAATGACACTTGCACATGCTGGAAGTGTTAATGGCAAGCCAATCGGAGCTGAAACGGATACTTCTTTGTCATTGGTGGCTTTGATCTCGTCCGGTCACCATTTTTTACAGATCCCGGCATCTGAGGAAACAGAAGGCGAACAAACAGCATTGGACGAAGAAGCGGCAGGCCGTGACCGGATCTTTGTGGGGATGGCTGAGCGGCAACACACGCTAGCTTTGCAACGCCAGCGTGAGTTCGGTGGCATGCGTTCGGTCCTTACATCGGAAGATATGGATCGGTTTGTCGAATATTCTGTGGAGGATGCCTTAAGACGAATTCCGGGGGTGCACATCGGCCGGGATGGCCGC
>Ga0207421_10000756_pt1 | contig 41895 bp, 40 predicted proteins | sample SodLakKL_010_SED_4_FD_187542 | JGI IMG/M metagenome (GOLD analysis project Ga0207421, IMG submission 187542) | Alkaline sediment microbial communities from Lake Tanatar, Kulunda Steppe, Russia - 8KL_010_SED (SPAdes) (version 2) | ecosystem: Environmental > Aquatic > Non-marine Saline and...
GCCGCAATCACCGCCGAGCCGAGCTCGTCCCCCACAAGCCCCGCTCGCCCCATGAGGTGCTCCTCCTGCCCGAGGCGGGACCAGGAGGAGGCCAACACGTAGAGCCAGAGGTCATGCGGATACCAACTCAGCGAATGCCGGATAGCCGCCAGATCCAGATCGTCGCGAAAGACCCGCCCCGCACACACCGAGCGGAGTTTCTGGTGCGGAAGCGTCAACCAATCCGCCGCGCTCAACGGCGCAACCGGGTCAATGCCCATGTAGTCATCGAAGAATCCGCGTAGCGTGAAGAGCTCCACCCGATGGTTCACCCGCCCGTCGCCGGATGGCTCCAGGTGTTGGACACCGCCGTCGTTCGGATCCGGCTGGGTCCAGTTGGTCGGATAGCCGCGGAAGGAGTGCGGCAGCGTGGTGTCGAGAAGCGTGCACAACTCCGCCCCCTTCTCCCGAAGCACCGCCGGTTCCAGAAAGAGCATGAGGCGAGGTCCCCAATGGTGGTCGGTCGACATCGAGTCGTCGAATCCTAGAACCTCCGACCCCGGACCGATCAACGCCGCGCTATACTCCAGGTCGGGCACGTGCTCTGCGAGCACCGGTGCCACCGCCTCATCGAAAAACGCCTCGGCCAGATCGAGCCCGGGCACGAATTCGTGTTGTGTTTCCTGGTTCTCCGCCATCGTCGCTCCAGGTCTATCAATCGTCCTCCGGATGCGGTACGCCGGGTGCGGTACGGGCCGTCCGCGCATCACCGGAACTGCGCCGTCGCCTTGAAAGCGAAGTGATAGTATAGTGGGGACAAGCACTATGGTGGAGGGCCCGATGGACATACGAAGCTACAATCGCGACGCATGGGACCGGCAAGTGGATACCCGAAACCAATGGACAATTCCCGTCTCCCGGGATGAAGTCGAAGCGGCGCGGGCGGGTACTTGGCACGTGCTTCTGACTCCGAGCCGCTCGGTACCGCGGAGCTGGTTCCCGCCCCTTTCCGGGGCGAAGGTGCTTGGCCTGGCCTCCGGGGGCGGGCAACAGGGTCCTATCTTTGCCGCAGCGGGCGCGGAGGTGACCGTTCTGGATAACTCCCCGCGTCAGCTCGAGCAGGACCAAATGGTCGCGGAGCGCGACGGCCTCCACCTCCGAACGGTGGAAGGCGATATGCGCGATCTTACCGGCTTCCCGGACGCCGCCTTCGACCTCGTCTTCCACCCGGTTTCCAACACGTTCGTACCGGAGGTGGAACCGGTGTGGCGCGAAGCGTACCGCGTTCTGCGTCGGGGAGGCGTGCTTCTGGCAGGATTCGACAATCCGTTCGTCCACATCTTTGACGAAGCCCGCCTCGACCGCGGTGAGCTGGTCGTAGCCCACGCGCTCCCATACTCCGAAGCGGAGTCGCTCTCCCCGGAGGAGCTCGAAGAGCGCCGCCGAGAAGGCCGGCCGCTCGAATTCGGTCACACCCTTGAAGCGCTCATCGGGGGACAGCTCGCGACGGGATTTCTTCTCACCGGTTTCTACGAAGACCGGGAGCCCGATCCGGAGGAGAATCCGCTTACCCGCTATACGGCGACCTTCATCGCAACACGAGCCGTGAAGCCGTAACCTCCCACCGTAACCCGGTCGGCCGTAGCCTCCTCCGGCAGACAAGGCAAGTGCCGCGCGAGTTCGCTGTTCTACAGAGCCGGAGAGAGGGGCGCTCCGTGCCTCTGTGGCTACGTCCGCGCCGCAAGATCAGCGCGGGACAGACGGCCCGCTTCTCCAAGGACGAAGAGTGCGTCCAAGGTGACGTACGGATTCGTCCGCCGCCGGTCGGTCCCGCCCCAATCGACGAGCGAGCGTCCGCTTCGCGCGGCATCCGTGGCACGATAGTACTTACCTTCGGCGGCGAACCCGCCATCGGCGAGCTGCTTGGATTCGAGAACCGACAGCGCCTCCTCGCAGCGAGGATCGCGCACCCAGCCCTGTTCGGCCATCACTTTCAGGCCGAACAGGATATCGTACCGCCAGTAACAGGGATAGTGGAGCTTCAGAAACTCCTCGTCGATGACGCCTCCGTCACGCCGGCGGCGGAACATCGCTCGCGTCAGAAACAGCTCGGCCGCGCGTTCGGCCGCGACCCGCGAGCGTCTGTCACCGGCTACCCGCCCGTGGAGTGCGAGCCCGCGCAGAGGAATGAGACTCTCCATAAACGAAGAGGCGCGGGCACTTGGACGAACGTCGCAATTCCAGCCGCCGTCCGGCCACTGCCAGCGGCACAGATCGCCCGCCAATCGATCGACGCGCTCGTCGGCAATACCGAGCGCAAGAAGCGCGTAGATTGCGTTGCCTTCCTGAGAAGCACAGCGCCTGACGCGTCCCTCGATCGCGCGGATGCGGCTGCGATGCGCCCGTCCCAGGAGCCAATCCAACACCTGCTCCCGGAGGGGAAGCAGCGCCGCGTCCCCCGGGGGATAGCCGCACTCGGCGAGCATCACCAATACCCAGTGCGCCCCACGCCACTTGGCATACGGCGGGAGGGGAATCCGCCCCTCCGCATCGCGTTCGGAGAGAAGGGCCCTCACCACCGGCGAGCTGCGCACGGCCTCCCGCTCGCGTCTCACCGCGGGGTCGTTCCCGGTACGTCCGAGCACTCGCACCAGCAGCGCGGATCGGACGACCGGATCCCCTGACTGCGCGAGGCTCTCCAATACGGGCATCGCCGGTATGCGGCCGCCGGCGGCACCACCGAAAGCTCCGGTCGAGGCTGCAGCCTTATCCGCGCCCCGGCCACCGGTCCCGTTCCCGGTCCCGTTCCCGGTCCCGTCCCCGTTCCCGGCACCGGCACCGGCCGCGCCGGTAGCCTCAGTACCGGTGGGGGCCTCGCCCCCACTACCGCACGGCTCCTTGCGCCGGCGCCCGCTTCTGTGCTTGCTTCGGTAACCGCTCAGATCGCGTTTTCCCGTGGCCCTTCTCATATCTGCTATCTACCGAGTATACCATAGGGCGCGCGGGCCCAGCTATCGGATGTCACATCCTCAGCGCGTGCCGATCCTCTGCCGACGCGCCGGGAAGCGTGGGAAAGGGACGCGCCATCTCCGATCCGAGCTTGCCGACGACGCCGTGTTCTCGGTGCGGTGTAGCGTTTCGGCGCTGTCGGAGTCGCCGAATTCGATCTCAACGGGTGTGGGGAGCATTCCATATGGATGGCTGTTGCGGGGATTGTCACAGGAACGGAGAAAGCGATAACAATAAAGGCGTAGCGCCCAAGGCGACGTGAGGAATCGACGGCGATAGGAGTACAGCAGCAGGGCGATGGAACCGAGTCTGCCGAACTAAGGCTCGGGCGGCGGATCCACGTAGCCGGCAACGGATGTTCCGGGAAAAGCGCGGCCGCACAGCGGCTCAGAGCAGCCATCGGCGTACCGGTCGTGGAGCTCGATGCCCTCAGCTGGCTGCCCGGATGGATCGCCCTCAACGAACACGACCCTGCCGAGCTCGAACGCCGGATGGCGGCGGCAACGGCGGCGACCGTTGGGTTGTAGCAGAATCGTATATGAGCTTCTCTGAGCGCATCTTCTGGCCCCAGCTCCAGACAGTGGTGTGGCTCGACATTTCGATGCCCCGACTTCTGTGGCATGTGATCGTCCCGTCCTGGCTGCGTTTGGCGGCGGAGGTGCGAAGGTTCATCGCGGCGTGCTCATAGCGCTCTTCGGACGATCCTACGCTCAACCCGATCCCAGCCTCCCGATAACTTGACCGTCCGAGGATCGATAGTGTTACATGCCGACTTATGGCAGCCGGCGGACCGAACGATCCCGCGGACTCACGCGACAGCGGCGGCAACTCCGGCAGCACCGGCGGTGGGGCCGGCGCGTCGGCCGCCGACGGCGGGAGCGGCCCTGGCGGTTCGGGCAGCTCCGCCGCCGGCGGCGGCGGCTCGGGCGGTCGCGCGTCCGACGGTAGTAGTGGCGGCTCCGCCGGCGGCGGCGGGTCCGGCGGCAGCGGCGGCAGCTCCGGGAGCGGCAGCGGCGGAGGGAACGCCGGCTCCGCAGGCAGCGGCCCTGGCGACTCGGACCGCACCTTCCGGAAGGACCTTCAGTACTACAAGTTCTGCGCGTACGGCTTCCTCAAGAACCTTCGTTTCTACGAGCCGTTTCTCATGCTCTTCTTCCTGGAGGCCGGTCTCTCCTATCTGCAGATCGGCACGCTCTACGCGGCCCGGGAAGTGCTCATCAACGTGACGGAGGTTCCCTCCGGCCTTCTGGCGGACACGCTCGGCCGGCGCCTCACGATGGCGGTGTCCTTTTTGGCCTACATCGTGGCGTTCGTCGTTTTCTTCTCGACGACTCAGTACCTGGTGCTCTTCGTTGCCATGGCCGCCTACGCCGTGGGAGACGCGTTCCGTACCGGCACGCACAAAGCCATGATCTTCGACTACCTCGAGGCAAACGGGTGGCAACACCTGAAGGCGCACTACTACGGCCATACCAGATCGTGGTCCCAGCGCGGTGCAGCCATCTCCGCCCTCATCGCGGCGGCCCTCGTATTCTGGCAGGAGTCGTACGCGCCGATATTCCTCTTTACGATCATCCCGTACACCCTGGACCTCATCCTCGTGATGTCGTATCCGAAGTACCTGGACGGCCCACGGCGGACGAGCGGTAGGACCGTCCGGGACGAGTTTGCGCACGTCATCCGATCGCTCGCGAAGAGCATGCGAAACCCCGCGCTCCTCAGAGCCATATCCAACCAGGCGCTCTACTCCGGCTACTACAAAGCCTGTAAGGACTACCTCCAGCCGATCCTCAAGAGCGTGGCGCTCGGTATGCCGATTTTCCTGGCCCTGGCGTCGCAGGAGCGGACCGCCATCATCACCGGTATTGTCTACTCCGCGCTGTACTTCCTGACCTCCGCGGCTTCCCGCCGATCGGGCGTGCTGGGAGACCGGTTCCGGAATCTGGCCGTCCCACTCAACGCCACGCTCCTTGTCGGTGTGGGGTTTGGAATCCTCAGCGGGTTTGCCCACTGGGGGACGCTCTCGACAGTAGCAGTGGTGCTCTATATCGGCATCTATCTCCTGGAGAACCTGCGCAAACCGATGGGCATCGGGTACGTGACCGAGCGGATGGACAAGAGCTCGCTTGCGTCGGCGCTCTCGGTCGAGTCGCAGGCCGAAACCCTCTTTGCCGCCGGCATTGCATTACTCCTAGGCCTCTTCAGCAGCTTGTTCGGCCTGGGAATCGGGCTGATCCTCGTGTCCAGCTTGTGCGGTCTGGTCGGTCTCATCATCCGGCTGCCGACCGACCCCAGGCGCGAGCAGAGTCTGGAGCTAGGGTGAGCCCCGAGGCCCGACGCCCGGAGAGTCTCAACCGATGGGGTTTTCCGGCCAAGCGGTACTCCCTTCTCAATCGCAAGGGCAAGCATGGGGTGATCGAGCTCCGGGGCCACCACCAGATCTATCCTTTGCTCGCCGATCCGTTCACAGATCCCGTGGCGGAGCGCAATTCCGTGACTCCGGACGGCAGCTCCCAGTCCGGAACTCCTACGCCGCCTCGACGAGACGCTCCACCGCTTCGTCGAGACGATCGGCGATCTCTCGAGCGTACGCCCGGTCGATAACCGCGAGCGTGTCGAAGAGATTGCGGGGAAAAGAGAGAAGGCGAAATTGGAGCTCGTCGGTTTCGAACAGACACTTCTTGGCAGCTACCGAGAGGAGCACCCCGGGCTCGACCACATCATCGAGTATGCACGTGCAGAGATCGAGAACATCTTTCGGCTCATCCCGGCCGAGCACCGCGCAGAGCTTGTTGGCGGCGATGTTCACGATGTTGTCGACTCTGATCCCTGATTCCCGAACCTCAGGACGCCCGTGGCGATAGACTCGATCGTTTACGAAGTCGAGGTTCAACGTGTTGTCGATAACTATTCGGGCGAAGTCCCGAGTATCAACAACGAATTCCAATGATTCGACCGTGCGACGAATGCCGTGAACCGCAGTGCGCAAATCGTCACGGAAGAGCGCGTTGTCGGCCGTGAACAGAGCGAGATCGTCGGAGTAGCGGCGAGCGATATGGTACCGGTTGAGACAGGTGCCGCCGGTCAGGTAGAAGCTGGTATCGGATTGAAACACCGTCGCCAGCACCGTATCCTGAAGCTCGTAGAGTGTGGCGTGATCCATGGCGCTCCGTCCGTTTTATCCATCCCTATCCCAGGACAGCTCCGGAACAAGGTCGTATTGGCCAAAGAGATTGGCACGCGCCACTCTGATTCGACGATCGACGCGCGGATTGGACCGGCTCATGTTCTCCAGCAGTTCCCGGAGATGCGGGCGATCGAAAAGCGCGTCGAGAAGGCGCGAAGGGTGCGAAGCGTTCTCGATCACCTTGCTGCAAATGAAGCGGTCGAACCCTGCCTCACCGCGGTCGAGCCGCCGGACGATATCGTCCGCCGACAGCGCGTAATCGCCCCATAAGCACTCAGCTGCTACCCGGCGCGCTGCCTCTTCCCGCGTCATGGGGACAAAGTATAAGGGAAAACCGCGCTGTTGAGTAGCCGGCGGCGCGTGGTTGCTCCGTGAGGGTCTGATGGGAGAAGGGCGTGAAACGGAGTTGCCGGTACAGAAGAGGACTTCATAGAGCCAGTCCAGCGAATCATACTGTTCCATCGGTTCTCGGTTGCCCATATCTACGGCGAATCATGCCATCGATCGCAGACGCTGTGTCGGAATGACCACAGCTGGGCAGCAAAGCATCTCACGAGTCAACGGTCAAGTCTGACGTTTGCCCGTCCGGCGCCGGAAGGCTTTTGCATATTCCGTTTCCCGGCCTCAAATCGATGACCGAGCCTTTCCAGCGTCGGGTGATGACAACAATTGGTCGAGTGGCGGCGTCTAGACCCAAGAAGCCGCTTCTTAATGGCCGTCGGTCCGGGGCTGCGCTATACTCCGTTGAGGTGGGATTAGCCGGGACCGATTCCCTCAGCTGCCCGCCTTAAGGGTTGTCGGTGTCCGCGTAGTTGCGCGGAAGGCACCAGACCGCAATAGCAGGACTATCGGGGGGACGGCATGAAGAACTACGTAGTATTATCGTTCGCAGCGTTTCTATTGGTACTTCTCTCATGCGGCGGTGCGGAAGAGACCGCGGAGGCTGAAGCCGCCCAAGACGACGAACCGCAGGCAGAAGAAGTAGAGTCACGACATGCGCACCTGCAACATGCCGAAGAAGTTGCCGTGAACTTCCTGGAGGCATACGGCGCCAAGGATTACAGCGAGCTTCAGAATTATGCTTCTCCAAGCATACGGTCGTATTATGGGGAGCATAACCCTGACGTCGACCGCTGGGTAACGGAAGAGAACATCGGCTACTTGCAGGACTGGGACGGCGAGTTCAAGGACGCACGGTTCGTCAAAGAGCACGGCTCAGGCACGCCGCAGAAGGTGTACTATCTGCGCGACCTGGAAGACAAAGAAATACTCGCTATGGCCGTCTCTTACTACCAGGACGACCGCGACTTCCAAGAACCGGTCTGGATGATAACAACCTTCGCCGGGATACAAACGCTCGACCGAGAAGAGTATCTCGGGTACGCGGCCTCAATGGACGAGCTGGAGTAGCTGCGGAAAGAGAAACGCCGGGGCAGATGGCCGGGAATGATATCGTTCGAGCCGGTAACGAAGATACTGGCACGGGCTTTGGCCGAGCTTGCCGTCACTCTTCAATCAAAGCCTTGCCGTAATCGAATATAGACCGCGCTAATGCCAGAAGCTCGGGAGTGGCCTGGAGCACATCGGAAAACAACTCCGCGAGATCATCGGTCTTGTATTCGTGGGCGATGTCGTTCCGCAGGTCCTTGAAACCGCGGAGAGTCTCAACCGACGGGGTCTTTCGCGCCAAGCGGTACTCCCTTCTCAATCGCAACGGCAAGCATGGGGTGATCGAGCTCCGCGGCCACCAGCAGATCTATCCTTTGCTCGCCGCTCCGTTCACAGATCTCGTGGCGAATAGCATGCCGCTCTTTCCGATGGATACGTCGAGAGAGCACAGCGAGCTCGATATCGCCGCCACGGCGCCGGTCGTCAACGCGCGAGCCGAAGAGCCATATCTTCGCATCGGGATCAAACCGGTGAACTGCATCCCGTATCACCCCCTTTTCATGCTCGCTCAGCCGCACCATAATCCGATTATACCATCGACGGCGAACGCTCTACCAGAATGACGACGGCTAAGGAGGCGTTGACGTGCTTGTTCGAGACATGGCAGCACAGGTGCTCGGTGCCTACCCGACGAGCACGAACATCTGGGGCCGGGCGACCGGGATGACAACGCGGTTATCGACTGGGCAGTGCAACCAAAGGATTCCCGCTTGATGTGCCCCAGCGCGGCTACACCATTCCTCCATATCAACCGTTGTTAGGCAATAACGATTGTGGCAGAGCGCGCCTTGACGGTGTTGACCTGTATATTTCAAATATATACATTGCGTGTGTATGGATGTAGTGTCGTTGCCTGAATTCACTGGGTTCGAATGGGATGAAGGCAACGTCGAGAAGAATTGGTTGTCCCACCGCGTAACCGCGCAAGAGGCGGAGCAGGTGTTCTTCAATCGACCGCTTCTCGTTGCTGATGATTCGGGGCACTCGCGGAGGGAGAGGCGGTGCTTTGTCTTGGGACAGACCGATGCGGACCGGAAGCTGTTCATCGCGTTCACCGTTCGTAACAAACGGATTCGCGTTATCTCCGCACGAGATATGAGCCGCAAGGAACGAGAGGTTTACCAATCATGAAAGAGATGCCGGAGTTCAATAGCGAAGAAGAAGAGAGGCAGTTCTGGGAAGAGCGCGATTCGACCGACTACGTGGACTGGTCCAAAGCGCGATCGGCAGTATTCCCCAATCTAAAGCCGTCAACCAAGACGATATCGCTGCGGCTGCCGGAGAGCATGCTGGAAGAGCTCAAGCTCCTGGCCAACAAGCGCGACGTACCGTACCAATCGCTCGTGAAGCTGTTCCTGTCGGAGCGCATCGAATCCGAGCTCCAGAAGCACCAGCCAGACGACGTTACGAGCTAACCCAACCAAGGAACAGAGCAGCATGGATACTTGCCGTTCCGGCCTCCGATCGGTATGATCACGGCTTCAGTCAGCACCGCAGCCCGGCGCCCGCTCACCCGGCGCCTCTTCACGCGAACGGCTCCGCGATTCGCTTCGGCGGCCGCTATCCGCGTTCAGCTGCCGGCGGCTGCTACAATTGCCCCCGCGTGGGGGCCCATTCTCGATTACACCGGCGATGGGGCTCGCCGCTAACCGCCTTCCGGCTAACGGTCCCTACCTTGCAACCCCTGTCCGCCCTCGACACCGGCTTTGGGCCTGTGTGCGGATCGGATGAACGCCGGAGGTGTGTCGATGATCCAAGGTATTCTCATTGTTCTTGCGGTGGGCTTCGTGGCCGGAGAGATTGCCGCGAGGCTCAAGCTCCCCCGATTGATCGGGATGCTCCTTGCCGGAATCGCAATCGGTCCCGATGCGCTCGATCTCATGCCCGGGCAGATGGTTGAGCTCTCCGAGCCGATCCGGCGCCTAGCCCTTCTCGTCGTCCTCATGAAAGCCGGGCTCGGACTCGACAAGGACAAGATTCTCAAGGAGGGCTCGGTCGCCGTTCGGTTGGGCTTTCTTCCGGCCGTGATCGAGGCGGCGGTTGTGGCCGTTGCTACGCGGTACATCATGGGCTGGGACTGGTATACGGCGTGGCTTCTCGGATGGGTGATCTGCGCGGCGTCGCCCGCCGTGATCGTGCCCATGATGCTGAAACTGAAGTCGCACGGTTGGGGCGTAACCAAGGGCATCCCCGATCTTATCCTGGCGGGCGGCACCGCGAGCGACGCGACCGCGGTGACCATGTTCGGCATTTTCCTGGTCTGGATCACGGAGGGAACCGACGGCGGATTCGCGGCGCAGCTCCTCGACATCCCGCTGCAGATCGGACTGGGTATCGCGTTCGGCTACATCGCCGGGAGATGCGTGGTGCTCCTGCTGTCGCGAGGACGCATTGCCGAGAGCATCGTGCACGATCTGATTGTGTTTGGTCTCTTCGGGCTTCTTCTGATCGCCGGCGACGCGTGGCTCCCCTACTCGGCATTTCTGGCCGTGATGGTCATGGGGTTCGTGATCCTGGAATCCGATGCCGTCCTGGCTCGTCGCCTCCGAACCGAGGTGAGCAAAGTCTGGATCGTAGGAGAAATCTTTCTCTTCGTGCTCATCGGCACCGCGGTGAATATCGAGGTTATCGCGGATGCCGGATTGCGCGGTCTTGCCATTATCGGTATAGGACTTCTGATCGGACGATGGGCAGGGATTTTCCTATCCACCGCCTTCTCTAAGATCACCTACCGCGAGCGCCTCTTCATGGTGGTGGGAGACATGGCGAAAGCCACCGTACAGGCGGCGATCGGCGGCATCCCGGTCGCGATGGGAGTACCGGGCGGCGAGTACATCCTGGCTATCGCCGTCCTTGCCATCGTCATCACCGCCCCGCTCGGCGCGTTCGGCACCTCGTTTCTGGCCCCGCGCATGTTGGAACGGGGCGAAGTGGATCCCACCAAGACGACCGTCACCGATGCTCATCGATTCCTGGTCGCCTTCGACGGCACCCCGAGCGCCCACGCAGCGCTCCACCGCGCTGCCCGCACCGCTCGCCAACTGGACGCGGAGCTCGTCGTCCTGAACGTGCAGTTTTCGGGCGAGCGCGCCCTTTCGCGTGAAGAGATCGAGGACGCACTCGGGCCGGCACGCGACATCGCGACGGAGATCGTAATGGAGCAAGGAAGCCCGGCCGAAGTCATCGTCGAGACCGCGGAATCGCGAGGCGTCGACTACATCTACATCGGAAAGCGCGTCGTAACCCCGGTGGAACGGCTCCTCATGGGAGATGTGGCGCAGGAAGTAACCACCCTCGCCGAGATCCCGGTGATCGTCGTTGACGCGCCCAACGGCAGTGCCCAGCCGTAGCGCCCAACAGTGACGCCCAGCTGTAGCGCCCACCGGTGGCTCCCAACGGTGGCGCCCCCTGGCAACGCCCAACGGTGACGGCAACCAAAGGGCGGCATCGCCGTGACCCAGATCAATCAGCCCGGAGGCCACGTTCCGCCGGCCGGACGTCACGCCCTGCCGGGCGGGGGGGCGCTCAGCCGCCGCGCGCCCTTCCGCTCCGATACCGGCCGTAGCGCGCAATGACCCACGCAACCACCGCCAGGAGCGCCGCCGGCACTTCCAGCAGGACCGCCGGCACCGCGCCGGTCGTCGACGCGCGAGCAGAAGAGCCATATCTTCGCATCGGGATCAAACCGGTGAACTGCATCCGTTATCACCCGCTTTTCATGCTCGCTCAGTCGCACTATAGTCCGATTATACCATCGACGGCGGACGGTCTACCAGAATGAGGACGGCTGGGTAGCAAACCATCTCAGCTCGATGCGCCCCGGCGGAGCTACACCATTCCATGACTATAGAAGCTTCACACGTGCCTCTTGTTCTTCGCGAGATCAGATGTCATGACGCCCGCACGCTCGCCGTGCAGCGCTCCCGATCCGCGTCGAACGCAAGGCAAGCGCGGAGATCTTCGCGCGTAACTTGGGGAAAATCCGCGAGAATCTCTTCTTCGGTCATGCCACCCGCAAGATACGAAAGCATATCTCCGACCGTTATCCGTGTACCACGGACGGTTGGCTTACCAAATCGACCCTGCGGATCCAGGATAATGCGCTGTCGATAGTCCACAGCTCAAAGGTAGGCCGCCCTGAGGCGGCCGTCAAGTATCAATGCGAAAGATGGCCACTCCTATGACGCCTCAAAGAGGAGCTCCACCGCTTCGTCGAGACGATCAGCCATATCTCGAGCGTACGCCCGGTCAATGACCGCGAGCGTGTCGAAGAGATTGCGGGTAAAGGAGTGCAAAGCACGTTCGCCCCTCCAGTCGGGGTGTTCTCGCAGGTGCTTTCTCCGTTGCCCGTGCGCACGATACGATGCCGCGGAGTTGCGCCTCGAGGTAGCTTCTCCACTATGATTCATAGGTACGCCCTGTGCTATTGTGCAGCGTGATCTCCACCACACTGCACTCCCGATCCCGGCGCTCCTATACCGGGTACCTCCTCGTCGCCTCCGCGGCGGTGCTCTGGGCTACATCGGGACCGATATCCCGCGTCCTCTACGACCAGGGCGTGACGCCGTTGGAGGTCTCGTTTTGGCGAACCGCCGCGGCCGCGGTGCTGTTCATACTGCGCTTGCGCCTGACGAGGTCGTCCGCCAACGCCCCGGTGAAGCCCAAACACCTGACGGCACTTGCACTATTCGGCGCGTTCGGCACCGGGGCCTTTATGGTCTCGTTGGCCTACGCCATCGAGACAGGCGGGATCAACCTCGCCGTCATCCTGCTCTACACCTCACCGGTGTTTGTAGCCGTGGGCGCACGCCTGTGGTACCACGAGCCCCTCGGCGGACAGAAAGCCGTACTGATCGCGATCACGATGCTCGGCGTGGTGCTCATAGCTACCGGGGGCGGCCGGGGGATATCGGTTTCGGCGGTCTCGCTCGCGTGGGGCTTCGCGGCCGCTTTCACCTACGCAACCTACTTTCTGGTAGGCAAATGGGCCATTGCTCGCTACAGCCCGCTGCAGTTTTTGGCATACGTGTTCCCGGTAGCGGCCGTGGCCATTCTCCCGTTCGTGCGGTTCGGCACCTATTTGCTCTCGACATTCCTCTGGCTTGCGCTTCTCAGTGTCGTGACCACCTATCTCCCCTATCTGCTCTACTATCGAGGGCTTGCGGGCGTGCAGATTTCCCGCGCGGTGGTGGTCGCAACAGTGGAGCCGGTAATCGCCGCGATCTTTGCGGCCGCCTTCTTCGGAGAGCTGTATTCGATGCAGGCCCTCACCGGGGCGCTATTCGTGCTGGCCGCCGCGACGCGGGCCTCGATGCCGGAGCGGCGGCCCCGAGCTCCCTCCAAACGCCCTTCGGAAGCTGAGAAGATTCCCACCTATGCGGTGCCTCCGTACGGCCCGGCGGAGCCGGAAAACGAGCCCGAGGAGGAAAGCGGGGGGTGATGCACATGCCGAAGCGCTCACGGCCGGATCATAAAGACGTAATCAGGAACGCGCCGGCGCCGGCCGATCGCGACATTAGCCCGGCGGGTGACCGACGGGGTCATATCAACGACGCGGATACGCTATATTCCTTCGTAGGTAAACCACAGAGCAAGCGCTTCGGCAAGCGGAAGCACACCGGTTGCATGAAGCGCAGTTAGCAACCCAAATACTGCGGCGACCACCGCACGCGTAGGCGTCACCACTCGGACCTGCCGCTCGCGCCGGCGGAATCGCCGCACGAAGGCCGGGACGAACGGTGCAACGGTCAATGCAGCCGCAATTGCTCCGAGCCCCCAGGTCGCCATGACGGGCGATCGCACTGCCCACTGTTCGATCTGATTAGCTGCACGGAAGAGAGCAGCCTGCAGATTCTGCAGTCGGCCGCCGGCAATCAACACGCCGATGGCGATGAGAAGCCCCCCTGTTGCCACTTTAAGGTGAGGAAGCCATGGCTTGATTCTATCGAGGTAGCGCAAAGTCCTCGAAAGAAAGATACTGACAAGAAGAAACGGGGTTCCCAGGCCCAGGGAATAGACAAAGAGGAGCAGCGCTCCTTGTCCCACATTTGAGCCGGTACCTGCCAGGAAGAGAATGCTCGCCAGGACCGGACCGATACATGGCGTCCATCCGGCACCGAAAGCCATACCGAATGCCGCCGAGCCCGCGTATCCGCTCGGCTTCTCCGGCATCCCTACTCGCCTCTCGCGGTTTAGAAACGAGGCAAAATCGAAGATGACATTCAGCCCGAGCAGGATCACCACCGCCCCGGCAGCAAGGTTGAGCCATGAAGCTACCCCGCCGACAAGGACCGCCGAGCCGCTAAACAGAACCCCGAGCGCAGCGAACACGAGCGTGAAGCCGAGAATGAACATTGCCGTTCTTCCGACAACTTCCGCCCGGCTCGGAACCTCGTTGTCCCGCAACTCGCCTACGCTCACTCCCGCGACGTACGAAAGATACGAGGGCACGAGCGGAAGCACACACGGGCTGAGAAAACTAAGAAGGCCTGCTGCAAACGCGATGAATAAGTTCAAGTCACCCATGGGAACCTACACTTGGTCCAGCAGCGCTTCGAACGCCTCGATCGTGGCTTCTTCGTCCCAATCGTGGTAGCCGAGCCTCGTACCGATTCGTGCCCCGTCCGGGCCGATCAGAAACGTCGTCGGAATGCCGCGGACATTCATCCGGTTGGTCACCGCTCCATCTAAGTCCATAAGCACCGTAAAGCTTAGGTCCAGCTCCTCGACAAACTGAGCTGCCTGCTCGCGCTCTTCTCGCACATTTACCGCAACCATCTCGAAGTCATCGTCTTCGAATCGATCCGCCACCCGTTGCATTGCCGGCATCTCACGCACGCATGGCTCACACCATGTCGCCCAAAAGTTGAGGAACACGAGACGCCCTTCCAGGTCCTCGAGTGCCAGAGTCTCTCCTTCGAGTGTCTCGAGCTCGAAGGGTTCCGCCTGGCCGGAGCTCGGAGCCACTCCCATCTGCTCGAGCGCCTCCTCCCGGTCGAGCCGGCTGCCGGCTTCGCGCACCCGCTCCACGATCAGAACCAACGCGCCGAGTGCTCCCGCGACAAGTACAACCATGAGGGCGATACGAATTACGAGTGAGCGTTTCATAGACTTGACCCTAAGGTACGCACCGCATTCGGCACGGTCAACGAACGGCCGCCTGGCTCATCAGTACGTCACGACGTACGCAATGGAGCGCATCGAGCGCATCCGGGACATGAGCGAGCGGTTTTCGCGATGCGGCGACTATGATCGGGCCCGTCAGGCGTCCCAGACCGTATCCACGCCGGGATACGCGCGGATCAACGGGTCCGCCGTGACCAGCGCAAGCGATTCGCACTTCGCCTGGGCGATGAGCAAGCGGTCGAACGGGTCGCGGTGCAGGGGTGGCAGGTCGGCGAGCGACCACGTGTGCCGGAGGTGGATCGGCAGCACCTCCCACCTGTTTCTCACGAGCTCCCGCTCGACGATCGTCCGGAGCGGATCCGAGAGCTCGAGCTTTCCAAGTCCAGCCTTGATTTGCGCCTCCCAGGAGGAGACGATACTGAAGACACCCCTGGCATCCGCATCTGCGAGCATCTCTCGCACTGCGTCAGGCAGCTTCTCCGGCTCGAGCGACCACCACAGAAAGGTGTGCGTATCAAAGAGGTACGCCTTCACTCGAACTCCCGCAACGTCTCTTCGTCCAACGGCGCGTCGAAGTCGTCGGCGACGCGCCCCCTGCCGCGCGAGAGCCCCGGCGTCCTCGGTTGTCCGACCTGTCGAAGCGGCTCGAGCGTCACTAGCGGCACGCCGTCACGGGCGATCACGACCTCTTCGCCGGCGAGCGCTCGCTCCACAAGGCGAGAGAAGTGCGTCTTTGCCTCGTGCACGTTGACCTGCATAGGGGCAATGTAGACTAACCACCGGACTAAGTCAAGCGTTCCGATTCGGCCGCACACACACACGAGCGGACTGCGCTACCCGTGAGCGTGGCGGTCTTCCCGATGGATACGTCGAGAGAGCCCAGCGAAGTCGATATCGCCACCCTACTGAAGCTGCCGTCTGAACTGCCCATGTCCACCACTGTCGGTGCGATACTGCTTCCACGGGCGTTTCCCATTGCTCTTGAGGAGTACCAACGCGCCGGCGTTGCCCAGGTTTCCCTGCAGGGGTCAGGAGTGTCCGCCGTTGACCGGTACCCTGTTGTGTATTACCATACACATCATGAGGTGTATATGCGCACGAATATCGTTCTGGACGATGAGCTCATGAAAGAGGCCTTCAAGTATGCGGGGAACATACGGACAAAACGGGAGCTCATCGAGACGGCGCTGAGAGAGTTCGTCAGGGCGCGAAAGATGAAGGACGTGCGAGAGTTGAAGGGACAACCGCTTCTTGATGAGAACTATGATTACAAGCGAATGAGAAGCGGCGGATGATCCTTGTTGATACCTCGGTCTTTATCGATCTCTTGAAGGGACGGGACACCGAGTCGCTCGGACTGCTCGAGCGCGTAATCAACAGCGGGATCCCCTACGGAATCAGTGAGCCTATATACCTTGAAATTCTGCAAGGTGCGAAAGGAGTCGGCGAGTTCAGGAAGCTGAAGGAGTACTTTGAGACGCTTCCGTTTTACGGCTTGAGAAGAGGCAAAGAGTCGTTCGAAGCGTCCGCCTACATCAATGTGATGTGCAGAAGTGCCGGCATTACCGTTCGGAGTACGGTGGATCTGCTCATCGCGCAGACGGCAATCGAAAACGAGCTCTATCTGTTACACAACGACGCCGACTTCTTTACCATATCCCGTGTTGTTCCGGAACTGAAGACATACGGCGATAAGGCGCCATAAGTGTGTGTTCGGTTGCACTCGGGTGATGGACATGCGGCACATCTGTTCGTTCGAAGTCTCGGCACTGCAACCTCCGCGAACGGAACCTCAGAGTCTACAGGATCCACCACTGCGATACACCCTTCGTGCTATCAACAATTGCCGAGAGAGCATTTCAAAACTGATGAACGCTGGGATCGGCACGCTCGCACACGCAAGCGTTTAGGCGTGCTGCGCGACGCCTAACTCCAGATGCCGGGGAGCGCGGTGCCGCAGGACTTGCATCTCCCCGCCTCGAGCTCGAGGTCGGTTACGTCAAGTCCGGTTCTGCCGATTACCTCCTCGTTGCAGCCGGCGCAGTAGGTGCTGTTGGCCGGGTGGCCGGGGACGTTTCCGATGTAAACGTACCTGAGCCCTTCCCCGAGCGCTATGTCCCGTGCTTGCTCCAAGGTCTCGACGGGTGTGGCGGCAGGACGGGTAAGCCGGTAGGCGGGGAGGAAACGGTTGAAGTGCAGCGGCACCTCCACGCCGAGGTTCTCTCCGATCCAGCGGCACATCTCCCGCGTGAGCTCGGGGTCGTCGTTCAGCGTCGGAATCACGAGATGCACGATCTCGAACCAGACCCCCGCCTCTTTGACGAGCCTGAGGGTATTGAGAACGGGTTCGATCCGGGAGAACGAAGTCTGCGAGAAGAACTCGGCGGCGAACCCTTTGAGATCGACGCAGACTGCATCCATCCGCGGCAGAAGCGCCCTGAGCGGTTCGGAGTTCATGGCGCCGTTGGTGTGGAAGAGGGTCAGTAGCCCCTTCTCTCGGGCCACGGCCGCCGTGTCGTACATATACTCGTAGAATACGGTCGGCTCGTTAATGGTGAAGGAGATCGACTGCGCGCCCTTCCCCAGAGCGGTGTCGACAAGCTCCTCCGGCGACAACCGAAGGGACCGCACCTCCTCAGGGTCCCGGGTGGCAACATGCCAGTTATGGCAGAAGCTGCACCTGAAGTTGCATCCCGCGGTGAACGCTCCCAGATTCCGGTGCCCCGGACGCACGTGGTACAGCGGCTCCTTCTCAACGGTGGCCACATCATATGCCGCCGGCCGGCCATAAACCAGGGTGTAGAGCTCGCCGCCGCGGTTCTCCCGAACCCGGCAATAGCCGCGTTGCCCATCGGCGATCGCGCAGTCCCGGAAACAGAGCTCACACTGTACTGCCTGTTCCGGGAGCGCTCGCCAGAAGCGTGCCGAGGTTGGTTCGCGTCCGTCGTCTGCTGTTTCCGAAGAAGCCATACCATGCACCGTCGGCAATTGTAGGGCCGAAGGCCGCTGGGTTTCTACCGAAGAACACGGGGCTGCGTAAGCGAGCTCACGTGCTTTCCCACAGAGCACGGAGCTGCCGACGAAAGAATCAGCTTCCGGTTCCCTCCGCGAGGCGAAGAGTGCGTTCACGAGAGGATGCCACGAGGCGCGGGAGGCCCCTCCGGCTCCGCCCGCGCCCCTGCTCCAAAGCCGACTGCTACGGCGAGAACCGCTCCACGTCGACCTGTTGCGCGTTATCCGGGTGCGTCGCACCGGAGCCTGCGGCGTAGATGATCTGGTCGCCGAGCGCGCCCGCCACTACCGGCCAGTTGCTCTGGGAGAACTCCTCGCTCTCCGCAAGTTGTTTCCACTCACTGCCGTCGTAGATCAGGAGCATCGGGTGCTGGTTCGAGAGGTCCTCCAGGTTCCGGCCGGCAACGATGATGTTGTCCGACTCATCCGCCGTCATGGAGTACAGACCGCCGAAACTCCAATCGGCACCGCCAGGTCCGAGATCCTCGGCGCTGTTTACGCCGGTCCGCCGGAATACGCCCGAGCCGGGGGCCATGAACACGAGCTCGCCGCCCTGCTTTGCCAGTTCCGGTCGATCGGAGACGTTGCCGTCCCAATCCAGGTAGCTGTCCCATGTCTCGCCGTTCAGGCGCCGGACGCGCAGCCTGTCCCCGCCCTCGGTCCACGAAAAGTAGAGATCTTCGTCCAGGACGGTAAGCGCTGAATCGCGGAGCGTGGAACTGGTTCCCGTACCGAAGACAGAGCCGACCTTCTCCCACGTACCGTCGTGCAGGCGCTTGACGCGCAGGTCAACGCCGCCGGAGGAAATAACCGCCGCGTACAGCTCGCCGTCGTGAACGGCAAGACCCACGTCCGAGGGGCGACCTTCAAGACCGAAGTTGTCGGTGTCGTCCACCTGCACACTGACGTCGCTCCATTCTTCCTCAGCAACATCATACTCGTGGAGGTATATGTTCTGGCCGTCACGAAGCGCCAGGTAGACCTTCTCGTCGCCTTGCCCGTCGCCGACCGTGCCTGCGGCGAGGCGCGTCCAACCGTACGGGCCGCTTGCGTCGTCATTATCGGGTGCTCCGAAACAGTCCAGCGGCCCGTTGGCGTCAGAAAGACGCTTAACCACAGGACTATTTGTTGCCTCGTCCGCGGCGGCAAGGTAGAGCGTACCGGCGCTCACTGAACGTTCGAGCGCCTGGATGACCCGGTCGCCTTCAAGCCTAAACCCGGCTATGTGAGTCCGGGTGTATCCGGCAATACCTTCCGGAGGCGAAGGGCCGGTACCGGTGTCCGAATCCGCGGGTTCGCTTCCGAGCGTCCAGCCGTAATCGTCGTGCTGGGCGCGTACCCGGTACTCCCACTGATAGAAGTCATAATCACCACCGAAGTGACCATCAAAATGGAAATACTCGGTACCGCTAATTCCACTCTGGGTGGTGCGTCGTTGTAAACTTGAGTAGTCGCTCTTGCCGTACACGTGGTACTTGACTTTGCCGTCCTGCCTATCAACCGCAATACGGTCCCAAGTGACAAGATTCCCCAAATCGCCGTGTATATCCTGATGCTCATACGCCACACTGACATTCTCCGGCGGATGAAAGTCGGGAAGCGTATACTCATATTCGTCCGAGAAGCCGCCGCGAACGCCCTCCAAGTCCAGTCCCTGCATCCGGTATACGTAGGTATGGCCCCATCGGAGCCGGTTGTCGGGTAGCCCATCTCCCTCGTCGGTGAAGTGCCCGCCGTGCCACTTATGGCCGGCCCAGGCGAAGCCCGGATGGTCGTCGTCCGGTGCGGCGCGCTCGAGGATCACTTGCGGCCAGTCGTTCTGGCGATAATGGATCTCCACGTTCGGATGCGTCTGGAGATCAACTCGATTATGAACGGATTGCGGATAGTATATAGCGATCTCGAACCGGTCGAACGTCGGCGTGCCCGAAGGACCGTCGTCGCCGTTGGGGCCGGACAGCATGTCGCACGCCGCCGGAACCAGAAGCAACACCAAGGTTCCGAGCAGAAGCACCGTTCGTGCCGAGGCCGGCGATCCAGGCCGAATTCTGCCGGCATCTCTCCTGATATACTGCGTCATGATCCACCTCCGGGACGTCACGGTACTACAAGGCATCGCCTTTACATAACTCGCGCGTATCATACAAAATCAAACTCTTTGTCAATTGTATCATGCCTTAGACGAGAATACATGCATTGCTTCCATATAATGCGTGACAACCTTCTATACCTCGATACCTCGTGGACGTTTATCGCAACGGAGAAAGAATAATGCGCTTCGGGAGCTGTTTTCGCGCGCTCCCGGCACAACGGTCCGGCTACCCGGCCGCGCGAGGGATCGCAGCGATACCCCGCAGGGGCGGGGCGCCCGGCAGGGCGATCGGCAGTGAGCCCGTCCGCCGGGCGCCGGGGGTAAGGGCGCACCCCGGGGGACGGAGGCGAGAGCCAGGGGGAGCGGGCGTGCCGAGGGGCACGGGCGGGAGCTCCGCGGGAAGAGCGTGCCCTGGCGCTGAAAAGCGGGGGCTCCGCGGGACGGGGCACCCCGGGGAGTCAGGGCAACGGCCGGCCGGCACGGGATGCCCCAGGGGGGCGCGGCGTGAGCGGGCCGTAGCGAGGCACCCCTGTGGGTTGGCGCGAGAGCCGGGCGCTGCGGGCACGCCGAAGCGAGTCGGGGCGAGAGCCGGGCGGGACGGGGCACCCCGAGGGGACACAGCAAGAGGCCGGGCGTGGCGGGGCGCTCCGCCGGAAGGGCCGACCCGAGGAGTACAAGCGGAGAGCCCGGTCCCGCGCCGGGATCCGGATGTGGAGGCCGGCCGGCGGGCGCGCCGGCGGCTGCGGCCGTGACGGCGGGGCGAACGGGGACGGAGGTGCCGGGCCGTGACGGCGGGAGCAAACGGGGACGGCGCCGCCGGGCTGGGGCCGTGGCGCTGGGCCGAGCGGGGCGGAAGCGCCGGGGGGCTCAGGGCCGGATTCCGGGGCGGGACGCGCCCGGACTATGGGGGACTATGAGAGTGCGTGGTCGCTACGGATGGCCGCGAAAACTCCGGGCGGGACGCGGCCGGACGGTGGTACGGGGGCGAGCGCTCGACGGGGAGCGGGATGGTGGGTATGGTTGCGGCGCAGGAGGTGCTTATGCGGCTGATCTACGAGGGCAAAACGAAGGATGTGTACGACCGGGGGGACGGGGCGTATGTGCTCCGGTTCAAGGACGACGTCACGGGGACGAACGGGACGTTCGATCCCGGGGCGAACACGGTGGGGCTTTCGATCGAGGGCGCGGGGCGCGCAGGGCTCAGGCTTACGAAGCTCTTCTTCGAGAAGATCAACGCGGCGGGAATCGCGACGCACTTCGTGGATGCGGATGTTGAGCGGCGGGAGATGACGGTACTTCCGGCGGAGCCGTTCGGCGACGGAGTAGAAGTGATTCTGCGCTATCGCGCGGTGGGGAGCTTCTACCGGCGCTACGGGAAGTACTGCAGGAAGGGGCAGGCGCTCGATGCGTACGTTGAGGCGACGCTCAAGGACGACGAGCGGAACGATCCGCTCATCACGGCGGAGGCGCTTGCGATGCTCGGGATCATGGGCCGGGACGAGTACGAGACGGTCGTGGAGATGACGCGGCGGGTCGGGGCGCTGGTGCGCGATGAGCTTGCGGGGCGCGGGATCGAGCTGTACGACATCAAGTTCGAGTTCGGGCGCGTGGGGCCGGAGAAGCGGATTACGCTCATCGACGAGATCTCGGGGGGAAATATGCGCGCCTACCGGGGTGAGGAATATATTGAGCCGTTGCGGCTTGAGCGGTTGCTTTTGGAGTAAACGGCTGGGGCCGGCCGTGAGGGTAGGCGGGCGGAGGAGCAGGGCGCGGCGGGCGGGGCCGGCGCCCGGGGGCGGCGGGACCCGGGCCGGGGCCGGGGCCGGGCGCCGCTTCACGCGGCCGAATAACCGGCGACGGGCGAGTGGCGGTACGGTGCGGCGGGGCCGGCCGTGATGCCGTCGAGGGCGTTGGCGGCGGCCCAGGGCGGTGGCCCGGCGGCTCGAGGCGCGGCGCGTTGGCCGGCGGGGCACGGTTTGGACCGTTACGGCAAAGCACGCCGCGGGCGGCCGCTCACGGTGAGCGTGGTCTGTTCAACGTCCCATCCGAGCTGGAGCGACGCCGGGTTCTCTGCTCCGCCGTCGGCCTGATACTCGAACAGAAGAACGAAGCCGAGCTGGAACGCTCCGGAAGCTGCGATGTCGAACGCCGGATCGTCCCGCCCAAGGCCAAGCTCCAGCTCCAACCGTCTCCCGGCGGCCTGGTCGAGAGTCCCGTCTATGCCGAGCACGCCGATCCGGACTGATCCGTCCCCGGAATCGTACGCGTCCGCCGCCTCCTCCGGTGCGATCCAGAGCTCGACCCGGGGATCGACCATGCGGGCGCCACCGCCTACATTCGCAAGCGAGAGCCCGGAGCTCAGCCCGACCTGTTCGAGGATCTCGACCCCGCCGGGGAGATCGAGCTCGACGCCGAATGCGCGCTGGAATCCGTCAGGGCGCGGGAAGTCGGCGGAGGTCGGATTCCCGCTCCAGCCAGGATCGTCGCCTCCGGTCGAACCCGATTCCCCGCCGCCGAGAGCGGTTATGAACAGGCCGTGGTAGTGGTAGCCCTGATCCTCGATCGGCTCCTCGATCCCTTCCATCTCCTGCCCACCGGCGAAGAAGACCGCGACAAGATCCCCGGGTTCGAGCTCAATATTGGCCTCGCCGAGCTTCTCAACCACATCGATTTCGCCGGCCCGCGAGCCGTCGGTCAATCGCTCGGCGAGGTCGGTGGAGAACCGCACGAGCCCGTCCATTCTGCAGGCGACCGAGAACGCGAGAAACAGGAGGGCGAGCACAGAAAGGGCGGCGACCGCGCGCGCCGAGTAGATCGGACGGCGTCCCTGGCGACGGCTGCCGGCACCGGGGTTAGCGCCGTCCAGTGGCGCCGGGCGGGGCAGAGACGAGCGGTTGGACCTCATAGAGCACCTCCCGGAACGGAACGGTCGGGCACCTCGGGAGCACGCCTGAAGCCGGCGGCACCTGGAGTATCGAGGAGGAGCGGCGGCCCGGAGGCTCGCCGCGGCGTCCGCGCACCCGCGGACTCGGCGATATCCCGGTGCACAGCGCAGCCTGGAAGCCCCGGGGCGCCTCTGAGCCCGAAGGCGGTACGGGAAGCCCCCGGGCGTGCCTCCGGCCGCGAAGAGCCCGAGCGTGAAAACCGCGCCCGCGCGGGTTCCGGCCCGGCCGCGCGGGCAGCCGCGGGCGTGGAGGCCGGAAGCTCCAAGGCCCCGGGCGAGGACGCCGCGCCGGAGACGGAGGGATTCCCCTCCTCCGCCTCTCCGCGAAGCCATGAAAACGTCACGCGGAATCCTGCGGCGCGCCCGCCGGTAAACGGATAGGCATGCGTGGTGCTTTCGAGCTCGAGCATCGCTCGGCCGAGGCGAGCGCCAAAGGCGGCGTCGAAGGCGATCCCGTCGTCCCATCCCAGCGTAGTCCGAACGAATACCGGCATACGTTCGTAGATCGCGCCAAGCTCCGGGGTCACGTACTCGGCTGCGCCGAGCTCCGAGTAGACCCCGAGCCTGCCCACCGGCAACGGCGGATACCATCCTGCGCTGAGGCGAGCTTCAGGGGCGAGCGCCCAGCGATCGCTCTCATAACGATCGGAGTCGTCGACGGCGTCCAGTGTCACCCGCCGCCCGACGCGGCGAGTGAAGCTGCCGACATTCAGAAGCCCGAGTCCCACGCTCCATCGCCTGCGCTCATACAGGGCGCCGAGGTCCAGCCTAACCCCCACCCCGTAGCCTTCGCCCGGATACGCGTACTGCGCCTCCGCCGAGCCCTCCTGAACCGCGCGGCCCTCCCGGAACTCCAAAGCATAAGCTGCCTCGCCGTAGGCCCACACCGGGTCGTAGGACGCCAGCGGCCGTGCAGCCGCGCGGACGGTGCCGTCGAGGAGCTCCGCCTCAAACGGCACGATCGGCGCAACGCTTACGCCGGCCTGGCCCGCCGCGGCAAGCGAGAGCGAATACTCGGTGTCCCCGCGAAGCTCTCCTTCGGCAAGGTCCCGCTCCAGCCTGCGGCCGGGAGCCAGCTCGATTCCGAGCCCGCCTGAGTACACCGAGTATTCGACGGTAAACGGGAGATAGGGGAGCCGGCCAAGAACGATCGGCTCCGGCAGCGCCCCCTCTTCGGCAAGCTCGGGCGAGCGGGCGCCGCCGTAGGCGGCGAGCGACAACGGAACCTCACGCTCGACTCCGTCCTCCTCCACGAATCCGACGACCGAGAGGCTGTCCCGGCGGAGCACGACATCGATTCCATCGAGCAGCTCCGGAGACGTCGTCGAGAGGACATCGGGGTGCAGAATCGAGTCAAGAAGCGCCAGGACGTTGTAGTCGAGGTCTTCGAGCGCGCCGGCGGGATTCCGGGGTGGAAGCGCCGCCTGCACGAGGCCCAACGGAGGCGTCGCCGAAACCTGAAGCTGCCCCGCTACGTCGGACTCCCAGTATGCGGGGTTTCCCCGCACCAGAGAGCGCGCTCGGGGCATGAGCACCGAACTCTCGGCCCAAAGCGCGTCGGCCGTCCCGAGACCAAGCGCGGCGAGCGCAACAAAGAGCAGCATCTTGCAAGTGGTGGCGGATCCGGTCCTTGCAGCCATAGTGGCGCTCCTCCGCTATCCGGCCTCCTCGGGCAGTGCACCTCCCAGGATACTGCGCCGGGCCGGCCGGCGCAGCGGGGATGCCGTCGCGGATGCCGCTCGGTAGCGGATTCTGCCTCTACGCGACGTCGCAAAGAGTAGAGGTGCCGGGACATACCGTCAAGCAGTGGCCGACTGCCGACAGGACAGAAGCGGTTGGACCAGTACGGTTGGACGGCGGCGGCGAGAAGCCGGGGAGCAGCTCTATCGGGCATTTCGACACACTGTCGCCATCAACCGTGCCCCGGAAGTACCGCACTCGAAAAGTCTCGCTTCGAGCCGATGTTGACGGTATATTCTCCTGACAGGCATTCCCGCCGGGGGAATTCGAGCTGGAGGCTCGCCTGAGCGTATAGCGGCGGGCACGCCTAAAGGCGGAGTCGGCGGCGCTGAGAGTAGAGACATGACGTACCACCGGACAGCGGAGCCGGGAGTAGAAGAGATCCTCGCTTTGGCGCTGGTACGAGGCGATACGGAGACGGCGCAACGAATCGCCGACCGGAACCGGATCGATCTCGACACGCTCCTCGAGATCTGCGGACGCCACCGGATTGCTCCGCTCGCACTCAAGCGGCTCACCGCGCTCAGCTTGGGAGACCCACTCCGCCCCCGCGTAATCGAAGCAGCGCGGGGCGCAGTCATGGCTGCACTTGCCCACAACGCCGGGATTCGCGCGGAGATTGCTCGGTTCACCGAGCTGTGCAGGGCGGGCGGCATCGAGTTTCTTCTGATCAAAGGGATGGCGATCGACAAAGAGCTCACCCGGAGCACGAACGACGTGGATGTCCTGATCGAGCCGGCCGACCTGGAGCGTACCTTCGCCGCGCTGGAAGGAGCCGGTTACCGGTACGTCGGGAGCGCCGTCCTCTCCTCAAAAGAAAGACGCGATGTGCGGCGCCAGCTGCGGTGGAACAACCAGTTCCAGTTTCAGTCTCCTGACGCGCCGCTCCAGATCGAGGTCCACATACGCTTGTTCGAGCGCGACCGGATCCGGCTCGAGAAGCTCGACCGCCTGCTCGATAGAACGGATCTGTTCTGGGAGAAACGGCGGTACGACGGTGAGATCGAGTGCTGGGTTCCTGCGCCCGAGGCCTCACTTGCTCTTCTCTGTGTGCACTCCGCGACCAAACGCTCACCGGCCCACGGCTCCTACATTCTCCGTCACGCGCTCGATATTGCACGCCTCCTGCGGGAGGGCCTCGATTGGGACTACTTCCTACACCTCTGCCGCCTGTGGGAGATCGAGTACTATGCCTACGTGTCGCTCCGGCTTGCCGTCCTCAGCCTGGGAGCCCCGAGGGCCCAAGCGCTTGCCGAGCTGCTCCATCCGGCGCTCAACCGGAGAACGCGTTTCCTTGCGGGGGTCCATTGCCGCTGCTATACGGGCCTGGGAGCGCCCTCGAGACCCTTCCGGATGCTCTATCGCCTCGCCATGCCGGTTGCGATCGGCGGCAGCTTCCGCAAAGCCCTGCGCTGGTACCGGGAAACAGCATTCCCACCGCTCTGGCTTCAGGAAGCCCGGATCGGAGTCCCTCGCAGCTCCCCGCGCCTCTATCCGACATACGTGGCGTTTCAGCTAGCGCGGGTCGGACGTGCCCTCGCACGTCGAGTCGCGGGGCAGCGGAACAGCCGGGGGCAACGGAACGGCCGGGGGCTCGATTGGCCCGGGCGAGGCCGGGCGCTCAGAGCTCCTGCTCTGCACCCACGGTTATCGCGCGGTACTCGCCGGCACTCATCCCGGTGACACTCCGGAAGACGCGGCTGAAATAGCTCTCACTTTCGAAACCGGAGTCGCCGGCGATCCGGCTGATCGGCATGTCCGGAAAGAGCACGAGCATCCGTTTGGCATGCCGGACCCGATAGCGGTTGATATACTCCATCGGCCGGACCCCCGTCTCCCGCCGGAACAGCCGGCAGAAATGTTGCACCGAGACTCCGGCCGCCTCCGCCAGCTCCCCGATGGGGATGGGCCGGTGGTACGCCTCTGCGATCAAGGCAAATGCAGGACTCAGTCGAGAGCTACCCCGCACCCCTTCGTCTTCGGTAGGGGCATGCCGTGCGTACTTGAACAGATCGATCAGCAGACTGTAGACGGTGACGCTCGCGTCCAGCCGGTGCCCAGGAGCTTCCGTGCTGCATAGCGCATGAGCACGTCTGATATGCCGCTCGATAACTTCGGGGGCGGAACAGATGTAGGGCCCCGGTTCCTCCATGCCGATCTTCCCCAGAAAGCTGGCAAGGTGGAAACCATCGAAGGTAATCCAGTTCACCACCCACTCCCCTTCCAGCCCCCGGTAGGTATGAGGAGTCCCAGGATAGAGCAGGAGCCCCGTCTCTCCGCCCAGCACGAACTCCTGCCCCCCGACACGTACCAGGCCCTGCCCGCTGGCGTTCTGAAGCCACTGGAACCCCGGATATCCGTAGGGCCGGTTGACCGGCTCCTGCACATAGTCAACCCCGACGCCGTTCAGGTGAAACGGAAGCTCCTTCTCGATCTCCGTAAGAGTAAGGATAACGAAGTGGCCTTTGTTGGGGTTTTCATACGGTTCGGCTACCATACCTGTGTTCATATTGTACCATACTGGCACTATTTGTAAACTGCGAGTTAACTTTCTGAAAGAAAATATTAATATTGACCGTTTGATTGGCCCGGGTCATTATTGTTCATACATACACAAGGTAAGGAGGACTTACTATGTCCACACCGATCCGGCTTCTCGTCGGAATGCTCGTCACGGCTGCGCTGTTGTTGGCAGTGTCCGCAACAGCGCTCGCGGCGGGCCAGCAGGAAGTTACACCGGAAGACGATCCGGCCGAAACCGAGCTCATCATCAACTCCAACCGGAGCGACCCGGAGCCGCGCCGCGTATTCGCTGAAGTGGTCGAGATGTACGAGGAGCGAAATCCCGACGTCTCCGTGACGGTGAACACCTTCAGTCACGAGGACTACAAAACGCTGCTCAGGACGTGGCTCGGAAGCGCCCGGGCACCCGATGTCGTCACGTGGTTTGCCGGGGAGCGCATGCGCTTCTTCGCCGAACGCGATCTCCTCGAGCCACTCGATTCGCTATTGGGTGGTGGAGCATTCACCGATTACTTCCCGGCCAGCTTCGAAAGCGCCGCCATGGCGGGAGACTCGTACTACTTCCTGCCGGAGACGTGGTACTGGTGGGGAGTCTACTATCGCCCCAGCGTGTTCGAGGAACACGGAGTCGATATTCCGGAGACCTGGGATGAGTTCATGGACGCCATCGCGACGTTCAAGGACGCCGACATGATCCCGATCGCCATCGGAACCCGTTATCTCTGGACAACCGGCGGCTGGTTCGACTACCTCAACATGCGCATCAACGGCATGGAGTTCCACCAGGAGCTCACCGCCGGTGAGGTCCCCTACACCGACTCTCGCGTCCGCGCGGTCTTTGAGAAATGGGCGGAGCTCGTCGAGGCGGGCGCGTTCATGGATGACCACAGCGCCTACGCCTGGCAGGAGGCCGCAACGCCTCTCTTTGAAGGTGACGCGGCGATGTACCTCATGGGACAGTTCATCTTCGACACCGCTCCGGACGAAGTCCAGGACGATCTCGATTTCTTCCGCTTCCCCGTGATCGATCCAAGCATCGGCCTCTACGAGGACACGCCCATCGACGGGTTCATGATTCCGGAAAAGGCGCGGAACAAGGAAGCCGCAATGGACTTCATCGAGTTCCTGGCCTCGGAGGAGATCCAGAGGTACCAGGCGGAAGAGCTTGGGCGCCTTGCGGCAAACGTCAACGTCGAGCCGCCGGACGACCATGCACGCAAGGGCTTCGAGATGGTGCAGGCTTCGGACGGCGTCATGCAGTTCTTCGACCGTGATGCGGACGAAGAGTTCGCCAACCGGGCCATGAACTCCTTCGTGGAATTCATGACATTCCCGGACCGTCTGGACGACATCTTGGAGGAGCTCGAGCAGGAACGCCAACGCATGCAGCAGTAGTGCCGTGCGTGTCGTCGGGACACGCTGGTACGGCTCATTGCCGGCCGGGTGCCGGCCTACAATGACGATAACGCGGAGTGGGGCGCTCAACGGTGGCCGCCCCGCTCCGTTGCGTCGCCGGAGTCCGGACTCTTCCGCCTCGACGAGCTCGGGCGTCGCGTTCGTTAGGGCCCCCTCTCGCCGGGCCCCCGTGCCCACCGGCCCCTGCACTCCATTCGCTTGGCTCTGCATCCGGAGTTGGAGATAACGCCACAGGAGGATGCCTCGTGATAGTCGGACAACGAAAGATCAACCTTACCCCATGGGCGTTTCTCGCCCTGCCGCTAACGTTCTACCTGATCTGGGTGATCGCGCCGGTGGTTCAGACCATCGGTTACAGCCTCACCGACTACGACGGCGTTACGTTCGACGCGGCGTTCATCGGGCTGGAGAATTTCCGCCTTCTCTTCACCGACCGGATCTTCTGGACAGCTCTTGCCAACAACGTACGCTGGCTCATCTTCTTTGCGCTCCTTCCGATACCAATCGGTTTGGGGCTCGCAATGCTCTTGAATCAGGGCTATCAAGGGAGCCATTTCTTCCGCACCGTCCTCTTCCTCCCGATGACGCTCTCATTCGTGATCATCGGGCAGATCTGGGGCTGGATCTACCTCCCCCGCGCCGGGGCATTGAATACGCTCCTGGAGTTCATCGGGATGAGCGGCTTCACTCGACCGTGGCTGAGCGATCCGGGCACGGTCACCTACTCGCTCATCGCCGCCGGCACGTGGCGTCAGATTCCATACGTTATGATTCTCTATCTGGCGGGCCTTCAGAGCGTCCCGACGGATCTGGTGGAAGCGGCCATGATTGACGGCGCATCGTGGTGGCAGCGGTTCGTAAGGGTAGTGATCCCGATGCTCCTCCCCTCGACCGTCGTTGCCGTGTCCATCAGTATTATCGATTCGCTTCGCGCCTTTGACATCGTGTTCGTCATGACACGCGGCGGGCCGTTCAACCAGTCGCAGGTGTTGGCGAACTTCATGTACATCGAGGCGTTCAACAACTATCGGATGGGGTACGGTGCGGCGATCGCGGTGATCCAGTTCGCGGTCACCTTCACCTTCATCTATCTATACGTCAACTACACCATGAAACGGGAACAGGCCAGATAGGCGGGGAGAGAAGCGATGAGTGACTACTACAGCTACGGAGATTCGCACGGCAGCCTCTTCAGACGCGCTCCGCTCACGCGACAGCAGCGTCGGGTGATCCGGACGGTTCTGTTCTATGCGACCGCGCTACTCGTCACGGCGGTATGGCTTGTGCCGTTCGTCATTGCGGTCTTCACCAGCCTGAAGACCTTCAGCGATATCATGGCCGGCCTCTCCATGTGGCGCCCTCCCACGGCACCGACCATCCAGAACTTCTTTGAGGTGTGGGAGACCGGCATGGCCATGTTCTTCCGGAACACCACCATCATTACCGTGCCGTCGGTTATCGGTGCGCTCGGGATGGGAAGCCTCGGGGCGTATGCACTTGCCTTTCATCGTTTCCGGGGCGCGCGGGTCGTCCTGATGGTGTTCATCGCGGGAATGCTCATACCGTTTCAGATGCTTCTGATCCCCGTGTTCCGTTTCTCCAACCTTGTCGGACTCTACGACACCTGGCAGGGGCTCATTCTCTTCCACATCGCCTTTCAAACAGGTTTCTGCACCTTCTTCCTCCGGGGCTTCATGAAGACGATGCCGGTCTCCATCCTGCAGTCGGCCCGGATCGACGGTGCACGCGAGCTTCTCATCTACCGACGCCTGGTACTCCCGCTTACCAAGCCGGCACTCGCGGCGCTCGCCATTCTCCAGTTCACCTGGATCTGGAACGACTACCTCTGGGGGCTGGTACTTCTCCAGTCCGATAATCTCAAGCCGATCACGCTGGGACTGGTGGGGCTTCAGGGACAGTTCGTCTCGAGCTACAACCTCATCGCAGCAGGTGCGATCATAGCGGCGTCGCTTCCCATCGCGGTCTTCCTAGCATTCCAGCGGCACTTCATCCACGGGCTGACCCTCGGCGCGGTGAAGGAGTAGCGCTACCCTCGCCGGTGGCGGCGTTCAACAGTGTCTCAAACGCCCCCCAGATCTCGGCGACATGGCGTCGCGTTTGATGGTATCGGTACGCCCCGGGACGACCGACGCCAAGCGGGACGGCAACGTACAGTTGTCACGGGCCCGGGGCGTTACCGACACCCACCTCACCCACCTATCTCCCGCAACGCTAACGCATTTCTAACACAACTCGAATCACCTCCTAATGAGGCTCGAACTACCATCTAACACGCGGACCGGCACTATCGGGGCAAATATTTCATAGGAGGCATGCCAATGCGCATACCAGCAATCACGAACGCAAACCGCCGCGTACCGGTAGCTCCGGGGCTCATGGTGGCTACGGTGGTGCTGCTTCTCACGGTAGTCCCGGCGTCCGTCGAGGCCGGTGGAGCCCAGGAGACCGACCAGCCGGCCACGCAGGCCGCGCGTGATGCCGGGCGGCCGGACGTAGACGTCGAAGGCGCCGGTGCGTCGTTCCCGGCGCCGCTCATAACCGCATGGGCGGATGAGTACCGCGACGAGACCGGCGGACGGGTCACGGTCAACTATCAATCCATCGGCTCGGGAGGCGGCATCCGCCAGTTCCTCGAGCAGACGATCATGTTCGGCGCTACCGAGCGTCATCTCACCGACGAGCAGATCGAGGAAATCGAAGAGAAGACCGGTGGCACCGCTTTCAACATCCCGATCACGCTCGGTTCGGTAGCCGTGACCTACAACGTCCCCGGCGTAAGTGAGGGCCTCGTGTTCACCGGCGATGTACTCGTAGACATGTTTCGCGGAGAGATCGAGACGTGGAACGACTCACGCATCCGTGAGCTCAATCCGGACGTGGAGCTCCCCGACCTCCCGGTGCAGATCGTTCACCGGTCGGACGGCTCCGGAACAACCGCGGTCTTCACCGACTATTTGAGCAAGGCGTCCGAATGGTGGGAAGAGGAAGTCGGCTTTGCTACAAGCGTCGACTGGCCGCGCGGAACCGGCGCCAACGGCAACGAGGGGGTTGCGGGCGTCGTCCAGACGACCCCGGGCGCGCTCGGGTACAACAGCCTGGTGTATGCCACGCTCAACGACATTGCCTACGGAGCCGTCGTGAACCGGTCCGGGGAGCCGGTCCTTCCGGACCTCGCCAGCACTTCCGCGGCAGGCGATGTCGAGCTTCCGCCCGACACCCGCGTCTCAATTACCGATACGCCCGCGGCCGACGGCTATCCGATCGCCGGCTTCGCGTGGGTCATGGTATACGAGCGACTCGATCAGAATCGAGCAATCCGCACCCGCGATCAAGCCGAGGAGCTCAGCCGTTTCCTCTACTGGATCATAACCGACGGACAGGAGTTCTCCGAGCCGCTCGATTTCGCGCGGCTTCCCGAAGCGGCCGTCGAGCGAGCCGAAGAAATGCTCAGCCGGCTTACGTGGGACGGTGAACGGATCGGCGAGGAGGTACGCTAAATGAAGGCAAACCGAGCCGCTTCAGGTCAATCCGGCGAGGCATGCGCGGCGTCACCGCGGCGCATCGTGCCCCATGCGATCTACCGGCGGCTCGGCGATCGGGTTTTCGGCGCCCTCGTGTTGGTGCTCGGCTCGAGCATCGCCCTCCTCACGGTGGCGATGGGGCTGGTGCTCTATCGGCAGGGGGGCGCCCCGATCGTACGAGACGGTTTCTTCGGATTCCTGTTCCAGACGACATGGAATCCGGTTACCGGCGAGCACGGGGCATGGCCGTTCGTTGTCGGCACGCTCATCACGAGCTTTGGCGCACTGTCGATTGCGTTTCTTCCGGCAATCGCGGTGGGGATATTCTCGGCCGAATACGCGCCGAGGCGCGTCGCCGCGGCCATCAACTACCTGGTCGATCTGCTTGCAGCCGTACCGAGCGTCGTGATCGGTATCTGGGGCATCTTCGTGTTCGCACCCTGGATGCGGGACACATTCTATATGCCTGCATTCTACTGGGCCAGGGAAAGCGCAGCGTGGCTTCTCCCCGTGTTGGGGACGCCGACGAGCTACAACATCCTTACCGCCACGCTCTTGCTTGCGCTCATGATTACTCCGTACACGGTGGCGCTCACCCGGGACGCAGTCAGGATGGTCCCGCGCGAGCAACGCGAAGCCGCGCAAGCGCTCGGAAGCACGCACTGGGAGATGATCAGAATGAGCGTCCTCCCGTATGCGCGCGGAGGCATTGTCGCGGGGGTGGTGCTCTCGCTTGCCCGTGCGCTGGGAGAGACTATGGTCGTCGCCATGCTCATCGGCAACTCCAACCGGCTCCCCTACACCCTTTTTGGGCCGGCAGCGAACATGCCGTCGGTCATCGCGAACGAGTTCCGTGAAGCGGTGGAACCCACGCACGTTACGGCGCTGATGGCGGTGGGGTTCTACCTCTTTCTGATTACGTTCGCGGTCAATCTGATCGCCGCCTATATTCAGAAACGACTCAACGTAGGAGGACGGATCCTATGACGCTCCGCTTCCGCCACATTCGTGACTACGCCGTTCGAGCAGTTCTCGTGCTCTGCACGGTCTGCCTTGTGGCTCCGCTTCTGGTCATCATCGGGTACGTGCTCGTCAACGGCATAAGCGCGCTGACGCCGGCCTTCTTCACCGAGGAGCTCGGCTCACCGGCCCGCGCAATGCAAGGTCGCCCAACGGGCCTCTTTCACTCGATCGTCGGAACGGTCGTGATCGATCTGCTTGCCCTTTCCTTCGCCGCGCCGGTCGGCATGGGCGCCGGGATCATGCTGAGCGAGTATTCGGAGAACCCGCTGAACGGTCCGATTCGCATTCTCACCGGCACGCTCAACGGAATGCCGGCAATACTGATGGGGCTTCTGGCGTTCTCTCTTGTGGTTCGCCCGACGGGTCGATTCTCGGCTGTCGCAGGATCGGTGGCGCTGGCATTCGTCATGGTCCCTATCATCGCCCGGTCGGTTGAGAGCGTTCTGCGAACGACGCCGTGGAGCTTGCGCGAAGTAGGACTTGCGCTCGGACTCCCGCGGTGGCGGGTGATCGTCTCCACGGTGCTCCCCGCCGCCAGGAGCGGGATCCTCACCGGCGTTCTCATTGCCTTCGCCCGCGCGGCCGGCGAAGCCGCCCCACTGCTCTTCACGTCGTTCGGGCAGAACTACCTCAACCTCGACATCCGCCGCCCCATGGACACGCTGCCGCAGCGGCTCTACAGCCTGGCGATCAGCCCGTACCAGGAATGGCACGCGATGGGGTGGGCGGCGGCAATCGTGCTGTTGCTCTTCGTCATGGCGTGCTTCCTCGCCGCCCGTGCATTGTCACGTGCCCACGGAGGGCGCGATGCGTGATATCGGAATCCACCAAGAGAGTCGTCACGTACAAACTCAACGAATACCCGCAAGACTATGAACACGAATACGAGAAGGAGCCCCACTATGATGAGCCTTGCAGCTGTACAAAGCGTTCCAACGAATAACGTCGCCGTCCGCGGCGGCGCCTCGTCCGGGCAGCCCGTGGTCCAGGAACAGACCGCCGGCACGCCGGCGCACGGCGCACACCCGCGGCTGGAAACACGCGCACTCTCCGTGCGGTACGGCGGGGGCGCGGTCGGTGTTGCCGATATCACGATGCCGGTCCATGCCAACCGGGTAACTGCCCTCATTGGGCCCTCCGGATGCGGGAAGACCACGTACCTCCGCGCACTCAACCGGATGCATGACCTGACCCCCGGGGCCCACGTCAGCGGGCAGGTCCTGCTCGACGGCGAAGACATCTACGGCCCCGGCGTGGACCCAATCGTCGTTCGCCGACGGATTGGAATGGTCTTTCAGAAACCGAGCCCGTTCCCCACGATGTCCATCTACGATAACGTGGTAGCGGGCTTGAAGCTCGTGGGAGTACGGAAACGAAGCGTTCTGGACGGAGTTGCCGAACGCTCGCTCCGCCAGGCCGGGCTGTGGGATGAAGTAAAGGACCGTCTCAAGACCGGAGGACGAGATCTTTCGGGCGGACAGCAGCAGCGACTCTCCATAGCACGCGCGCTGGCGGTGGAACCGGACGTGCTCCTCATGGACGAGCCTACGAGCTCGCTGGACCCCAAGTCGACGGGGCACATCGAAGAGCTCATGGTGGAGCTCAAGAAGGAAGTGACGCTCGTGATCGTTACCCACAACATGCAACAGGCTGCCCGCCTATCGGACTACACGGCGTTCTTCTACCTGGGAGCGCTTATTGAACTCGGGCCCACGAGCCGGATCTTCGAAGCTCCGGCCGAGGAACGGACGGCGGAGTACATAAGCGGGCGCTTCGGTTGAACCGGCACACCGCGCCCGGAAACGCCGCTCGTCCGCACCCCGGATCGGGAGAGGGAGGCGGTTCACCACGGGCGCGCCGAGCCACGGCGCATCGGAACAAGGAGCGAAAACAAGGTGACAAAACAGCTGGACACACTGTACGAGACCTTACTGCGCATGGGTTCGCTCGTTGAGGAGGCGCTGCGAAAGGCCCTCATTGCCCTGTCCAACTGGGACACGACCCTGGCAACGACCGTAATCGACGAGGACGAGCGCATCGACGCGATGCAGGCCGAGATCGAGGACCGCTGCATTACAGTTATCCAGGAGATGCAACCGACGGGGAGCGACCTGCGCGACGTGGTATCGTGTATCAAGACGGTAACGGAGCTCGAGCGCATTGGGGACCACGCCCGGCACATCGCGCGCACGCTCGAGGAGGTTGCAGGCACCGAATACAGCGCGATGCTGCCGCAAATCCGGGAGCTCGGAGACAAGGTGCTTGCCATGGTACACGATGCCCTGACGGCATTCATCGACCGCGACGCCGACAAGGCGCGCGAAGTGGGCGAACGGGACCAGCTCGTCGACGAGATCCACCGGGGACTTACCCAGGACGCGCTCACCACGATGAAGTCGCGGGGCGATAAGATCGAGGCCGGCGAGCACATCATCATGTTGAGCCGATTCATGGAGCGCATCGGCGATCATGTTACCAACATGTGCGAGTGGATTCTGTACGCCCGTACGGGCGAACGTGTAGAGTTCGACCGGTAGAGGAGTAAGCGCAGTGAGTAGCCGGGGTACCATCCTGGTAGTCGACGACGAGGACGATATCCTCGAGCTGGTTCGGTACAACCTGGACCGCGATGGGTATTCGGTCGTGACCGTGCACACTGGGGAGGAAGCTCTTGCTCGGGCACGCGAGCTGTTGCCCGCGGCAATCGTACTCGATCTCATGCTTCCGGAGATGGATGGGCTTACCGTCTGCAAGGAGCTGAAGGCGGACACGGCAACGGCGGGCGTCCCCATCCTCATGCTTACCGCCAAGAGCGAGGATGCCGATGTGGTGGCCGGACTCGAATTGGGTGCCGACGACTACCTTACCAAACCGTTTAGCCCGCGGGTGCTCTCGGCACGTCTGAAGGCGGTTCTCCGCCGCCGTGGGGAGGCACGCCCGAAGGGGGCAACGGAGCAAGTCCGGCTTGGGAAACTCACGCTCGATCCGCGACGACACCAGGTCTGGTGCGGCGAACACGAAGTCCGGCTGAGCGCGACGGAGTTTGCAATCCTCCGCTTTCTGGCTTCTCACCCTGAATGGGTCTATTCCAGGGCGCAGATCATCGACGCCATACACGGCACGGATTACGCGGTAACGGAGCGTGCCGTGGACGTCCAGGTATTGGGATTGCGAAGGAAGCTCGGCGAGTGCGGCGACTGCATTCGTACCGTGCGCGGCGTCGGCTACCGGTTGGACCCAGGTGAAGCGCCGGAATAGGGCGCGGCGCAAAACCTGAGTCCGCTCCGCACGCCGGACTCCCACCGGATAAGCCGGCGTCCGAAGGGCTAATGAGAGAGATATGAAGAGCCGAACCCTTTTGACCCGCGTCGTTCCGGTCCACCTCCTCTCGGTGACCGTGGCGGTAGCAGTTGGTCTGGCAATTGCTACCGCCGGTCTCAGGTTCTTGGAAGGGCCTCAACAGACGCTCACGCTCCTTCTTGGGGCGATTCTGATCGTGGCGGCAGTCACCGGGTCGAGTCTCTGGGCATTCGCCAGGCTCGGGAAACCGCTGCGAGCGGTACGAACCGCGGCCCGTCACTACGCGGACGGGGACCTCGATTTCCGTCTTTCGATCGAGGAGCCGAGCGAGCTCGGCGAGCTCGCGGAGGCGCTCAACAGCATGGCCGCTCAGCTGAAGTGGCGCATCGCCACCATCAGCCGCCAGCACAGCGAGCTCGAAGCCATCCTTTCCAGCATGGTGGAGGGAGTCGTGGTCCTCGACGCAGCCAACCGCGTTCGCTCCGCCAACGAAGCGGCAGCCCGGCTTGCACGGTGCCGGCCGTCCGAGGCGATCGGACGCTCGCTTCTCGATGTGTTTCGCAGCAGCGAGTTGGCGGCGGTAGCGGACGAGGTCGCCATCGCAAGCGGGCCCATCGAACGGAACATCACGATATACCTGGACGATCTTCGCATGATCCAGGTGCACGGGACGCCGCTCCGCTCGGATGCGGACCCGCGCCTCGGCCTTCTCCTGGTTCTCCACGATATCACCCGGCTCAAGCGCCTGGAAGACATTCGGAAAGACTTCGTCGCCAACGTGAGCCACGAGCTCAAGACCCCGATAACCAGCATCGCCGGATACGCGGAGACCGTCAGCGAAATAGTCGCCGCCCAGTCCTCCGCCCCGCCCGATGCAGCGCCCCCGCCCGATGCAGCAACCGCAGCCGATACAACAACCGCGGCCGACGCGGCCCAAGACTCGCGGCTCCAGCCCGAGGCGCCCCCGACCGGCGAAGACTCGCAGCATGGTTCTTCGCCCGGAGCTTTGGAAGAAGCAACGCGCTTTCTGGATGCGGTTCGCCGGAACACCGAGCGGCTCAACGCCATCATCGAGGATCTCCTCAGCCTCAGCCGCCTCGAGCAGACCGACCTAGAAATCCCGCGTGAGAGCACGGACCTCGCGGGGCCCGTGAAGCGAGTAGTCGAAACGTGGCGCGCCGCGGCAGCCGAGAACGCCGTGCGCTTGGACCTCGCGTTGAGTCCGCACTGTACCGCGGAAGTAGACGCCGGCCTCATCGAACAGGCGGTCGACAACCTCGTGGGAAACGCCGTGAAATACGGCGAGTCGGGCGGCACGGTGACGATCTCACTTCACGGGCTCCCGGAAGCAGTGGAGATCGCCGTCGCCGATGACGGCCCCGGGATTCCCCCCTACGCCCTCTCGCGAATCTTCGAGCGCTTCTACCGCGTCGATAGGGCACGGAGCAGAAAGCTCGGCGGCACCGGACTCGGCCTTGCCATCGTCAAGCATATCGCCCTCGCGCACGGAGGCTCGGTGGACGTACGGAGCACGGTCGGCACCGGAAGTACGTTTACTCTCCGGATCCCGCGCGCCGCCGGTTCGGACCGAGCCGTCGCCCATCACGAGCGTGGCGAACGGTAGCGCCCCGGCCGGGGCAAAACTCTCCTGCGTCAACCGTCCGCCGGAAGCTCCTCCTCCACCTGCGCAGCCAGGAACTCGCGGGGCGCTCGCGGGTGGAGCTCGGTTCTGCGGATAAGCTCGACCATCTTCGGGAGGTCGGAGCCCAGCTCCTCGTAAAGATCGTAGTACAACGAGAGGTCACCGCCGTACTGATAGCCGGCATCGACCCGGGCGTTATTGAGCGGTTGCTCGGCGACACCCCGGTAGCGATCCGTCTGGAACATCTCGTCATAGTTGTCCTTGAGGTGATCCCGCGCTTCGCCGAAGATGGCCTCTTTTGCTTCCAAGCGCTCTTCCCGCGTTTCCAGGGTCCGGTAGGCGTCGGTCAGTGCATAGTAGACCTCGTCCAGCCACGCGCGGTAGGTGCGCCGGTCCGCCCGTCCCTGCGCCACGGCCTGGTATTCCTCAGAGTCGGCGCCATACTTTTCCCGGACGAAGAGCGCGGCGCCTTCGTCGCCGACGAAAGTGGCAATCTCCTCGTTGTACGCGTTCTTCCCATCGAGCCATACGGTCGCGTGCATCTCCTCGTGGATGATGAGGTTGGCGAGCCGGTAGTCGTCGTACTCCTTCATGAAGCTGTACACGGGATCGGAGAAGTAACCGAGGCTGCTGAACGCGTCGACCTGCCGGACGAGCACGTCGTATCCTTGGGAGCGAAGCCGGCGCGCGGTACTCACGGCTTCCGCCGTGTTGTAATAGCCGCGATAGAAGAGATCGCCCACGACCGGATAGTTCCACGTACCGCGATGCATCCGATCGTCGCGCACCACCTGGACCACGGTTGCCAGATGGTCACCCTCAACTTTGCTGTAACGGGTGAAGTTCCCGCTTGATTCAAGGCCAAGCTCTTCGACTGCAAACCGGCGGATCTCCTCCACCCGGTCGAAGAACTCTTCGGTCTCGGGATCCAGATCTTCCTCAGCGCGAACGGCGTCAATATCGCGAGCTAAAACGACGGTCCGGTAGAAGCCCACGGCCTGCCGCACAATGTAGGAACCATCCACGGCGACATACGTACCGGCAAGGAAGGCTAGCATCAGAAGGAGGGGAGCCACAGTGATGACGCGCCGGAGATGTCTCATACGGAGCCTCCTCTACCTTCCAACGTAGGGCTCACAGGCGGGCTTTGTCAAGGATGTGTTAAGCAACTACCAAGACATTGCAAGGGCCTGTCAAGATTGTATGAAGATCCCTAAGACAGAGCATGTGCTGGGAACCGCTGACGTTAGGAGGGTGGCCCAGCACGCCGAGAAAAGGCTGCGAGCCGGCTTGGGCGAAGGGGCGCGCATATCCGCCGGCTCCAGGGGCGGGGACCAACCCGCGCGGCACCGCCTCTGTTCCGGGGTAGTCAACGGGACAGATCCCGGCATATGCAGCCTGAGCCGGCGGCACGCCCGGATCTTCCGCGTTACGATGTCGGCGCCCCAGCCCGCTCCCACCCCACCAACAATCATCGCCTCACGCTCTTCCGGGAGCCCCGGCCGGAGCCGTTCTTCCGCTTCCGCCGCGAGCCCGCCTTCCCGTCCGGCGGCGCGCTCGGCGGCCCGTCCCGCCGCGGACCCACTTTCCCGTTCCGCCCCGGGCCCGGCCCTTTCCGCTTCCGCCCCGCGCCCGGCTTTCCGTCCGGCCGCGCGTTCGACGGCCCTTTCCGCCCCGCGCCCGCCTTCCCTTCCGGCCGCGCGCTCGGCGGCGCGTCCCGCCGCGACGCCGGCGGCACCAGACACTTCTTCCCCGTGCCGATCAGATCCCGGCGCCCGGCCAGCTCGAGCGCTTCGCGGACAAGGGCGTGGTTCTTGGGATCGTCGTACTGGAGGAGGGCACGCTGCATCGCCTTCTCGCGTGGCGTGCGGGGCACGGGGACGGAGGCCCCGGACCGGGGATCGATGCCGGTGTAATACATACAGGTAGCGAGCGTCCCGGGAGTGGGATAGAAGTCCTGCACTTGCTCCGGGCTTCCGCCGTTGTCGCGGAAGTACTCGGCGAGCGCCACGGCATCCGCGATCGTAGTTCCCGGGTGGCTCGAGATGAAGTACGGAACGAGGTACTGCTTCTTCCCGAGCTCGCGGTTCACCCGGCGAAACGAGCGCGCAAAGTCGTGGTAAACCCGCGTGCCGGGCTTCCCCATCGCGTCGAGCGGACGAGGCGCAATGTGCTCGGGAGCCACTTTGAGCCGCCCCGAGACGTGGTACATGCACAGCTCCTCCAGGAAGGTCGAGTTCTCGTCGAGCATGAGGTAGTCGAAGCGGAGGCCGGAGCGGACGAACACCTTCTTCACCCCGGGCAGCTCGCGGAGCCGGCGGAGCACCTCCAGGTACTCCTCGTGATCGACCTGCAGCGCCCGGCATGGCTCGGGGGAGAGGCACTGGCGGTCCTTGCAGACCCCGGCAGTCACCTGCTTCCGGCAGGAGGGGCGGCGGAAGTTCGCGGTGGGACCGCCTACGTCGTGGATGTTTCCCTTGAATCCCGGAAGCTTCGTGAGCTCCGTAGCCTCGCGCACCAGGCTCTCGACACTCCGCGCGGTCACGCGCCGCCCTTGATGGAACGACAGCGAGCAGAAGCTACATCCCCCGAAACAGCCGCGGCTCGATACCAAGCTGAAGCGAACTTCTTCGATCGCCGGAACGCCGCCCTCCTCCAGATAGTCCGGGTGGAACGTTCGCGTATACGGCAGCTCGTAGATCCGGTCCAGCTCGTTCGGCAGGGCCGCGGTATCCGGTGTCTCAGGGGAGCCCGGCGCGAGCCGGCCCTCCGGACGGCGCCGGGCATCCGGAACATCCGGCGCGCCCGGGCCTTCGGCGGAGCCTGGGCCGTCCCGGCTTTCGCCCGCTCCAAGCGGCAACGCCGGCGGATTCTGGACCACCAGCGTCGGCCCGTACCGCTCCACCAGAAGATCAGCGTTGAGCGCATCCGTGTTCCGGTGTTGCTCCCGGAAGCTCTCCGCGTACGCACGCGTGCCTTCGTTCGCGTCCCGGAGCGCATCCCAGTCGGGAAGCTCCACCACCGCGCGCCCAAAGCGCTCGGCAACCTCGTCCACCGATGCACGCTCCGCCGTGCGGCATTTCCACACGGTGCCGGGCACATCGCGCAGCGCCCCCGCTCGTTCGCCCGCCGCAAGCCGGCGCGCAATGCGGACGACCGCCCGCTCCCCCATCCCGTAGACCAGGAGATCCGCCTTGGAATCGAGCAGGAGCGACCGGCGCACCCGGTCCGACCAGAAGTCGTAGTGCGCAAGCCGCCGGAGCGACGCCTCGATCCCCCCGACCACGATATCGACCTTCTTGAACGCTTCCCGGATACGCGTACAGTAGACAAGCGTAGCCCGGTCCGGCCGGCGCCCGCCGACTCCCCCGGGGCTGTACGCATCCTGCCGCCGCGGCTTTCCGCTCACCGTGCGGTTTGCCACCATCGAATCCAGGTTCCCCGCGCTCACCAGGAACCCCAACCGCGGCCGCCCCAGCCGGCGAAAGTCCTCCGGCGATCGCCAATCCGGCTGCGCAATGATCCCCACCCGGAACCCGTCCGCCTCCAGCACGCGCCCGATCACCGCCGCCCCAAACGACGGATGGTCGACGTACGCGTCTCCGCTCACGATCGCGAAATCAAGCGGGTTCTCGGGCGAATCCCACCCTCGCTCCACCAGATCGCCCCACGTCGTCGGCAGAAACGCCTTCCGGTCCGCACGATAGCTCTCGAGCTCTTGCATAGTTCCGTCCGTCTCAGTGGTTGCAAACTCTCCGGCTGCCAGGACGATTGTGCCCCCATGTCCGCCGCACTCTCACCGCCATCCAGCGGTGCCCGCTAGTCCGTGAGGCCGGGATTGTTGGGGGAAGTATCCCCCACGCTCCAGCCCGCGTGCCCTGCGGGCACCGGGGCGTGCTTTTCGGGCTCCGC
>Ga0207421_10000757_pt1 | contig 41849 bp, 38 predicted proteins | sample SodLakKL_010_SED_4_FD_187542 | JGI IMG/M metagenome (GOLD analysis project Ga0207421, IMG submission 187542) | Alkaline sediment microbial communities from Lake Tanatar, Kulunda Steppe, Russia - 8KL_010_SED (SPAdes) (version 2) | ecosystem: Environmental > Aquatic > Non-marine Saline and...
TAGATTCATATCGAAGGTTTCCTTGAAAACTTCGTTCGTCTTCTCGCGAAATTTGTTAATTAAGCTCATAGAGTATGTACCTGCTTTCTTTAAAGTATACTATTAATTCTATTGCAATATAGAGAGAGTGTCAAGATGTTTGTCTGCTAGTGATTGACCTTCTGGGTTTCTCTTTGGCACTTCAAAGTCAGGGGGTGTGAAAAGGAACAACCCGGACTGAGTGTAGGCGGCGCGGATAGAAAGGCCGGGATGATTAGAACTCAAGCGGATACCGCTCTTTTCAAAACAAAGGAAACGTCCGATTGTTAAGGGTATATCCGTGAGCGGCTTGGAGCTTTTGCATAGCTCATGTTCGTGGTATTAATATTTAGTTGTGGAGGGATTGTCCGGAGCTGAGAGCCTGAATATAAGCCATAAGAATCAGGGGATGCTATGACATGCAAAAGAAATGACAACATAGGAGGGGATGCGTATGCCTTTGGTGGTCATGTTCAATGGCGTCTTCACCATTGCGCTCTGCGTATATTTGAAGAATACCAAGAAGAAATGAAGTGAAGCCGATACACGTCAATCCCCATGCAAAGAGAGGTCTTGTGCAGAACGAGCCTCTTTTTTTGTGCAGGGATTGTTTGGCTTCACTTACACAATCTTTCGAACACCTAGAGCCCGATCACCTCTTCAAACAGGAGCCTACTGAAGGATACCGCGTCATCAAGGAATATCAACCGATTTAGTGGGTCGGCCGACAGGGATTCCTTGCTGGAGTCGATACTCCTTTGCCACGCGGGGCGCTCCTGCTTCACTCGGCAGCGTTTCCGCCATCCGGGCCACTCAAGACCGCTGACGAGATCCCCCTTCACCTTTATTGACGCAATCGCATATCAAAATGATTAATGTATAAAGAGTAAAGATGTGTTATTCTGTATTGTAAAACCCGTTTGATGACAGGGACACACCACACTGCAGGGTGGGAGTTAAACCTGAAAATCCGCTTATAATAGTCATTGAGGAGTGACTGACATGCGTAACTCGAATGTAGAGAAGAAGTATAAGTACAAGTATTGGTTGCTGATTTTTTCGCGGAACGTGAAATACATCGGGATATTGAGCGCAATCGCCGCATTGGTTTTTGATTCCCTTGTGTTTTCGCTGCTGGCGCTTTTGACTTTGTTTGCGGTCGTAGAAGTTTTGCTGGACTATTCCGTGTTCAAAGCGATGATCCGTCAATATCTTGGCGCTCTGATGGTAACCATCAAGTATGGCTTCAAGAAACCCTCCATAGACAACTATGAGAATGAGACGCCCTATGACCTGCCTTTCAAGGGGGAATGGGCGGTCATCAACGGCAGCTATCTGAAAGAACACTCCCATTCCTGGGGCATCCCCACCCAGCGCTACGCCTATGATTTCGTGAAGGTGGATGAAGCTGGCCGGACACATGCGGGCGATGCGACGGACGTTGAACAGTATCATTGCTATGATGAAGAGATCATCGCACCGGCGGATGGGAAAGTCGTCGAGGTTTATAACGAGGCCGAGGACAGTCTGATCTTCGGCCCGGGCAAGTTTCTATCAAGGTCTCCGCGCATCGGCGGCAACTACGTGGTCATTCAACACACTCCGAACGAATACAGCACGCTCGCGCATCTTAAGAAAGACAGCATCCAGATCAGCCCCGGCGACCCGGTTACACGGGGACAGACAATCGCGACCTGCGGGAACACGGGGAACTCTACAGAGCCGCATCTGCACTTTCAGCTGCAGAACCACCCGAGCTTCTTCAACAGCCTCGGACTTCCCATCAAGTTCGAAAACGCCGGCCTTTATAGACACGCGAAGAGCGAACATTTCGACCCGCGTCCGAGCATTCCCAAGGCCGAGATTCCCGAAGGCTACATCACCCGCGGCTACATCGTCTACAACAACCCCCGCTGAGTGTCTGTGAGCACGGTTATACCATAAAGAAAGACACTTATCCGATGTTAAAAGTCGTCTGGACACTTGCTTCCATCAGTTGAATGAGAGAGTCTGCACGGTCTACACCAAGGAAACCTGAACAGCTTGAATCGGCTGTTCAAGGTTTCCTTTTTTGTCGATAACCCGGTTCAGGCTGGTTTCCTTCGGATTCTCGATTCTAACAAATGCAAACGGTTTGCAATTGCAAGTCACATATGCTATGTTTGGTTTAGAAAATATCTAGGAGGATTTCCATATGAAGAAAATGTTGTTTGCGTTTCCGGCCGTTTTTCTTGGTTTGAGCCTGGCCGCTTGTGACACGGAAGAAGCAGTCGATCGGTTCGAGATTATCGATCGCAGCGCTGAAGATCGTGCCGCTTATGTGCACGATGATCACTGGGACGGCACCCTTCCGGATGTGCAGGAAGGCGAGCATCTATCACTGGGAGCTGTCATCGAGGATTCGGAAGGGGAACAGATCGAGCTCAATGCAGACAATTCGCCCAACAGGCTGGATGTTACGCTCGCTGAAGGCGAAGCGGAAGACATCGTCGAACTGGAGTCCCATGGCGACCATGTGCATATCAGCGGTCTCTCGGAAGGAACGGTCGACGTGACGTTCCAATGGCTGCAAGATGGCGAGGTGCGTTACACGACGCCCGCGATTACCGTTGAAGTCGGTCATGGCCATGATGATGACCACGAGGAGATCCGCGCCTTTGAGATTCTTGACCGTGGCGCGGATGAGGAGAAAGTCGCCTACGTCCATGACGATCACTGGCACGGCGAGCTGCCGGACGTCCCGGAAGGGGATAACCTCTCGCTCGGTGCGTCTATCGAAGAGACGGACGAGACGCTGGTTGACTTGAACGGCGAGGACGCGCTAGGTGTCTCCGTGTATGACGATGCTCCGAAGGGAATCGTCAGTGTGATTGAACACGGCGACCACGTCCACATTGAAGGCGAGGAAGAAGGTATCACGCAGGTCGTCTTCCATTGGCTGCACGAGGATGAAATCAAGTATACTACCCCGCCGATCAATGTCGTGGTTGACTGAGCAGCTCTCACAAAAAAACGTTGTTTCCAGCCTTTCATCCAGCCGGCGATGGATGAAGGGCTTTTATTGGACGATAGGAAAAGGAGTGTTTCTATGAGACAAGTGCTGATTATCGGACTATTGGCCGTCATCTCGTTTATGAGTACGGCGTGCGACGATGCGTTCGAGCGTGACAAGCCCTTGGTGATGGCTTCGCTGTTTCCTCAGTACGACATGGCTAGAGCCATCGGGGAGGAGAAGGTGGATGTCGAGTTCCTGCTGCCACCGGGTGTCGATGCGCACAATTATGAGCCCACCCCTCAGAAGATGATGGAGGTGCTCGATGCGGAGCTGCTTCTATATACCGGGGATTCCATGGAGCCCTGGGTCCCTCGCCTTCTGCAGGGTGAGGATGATTCGCTCGAAGTCCTTGACCTCAGCCGCAATGTCGACCTCGTGGATACCGACACCGCGGATTATACCCACGACGAAGGAGACAATCCGGATTATGCCGACGAGTACGAGGAGGCTATCGAATCTTTCGAAATCGAGAAATATGAAGACGATGAAACGGTGTATGCCTATGTCCATGATGACCACTGGCATGGCAGCCTGCCCTCCATTACGGAGGGCGATGCGCTGGAGCTGAGTGCCGACATCGTCTCTCAGGATGGCGAAGCACGTGCTTTGGATGCGGATGGGCAGCCAAACAGTCTCTCCGTGTCTGTTGCGGATGACAATCCTGAAGACCCCATCGCTTTAGAATCCCGCGGGGATCACGTGCGCATACACGGTGAAGAGACGGGGATTACCCTGGTTGAGTTCCATTGGCTCCATGAAGAAGAAATTCGATACACCACGCCGCCCATCAATGTCCAGGTCGTCGAGGACAATCAGGATGATGAAGGCCTCTACGACCCGCACATATGGATGGACCCCTTGAACGCAATCCAGATGGTCGAGGACATCCGGGACGCATTCATCGAGCTGCTCCCCGAACATGAATCGACTTTCACCGATAATGCCGAGGCCTACATTGAACAGCTCGAAGCCGTCCATGAGGATTACAGCGACCTTCGCAAGCACAGCGAACTCGATGTGTTGATGCATGGGGGACACAACGCCTTCGGGTATCTCGCCGACCGCTACGAGTGGGATTATGTGAACCCCTACCGGGGTTTTTCGCCGGATGCCGAACCGACCCCGCAGGCGCTGGCGGACATGGTCGATCTGATTGACGAGTATGGCATCGAGTATCTTTTCAGCGAAGTGCAGATCGATCCCAAGGTCGCGGATGCCATCAAAAGCGAAACAGACGTTGAGATATTGTATCTCTACGCGGCGGAGAACATGCCCAGAGACCGGATGGAGGAAGGCTTCACCTTCATCGATGTGTTCGAACACAACCTCGAGAAATTCAAGAAAGGTCTGAATTACGATGGCCCCTGAGCGTCTTTTCACTGTCGAGGAGCTTTCGGTACACTACAACAAGGTCACGGCTCTGGACCGGGTCAGCTTCGGTGTGGACCGGGGGGATTTCATCGCGCTGATCGGCGTGAATGGTTCTGGGAAGACCACGCTGGCGAGAAGCATTCTGGGGCTTCTGCGTTATCAAAAGGGGCGAATCGTCTGGCATGAAGACGTTGAAATCGGCTACGTCGCGCAGCATACCGGCGTCGAGGACCGCAATTTCCCGGCTACTGTGGAGGAAGTCGTCGCTTCCGGCGTCCGTAAGAGCAAGCCCCTGCCGAAATGGTTGAATCGCCATGACAAGACACACATCCGGCGGATGATGGAATATTTCGACATCGATGCGATCGCGAAGAAACGCATCGGCGCGTTGAGCGGCGGGCAGTATCAGCGGGCGCTTTTGGCAAGAAGCATGGTCATGCAGCCGGATGTGCTGATTCTCGATGAGCCAATCAACTCTTTGGACCAGGGGTCGCAGAAGAATTTCCTGGATCTTTTGAAACAGCTGAATCAGGAGCAGGATTTGACGATTCTCATGATTACGCATGATGTCGCGGGCGTCGAACCCTATGCCACGCGCATTCTCTATCTGGAAACCGACCTGCTCTTTGATGGTACGTTTGATGAATTCTGTGAAACCCAGATGCTCTCGCCTTACATCCACACGCATCCCCGGCGCTATGGACGTGGTTGCTCATGAGCAACCTTGAACAGCTCTTGAGGGCGTTTGAGTACGGCTACATGTGGCGCGCCCTGCTCGTGGGCGTCAGTGTTTCCATCAGCAGCGCGACGATCGGGTCCTTCTTGGTTTTGAAGAAATATGCTATGATAGGACATGGGCTCTCCCATGTCGCCTTCGCCGCCGTCGCCATCGGGCTGGTGCTGAACCAGGCTCCGCTCCTTTTCAGTCTACCGCTTGTGGTGCTCTCCAGCATCATCATCCTGAAGCTGAACCACACCGCCCGCCTGCAGGGGGATGCCTCGATCGCCTTGATGGCCGCTTTCGCACTGGCGCTGGGAACCGTACTGGTAAGCACCAGCGGCGGGTTCAATGTGGATGTCTACAGTTATCTGTTCGGATCGATCCTGACCATCCGGCAGACGGATGTCTATTTTGCAATTGGCTTTTCTGTGGCGGTCGTGGCGTTTCTGCTTGTCTATTTCACGCAGCTTTTCTCGATGACGTTCGATGAGGATTTCGCGCGCATTACGGATGTCAAGGTCTCGCGGCTCAACATGGTGCTTGCGATTCTGACCGGGGTGACCGTTGTCGTCGGCATCCAGGCGATCGGCACGCTGCTGATCAGTGCGCTGATCATCTTCCCGATCATCATCGCGATGCAGTTCAACCGTAGTTTCAAAGGCACCGTGGGAATCGCGACCGTGGTTTCAATCGCTTCGGTCGTCTCCGGACTCTTGATATCGTTCGTGATCGATTTCCCTTCCGGCTCGACGATCGTGCTCTTGAACAGTCTGGTCTTTTTCATCATATACAGCCTTCGGACCATCCTAGGCGTCCGATAAAGGGTGAGGAACTATGGACAAGTATCGCCAGTGGCTCAGAAATCACAACTTGAAAGCGACCGACGCGAGAATGCATCTGCTTGAAGTCCTCGACTCCACCGATAAATTGCTGACGGCGGAGGATCTCTATTTCCAGTTGAAAAAAGCCCTTCCGGAGCTGTCGCTTTCCACAGTGTATCGTTCCCTTGAACAATTGAGCCAGAACCATCTCGTATCCGAGGTGAACGTCGAGAACCGGAAAGAGACGCATTTTGAGCTCAGCCACACCACGCACGCCCACCATCTGATGTGTCTCTCTTGCGGGAAACTGGTGCATCTTGAGGACTGTCCGGTCCGGGACTATGTCGAGAAGACCGGTCGTCGGCACGGATTTAACATCACGGATCACCGGGTGGACCTCTATGGGTATTGTTCGGCGTGCCAAGAGCAATAAACCGCAATCCAACTTCGTCAACCGCGCCTTTCTGTGAAGAAAGGCGCTTTTTTGTTTAAGGGCGCAGTCAAGTTTAAATGAGCAGGCCTTCACTCGGACCTGGCAGCAGAAATCATAGGTCCGTTTTACACCTTATAAGACTCGTCAGAGGCTTCCTATACGCTTTTCAGCGTTAATTTAAAGAAATATGCACCACTGCCAAGAAACACAAAACCTTTAGTTGAAAAAAGACGTGCATGCCGGGACAAGGAACTAGTTGTTTTCTTGCATTAGCCAGCGTTACAGGGGTCAACAGCTTGCAGGCCTTGAATACTTTATGCTGACTGTGGCATTTAGCGTCTGATGGACTGGCTTTTAGCACGGCTTCTTTAGAAAGGGTCTCACAATCCGGACAGGAAAAGAAACGCTGGTTGTTAGGGACTCAGCAGGATTGATGTGATTATTCATGATTCTAAGCCGTTATGGTATGATAAACTTGAAGTTGATGATGATCAATGTTTCTATTATCAACAGCCGATTGGTGTGTTTCATTTTCGTTTTTGTTTTGGTTGCTTAGTCGGACTTCACTCTTATCGGCGTTTTCGATAGTGACGATGGATGGGCGCAAAATCAAACGCATCCGTCGATGACAGTCAATAGAGGGTATGGTGACTTCCGGAGGAGTGCTCTACTGGAAAAGACACGTGAAGTCCTTTATTCCGTGCTTCCCGTCACGCTGATCGTAGTGCTTTTGCATGCGACGCTGACGCCTTTGGAGACGGCTGTTTTGGTGCGCTTTCTAGTCGGGGCTTTGTTGGTTGTTTTCGGGCTGACGTTCTTTCTTCTGGGCGTCGACCGCTCCATCGCTCCGCTTGGTGATCTGATCGGCGAGCGGATTGTCAGGGGCAACCGGCTGGGTCCTTTCGTTATCGTCGTGTTCATCCTCGGGTTTGTTCTCACGCTGGCGGAACCGGGGCTTGTGATTTTTTCCGGCCAGATCGAGTCCTCGACAGCTGGACGGATTGATGCGTTCGCACTGCTGATGGTTGTCTCGATCGGCATCGGTGCGTTCTTGGTGCTTGCGCTGCTTCGGATTGTATTCAAGCTTGCGTTGTACAAGCTGCTCGTCCTTTTATATACGTTGATTCTTATCCTTGGGTTTTTCGCCGAACCGGAGTTCGTCGTCATCGCCTTCGATGCTTCCGGTGCGACGACCGGTGTGCTGGCGGTCCCCTTCCTGCTCGCGATTTCGTTGGGCATCAGCCGGCTGGATCGCTCCAGCCTCTCGCAAGAGCAGAGTAGTTTCGGTACCATCGCGCTGGTCTCTGTCGGTGCGATTCTGGCGGTGATGCTCTATGGCACCTTTCGGGCGGACACCGCATTCCTCGAGGCACCGTCGAACCATGAAGCCCTCAATGATGGCGTGTTTCGTGTCTATTTGCATACGCTCTCCGATGCGCTCTTCGAGACGGTGCTGGTCTTTTTCCCCTTGTTTTTCGTCTTCATCGTGGTGCAGCTGTTTTTTATTGAATTTGACCCCCGGCGTTTCCAACGATTCATGGGAGGCTTCGCCTATGGCTTTTCAGGACTTTTCCTGTTTCTGCTCGGCGTCAACGCCGGCTTTTTGGAGGTCGGAAGCCAGATTGGCGGAGACCTTGCCGCTTCCGGTGTCTATGTCTATAGTATAGGTGTCGCTTTCCTTCTGGGGGTCGTCGCGGTTATCGCCGAACCGGCGGTGTATGTTCTCACCCATCAAGTCGAGGATGTAACAAGCGGCTATGTCTCCCGCGCCGCCGTGCTCGTGGCATTAAGCATCGGCGTGGGACTGTCCGTCGCCCTGGCTGCCCTGCGTGTCTTCATCGAACCGCTTGAAGTCTGGCATTACCTTCTGCCGGGGTATGCGCTCGCTATCGGCCTGGGCTATTTCACCCCGAAGACGTTTGTGGGTCTGGCATTTGATGGCGGCGGCGTGGCGACCGGCCCCGTGATCGCGACATTCGTACTGGCCTTCATTCATGGGGCAGCGGACCAGGTGGCATCCGCCGACCTCATCCGGGATGGGTTCGGCATGATTGCCATGGTGGCCATGATGCCGATTGTCACGCTTCAGCTTCTCGGTCTCATCTTCCAGCTCAAGAGCAAGAAGAAAGGAGTCTGATCGACTTGGCACAGCAGGAGAGTCTCAGGCCGGAGCTTCTGTGCGTCATCGTCCGGCACGGTATGGGCGGGAAAGTTTTAAGAAAAGGCAAGCAGCTTGGATTCAAGGGAGCGACCATCTTCCTCGGAAGAGGCAGCAAGGACTACAAAAGCCGCAGGCTGCACAAGTTCGACTTATCAGAGTCCAGGAAGGAAATCGTCTTGATACTCGCCGAGAGAAGAACCGTCGAGGAGACAATCGGCACACTCTCAGCCCATTTCCGTTTTGACCGACCCCATCATGGGATTGCTTTCCGGATGCCGATTTCCGAGATTCAAGGCTCATCGCAATTCGCGAACACGACCGGGGAAAAAGGAGGTAAAAACCCTATGTATAAGGCCATTTTCGTCATCGTGGACAGAGGCAGAGCCGAAGACGTCATCGACGCGGCCTATGAAGCGGGCCAGAAAGGCGGCACCATCATTAAAGCGCGTGGCGCGGGGGCGCATGAGACCCAGAAACTTTTCCGGATGGAAATCGCGCCCGAAAAAGAAGTCGTGCTGCTGCTTGTAAAGGTCGAACATTGCGAACACGTCACCGCCTCCATTCGCAAACGGCTCGAGCTGGACAAACCGGGCAACGGATTACTCTTCACGCAGGAAGTCACGGAAGCGTACGGGCTTTTGAGTGAAGACGGTACCGAAAAAGAATAGGATCGATGCCTCCTGACTTCTGACTTTCGATAGGCTTGAGCGGCTGCGCCTGTTTCGGCGCAGCCGTTTTATTTTCGGTTTCACAGACAGTCTGGCAAGCATATGGACGGAGTAATCTTTCATTATGGATGAAAATCATGAGAAAATGTTTCGTTTCCATGCTGAATCGTAAACCGGTTGCCAAGCAGTATAGAACAACGAGTATTCTCATCAACGATCAGGGATTAACACAGACGCTTTGCACCGTATTGGAGAAGGTTTCCTTAAGCGCAGAGGTCATTAATAATTCAATGATTCATCCTCCTGTTTTACGGATTATGTGTGCAAATCCCTTGATTATAGTTAGTGCGAATCTTGTTGGACAAAGGCGAATAAATATGGTAAAAATAATAAAGTGAACACTTAATAAAAGTCGCAATATACAAGTTCAGGAGTGTTGCTATGTCAACGATTCAGGTGCAAGCGCTGCACAAGAAATACAACGGCCTACATGCGGTCCGAGGCATTAGCTTCTCTGTCGAGAAGGGAGAGGTGTTTGGTTTCCTCGGACCCAATGGGGCGGGGAAAACCTCTACCATCAACATGCTGACGGGACTGGCGCGGCCGAGTTCGGGCACAATAACGATTCATGGGATGGATGCCCTCAAGCACACAAAAGATATTCAGAGCCGGATCGGAGTGGTGCCGGACGAAAGCAATCTCTATGATGATTTGAGCGGTCTTGATAATCTGAGTTTCTGTGCCTCTTTATATGGCATGAAGAAAGCGGACCGTATCCGGAAGGCGCGAGAGCTGCTCACCTCCTTCTCGCTCGATGCAGCCAGGGACCGTCCCTTCAGAACGTATTCAAAAGGGATGAAGCGCAAGCTGACCATCGCGGCTGCGATCATCCATGAGCCGGAGATCCTTTTTCTTGATGAGCCGACGAGCGGCATCGATGTTGAAAGTGCGCGGCAGATACGGCGGCTCATCCGCTCGTTGCACGATCAAGGCGTCACGATCTTTCTTACCACGCACTACATCGAGGATGCGGAGCGCCTTTGCGACCGGATCGCTTTTATCGTAGAAGGCGTCATCGTGGAGACGGACACCGTTTCCGCCCTCCTTTCACGAAACAAGGACACGCGGGAGGTTGCATTCAAAGCCGTCGAGGGAGGCAGGCATCTGCACGATGCCGTGAAGCAGCGGTGGCCGGACGTGACAATCCGGGCGGTGTCCGCGGAAGGCATCCGGGTCGTTCTTGAACACGAGACGTCGATCATGCCTTTTTTGAAGCTCTTTGAGTCATGCGGCTTCGACCTCCTCGAAGCGAGGATCATACACCAGTCCCTTGAGGATGTCTTCGTAAGCATCACCGGGATTGATATCGACCGCCTGGAGAAGGCAAGGGAGGCAGAATCTACATGAACCGCGTGCAAGCCTTCCTCAGCATTCTCTCCAAAGATATGAAGACCTACTATTTGAAGCCTCCCAACATCAGCTGGGGACTGATCTTTCCCTTGGCCTGGACTTTGATGTTCTTCATCCGCACTGAAGGGGATGTGGACGTCCTTGAACTGCTTCCGGGCGTGATGGGGCTTTCAATCCTTTTCGGCACCACCTCGATGCTGGCTGTCACCATCACGTTCGAGCGCAAACAGCGCTCGTTTGAACGCTTGCTTCTGGCGCCTATCAGCGTGAATGTGCTGATGTTGGCGAAAACGTCCGGAGCGATTCTTTTCGGTATTGCCAACGCCTTCGTTCCGGTTCTGATGGCGCTGCTGCTCGCCGATCTTTCCAATGTCGGCTGGTTGGCTGTGCTTGGCGGTGTCTTCTTCATCTCGATCACCTCGACGTTTCTCGGTTTGTTCATCGCGGTTTCCGTGCGTGAGGTGTTCGAGGCCCAGACTTTTTCCAATTTCTTTCGCTTTCCGATGATCTTCCTTTGCGGACTGTTCGTCCCCATCGGGGATCTGCCGCTTTTCCTGCGGCCGCTTTCTCACATCCTCCCCCTGACATACGGCGTCGACATCCTGCGCAATGGGATCGAGCATACGGCACTGTTTCCGCTTTGGCTGAATTTCGGGGTGCTAATGCTTTTCAGCGTGGGTCTTTTCGGGCTCAGCACACGTATGATCAAGAAACGCTGGATTTTGTGAGTGCCTGGTTATTTACACATAACAGGCAACAAAAACTCCAGCTTTGAAAATCGAATCTCCGGATTAAGGTCATAGCTGAGATTAACAAGCAGCCCTTCCTGCCCGGTTAGAGAAGACCGCGCCTGAGTGTCGAGAGGAACACATGAGTCCTACCGGTATCCGACGCCTGATTGGCTTCGCTAGACTTCTCACAGAGAACGTTCGCATCAGCCATCCATCGACAAGCTGGAAAAGGCAGCTTGAACCTCATGCCCGCGGTTTCGAGTTGCTTTTTTCTAAAAACGGTGATACGATTAGCTCATCAAAAGAAGAGAGGAAGAACGCAAATCAGAAAGCTTTTATTGTCGGGGATGCTGGTTTTTTTGTTGGGACTTTCCGCTTGTGACACAGAAGAAGAGGAAGTCGATCTCCACATCAACGGCGGGGATGTTGTGATTGAACTCGGTGTCGAATATGTGGACCAGGGGGCCGAGGCCCTGACCAGTTCGGGAGAGAGCCTCAATGTTGACGCGAATCACAATGTCAACACCGACCAGGTCGGCACCTATGAAGTGATCTACACCACGGAGTTCAACGACACGATTTTAAGATGGACCCGCCTTGTCGAGGTCATCGACCCTGAATTGGAAGCGGAATCCTAAGAAACAGCTTGCAGGATTTTCAACAACCCGCGGCGCAACTGTCGCAAACAGGTAGAATTGACACGGAAGGACCCCTCGCAGAGGGGTTTTTCAATGGCTTGCTTGCGTAGAAAGCTGACCCCGTCGTTTGCTTCCTACGCAAGCTGTAAACCAAGCCGCAAACAGTCGCAAGCATTTCCTGAGCATATAACAAGCATCCCATATAGAAGAGTGGTAGACTGAATGTAGAAAAAATACAAATAGAGGTGATTGGGTTGGTTGCTAAAAGAAAACTACTGGCATTTTTCATTCTCGGTGTCCTAGTCGTGAGTCTGGCGGCTTGCGGCAACGGAGAGGACGACGATGTCCCGGAGGACGAGCTGCAGGAATTCACGCTGGATGAACTGGCTGAATACGACGGGCAGGACGGCGCCGATGCCTACGTCGCGGTTGACGGCTACGTCTATGACGTCACCGACTCCGCGCAGTGGACGGACGGCTCCCATCAAGGTGAAGTCACCGCCGGAGCGGACTTGACACAAGAGCTCGAGGACAATCCCCAGCATGGCGAGGAAATGCTGGATAACGTTCCGAGGATCGGCATTCTCGTCGACGAGGACGATGAAGCAGATGACAACGACGAGCTGCAGGAATACACGCTGGATGAACTCTCGGCATACGACGGCCAGGACGGCGCCGATGCCTACGTCGCGGTTGACGGCTACGTCTATGACGTCACCGACTCCGCGCAATGGACGGACGGCTCCCATCAAGGTGAAGTCACCGCCGGAGCGGACTTGACACAAGAGCTCGAGGACAATCCCCAGCACGGTGCGGAAATGCTGGATAACGTTCCGAAGATCGGCATCCTTGTCGATGAGGATACGGATGGCGCGCCGGAATACGACGAGAACGGCTACGATTCCAACGGATATTGAGACGTGTCATGATTGTAGAAGCTTGAACAGCTAATGTAGAAGAAAGTTGGTGAGTGCGCATGCAATATCTCAGATCCTCCTGGAAAGGCCTTGTATTCTTTCTGGGAGCGTTCGTTTTCAATGCTTTGCTGTGGCTGAGCAGCGACCCCATTCTTGCCCAGCCGATAGAAAGCACGGCGGTTCAGATCGTGGGGTCGACGGTGCTGCTCGGCTTCACGCTGGTCTTCCTTCTGGCTACGAAGAACCGCTTCGTCAACTGGCTCTTCGGCGGGCTCGAACATGTCTACGCCACTCATCGGTGGCTGGCGGTGGGCGCTTTGGCCCTGGTGTTCGTGCATGCCCAGACGGCGAACCTGATCGTGCTCTATTTCCGTGATGCGCCCTTTGATGCAGCCAGCGCGGGCGTGTGGGCGCGGAATCTGTTCATCGCCCTGATCGTGCTGGCGCTGCTTGCGAAGTATATGAACTATGAGCGGTGGCGGCTGTTCCACCGGTTCATGGTCGTTCCCTATCTGCTGGCGTTCTACCACGCGTTCGCCCTGAGTTCATACAATCTGCTTTCCTTCACGCCGCTTGGCGTGTGGACGATGGCCCTCGGTGTCGTTGGTGTCGCTTCCAGCTTGTATATGATCGCGCTCTATCGAAAGACCGCCTTCAAGCACAAAGGGAAGGTCGCTTCAAAGACCTTCCCCACCGAGGGCGTGGTGGAGATCGCCCTCGATTTGCAGGCGCCGCTTGAATTCAAGACGGGTCAGTTTGTGTTCTTCAAGGTTGATAAGCCGCCTTTCGACGGCGTGCCGCATCCCTTCTCGGTCTCGGGCGTGGATGGCAAGCGCGTCTATTTCACCATCAAGGCGCTCGGCGATTATACCGAAGCGCTTCACGACAAGCTCGAGGAAGGGGATGCGGTCACGCTCACCGGGGCCTTCGGCCATATGACCTTCGATGATTACCCCTCGCCGCAGGTCTGGCTGGCGGGGGGCATCGGCATCACGCCCTTCCTGTCGCATCTTCGTAGCCGGGAGACGTTCGATAAGAAGATTACGCTCTACTATTCCGTGCGAAACAAGGACGAGGCGGTGCATCTGGAGTTCTTCAAGGCGCTGGACCGACAGCACGAAAATTTCCATTTCGTCTTTTCCGAAAGCGACACGGACGGGTTCTTGAGTGTTGATGATTTGGATCTGAGCGACAACCCTCATGTCATGCTGTGCGGGCCGGTGCCGATGGCGAAAGCGCTCAAGAAGCAGTTCAAGAAGACGGATGCGCATCGTTCGCTCACGTATGAGGCGTTCAGCTTCACCGGCACGCTGGTACCCGATCTCGTGGGCTTCTTCCGCCGGGTGATCCGCCGCTTCGCCTGACTCGCTTGGCTTGCCTCAACGGAAGCGAAACCTAAAGGTTTCTTTGAACCGCGGGACAATGCCACCAGGATGGCCACTGTCGAAGGCTTCAACGTCAGCGAGTCTTTAGAAGTTACTTTCTCGCAGCTTGAGGACAACACATTTGAAGACAACACCATCCAATTGAGCCAGGATGCACATTTCACATTAAACCTTGAAGACATCCTCGATGCCAACACGTTCCTCCCTGAATCGGTGGTGGAGAACGGTACCATCGTACCGGGGGAGGAATAAGCTCGCAATCTGCCGGTCGGGGAAGCGTCTCTCACGGGCCCGGTCTCAGGGAGTCACCGAAGTGTGCCTGAAAGGCGGGCAACATAAAAAAGCACCCTTTCCCTGTCTCCAGCATGGAGCAGGAAGGGGTGCTTTTCATGTGTGTGCGTCTTGGCGGATCGGCTTCAGGGCAGATCGATGAAGAGGTAGGTGATGGTCGTATCACCGTCCTGGGTGAACTGGACGCCGAGCATGATCGTTTCGCGGTCGGGCTCATCCTCGAGGAGGGCTTCAAAATAGGAAGCCTCGAGGGTGAGCGTGCCGTTGTCGTAATGATACTCCTCCTCGGTGATGGCGTTGTCGATGGCGGAAAGTTCTCCCTCAAGCGGCTCGACTTCGAACGTCAGATCCTCGCCTTGATAGGTCGCGCTGGTGTCGCAGATAAAATGCGGGTTGTTCTTGTCCGTGGTGTCGAGGGTGAGTTCGATGATTCCGGCCTCGGTGGTTATCGAGAGACGCTCGTCTTCAACATCCACGCCCTCGAAGACCGATTGTGCAATAATCAGCTGTGTTCCCTCGAGCTGGACATCGTCCTCCTCGAGGGTGAGCGTCTCGGCATCGATTTCTTGAATCGTCTCCACGGTCGCGCCGACCTCGACGCTCAAATCTCGGGTCGGAGCCTGGTTCATCTGGTAGGACCCTTCGTGCAGCAGGCCTCGGGGTCTTGCTTGGTATACTCGACGGTGCTGCAGTAGCCGTTGTCGCTGCAGACTTCGAATGTGTGTGTGCCCGGTTCGCCGGCGATGACGTCGAGGTCGACGCTGGTGTTGGTCGTCGCGTGCTCATCTCCGGTCGCTTCGTGGGTGATGGTGTAGTACTCGGCGTTCTCGACGGCGACCCACTCCAGGGTGCCGTTCTCCTTCGAGACCGCGAGCGTTCTGTCTTCCTCTTCGCCCGGGCAGCCCGAGAGGGCGAAGAGGATGAAAAACGGTGCGAGCATGAGTTTCCACATGATGATTCCCTCCTGTTTTTCAAGCGCGGCGGCTTGTCATTCTGGTGGTGGTTTATTGAAAGCTGGAAGCAAGAGAAGGACCCTCGATAGGCGTGTGGATCACGTCTCAAGGAGGATGTCGTGTGCGCGCAGGGTCTTCAGGAACGCCTCGACATCCTGCGCGAGCTGTTCCTCAGACACGTCGTAGTGCTCCTGCAGGAGAGCGATGAGCTCTTGTTTCGTCGCGCCCTCCTGCAGGGTCTCGAAGAGGAGCCGGCCGGTTGCGTTGAGGGAGATGACGCCGTTGAAACGGGCGGCCTCCTCCCCGGTGGGGACGACGACGATCTCCTCGCCGAGATCGCGGATGACATAACCTTCTTTAATCTTCATGTTTACCTCCGAATAAGTAGTTGTGGAGTGTAATCGCGGCCTGATCTTCCTTTTTGCAGGCATAATGCAGCATCGGGGTGTGGCGCTTGAGGTGCTCGAGAATCTCGAAGAGCCGGTCCCAGAGGTCCTCGCTATCGGGGCGGTAGCAGTTGCGCATGAGGTGTTCGAGGCTCTCTTTGAAATCGAGTTCCCGGATGCAATTCTCCTCGCCCCGGGAGAGGAAGACGATGGTGTGCAGCGGATAGGGGGTGGTGCCGGTGAGGCGGCTCTTGCCCGACCAGGGGGAGGGGTGGACCCAGATTTCTCCTTGTTCAAGGGAGAGGAGCGGCTTGTCGTCGTTGATGGTCTCGATTTCGTAGTGTCGTTGCCAGAGTCGTCGGTGCGTCGATTTGCCGGTGCGCGAGGGGGCGGCGAAGATCACGGCCTCGCCGTTGTAGGCGACGGCGGCGCCGTGCAGGCCGAGCAGTCCTTCGTTGAGGGCGATCTTCATGAACAGCATGCCGGTGAAGATGTATTCGCGCTCCGCGTTCGTCGAGGCGAGCCCGGCTTTCAGATAGAGATACGATGTTCTGCGGTCGTAGGACTGATAGACCTTGATGGGGACGTTGCCTTCGCGATCCTGCTTGAGGGTCGTCTCGCCCTCGCGTCCGCGGAAGATGAGGCGGTCCTTGAGTCGATAGTCCGGTGGTTGCTCCGGCGGGGAGAGGGTCTCCTCGATGAAGGTCCGGATGGTGTAGGCGGCGGGGGCGTCCCCTTCGTAGCGGAAGGGTTCGAAGGTCTCGAGATAATCTTCGAAGAACGGCTTGAATTCGATAAGAATGCCGGCGACTTGATATTTAGCGATCGTATCCACCTCGCTGCTGAAAAATAAGGGTCAAGATTGATGGTCTCGCAAGTCTCTATCGTTTGTTAGATTGCTAATCGCGTGCCGGTTATTATAAGCGACGGATAGGGTGTTAAGAAAAGAGAATATAACTACATTGGGGTATTCTCCACAAGGAGGAAGTTTCAAAAATCCTTTGGCAAAAACAGGATTTTTGCTCATTTGGACTCTCAACCTGGAATCGATGGACTCTTTCAGATAAACATCCGTCTCAAACAGCGCATGGTTTAAAGAATGTCATTTGCGGTCAGCCAGTTATGCATTTTAGACAACGGGAATGACAGATGTCCATACCCGGAATCTGTTTCAACCAAGGGAAATCGAAAGCTCGGTTTTAAGACTTTGAAAATCCGAAGTATTCTTTTACACATGTGTCATGCCTTTACGGTCCATGTTTGTAGGAGACTAAATTTTCAAGTTATAGCTAATTTTAACACATAGTCCTGAGTTTGCTCCATATGTTAGTCGTAATGATAAAGCTTTTTATATATTGGGTATGAGGAAAAATTGATCAAAATGCATAGAAACTGTTATTCCGAAAAGAGGTGGAACACGTTGATGGAAAAGCCATAATGGATGCATAGCCAGCGACTTTAAGACTCGTGTAGCGTTTTCTTTCAGCAAATATTCATACTTCTACAATTTGAATAGAAGTATGAATATTCCAGCAGTGCCAGGGTGTATAACAGTTGTTGATGGGGCCCTGCGGTGCTAAAATGGACCTACCAAGGAAACAGGAGGGGAAACATGGAAAAACGCATGCTGCATTGGCAACGATACAATCTGGACGAAACCGGCTTCAACTACGTCGAGATCTACGAAGACGGAGAAGTGAGGGACCGACGCTTCAAGAAGCGTCATGACAAGCCTTATCTCTATGACGAAGTCGAGACCGACACGACGCAGGTAGACGCAAACATTCTGATCGAGAAGCTGTCAATCCCGCAAGAGGGGAAAATCACCGAATCAGAAGTCCAAAGCTGCCTCGAGACGGTTGAACGCTTCCCGGCGAGTGAATGGGCGAGCGCGCGAGAGATGGTCGAACGGCTCCAAAGTGAGTCCCAGCAAGACCTCCGCGTCGATTACCATTCCCTCCTCGAGTTCGACCGGCAGGCCCTGCCGGAAGCGCTCAGGAAAGAGGTTGAACGCACGAAGCTGCCCATCGTGCCCTTCCGTGTGGAGCATCAAGACGGCATCTTCGTCCGCAAGGAGGAACCCGAACGGCTGAGCATCCGTTTCGTGCCCGAACTCAACGAGCGCCTGTATTTCTACCTTCACGCCAGGGAGAAGCACTTGAGCACCACGGGGGACCGGCTCTTCGCCCTGCACACCCAGCAGTGCGAGGAAGGGTTCTGTGAAGCGGATTTCGAATCCTACGTAGAAGACATGGTCCGCGCCTTCACCGAAGACCCGGAGCGCTACCACGACCTCATTGTCAAACAGCGCAACCGCCGGGCGATGATCGACACCGATGAAATCGGGGACCTCTATCCGCGCTGAAGCCGGCTTGATAGGCAAAAAGCCGCCGAATACAATCCGGCGGCTTTTTTTGTGTTTTTTAGTTGGCGGAAAACCGTGATGAGACAAGGCCCGTCATCAACGGCCATCCTTGAGCGCTCAGGCCTTCGCTCCCATCGCGCCGTCGATGCGGTATTGCGACCCGGAGATGAAGCGGGACTCATCGCTTGCGAGAAAGGTGACCAGATCCGCCATCTCTTCGGATTCGCCATAACGGCCGAGGGGGATCATCTGGGTGATACCCTCTTTGGCGGCCTCGGCGTCATCGGGGTTCATGCCCGATTCGATGCTGCGCATCATGCGGGTCTCGACGGGGGATGGGTGAATGGAGTTGACACGGACGTTGTAAGGCGCGTATTCGAGCGCGCCGTTGCGGGTGAGCCCCACCACGCCGTGCTTGCTCGCCACGTAGGGCGTGATGCCGGGGAAGCCGCCGAGGCCGGCGACCGAAGACATGTTGATGATGGAGCCGTGCCGCTGATCGATCATGATCGGTGCGACGTACTTCATGCCGAGGAAGACGCCGCGGAGATTGATGCTGATGACTTTGTCGAATTCTTCTACCGGCGTGTCGTTGAAGGGGATGTTCTTCCCCTCGATGCCGGCGTTGTTGAAGAAGAAGTCGATGGTGCCGAAGGCCTGATTCGTCTCCTCGACGTAGCGTTTGACGTCTTCTTCTTGGGAGACGTCCGCCTGGATGGCGATGACGGTCCCTAGTTCTTCGAGTTCCTTGCGTGTGGCTTCGAGTGCCCCCTCGTCGATGTCGACTAGCGCGACTTTCGCGCCTTCCTGCAGAAACTTCTGCGCGGTGGCTTTGCCGATGCCGCCGCTGCCGCCGGTGATGATGCCGGCCTTACCTTTCAAGCGCATGTGAAACCCTCCTTTAATTTTTGACAGGTAGCGTTTTCATGCTATCCATACTTATTGTATCAAGTGCCCGGCTGCAGGATAAAGCATTCTGCTTGATGGTCTCGAGTAGGGGGTTTCAGCAGATAGGCGGCGGCTCTTGCAAGCTGGATCAGCGATGGAGGCTTCGCAGGTAGCGGCGTTTCACTTTCTGCTTGCCATGTTGGAGAGGAAGATGTCCGTGGAGATCTTCGCCGAGAGATAGATGGTCGGCAGGCCGCTGCCGGGATGGGTGCCGCCGCCGGTAAGGTAGAGGTTGTCGAGCGAATTGAACTGGTTGTGCGGACGGAAATAGAGCATCTGCGAATAGTTGTGCGCGAGGTTGAAGACCGCGCCCTTGTGGACGTGGTAGTCGCGTTCCCAATCCCGGGGCGTGATGGTCTTGGATTCCACGATGTGTGCCCGCAGATTCTTCATACCGGTGCGCGCTTCGAGCGTGTCGAGAATCTGTCCCTTGAAGGCTTCCCGACGGGCGTCCCAATCGATTCCAGCGTCGTTGTTGGGGACGGGGACGAGGGCGTAGAGGGCGCTTTTGCCCTTCGGAGCGAGCGTGGGGTCCAACGTCGAGGGATTGTGCAGATAGACGCTGAGGGCATCCGGCAGACTGCCCGCTCCGATGTCGCGGATGAACGCTTCGTAGTCTGAAGGGAAGAGAATGTTGTGATGCGGGATGTCGAAGTGCGTGTCCATGCCGAGGTAGAGGTTGAACGTCGAGAGCGAATATTTCATGCGCGAGAGCTTGCGGTCCGTGTAGCGTCCGCGGGCCTTTTCATCGAGCAGGGTGGTCATCGCCCGGGCGAAATCCGCATTCAGGAAATAGCCGTCCTTGACGACGCGCGTGCCGTCTTCGAGGACAAGTCCCTTCACTTGTCTGCCCTGTGTCTCAATTTTCTCAACGGGTGTGTTGAGCTGGATGTCGCCACCATGGGCTTCGATGATGCGCGCGAAGGCATGGTTGATGGCGTTGAGCCCGCCTTCGACATGGTAGAGCCCATGCACGTGTTCGAGAAAGGAGAGGATGGTGAAAAGGGCGGGGGTCTCATACGGCGAGAGGCCGAGGTATTTTGATTGGAAGGCGCTCGCATGAATCAGCGAGTCGTCCCGGTAGTAGCGTCGAAGCTGCGACATGATCGAGCGGAAGGGATTGATGTAGGGAATGCCCCGGAGGACGTTCGGATGAAGGTAGTGATACGGCTTGTCGAAACGCATGCGCATGATGCGCGCGATCCGCTTGAACCGTCGGGCCTGGTCGCGACGGAAGGCGAGATAGCCTTTTTCGTTGCCGGGAAAGCGACGCCGGATTTCTTCGAGGGTCTTGTCGGCATCGCTGGAAGGGTTGAAGGTGAAGTCTTCAAAGTGCAGGCTGTAGAGCGGATCGAGTTTCCGCAGCTTCAAATGATCATCAAGATGCAAATTCATCGAGGTGAACAATTCTTCCAGCACGGCCCGATACATGAAAAACGTCGGCCCGAGGTCGAAGGAGAATTCGCCGAGCTGCAGTTTCGAGCTTCGTCCGCCGAGCGTGCCGTTTTTTTCATAGACGGTGACGCGCACGCCTTTGGCAGCCAGCAGGGCGCCGCTGGCGAGGCCGCCCACACCGCCGCCGACAATCGCTACTTCTCTCATCGCGCGACCTGCCTTTCCGCCGCATCGAATTCCTCGATGTATTGGCGCATCTCCTCCATGAGCACCATGTCCGGCTGGCCTTTGAGCACGATGCCGTCGAGATACATCATGCTCTTGATGATGGGGAACATGCCTTTCTCGAAGGTCATGCCGGCATGCACGCCGAGCTTGATGGTCTCCATCATGCGTCTCGTCAGCGACACCTCGCTCACTGTGGCGCCTTCAAAATCGTCGTAGAGGTCGAGCATTTTCGCTTCGAAGCGCTCGAAACGCTTTCCGGATATCTCCTTCGCGGCCATGCGGTTCAGCGCTGCCGCGCAGGATTTGAAGTCATAGTTCGAGAGGTGGCGCATGAACTCGAAAAGCCCCCGGCGGATCTTCTCGCCGACTGTCGAGAGGGCGCCTGTGTCGAGGAAGTAGAACTTCCCCTCGTGATGGATCATGTTCCCGGGGTGGATATCCCCGTGGAAAGTTCCCTCGATGAAGATGTAAAAGCCATGAATGTGGAAGATCTCCAAAAGTTCCGGCTTGCTTAACCGACGGGTGTCGATGAGGTCGTCGACGGTCTCGCCGGGGATGTATTCACTGACCAGCACAAGCTCCGAAGACAGGGATTCATGAATGCGGGGGAAGGCGAGTTTTTCAAAGTTGAAGTGCTGCTGGTTGCGCTCCTTGATGGCGTTGAGGATCTTGGCGTGCTTGATCTCGTTGCGCAGGTCCAGCTCGCTGAGCGTATAGGTCTCGATGTGTTCGAGGATGCCGATCGGGTCGGCGACGCGGGAGAGTTTCCGGTAGAAGAAGATGATGAACTTCATGAACCGCTTGAAGGAGCGGACATCCTTGATGAACTTCTTCTTGAAGTCGTCCTTGATGACTTTGACGACGACGTTCTCGCCGGTTTTCAGCCTCGCTCGGTGGACCTGCCCGACGGAGGCGCTTCCGATCGGGTTTTTCTCGATGTATTCAAAATGATCCCGCCACCCTTTGGGCGTTGCTTCGTCGATGATGAGATCAATGTCCTCAGGACTCACTTCATCCGTGTGTGAGTATAACTTGGCGAGGTGGTGGCATTTCTCCTCACCTAAGAAGTCGATCCTGAGGGCGAAGGTCTGCCCGATCTTGACTGCGAGCAGTCCCTGTTTCTGGATCTTGTTTAGATCCGGCAGGTCGCGGCGGAAGATGTTGTTGAGCAGTCTGATGAACTTGAACCATTTAACCATGGTATCCACTCCGTTCTGTAAAATCAGTTTAACACCTTCATGAGAGTTTGTGTGCCGATTTGCGATGGAAATGTCGGGACGGGTGGGATTGGTGGAAAACCTGAGGAATGTTTTCAGGGTGATTGTGGGGATCTGCGTTACCTTGTTCAGTGTCGGAGCGTGGTGCTTTCTTCTTGGCGATATTGATAAAACGCTTCGGGTTGAGCCTACGCAAAATCGCCATTTCATCATTTTTGTGGTATACTTGGAATTGTCCTATCAGACTGTTGCCGTTCATACCGGTGATGGGTTTGATAAAGCTAAACCTGGAGCGATCCAGGGGCGGAAAGCCAAGGGTCTCACGGAGACAGCCGGTTGCCTGACTTATCGGGAGGTGTGATGCATGCGAACGTACATCGTCGCGGCAATAGTCTTTTTCGTTCTTTCGTTTTCAACGGTAGAAGCGTTTACCTACTGGGAGGCGTCCGATGCGAATCCGGCCATGCACTCCGATTATACGGTGCTCGATCGATATGCCCGGCATGACGAGGAAAAGCAATGGCTGCCGCAGGGCGCTATCGCACGAGAGAACAGCCTGACCGAATTGGTCTATGTTCACGAAGTTGAGTATAGTAGCGAAGCGGATTTTGAGCCGTGGTTCGAATCAACCTATCTGAAGGACGATTCCGGCAAGATTGCGGGAAGCGAAGCTTACATTGCACAATCGCACGAGGTTGAACCGTTGCCGGAAGCAGATCACTATCGCATCATTACAACATTGACACTCGATGTCTCCAAGGGAGCTAGCGGCATGGATTGGCAGCGTGTGGAATCGCTCAGCTTTCACTTCACGCTGCAATACGAGTGATGTTGATATAAGCTCGCCGATGTCATGAATGAAGCGCCTCGATGAGGCGCTTTTTCTTTGGATAGGATGAAAACAAAGACCGTTCAAAAAAAAGTGTTTAATTGCGAAACATATTTGTTGACTTTTATGAAGCGTTCGATTATTATTTATATAACAAACAAATAGTAAATGAAAAAGCCCATGAAACAAGCCAAACCTGGAGCGATCCAGGGTCGGAAAGCTAAAGGGTCTCATTGAGACAGCCAGCTGCCTTGGAGTAGTCGGCTTTTTTCGTGCCAAAGCCTAACCCGGAGCGATCCGGTGACGGAAAACTACAGGGTCTCCTTGAGAGATAGCCAGTTGCCACGAGGGTGACTGGCTATTTCATTTGCAAAAAAAGGAGGAAACAAAATGTTCAAAAAACTCACCATCGTCGTCATCGCTCTATTCCTATTCGGAGGTTCGGCACTCGCTTTTGCCTGGTGGGACAGCCTGGAAACGAACGAGGATGTCACCATCGGCGTCGGAGAAGGTGTCACCATTAGCGTCAACCTTGACGAGCAGACCGAGGGGGATCTTGTTCCCGAAGGTGTCGTCATGAAAGATGAAGACGTCACGGAAGTTGACATCGACTTCACTGTAACGCTCGACCGCACCGACCTTGCCGAGGAACTCGACTTGCTGGTCAACATCGATAATATCGAGATCGACGGCGTCGACACGCATGCCGGGCTGGTCCAAACAAGCATTGACAACCCCGGCACTATCCAGAACGCCCCGGTTGAAGTCACCGTTACCGTGACGCTCGACGAACCGGCTGACCAGTCGACCTATGACGAAGTCGCCAACAAGGACATCACCTTTGACGTAACATTCGAAGCGCAGCAGCAAGATTAATCGCCCATCACACCCACGGAGGCCGGACACATGGGTAGAAGAATACTAACATTGATTGGAGCCATGTTCATCCTCTACCTGGGGGGCGCCTTGATTTTCGAGTCCGTCCCCCTGTTTGGCCGTTATCAGCATTACGTGGTGGTGTCTGACTCCATGGCGCCCACCATCGATGTTCATGATGTCGTAATCATTGACAGGAGAGGATCCTTCAGCGAAGGCGACATCATCGCATTCGAGACGACACTAGCCGAGCAGACTGTCCCGGTCATTCATTATCTCGACGAGATTGAATCCGACAACGGACGGGACATCTATCACACACGACCGGAAGAAGGCCCGCGTGACGACTGGGTACTAGAGAGAGACGACATCCTCGGGGCCCATGCGCTCACCATTCCCCGCATCGGCAGAATGTTTGCGTTCTTCGGCTCCGCCATCGGCCGTGTGGTGCTCGTCATCAACATTCTTGGTGTGGTTTTGATTGCCAGGCTCCTGACCAGGAAAACATAAGAAGAAGCGGATCATTCTCAAAGAAAGGGGGAGGAAGATGCGCGACATAATTGGTTTTGTTATTGTTGTTTGCGCTTTGACAGCGGCCATGGCCATTGCCATGTTCTCGACGCCGCCGGCGCACGCGTTTTTCGATCAAATCCGACGTCCCGAGCCTGTCTCGGTTTCCATCGGCACTTTTCCCTTCCCCACGCTTAGTGAATGGGATTCTGAAGCCGACTATGAAATCGGCGACCGCTTCTTGTATGATGAACGCCTCTGGGAAGTCCGCGGTGACGGCGATTACTCGCTCCCTCCCGAAGGGGACAAGCTCCGGCCGTTCGGCCCTTATCAGGAAATCACTGAAGAATACCGTCCATACAATACTTATTTTGAAGACGATATCGTCATCTATGAAGGATTGGAATACCAGGCTCTTCACGGCGGGATGAGCGGTATCGAGCCAGGAACCGCACCCGGCTGGCAGGCGCTGATTGATGAATGGCAGTTCTACAATATCTATGAGGAGGACGACACGGTCATCTACGAGGGAAACACCTACGAAGCGCAATGGTGGACCCAGGGGGATGTGCCCTCTGAGAATCTTGGCGAAGACGAGCCATGGCGTCTTGTGGAGTTTGTGCTCGAGCCGGGCGTCACAACCCATTTCTTTGATGAGAGGGTCCTCGAGGCCAACATTCTTGTCGATGGGGTAATGGTCGTTGAAGCGGGGGAGATTCTCCCCGAGAATGAGCTGGGACTGGAGATCACGAAACAACAAGGCCAACGCTACTGGGATATTGCCTTTCCAACCGGCGGCAGCATCCGTGTTCGCGCGAACGACGATACCATCCAATACCAGCAGAACCCGGATTTTGACAGCATCATCTTTGAATTGGACTGAGTGAAATTCATGCCACATATACTCTCTCCTATTATCTCTTGAATCCCGGACGACGCTTCAGCGTCCGGGATTTTTGAATGAAACAAGGGAAAGCAGACCCGCGATTCCCGGGCTGTTTCATGCGGGGTTGTATTTGTAAAGCGCATGAGCGTTGCTTCTCAAGAAGTGTCTGCGGATTGCCTTAGGCGAATGTATTGATAACGCAGCCACCCCTGCAAAGGCTTGATGTCTGAACTGCGGGTAGAAGTCCGGTGTAATGCGAAGCTGCTCGCGTTTGTATCCTTTAAGGTTTGCATGAGAAGAGCTGTCTGTTTTTACGGATTGGACACGGCGGCAGCGCTTAAGGTTGATGTTTTCCTCTGCATGTGCGACAATTTATCTATCAACGACAGAGGTGATGCTTTGTCTAAGGCTAAAGATTTTGAAGCGAGCGTGGTTGTCTCGATTCCTCAGCCGTTCGCCTATCTCGAATCCATCGATGAGGGAGCGGAGACGGATTTTTTCTTTGTAGATGTAAATCCCGCTTTCGGTGAACTCAGCGGGCTGAATCGTGAAGCGATAAAAGGAAAACGCGTCTCCGATGTGTTCGCGCGCACAAATGGAAAGAAAGGCTGGCCGGGCTTGTTTCGAAAAGCCTTTCGAGACGAGACAGAGGAGCCCTTCCTTTATCAATTCGACGCCCTCGATGCCCTCTTCGATGTGGTCGTCCGCAGGGTCGATGACCATCGTTTTTCGGTGCTGCTTCATGACGTAACGGCCATCGAACAGGAAAAACAAGGATTGCAGACGCTGCTTACCTCGCTACAGGAATTCCTCAAGCTGCCTGCGGAACTGATCGACTATCAGATGCTCACCGACCACCTCTTAAAACTCTCGGGCGCGCGCTATGCAGCGCTCAACACATATGAAGACAATCAGACAAAGACAGTCACGCGCGCGGTGTCCGGTCCGGGCCGGGCGGTTCGTCTAGCGTCGAAAGTTCTAGGTTTCAGCCTGGTCGGAAAGGAATGGGACGTCATCCCCGAACGGCTCGAAGACATCAAGCACAACCAGCTGATCCATTACGATTCCCTTTATGAAGCAGCCTACGGGGCCATCTCCAAACGGACTGCGTCCCTCCTTGAGAAGCTGGCCGGCATCAAAGAAAGTTATGTCCTGCAGATTGTCGAGCAGCAGACCATCGTCGGGGATTTCATCCTCTTCATGCCGAAAAAGAAAACGTTGGAACTGTCGGATGCAGTCCGGATCTTCGCCAATCAGGCGGGCATCATGATTCTTCGTAAAAAGGCGGCGGAGAAAATCCATTATCTGCAATACCATGATGTGTTGACCAACGTGTACAATCGTGCGTATCTCGAAGAGGTCATACAAGGGTTGAACCAGCTTGAAAAGACCCGCCCGACACTCATCATGGCTGATTTGGATGGACTGAAGCTCACCAACGATGTCTATGGTCACAGCGCAGGAGATGCGATGCTCAAGGCATTTGCCGATATTCTGAAGGAGGCATGTCCGGATTCGGCCTTCATCAGCAGGTGGGGCGGGGATGAATTCGTCATCGTGCTTACGGAGCAAAGCAGATCCGACATCAAAGCACTGATCAGGAACATTGAACGCGCCGGCAGAGAAAAGACAGTCTACAATCTGCCGATTTTCGCCTCGCTCGGCCATGCGACGAAGATTGCGGGCGGGCGGGACATCAAGGATGTCCTCAAGGAAGCGGAAGCCGCCATGTACGAAGCGAAGTTCGCCTCATCGGACACCAAGAGACAAGCATACATCGACGCGTTATTCGAAACATTGACCGCAAACAGCCACGAAAGCGATGCGCACGTGCGGACGATGTGGGATTACACGAAACGTCTCGCGCAGGCCGCAGGGGTAGAGGAATCAACCCTGCAGAGTCTGCACACGGCGGTGAGCTGGCACGACATCGGCAAGGTCCCCTTAAGCGAGACAGCGCTCAAGAAGCCATCATCGCTCACACAAGCCGAGTGGGAGAAGATGAGGCGCCACCCGCAGATCGGCTATCGTCTGGTGATGACGTTGACGCATGATATGGAAGCGGCCCGTGCCGTCCTGCATCACCATGAGCACTGGGATGGGTCGGGGTATCCCGAAGGCCTCAAGCAGAAGGACATCCCCCTTTATGCTCGGATACTGGCCATTGTCGATGCGTATGTGGTGATGCGTGCGGGCAGACCTTATCAAAAAGCCCTGTCCCTACCGGCAATCATCGACGAGTTCAACCGCTGCAGCGGCACACAATTCGACCCGGAACTGACCCGGCTCTTCCTTTCAATCCTTGCCACTACATCAACGGAGTCCTGAGCGCTGTCTCCATTGAATCAAGCATTGTCCTGTGTGGCTCATGTGAAAACGATAGCTACAATCAGGCCGCAGCGCCTCCACCCTAAAGCCGCTTCCAAATGACACGCACAATCTTCCAGCCAAAAAAGAAGGTATAGCATGCGGACCATCCATGTCTTCGGCAGCATCAACCTCGATTTCACATTCCACATCCCCCGGCTTCCCGAGCAAGGCGAGACCTTGATGAGCGACGACTTCCACACCTCCCCCGGAGGCAAGGGGGCCAACCAGGCGGTCGCCGCTGCGAGGCAGGACGTTCAAACCGTCATGCTCGGCGCCCTCGGCAGCGACGGTCCCTCTGAAAAACTGAGGGAGGCGCTCGCGGATTCCGGCATCGACGTCTCTCATGTTCAACGTCTAAAGAACGAACACGCCGGCGTCGCGGCGATTCTCATCGAAGGAAACGACAACCGCATCGTCATCACCCCGGGCGCGAACCACAAGGTCGCGGAAGAACCGCTGCTTCACGCGCTGCGGGAAGCGAAGGCGGGCGACATTCTCCTCTCGCAGCTCGAAGTGCCGCTGCCCTCCATCCGGAAGGTCTTCGCCGAGGCGAAGCATAGAGGTCTCTATACCATCCTCAACGCGGCGCCGGCCGCGAAGCTTCCCGCTTCGCTTTATGCGGACATCGACCTGCTCGCTCTCAACGAAGCGGAAGCCAACCACTTGCTCGCCGGACGTCCGGAAGCGGCGAAGTCAGCGGAAGACATGGCGTCAAGATTGCTTCATAACGGCGCGCAGGCGGTGCTGATCACCCTGGGCGGGAAGGGGAGCCTCTTTATGGATGCCGGCCGCACCTACCGCGTGCCCGCGTATGCTGTGAAGACGGTCGACACGACTGCCGCGGGGGATGCGTTTCTGGGCACGCTGGCCGCCCGCCTTGCGGACTCGGAAAAAATGCAGACCGCGTTAGGGTACGCCAGCGCCGCGGCCGCAGTGACGGTTAGCCGGGCAGGCGCTCAGAAAGCGATCCCCTTCAGAAAGGAAGTCGAAAGATTCATGAAAACCACCCAGGAGGAAAGCTCATGAGACGAACCCCGATGATTCTCGATTGCGACCCGGGTCACGACGATGCGGTCGCGATCATGATGGCCGGCGCGGATCCCTCTATCGAGCTGCTGGGTCTGACCATCTCCGCGGGGAATCAGACGTTAGAGAAGACCGGCCGCAACGCGCTCAACCTTGTTCAGTATCTGAACCTTGATGTGCCGGTGTGTCCCGGCTCGCCCCGCCCGCTCATCCGCGAGTTGCAGATTGCGGATGATATCCATGGAGAGAGCGGTCTGGACGGGTTCACCTTCCCGCCTTTGAAAAGACGATTCGACGAGCGCGCCGCGGTCGACTTCATCATTGACACGCTGCTTGCGCACCCGGAACCGGTGACGCTCGTGACGACCGGCCCGATGACGAATGTGGCCCTCGCGATGCGGCTTCGCCCCGAGATCATCCCCAACATCCGCCGGATTGTACTGATGGGCGGCTCGTATGGGTATGGCAACGTCACACCGGCGGCGGAGTTCAACATCCGGGTGGACCCCGAGGCGGCGCACATTCTCTTCACTTCCGGCGTGCCGCTTGTCATGATGGGGCTGGATGTCACCCGGCAGGTGCTCGTGCGCGAGGAGATCATCGAGCGGATGGAATCGGTCGGAACCTCCGCCGCGAGGTTGTTCTGTGACTTGATGCGGGCCTTCAACGCCACACAGCGCGAGGTCTATTCCCTGCCGGGAGGGCCGCTTCACGACCCCGTGACGATCGCTTACCTCATCGACCCTTCGCTGTTCACGATGCAGCACGTCCATTGCGCGATCGACCTCTCGCACGGGGAGAGCTACGGAAGGACCAACTGCGACATGTTCGACTATCTTGGCCGCCCGCGCAACGTCCACGTCGCGAAACAGATCGATGCGGAAGGGTTCTTCAATCTCGTCGAACACACGCTTGAACAATATTAAGGAACAACACAGCTAAAGGGCGGACCGACCGCCCTTTTTGCATATCCACCAACAATAACAACCGGTTGCTTTTTGCTTGGCGGTTCGTTATATTGACTTGATATTCATCCACTAAGGAGACGATGACACATGGCAATTCCCAGACGCATCTTATGGTTGATCACACTTGTTTTCAGCGTACTTATCCTCACCGCATGTGAAGAGGAGACACCCCTGCGGGTTGATGAAACGAGCATTGAAGAGCCCTTCACCCTCGAGAGCTTCGAGCTTAAGCGCATCGAGCTCATCTATACGGAAGACGACGACGATATGCGGATTCCCCTCGACCCCTCGATGCTTGAAGGCGAGGTTCCCAGTGAAGCGGGCGTTCACGAGTTGACGGTTACTTATGAAGAAGCCCGGACCGTATTCGAAATTGAACTGATCGAATCGTATCGCGTCACGTTCAAGGACCATGCAGAACAGCCCCTGAAGACTGTCGAGGTCGTTCATGGAGACGATGCGACCCCACCCGAGGCCCCAACACGCGAAGGATACACTTTCAGCGGCTGGGACGGCGAGTATAGGGATGTCCAAAGCGACCGCGTGCTGCATGCGCAGTACGAGGAAAACAGCACGAGCGTCTATCAGGAGGACTTCTCCGACTTCCCGCACAGCGGCAGTACGTATGAAAGCGGGTCGTTCATCGGTAGCTCCGGCGTTGAATGGGTTTATGAAGGCGCTCGTGGAGACCAAAGCCTAAACGGAGAGAAGGCACTCACCCTGCAAAGCTCCACAGATTACCTGGAAGCGGACATCGATGGTTCGATGGAGACGTTCTCTCTCGATTACACCAACCCCTTCAGCGGAGCGGCCGGCGTGGCCATCTACGCCGATGGGGAACGTCTCGGCACCGGAGAATCCGTCACCGACGAGACGGCGACGCTCGAGCTTGACGGGTTGGATCTTCAAAAACCCTTCACCTTGCGCATCGTCCCCGAACCGAGCAACCAGGTCGCTTTCAACAATATCACCTGGTCGGGCGAGTCCGATGAGCGCACCCACACGATCGATGCAAAGAGTGACTATCCCTTCGCTGAAGTCGACATCGAACCCGCTCGCCGCGTGGAGGCGGGCGAGGCGGTGACGCTTTCAATCGGCGAGGATAGCGGCAAGGCCCCCTTCGTCAAATGGACGGATGCCTCGGGGGATGTCCTCAGCGAGTCGGAAACCTTCACGCATACCGTCGAAGAAGACCGCACGTTCGTCGCGCATTTCGACGAGGACGGCATCGACATCGACGAGGACGGGGAATACATCGACCCCGAACGCGTCGCGCTTTATCTGGATACCTATGGCGAGCTTCCCGGCAACTACATGCCGTATGATGAGTTCGCGGCGACGGGCTGGGACGAATCGGAACTCAGGGACAAGACCGACAACGAGCTTAAAAGCCTCGGCTACAAGAGCTTTGAAAACCGTGAAGGACTGCTTCCGGATGCGCCCGGACGCACGTGGCAGACCGCGGATATCCATTTCGACGGCGGCTCGCTGCGCGGTGTTGAAAGGCTGGTCTTCTCGGATGACGGCCTCATCTATTATACCGACGACCATTACGATTCCTATCTCCATCTCCATGGCGAGGAATAAACGCGAGATTTTCGCTTTGTGCATGTTGAACAGTCTAGATCAGGCTCCCGGGTCGCAGTCGACCCGGGAGTTTGCTAGTTGAGCGGCTTTACTTGACATCCGCCGTTTTCGTGTTATCTTTCAATTGAGAGTACTATTTGGCGCATGACCGCATCTACTACGAACGTTGAAAGCATAAAGGGGGAGGAAGCATGCCGTCCCGTCCCAGTCAGCAGCAACTAATCCGCACCCTGTTGATGGTCGCGATCTTCACGGTGGCCATCATCGGCATCAACGCGCTCACCGATTTGTATACCGGGTTGTTCACCCGCATCGGGATGGCGGCGCGAAGCGTCCTGGTGCCTTTCTCCATCGCTTTTTTGCTGAGTTTCATCATCAGTCCGCTCGCCCGGCTGATTGAAGGGCGGACGCCTTTGAGGCGGACGCTGAGCGTGGTCGCGGCGATCGCCATCGGCATCGTGTTCTTGTTGGTGGTGCTCGGTCTCACCATCACTTTCCTGGTTACGCAGGTCGCCACCATCGTCGGCACGCTTGTGGATACGATCGACCACCAGCTGCTCCGCGGGCTTTTGGAGGATGTGTTTGAGAACATCAGAGGGTATCTGGACGCGGAAAGCTTCGAGGAGACGCTGCAGATCCTTGAAGAGCAGGGCGTCACTCCGGAAGCCGTGCTGTCGTGGCTGGGTGATTCGGTGGCCTTCGTGACGGATCTCGCGACGAGCATTGTCTCGGTCGCCTTCACCATCATTCTGACACCGGTGTTCTTGTATTATCTCATCAAGGACCGGCGACGGGTCTTCAAGGGTCTGGCGAATGTCTTTCCCAGACGTTTCCGCCACCACGTCGTCACCCTCGGGATGAAAAGCGAGGCGGTCATCCGCGGCTACTTTGTCGGTCAGGGGCTCGTGATGGTCTTCATCACCGTGTTCTTCATGGTCACCTACAGCCTCCTCTCGATCTTCATACCGAATTTCCCCATCGGGTACGCTCTGCTTTTCGCCATCGTGATGGGCCTTTTCAGCATCGTCCCCTACCTGGGTGTGTGGGTCGGCATGTCGATGCCGATCGCCTTGTTCCTCACGGAGCATTTCCAGACCGAGGAGACCACCTTCATTTATCTATTCGGCGTCGCGATGGTGCTCGTTTTGAATATTATCGAGGAGATCATCGAAAGCACCCTTGTGCAGCCCAATGTCTTCAGTCGCCAGGTTCGTATCCATCCGCTCGCGGTGCTGTCAAGTTTCATCTTCTTCGGCGGTGTGTTCGGACTGGTCGGATTCATCCTCGCGGTGCCGATCGCCGGAACCATCAAAGTGACGTTCAACCATTTCCGCTCGTTGAATGCACACACCAGCGGATCAAAAGAGGAGCCCTCCGCTTCTTGAGGGGGACCTGCATCAATTGTCGTGCAAAGCAGCCTTTCCGGCTGCTTTTTTCTTTAAAGACGGATGTTTCCCTAACGAATAATCGGAGATTGTCGCCCGGTGAGGGTTCGTGATGTGCTAAAATAGATGCGTAGCATGTGATGTACGGTGTATGCTTTTTCAATGGATTCCTGCCGCCGGGCACGCGCATGCATCGGCTCAGCCTGAGAATGAGAAGAAGAGGTGGAAGCATGAAACGACTGTCGAGGAAACACGGGGAGATTCTTGCTTCAAGGACCCTAGCCATCACGGCCGAAGCCAAACGTCTGAAAGAAAGCGGCGAGGACGTCGTCACCTTCGCCTCCGGGGAGCCGGATTTCGATGCGCCCCAAGCTGTTCAACAAGCGGCGATCGAACGCATCCGCGAAGGCGGCATCGGCTACACCGCGGCCGCCGGCATCCCCAAACTGCGGGAAGCCGTATCGCGAAAATTCGCCCGCGACAACCAGCTGGAATACGAACTCGACGACATCGTCGTCTCCTCGGGCGCCAAGCAGTGTCTCTACAACGCCCTGCAGGTGCTCTGCGAGCCCGGGGATGAAGTTTTGATCCCCCGTCCCTACTGGGTCAGCTATCCGGAAATGGTGAAGGCCGCCGGTGCGACGCCCGTGTTCATCGACCTCCACAAGGGTGCGGCCGGCATCGAGGCAGACGCCCTTTCTGCCGCGATCACCGAACGGACGAAAGCACTCATCCTCAACACGCCGAACAACCCTTCCGGCAGAGTATTTACGAAAGCCGAACTGGAAGCGATTGGGAAGGTGGTTGAAGAACACGATCTCTATGTCCTCTCTGATGAGATCTATGAGCACCTCATCTACGAAGGCCGGCACATCAGTTTCGCCTCGCTTTCAAAGGCGCTCAAGGCCCGGACGATCACCATCAACGGGGTATCGAAGGCTTATGCGATGACGGGGTGGCGCATCGGCTACGCCGGGGCGCCGCAGCCGATCGCCTCCCGGATGGCGGCGCTGCAGTCGCATTCGACTTCGAACCCCAACACCATTGCCCAGCATGCTGCGCTGGCCGCGCTTGAAAGCGGTTCTGATGCGGTCGAGAACATGCGACAGGCTTTCGATGAACGCCGCAAGGTGATGCTCGATGTTCTCGGTGATGTCGAAGCGCTCGAGTGGCAGGTGCCGAAGGGAGCGTTCTACCTGTTCGTCGACATCGGCGCCTTCCGTTCGCACCCGCGGTTCGCGAAAGCCGACGAATACTCGACAGCCTTCGCCGCGGACTTGCTGCAACGTGAACGCATTGCAGCCATACCCGGTGTCGCCTTCGGCTGTGATGATTATCTTCGGCTTTCCTATGCGACTTCGTTGGAACGTGTGCAAGTCGGGATGGACCGCTTTACACACTATATCGAAAAGCTTGAAAAAAAATGAGATGGGCCGATATCCTTGGTACGCCGGCTTTACAAATCCCCTCCCTTCCTCTACAATGTAGATGTCGTATGTATGCGCTTTCTTATCCGGTTCTGGATTTTCGATAGGCGGATGGCGCATGCAAAACCCTGAGGTAGGAAAGGTGTGCAAAGATGCTGTCGTCGAAAGCTTGCATGGAACTCGAAAAACAATACGGAGCGCGGAACTACGCGCCGATACCCGTGGTGGTATCGAAAGCGGAGGGCGCCTGGGTCTGGGACCCTGAAGGGAACCGTTATCTCGATTGCCTGGCGGCCTATTCAGCGGTCAACCATGGCCATCTGCATCCGCGTGTGCTGAAGGCTGTCGAGCAGCAGCTGCACACGCTGACGCTGACCTCCCGCGCCTTCTATAACGATCGGCTCGGGCGTTTCCTGAAACGCCTCTGCGAGGTATCCGGATTCGAGATGGCGCTGCCGATGAACACTGGTGCCGAAGCGGTCGAGACCGGCATCAAGATCGCCCGGCGCTATAGTTATCAAAAGAAGAACATCCCCGCGGACAAAGCGGAGATTCTCACGGCGTATCGGAATTTCCATGGTCGCACGACGACTATTGTCAGCTTCTCTTCGGACGATAATGCAAAAAAGGACTACGGCCCTTACACGCCCGGGTTCACGAACCTCCCCTTCAACGACCTCGAGGCGCTGGAAGCGGCCATCACGGAACACACCATCGCCTTCCTCGTCGAACCCATCCAGGGGGAGGCCGGCGTCATCGTGCCGGATGAAGGGTATCTCCGGCGCGTCCGGGAGATCTGCGACCGTCACGATATCCTGCTCATCCTCGATGAGATCCAGACCGGTTTCGGACGCACAGGCAAACTTTTCTGCTTCGAGCATGAAAACGCCCGGCCCGATATCCTGCTTGTCGGGAAGGCGCTTTCAGGCGGTGTCGTGCCGGTCTCGGCCGCGCTCGCCGACCGGAAGATCATGGACGTCATCACCCCGGGTTCGCACGGCAGCACGTTCGGCGGCAACCCTCTCGCCTGTGCGGCCGGGGAGGCCGCTATCGACACGTTGATCGATGAAGGGCTCCCGGAACGTTCCGCTGCACTGGGTGAATTCTTCCGGGAGGGCATCCGCCGCATCGACTCGCCGCTATTTTCCGATGTCCGTGGAAAGGGTCTCTTCATCGCCATTGAACTCAAAAAAGAAGCAGGCGGCGCGCGGCAGTACACCGAAGCGCTCAAGGAACGAGGCATACTCGTCAAGGAGACGCATGTGGACACCATCCGGCTGGCGCCCCCGCTAATTGTCGAAAAGGCGGATCTGGAGTGGGCCCTGGGAGTGCTCGAAGACGTCTTCTCAGAAGGATGAAGAATAACCCGGATGCAGGGTGTGCGCGAATGCCACCCTGCATATTTTTACGATTCAACAGAAGCTAGCGAGGGTCCTGCCCGGATGTTTTAAACATTTACAAAGTATCGGGCAGTTGGGATGAAACAAGATAAAAACTGTGTTATAATTTTTCTTGGCGTCCTCATCACCCGTGCGGGGCGCGTTCTTTATGTTTTATTGCCGGGCATGATTTCATCAAAGAGCAGGAGGGACACCATGAAGCTCCGTTATGCAAACACACTGGCGCACCTGTCGACCTTGTTGATCATGTCGACCGCCTATATAGCCGTATTCAGCAGCATCCAGGGATTCAAGGCGATGCTGCCTTTAGTGCAGGCTGAATTCGGCATCACTTCCGCTCAGGCCGGGCTGTATGCCACGTTCTTCTACGCCAGCGGCGTGGCTCTGGCGATTTTTTCCGGTCGCATCGTGGATGCCATCGGTGCACGCAAAGGGTTGATCGGAGGGGTGCTCATCATCATGTCGCTGATGCTTCTGCATACCTTGGCCCCTGTCTTTCCGGCGCTTCTCGGGCTGGCGCTTTTCACCGGCGTGGGATTCAGCATCGTGACGCCTTCCATCAACAAAGGCATCATCGAGATGGTGGACCCCGCCAAGCGGGCGATCTCCAATGGTATCGTCCACGGTGGCGGCGGCATCGGCGGCATTCTCGGCTCGAGCGTGCTTCCCGCCATTGGCGAGCGGACGGATTGGCGCATCTCTTTGCTCATCGTCGCCGTGCTGGCACTGGCGATGGCGTTCCTGCTTTATCGGTTCTTCCATCCGGAAAACAACAATGGCGAGAGTGAAGAGGGTGCCCCGAGCACCTTCGGCGCCGATCTCAAGCGGGTTGTCACCAATCCGCGGGTGCTCATGGTGTCGCTGATCGGCATGATGGCCGGCTTATCGGTGGGGAACATCACCCTGCATTACACGCTGTTTTTGACGTCGGACCTGGGTTTTTCCGCTTCGCTTGCCGGCGTGACGCTTTCCGTCTTTATCGCCGGCGGCATCCTCGGCAATCCGACGTTCGGCTATCTCAACGACCGCTTCTTCAACAGCAACCGCCGGCTGGGGCTGTTCATCCTCGGCCTTTTCGTCTCGGGCATGTTCGCCATCCTCGGGCTGGTCATACTTCCCTTGCAGCCCGCGGCCTGGATAATCGTGGCGCTATCGTTCGTCTTCGGATTCTTCTCCTTCGCGATCATGGGCATGATGTTCACCACGCTCGGCGATGTGGTCGGGCCTAGGCTCATGGGGACCGCGACCGGCTTGATGCTCATCTTCACCCGCCTGAGCATGGTCGTCGGTCCGCCTGTTGTCGGCCGGCTGGCGGATCTGCGTGGCGATTACGGCTTCGGCTGGCTCGCAATCTCAATCGTTGTGCTCGTTCTGATTGTCATTTTCTATCTGTGGAGTTATCGCCATCGCGCGCTTCTGCAGCGGCAAGGATGATCCCACCCAGACCAAGCAAGACGTCCGGCTTCGCCGGACGTTTTTTTCTATGGGCATTTTCAGATAAAGAAAACCCCTCCGGAAGGATCCGAAGGGGGAAGAGAAAGTCAGAAAGCTATTGGGCTGTGAAGCCGCCGTCGACGGGGAGGTTGACGCCGGTCGCGAAAGTGTTCTCCGCAAGGAAGACGACCGCGTGAGCGATCTCGTCCGCCACACCGAGGCGTCCGACGGGGTGTTTGGCCACAAGGGTGTCGTAGAAATCGCCGAGCGCTTCGCGGTTGACCATGCCCGATTCGACGTATCCCGGGCAGACGGAGTTGACACGGATGTTCTCGGTTGCGTATTCGATGGCGAGCGATTTCGTCATCAGATTGGCCGCGCCTTTGGAGGCGTTGTAGGCGAGCGTCTGGGCCTGCCCGACAAGTCCGAGAATCGAGGCGTTGTTGATGATGGCGCCGCCGCCGACTTTGCGCATTTCCGGCACGGCATACTTCGCGCCGAAGAAGAGGCTGTCCTGATTGATGCGGATGACGTTGCTGTAGTCTTCGTAGCTCATTTCATCTGTCGGTTGGATCGCGCCGATGCCGGCGTTGCTGAAGATGACGTCGAGGCGTCCGTATTGCTTGACGGCGGCATCGACGAGACCTTTCACGTCGGCTTCCTTTGCGACGTTCGCGAAGACGAAGGTGACGTCTCCGTACTGAGCGAGTTCCTTGGTGGCTTTCTCGCCGCCTTCGGTGTCATAATCGGAAAGCACGACTTTCGCGCCCTTTTTCAGGAACGCTTTGACGGTTGCGTAGCCGATGCCGCTCGCACCGCCGGTGACGATGGCGACTTTGTCTTTGAGAGTGTACATGGATCTCCTCCTTAAATGGTTTGTTGATACCTACTTTTATTGTACAAAATACGGGAAGGGGAGGATATGAATATGCTCAACATTCAGAAAACCCCTGTCAAAAGACAGGGGTGGGATCAGCGATTGGCGGAGGAGAGGGGATTCGAACCCCTGCGCCGTTGCCGGCCTACTCGCTTTCGAGGCGAGTCCCTTCAGCCACTTGGGTACTCCTCCAAGGATAAGCGGGCTACCGTATGCATCATACCAGAACTTGACCGCCCGCGCAAGCGCGAGAGCCTTTAACTCGAAGGCTCCCGCCGCGCGAGAGTGATTCCGCGAACGAGCAGGTATGAAGCGACGATGAGCGTCCCGGCCTGATCGAGATAATGGCTCGCACGGGAGGCTTCGAAAAACAGCACCGAACCAAGTGCGACGACGACGTTAAGATCTACGATGGCTTTTGCCTGATACAGCCGGGACTGTGATTTCATGACGGCATGGGTCGCTTCCCTATCGAAGCGCAGATAACGGATGAAGAAGAAGCCGTTGAACAGAATGCCAAGCAGGGCCACAGCCAGCCCCACCCGGACATCGCCTTCGGGGATTGAAGGCTCGAATAGCCCGCGGATGAACAAAACGACCAAAAACAAGCCGCTCAGGACCAATGCGGACCCCGATGCCAGATAAAGCCGTTTCGCGAGGCGGGCGCCGCGCCCGCTCTCGGTCGCCGCGCCGCGCAATGCGTTGAATATCCAAAGCGCCATGATGAGGACGCCGAGTTCAGCGCTGCGGCGGATGAAATCGGCAAGCTGGGTCGCGGCGGTGTTCATCAGCAACGCATAACCGGTCACGAAGGGCCCGAAGGAACTGAAGACGATGGAGAGCACCAGCGTCCGCCGGCGCTTGTCTTTCGCCATCTCACATCACCCCCGCAGCCGAGAAGACCCAGTAAAGGATATAAAGCGTCGTGGCGGCCGTGAGGGGCAGGAACACGGTGTCGAATCCGTGATGCGACAGGCCTTCGATGTAGGTGCTCGTCGAAGCGACCGCAATCGCCAGAATCAACGCCAGCCATAACGGATGCGAGCAATAGAGCCACAAGGCGAAAAAAGCGACGACCAAGACCCCGACGAACATCGAGAGACTTCCCGCCCAGGTCTTCCTGCGGTCCATGCCCGGCAGTGTGAGGCGCTGACGGCCGAACTTCTTGCCGACGATGGCCGCCAGGGCATCGCCCACTCCCCAGGAGAGCACCGCGGTGACGACGATGCCATCAGAAGCGTAAGGCAGGAGATTCCCGAACATTGCGATCAGCACCGCGAACGACCCAAGCGCATAAAGGGCGGAATATTTGATTTCCCCGCCGTCTCGCCAGCGGTCGATCAGCAGCCGGCGATAGATGGTGTGCCCTTCGGCCGCCCAGACAGCAAGAAAAATGATGGTCATCGCGCCGGCAATAACCAGCAGCGCCACCCACCACGGCTCGAAAAGGTGGACGAACAAGAAAATCGATCCGGCATAGCCTATGTGGTGGCTTTTACGGACCATTTCCTTCGGCGCTCCAATTACCAGCTTCAAAAGGGCGGGAACCGCCAGTAGCGCCACCAGGAAGTAAAGTATCAGCCACAGCACATCAACAATCCATTCCACGGACCCCACCCTTTCTTTTCTATATTATACCAAATACAGCGACGTCACAGCATTGAGATACAAATTAACGAGACAGCAATGAAACTGATTCCCTGAACTGTGAATGATCAAAAGAAAAGACCCGCGCCGGAACCGGCGCGGGTCGTAGGTGCAAGCCCCTTTATTCTTCAGGATCGCGTTCGTTCTCAGCTTCGCCAGAAGCACCGTTGATGAAGGTACCCTCGAAGACCACCTGGGTCGGGAAGGCATCTTTGTAGTCATCATCTTCATATTCAACGTCCCAGAAGCCGTCTTCTTCGTATTCCTCTACAGTACCGCCATAAGGCATCGAGATGCTGTTGTTTTCCGATTCGGTGACCATTTCTGTGTTCAGCTCGCCGGTCATGAGCAGATTATCATCGGCGTCGTACCATTCCACAGTGAGGGTTTCAAGGTGACGGTTTTCCGGTGCGTAAGGGAAATATCCACTAAGTTCGACGCCGGCGGAGTAGCTGAACGGGTCAATACCGTCACCGAAATGCTTGCCGTCCGTGGTCAGGTCCCAGTCAATGAGAGCTTCATCATAGATGACCCATTCCGGACCGTCGATGGTGTCATCGACGACAACGTCTTCGGCGAATTCATTGGTTGCTATGACCTCATCGGGATCCAGTGTTTCAGGATCATCAAACCAGGACTTGAGGTGTCCTTCGCCATCATTGGCCTCGAAGTAGTTCTCCATGATCCAGAACTCGAGTCCTTCGGCGTCGGAATGGAGACCGATGCCGTGGTCGTTATCCGTTATCGCATTGCCGAAGATCATCGCATCATCACCTGCAAAGCCCCCGATGCCGGCGTCGTTGTCGGTGATGAGGTTGTCCGTGACGGTTAACGTCTCGTGCTCATCGACATAGATACCGGTGGTGAAGTTGCTGATGAGGTTGTTCTCGACCAGCAGGCCTTCGCTGTCGCTGGTCGGATTGATGCCGCGGCCGCTGCCATCGCCTTCGAGGGTCAAGTCTTCAATAGTGACATAATCCGCGTCAACATCGATAGTTCCTTGAAGGGTTGCTTCATTACCTGTCAATTCAAGCATATCGACGTCGATATCAAGGTTTTCTTCATAGACGCCTTCACTGAGGATGATCTGATCCTCAGGGTAAGCCGCGTCAATAGCGTCCTGGACAGTGGAATAGAATGTACCCTGGGTGACGTTCATGACCTCGTCCTCGAATGGTTCAACCGCGACCTCGATGGTCTCATCGGCAAGCACTTCATCGCTGTCAAGATCGACCAGTTCGAACTCGATGGTGTATTCGTCCGCCTCTTCGAACGTCGCGGCGAACTCGGTCTGTTCAAGATAGGCGGCCTTCAGGAAGAAACCGTCCTCAGGACCCCAGTGGCCGATCTCAGCGACATCGTAGAGGTCTCCATCAGTATCTTCAGCGAGTAGTTCGACACCCTCGGGCGCGTCGACATCCACGCGGACGTTTTCATAGCCATAGCCGCCAAGTTCGTCGTAAGCGAGCGTGATGGGAACATCCGTCGCGACGCCTTCGTAGTAAGTATAGTCCTCCGCATCGTGATCGAAGGCGTATGTGCTCTGCTCGTAGGTGATGGTCTCATCGATGAAATCGCGGACTTCATCTATCTGCACGGCGTAATGCAGGCCTTCTGCGGGTTGCGGCCAATCATCGGCCTCTTTGGGGGGCAGAAGGTTGCCCTCATCATCATCCGGCATGTCGAAGTAGGTCGTGCCGGCGAAGTTGACACCGATCAGTTCGCCAGCTTGGTTGACCAACGCGCCGCCGCTGTTTCCAGGGTTGATGGCGGCATCGTGCTGGATGGCCATGGAATCGAATTCGCCCACCGCGATGCCGGTGCGGTTGAGCGTGCTCAGGATGCCGCTGGTGATGGTGCTGTGGTAGCTTCCCGGATGGCCGATGGCGAAGACGGACTGACCGATCTGCAGGGAATCATAATCCCCAAGCGGAACCGTGGGGACGTCCGCTTCCGTCTCCATCGAGAAAAGCGCCAGATCCCGGCTCGCATCCAGTCCGAGCAAGGACACGCGATCGGGTTCGAAAACGTAGCCTTGTTCAGGGAAGTAGAGTTGATGGAACAACTCCTCCTGCATTGCGACGTGCTCGTTGGTCAGGACGTAGTAGGCGTCCGCTTCGTCGTGGGCTTCAAACACGACGGCGCTACCGATGCCTTCAAACGTGCCATCAAGGAGCTGCACTTGAACCTGAGGCGTCGCGAGTACAGACTCTTCAAGAACATCGGCCCGGGCGTCGTCGAGTTTGCTCAGTACGTCTTCAAGGTCCGCATCTTCGCCGGTGACGTCGCCGAGATTCATCTCAGTGCCGTCGGTGAGTTCGATGACAAGCTCGCCGTCGACCAGCTCGACATCTTCGACACCGACACCGTCTTCACCGTCTTCGCCGGCGGGCCCTTCAAGCTCATCGAGCGCCACCAGGTCGTTCCATTCGTCCTCGTCTTCATAACGCCATTGGATGTAGTCGTCGCCTTTTTGAATCTCGACTTCACGGCCGTCCTCGCCGACGACGACACC
>Ga0207421_10000759_pt1 | contig 41828 bp, 34 predicted proteins | sample SodLakKL_010_SED_4_FD_187542 | JGI IMG/M metagenome (GOLD analysis project Ga0207421, IMG submission 187542) | Alkaline sediment microbial communities from Lake Tanatar, Kulunda Steppe, Russia - 8KL_010_SED (SPAdes) (version 2) | ecosystem: Environmental > Aquatic > Non-marine Saline and...
ACCAAAATCCAGAAGCCTCTCGAGGGCATTCACATTGAAGACCGAGCCGCCGGTGGGCCGGCCGATGAAGTTGTACTCGTCACCATGGTGTTTGTTCATCATGCTGCTGATCTGCAGGGCCACCTGGTAGTAAACCCCGGTGATGGAAGCGCCTCCAAAAAGAACGTCTTCCTTGGCCATGGCCTGAGGTGCCTGAAACGTCAACCCGATGGCTAAAACGATTCCCACGATCCACTTGCCAAAACCCATGATACACCTCCGTTGTGAAATGGTCTCAAATGTGGTGGAATGCCAGAGTGACACGTGCATGACCACTATGATATGCACGGAAAAAATGGCTCTTGTCAAATGGTTAGTTGCCTGAGACCCGCTCTCGTGAAGGGTTTCGAAGGATTCCCCTTTTAAACACGCAACAAAAATCCCGTCCAAAAAAAGCTTTGAAGTCTTCCCCGTACCCTCCCGGATTGGACCTGAATCAAGGGTCCCGCTCGATCGTTTCCATTTTTTTGAAACCGCAGTGGCGGGAACGTCTGTTCTGCTATGGCAAACCATGACCCTGAGGCTTGCAGTGGCTGCAATGGGCAGGAAATTGGACAGGGCCTCATCGGTTCAGTGGAAGGTTTTTTTGAAAAAGAATGACATTTTCCGCGGGGGATTCCATTTTCCAGCCGTGTTCCCGAGCGATCCATTCCATGGTGTGCCACCGGTAGAAACACACGTGAGTGGGGTCCCGAAGGTAATGCCAGTTGCCGAATGCCTCATCATCCTCCTGCATTTGGGTCATGACCCCAAGCCAGCCCTCGGGACGGAGCATGCGGTTGAGCCAGCGAAACTCCACACCTGGATGAAAGAAGTGTTCGGCCGTTTCAGAGCAGGTGATGAAATCATAGGTCTTTGAGAAGACACTTTCAAAGGGAGCAAAGAAGGGATCGTAAATGTCCATGGTGTGGCCCTTTTCCTCGAACATGACCGAAAGGGTCGGCCCGGGACCGCATCCATAGTCCAGACCTTTGGCCCCTTCAGGCAGGCGCTTCAGAAGGGGTTGAGCCAGGCGGCTCAGGAATTGGCGGTATCCCTCATCGGAAGGGTCATTCCGGTGCGTCCTGTAGCGTTCCAATTCCTCCAGCGGGGCCAACCGGTGCCGGGGATCCAGGTGGGTCAGACGGCATGTTTCACACCTGAAATACTTTCGGGAACGGACTTCCAAAAAGAAGCCGACATGACCACTGCCGCAAAGGGGACAGGCACTTTTCCTCCGCTTGTGGTTCAAAACCCCTATGCCTCCTTCTGAGACACCCGCCGCAGTCTCACTCCTTGAAATGCCAATGGCGGCAGATTCATTCACGGGAGTCCAGGGAGCGATGTCTTCCGCGGGTTCCCGCCTCACGCTTGGCACGCCTTTCTTCCAGCCGCTCGAAAAGCTCATCCAGCCTTTTCTGCTGCTGAGGCGTGAGTTCCTCCTTCATTCGTTTTCTGCTGTCTTGAATGATCCTGTCCATTTCAGGCCTCATGCGCCTGCGAAGTTCGAGGATCTCATCCTGCGTTTGGCTGACGATTTCTGTGATGCGTTTTTTTTGAATCTCGTTCAGCTCCAGTTCACGGTTGAGCCTTTCCACGATGACTCCGGGCGCCCTTTTTTTATCGGGGGTCGCCGAATCCGCTGCCTTTCGCTCCACCATGATCCAGGCCCCTGCAGCCCCCATGAGGATACCCGACAAGAAAAGGGCCAAAAGACCCGTCCACAATTTTGCTTTATTCACCGGGAATCTCCTCCATTCCATCATAAACTGGCAAAAAGCAAGGCAAGATCCAGACCGGCCGGGTCATCGAACATCAACTCCACGATTTCATAGGGAGTCTCCACATTCAGGCCGGACGCGTACAATGCGAGAAGCACTGCGGCCAGGCACGTCACGGAGGCAAACCGCCACACCACAGCACCAGCCCGGTAAAAACCATTGCCTCTCATTTTTTCTCCCCGCACGCGTGCCATCAGCCTCTCCGTCCAGAAAGGCGGGGCCTGAAAAGTCTCATGCCGGCGGTGAAAGCGAATGAGCACCTCCTCTATTTTTGAAATTTCCTTTTCCCGCGATTTCATATGCTCTCCTGCCTTCCATCCAGTAGACCTGAAATGACTTTTCGAAGCTTTCCCCGGGAGCGGTGAGCTCTCACCTTGACCGAAATCTGGCTCCAGCCCAAAAGATCGGAGGCTTCCCTGACGGATCGCCCGTCGAGATGCACCAGTGTCAGCACCATCCTGTCTTCTGCAGACAAGCGGGCCATGGCATGATTCAAAATTTCCCGGGCCTCTCTCCCGGACGCTTCCCGCTCAAATGCATCCCGAGACCGGCCGGCCAGCATCGTGTCGACCCATTGCTGAGAATCCTCCGTGAGGCTGCTCAAAACCTGCTCAGGATTGTTGCGGTGCTGGCGCCAGAAGTCATAACAGCACCTCACCGTTATTTTGGACAGCCAATGGCTGAAGGGACTTTTTGCCGCATAAGAACCCAAAGACCTGAAAATTTCCAGAAAGGATTCCTGGGCCACATCTTCCACCCGGTCATAGGGCACATGCTTCATGACGATGCCAAAAATGAGAGGCCTGTAACGCTCCACCAACAACTCGAAAGCATTGACATCTCCCCCCATGATCCTGGCAATGATCTCAAAATCCTGCGTTTCCTTGTCAGAATGGGCCATGATGGAAACAGTCCCTACCCTTTGTTGGCCGCCCTGTCAAAAAACAGGGAAATAACAGGGGGAAGCCCCGGCGGCTTCCCCCTGTTCAACTCAGCCACACCAGCTCAATTGGCGTGCTTTTCGATCCACTGGTCCAGGGCGGAAACCCCCGCTTCCGGTGAATACTTTCCCCTCATTTTCATTCCGCGTCTTTCCCTTGTGTGCATCATCCGTTCTTGTTGTTCTGGAGTGAGAATTCCTCTCAATTCGCTATAAATCTCCGCAGAGAGGACGGCCCTTTCCTCCTGGTTCACCGCCAGGATCCCCGCCGCCTGACGCACGTCCGTTTCTGAGAAGTCTTCGGCCCTCATTGCTGCTCTGAGATCATTCCGGGCTTCCATGACGGCTGAGGAGATTTGAACAATGTCATTGCGATGTTCTTTGAGCACCGCTGCCACCTGCTCTTTTTGGGCGTCAGACAGGTCGAGCCTGTGCAACCCATGCATGTGCCCCCACTTCATGGAGGGACCCCCTTTTCCCCGCCACCCCTCCCGGTCATACCCCCGCCGTGCTTCCGCGCTTCCAACGGCAACGATGGCGAAAAAAAGAGCCGTCAAAACCACGCCCATGACTTTCATCCGCTTCATGTTTCACTCCTTTGATCTTGAATGATTTTGAGGTTCAATGCACTCTTCGTGAAAAAACCTGATCTTGTGCTTTCACATGAATAGTCTTGAACTCTCAGGAAAAGGTTACATTCCCGGTCGTTTTTATTTTGAGACACACTTTTCCATGAACAGCTTCAAAGCGTCCACCCATGACCCATTGTCCGCCAGGCGGGAATGGGGGGCGGGAGTTCCCATTCACATGACACAAGTCCATCAAAGGAATCTTCTTTTTCCCTGGTCCCCTTCTCATGAGGGAAATGGCCCCCCTCAGGCAAGTCCCAGGCTGGCGGGCAAGTGATATGGGGAAATCGGTGCTCCATTGGAAGGAAAAAAATCTTAGGGGCATCCATCAAGTCTCGGGGGGAGCAGCGATGCGGGGCCCCTTCGGATCGGCAAAGTCAACCCTCACCGGTGTCATCAGCCCTGTGAAACCCATCGACCATGGGCAGCTGTATTTTAACCTTCGTGCCCTTCAAAAGCTGGCTCTCAATGGTCACCACTCCCTCATGCTCCTGAATGATCCGGTTCACCAGAGGAAGGCCGGCTCCCACACCCACCGCCTTGGTGGTGAAGAAAGGATCGAACACATAGGGAAGGTCCCCCTCGGGAATTCCCTTGCCCTTGTCGCTGATCTCGATCATGAGAGAGTTGTTGCGGCGGAATGCGGCGATCTTGATGGGACAGGATTCTCCTTCACATGATTCGAGGGCATTGTAGAGGACTTCCGTGAGTGCCTGAATCATCAGCCGTGTGTCCATTGAAACTTTCAAGGGTTCCACCTCAATGGACCATTCAATCTTCCTGGACAACTGGTCAGCCTTTTGATCCGCCAGATCGCGGACTTCACGGATCAGCACAGGCAGATCCACCTCCTGGACTTCCTCCAGGCGAATGGAATTGTGAGCCTTCACCACCTGAATGATCTTCTCGATTCGCTCGGCGGAGCTGATGATGCCTTCCAGGTACTCGCTGTGTTTTTCCCGGTTTTCGCGCCTCTTGAGCATCAGTCGCGCAAGCCCGCCGATCACCGTTGCAGGATTGCGCAGCTGATGAGCCACCGCCATGGTTAGTTTTCGCATGCTTTCCAAGTGTTTGGCCGTCTGCAGCAAGCTTTCGCGCCGGGCTTTCTCGAGCTGTTCGAGAGCCTCTTCCGCAGCCCGTGCTTCTTTTTCCGCCTCCCTTGTTTTTGCCTGAATTTCTTCGATGTCATGGCGTAATGTCTTCACCATAACATTGAGTGCCGCCTGCATCCTGGAAGCCTCATCCCTTCCCGACTCGTTCAGACTCACGTCCAGGTCCCCCCTGGCGAGGCGTCCGGCAGCTTCAGTGGCCTCCCTGATGGGCAAAATGATGCTTTTCACCATGGCGATGCACAGCAGGATCAGTGTTGTGAAGGCGATGGAAATGATAATAAAAATAGAGAACATGTCACTTTTCACCTGCCGGGTGATGGCAGATTCGATTCTTTCCCCCTCACGCTCCACATTGTCCAGGTAGACACCCGTGCCAATCCAGTAAGGGGTGTGGGGAATCATCTCCGCATAGCCAAGCTTGGGTTGCTCGCCCATTTGAGGCTTGTGAAAGCTGTACTCCACAAAACCACCTCCCCCCCGGGCCCTCAGGTGGAGTTCTCTCACATAATAGACACCGTTTTCGTCCCGAAGGTCAGCCATGTCTTCACCCTGCCACTCGGGCATGGGGGGATGAGCGATGTTGACGGTGTCCTCAAAAACGAAGAAATATCCCGACAAGTCTTCTTCGAATCGAATGGGCTCCACCGTTTGCCGGATCAGGGCAAAACGTTCTTCCTTTTCGGCAATTCCCTGGAGCTTCTCGCCAAGAGCCAGAGCCATGGAGTGGGTGGCCAGCTGGATCTTATTCATCTCGCCCTGAAAACTGGCATTCTGTGTTTCCCTTACGGCAAGGTCTCTGATTTTCGTGATGTTGAAATAAAAAGTCCCCATGAGTGCGAGGACAAAAAGGGCGATCATCCCCAGGAGAAAAAAGATGCGTGAGGTGATGGAAAACTGTCGAAGCATTTGAGCTCCCCTTTGAAAGAAGGGCGCATTCTTTTCGGCTGATTTCACGTTTCGCTCTGTGATTGGTCGTTCATCAAAGATCAAGCATTGCCATGATGTTTCACGCGTTCTTTCAGCCTCCCGGTCGGGCATGAAAGAGGGTGGCTGATGAGGTGGCAGAGAATGGCCGGGAGCAAGGGGCCTCAACTATCTTGAAAGCAGAAGCGTCCATGGCTTTCGGGGTTTTGCCAAGCTCGATGGAAGCTCTTTGTCAGAAGCTCTTTATCAAAGGGACGCGTGAAGCTGACTCTGCGGAACAGGCATGTGGCTATTGAAAGTTTACCCGAATTTTATTAACCTTTTCAATAAAGCACAAAACATAAACTTCCAAATGATATTTGTGCGTGCCAGGGGGAGGACAGGAATGGAGCCTCCGTTTGTTGTTTTATTCAAACTTTTCCCACCTTTCAGCGGGCACCCCACCCGCCCCAACAGCGTTCAAGGAGTGATTGATGAAAAGCATCGGAGCAGGCATCGTCGTGGTAATGGCCTTGATTTTCATGCCACTGGCCACAGGAGCCCAGGAGGAACCCGCAGCAGAAGCGGTTGCGGAACAGCAGCGCCAGGCTGCGCCCCCTGAAACACCTCTTCCCGCTGACATGGGAATGCATGAGGAGATGATGGCCCATTGCGAGGCCATGATGGAACACTGCAAAGCCATGGTGGAAAAGCGCGCGGAGGCAATGAAGGAAGTGGAGGCCATGGATGCGAGGCTGGATGAAAGAATTGCGGCCATGAATGCGGCTGAAGGGGAAGAGAAAGTGGAAGCCATGGCGGCCGTCATCAATGAAATGGTTGCCCAGCGAGGAAAGATGAGAGAAAAATTCCACGGGATGCGCGCCCACCCCATGTGCCCCATGATGATGCAGGGACATGGAATGAGAGGCCGCCATATGGGCCCCATGATGCAACATCGGGGATCACCCCCGGTGGACGCCGCCAATCACCACTAGGAGAATCGGGCAGAATGGGCCCCGGCCAAATTTCCAAGATTGCTCGAAAAAACCGCTGATTGCTTCTGAAATGTGAAAAACAAGGGGAAAATGCACCCGAAACAAGGACTCGCCCTTGAGTCTTGAATACTTTCTCGCTACAGGCATTCTTCTCGGAATCACCGCAGGGATCGCACCGGGGCCCCTTCTCATGCTGGTGATTTCCGAGACAATGAAACACGGGCGCAGGGAGGGGGTCAAGGTCGCACTGGCCCCCTTGATCACAGACTCCCCCATCATACTGGCAGCATTCCTCCTGGTGTCCACTCTCAGCGAAGTGGACTTGCTCCTGGGAACGCTGGCCCTGGCAGGTGCAGGCTACCTTTTCTATCTGGGCATTCAAAACCTGCGGATACAACCCCTGGACCTGTCTGAAAAAGCCACCAGGCCCTCCTCCCTCCTTAAGGGAGTCACCGCAAATTTTCTCAACCCCAATCCCTATATTTTCTGGGCTTCCGTTGGCACCCCCATCATGCTCAGGGCATTCCAAAGTGATCTTCTACACTTGAGCCTTTTCCTTCTCTCTTTCTATTTCTTTATCGTGGCCTCAAAAGTTGTCATCGCTTTTCTTGTGCAGAACATGAAACAGTTGCTCGCCACCCGGGGATACATTCACACCCTGAGAACCCTGGGCATCGCCCTCATCCTCCTTGGCTTCATGTTCGCACGGGATGCCTTCCATCACATCAGTCAGGCCCTGGCGGGCTGAATTCATTTCACCGGGTAATAGAAGAAACTGGTCTTCCCACCGCCATCCACCGAGCCCCCTTCCACTGCCTCTCCCGTGTACCTGAAGGCATAATAATGAGTTCCGGACGGAACCGGCAGGCTTTTCACATACGTGTGGGGATGATGGAAATCGGACCTGACCGAACTCATGAGACCCTGCATGTCCAGGATTCTCCCCTCCTCGTCGGCAAAAATGATGCCCAGATGAAACCGCTCAAGATACGAATAATTTTTTCTCAGGAGCGGTGCAAAAGTGACCTCTCCTTGCGTGTTCAGCGTGTTTCCCTTGAGTTCCGCCACGTATTGAACGGTCAGATCCCGCGTGGACCATGAACGGCCATCCATGGTTTTTTCCTGCAATGGTGACCGGGCTTCTTCGGAAAGCAGCCTTCCGCGGGGCGAACCCAGTACCTGGCACCCGGCCATCACCACCGCCAAAAGGAGGACAACACACATTTTCACCCATCTTTTTTCTGCGTTTTCTCGTGTTTTCATCCCGGGAACCCCCTGTCTGCGCTCAGGTGGCCTTTTCATCCTTCAGCCGTGAGCACTCCTGCAAAAAAGTTAAAAAGATCAAACAGTTGTCAATCACCGGATGAGGCGGAAATGTATTGGGTCAGAAAGGTTTTCAGACCTTCCATGTACACATCCCTCGAAACCCGGTAGGACGTGTTGTGCCCTCCCTCCAGGGACACAAACATCTTGGGTCCGCTTGCCTCCTCATAGAGTTTTCGGCCCATGGAGAAAGGAACAATCTCATCCTGCACACTGTGGACGACCAGAAGGGGAACGTTCACATCCTTCAAACTTTTCAGCGTGTCGTAACTGTAGCGCGCCAGCAGCTTCACGGGAAACACGGGATAGAGGTTCCTCGCCAGGTCAGGAATGGAAGTGAAGGTCGAATGCAGGATGAGTCCTCCCGAAGGCTTTCGGGCACCGAGCCAGGCAGCGATGGGTCCTCCCAGGGACTTGCCCAGAAGGACGATTCGTTCCGGTGGAACGCCCATTTCTTCCACAAGATGGATCCAGGCCGCTTCCACATCCAGGTAGGTCCCCTCTTCAGACGGTGTTCCTTCGCTGGATCCGAAGCCACGGTAATCGAAAATGAAAGTGCTCACCCCCAGATCATTGAGGATTTGCAAGTGTTCCAGGCGATGGGAAATGTTTCCGGCATTGCCGTGACAGTAAAGAATGGTCACGCGGTCTTCCCGGGATGGAATGTGCCAGGCGGTCAAGCGCAACCCATCGGCGGTGACAAACGAGGTCTCTTCATAGGACAGACCAACATCATGGGGCGTTGCGTGCACTTTTTTCTCGGGAAAATACACCAGCCGGGACTGAAAGACATAGAGGAGCACACAAACCACAATGTAAAAAACAAGGAGCAGAGAAAGCGCGCTCACAACGGTGTTGGAGAATATAAACCTGAACCCTTGTGCCATTCGGTCCCTTTCCGGTTCCGGTTGATTCCGTTTTCCCTCTCGATGAACGAAACGCCGCCAATCAAAATGCAAAATGGTTTCATGAAGTGAAAAACCCCTTTTATTGAAATTGAACATGAAAAGGGGGGAATCTCAAGGAATCACCCATGAATTCCCTTCCCTTCAGTCAAGGCTTTCACGCCCCCTGGCCTGTGCCAAAGCCCCGCGATCGGACTTTTCAAGGCCGCTGCACCATTCAACTGCCCTTCAAAGACCACAAAGGGATGGAGGGAACAGGCCTTTTGGGCTAGAATGCCTTTGTGCACTCCACTTCAAAGGATTGAACCCGCTTCATGGAGTGAAAGGGGAAGGACAGGACTGAGCACACCCTTCATCCTCCCCCGCTGAGAATGTCAGACACCCCGAGCTGAAACGAGCGTTTCCATGTCTCCTGCGTCCCGGCACATCGTGAACGCAAAAGGAATCACGAAGTCCTTCGGCGGATTCACCGCCGTTGACAGCATATCCTTTCGCCTCATGAAGGGGGAATGCCTGGGTTTTTTGGGCCCCAACGGAGCGGGCAAGACGTCCACCATTCGAATGATGTACGGGGTTTCCCCCATGACGGGTGGAACCCTGGAGGTTTTTGGCCTCAACATGGCCACGGACTGGAGAGCAATCCTTTACCGAATCGGTGTGTGCCAGCAGGAGAACAATGCCGACCCCGATCTTTCCGTCATCCAGAACCTGGAAGTTTTCGCCACCTACTTCGACATCCCCCGCAGAGTGGCACGATCAAGAGCCCTTGAGCTTCTCCGGTTCATGGCACTGGACCATCGAAAGCATGACCGGATCAACAGCCTGTCGGGCGGCCTGCTCAGGAGACTCATTCTTGCCCGCTCCCTCATCAACGACCCGGACCTTTTGATCCTGGATGAACCCACCACCGGCCTTGACCCTCAATCGCGCCACCAGCTGTGGGAACGCATGGACGTCCTTCGGTCCCGGGGACTTTCCATTTTTCTCACCACTCATTACATGGATGAGGCCGCCCGGCTCTGTGACCGCCTGATCATCATGGACCACGGAAAGATTCTCATCCAGGGAAGGCCTCAAAAACTCATCCGGGAATACGCGGGAAAAGATGTGGTGGAAGTGATCAACCCCCCACATGAACTGACGGAACTGGTGCGCACCCATCATCTCATGAACGACATGGTGGGAAATCGTCTGATCATTTACGGACAGGAAAGCGAAAACATCTTTGAACTCATCGGTCAGAAATTCTGCCTGGAAAGATGCATTCAGAGGATGGCCACTCTGGAGGATGTGTTTTTGCGCCTGACGGGCCGCGAGCTGAGAGAATAAGGATCATGGAAGTGTCCATCACCTGGCGCTTTTTGCGCGTGTGGAAAAGAAACCTGACCGTCTACAGGCGGATCTGGCACATCAATTTTCTGCCCCCCATCCTGGAGCCACTTTTTTATCTTCTGGCCTTTGGGGTGGGACTGAGCGCCCTCATCGGTCCGGTGACATACATGGACCAGCAAATCAGTTACCTGGCCTTCATCACGCCCGCCCTTCTGGGAGTGAATGCCATGTACAATGCATTTTTTGAAAACACATACGCCTCTTTTGTGAGAATGTACTACCAAAAGACCTTTGACGCCATGATGGCCACTCCCCTCTCCCTGCACGAAGTGATCACGGGGGAGATTTTCTGGGGGGCCACCAAATCCTTCATCGCCACCGCACTCATGCTGGCCGTGGTGAGCGCATTCGGACTGGTCCAGTATCCCCACGGGTTCCTCATCCTTTTTGTGGCCTTTCTGGGAGGTCTGGCTTTTGGATCCCTGGGAATGTTTTTCACGGGAATCCTTCCCAGCATCGACATGTTCAATCTACCCATTTTTCTGTTCATCACCCCCATGTTTCTCTTCAGCGGAACCTTCTTTCCCCTGGACAACCTTCCTCTCTGGGCCCAGCAGGCCGCCATGGCCTTTCCTCTCACCCACCTGGTTCACATTACCCGCTCCCTTGCTCTGGGCTTCCTTTCCTGGGATCTCCTGTGGTCCGTCGCCTACCTCACGGTCTTCACCATGATTTTCTTTCCCCTAGCCATCTATGTCATGTGCCGCCGCCTCATTCATTGAGGCAAAACAGATGCATTTTCAGGCACCATGAACTGCCATTGGAAGCCCTTTCATTCCCTCCTTTCCGTGAAACGGCTCACAAGGGCTTGCGGTCGTAGTTGAAGAGAGAAAAGGGCGCATCGGACCGGTTCCTTTTGTAGCCGCTGAGCAACCGGGGCATCTCCTTGCCCTGTTCGAAAGGACCATCGCTCAGATCCAGCAGGAAAGTCCCGTATCCCATGGATTTCAGCGCGGGCACCTTTTGGAACCAGTTCATGGGTCTGTCTGCATAGATGAATGAATGACGTGCGGTCTTCCTGTAAAAATATTTATCTTTTCTGGGAGTGAAAAAAGGCCTGTCCTCATTGATCGGGGGAAACAGGCGGGAAATGAAAAGAGGGGGCCAGCAGTAGACCGTCACGATGGGCTTCAAACTCCATGGCCCCTTTCCGAGAAGAGAAAGCTCCTCGGCGGTGATTTCCAGGGACAAAACTCCCCAGGGGCATCCCGCTTCAGCCAGGCAGGCCTGAGCCGCCACGTTGCGAATGTTGAAGCGGGGTCCCGCCATGAGTGCCAGGGATTTGATGCCCCTGAAAAAATCCAGGTGCCCCCAGTTGTTCACTTCCCAGGAAAGAAACCCCCTTTTGGTGAGCCATTGCACGGCAGCCCTGTAATATTCCACGTCCTTTTCCGTCATGAGAGGAGGAAGGGACCAGATCATTCTCTTCTTCTGAGCGGGATGAAGGCGTTGCCGGGCGTACCTTTCCAGGTTGTGGCGGGAGGCGGTCAACATGACCCAGCGGGCAGGACTTTGAAATCCTTTGGCGGCATCCGCCTCATTGGCGACTTTTATTATGAGAGCCTCTTCCCCTTTTCGCGGGCTGCTCCCGGCCTGGGGCCAGTTCTCCCAAAGCTCCTCCCGGGCCGCAAATGATCTGCGAAAGGGGACAGGCGGAGAAGGGCTTCCGTCCTCCAGGGGGCGTTGAGCAGGCGGAGCGTGTTTGAATCCGATCCTGAAAAGCCGCTCTCCGGCGCGCAGAGGAACCTTGGTTTCCATGCGAACCGTGTCCCCGGAAGTTCCCTGAAGCAAAGACCCTCCCTCACTGGTTGCCAGGCGTGAAACGGTGAAAGCCCGCTTTTCCTTTCCTTCCTCCGATTCGGGCCGCACCCGGTCCCCCGGTTTCAGATCATGGCGCAAAAGAACGAGAGCGTCCTCCCCCTGCACTTCCTTTATGGTCCCCACCCACAGGCCGCTGGAACCGGATCGGTGTGGCGACAGCACATCCTTCACGGCGTCACGTTTGAGAAACCCCCATGTGAGCTTGCGGGAGGGGGAGAGAGCGAGCAGCCTCTGAGCCTCTTCCAGGGCATTCCCCTCTTCATCGTTTTCCGCATCCAGGATCATCCGGTAGGCTCGAACCACCTGGGCAATGTACTCCGCATCCTTCATGCGCCCTTCTATTTTGAAGGCGGCGATGCGCATCTTTTTCAGGTGAGGAATGTGAGGGAGGGCACACAGGTCATTGCAGGAGAGATAGAACCCCTCCTTGCGCCCCTGCCGGAACTTGAGCCGGCAGGGCTGAACACACTGGCCCCGAAGGCCGCTGCGGCCTCCCCGATAGCTGCTGGCAAGGCAGAGGCCCGAGTACGAAAAACACAGGGCTCCATGAACGAACACTTCCAGGTCAGCCCGCGTTTTTTTGCTGATTTCCTCGATCTCCTCCAGGTGAAGCTCCCGGGCAAGCACCACGCGCTGGGCTCCCATGCGTTCCAGCTGGTCCACCCCTGCATGGTTGTGCGCGGTCATGAGGGTGCTCCCATGGAGCTTCAGGCCGGGGAAAAAGCGCCGGCACAAAAAAAAGACTCCTGGATCATGGACGATGAGCGCATCCACTCCCATGTCGGACAAGGCCTGCAGGGCATCGAGAGTGGAGGGAAGCTCCTGGGCCGTCATAATGCTGTTGAACGCCACATGCACACGCACCTGGCGTTCCCTGGCGATGGGAAGGAGCGCAGCGACCTCCTCCAGGGAGAAGTTGGTTGCCGTGGCCCGGGCACTCATGTGCTTGAGACCCAGGTAAATGGCGTCGGCACCATTTTCCAGCGCCGCCCGGAAACTTTCCGGCTGACCTGCGGGAGCCAGCAATTCCGGTTTCCCGTTTTTCTTTTTCCTGTCGATCATGGAATCTTTCATGAAGATTTGAAAACCGTCTCAAATATGTGGTCCACATGCTTGAGGTGGTATTGAAGGTCAAAAATGGCGTCTATTTCCTGTTCCGTGAGGTGTTCCATGACCTGCGAGTCCTTCTTGAGAGCCTCGTCAAGCTGCCCCCCTGACTCCCAAACCTCCATGGCATTTTTTTGCACCATGCCGTAGGCCTCTTCCCGGGTGATTCCCTTGCGGGTCAGAGCGAGCATGACCTGCTGGGAAAAGCACAGAGATCCCGTGAGCCGCATGTTCCGCTGCATGTTTTCAGGATAGACGGTGAGCCTGTCCAGCACCCCCGTGAGCCGTTTCAGCATGTAGTCCAGAAGGATGGTGGAATCGGGGGCGATGACCCTCTCCACCGAAGAGTGACTGATGTCCCTCTCGTGCCACAGGGGCACGTTTTCCATGGCTGCCAGGGCATTGCCCCGAAGAATTCTCGCCAGGCCGCTCAGATTCTCGGAAGCAATGGGGTTGCGCTTGTGCGGCATGGCCGAGGAACCTTTTTGTCCCGCAGCGAAGTATTCTTCCGCTTCTCTCACTTCCGTGCGCTGAAGATGGCGGATTTCCACGGCAACCTTTTCGATGGAACACCCGATGAGAGCCAGGGTGGTGAAAAATTCCGCGTGCCGATCCCTTTGAATGACCTGGTTGCTCACGGGCTCGGGTTTCAGGCCCAGTCTTTCGCAAACACGCTTTTCCACGGATGGGTCTATGTTTGCGTAAGTGCCCACCGCTCCCGAAATCATTCCCACTTCCACACTCTCCGCAGCCTGCCGAAGCCTCACCAGGTTCCTTTCCATTTCCGCATGCCAGAGGGCGAATTTGAGGCCGAAGGTCATGGGTTCCGCATGGATGCCGTGGGAGCGTCCCATCATCACCGTGTCTTTCCATTGGTAGGCCCGTCGTCTGAGCACTTCCAGAAGTTTTTCCAAATCCTCCCGGAGAATGAGGGAGGCTTGCTGAAGCTGCAAAGCCAGAGCCGTGTCCAGAACATCGGAAGATGTGAGGCCCTCGTGAATGTGCCTCGATGCGGGGCCCACATTTTCGGCCACGCTGGTGAGAAAGGCGATGACGTCATGGTGGGTTTCCTTTTCAATCTCATCGATGCGTTTCACATCGAACCTTGCCCTGGACCTGATTTCCTCCAGGTCCTTCCAGGGAATGCGGCCATCTTCCGCCAGCACCTCACACACGGCAAGCTCCACTTCCAGCCACTTCTGATACTTGTTTTCCAAACTCCAGATGCGCCCCATTTCAGGACGCGTGTAACGTTCGATCATTTCCTCCACTCCCTGTTGACAAAAACTCACGGCATCAGCCAGAGTGACACCAGGGCACCCGGTAAAATGCCCGGCGTCCTCCTCTGCCACTCAGGATGCATGAAAAGAGGACGGATGGGGTTGCCCGTCATTCCAGAACAGCATTCGTTTATGACACAATCATTGAGAGGAAGAAAGAAATGCTTTGACTTTTCCGTGCCCCTCACGGAAAAACGAAAAAAATTCCAAATTGTTCCGATCCATGTCATGTGGAGAGGGGTGAACGGGAAAACGAGGAGGAACTGGCCATGCCGCCTCTGGGGGCTCACATGTCCGTTGCGGGAGGGCTTCACAAGGCTTTTGAAAGACTCCGAGCCATCGACGCTTTTGCCGGGGACTTTTTCACCCCCGAGCAGGATTCATCGCTGCAACGGGGAATCACTCCGAGTACCCCATGGATTTGAGCAGGGAAAATAATCGGTGCCCATAGGTCTCATGGTGCAGAACATGCTCCTGCAGACTGTTGACCATGGATTCGCGAACCCCTTGCTCCTGAAGGTAGTAGGGAACTTTTTGAGCCAGATCGCGGGAATCCTTGAAGCAGGCCACGTGCCGGGCGAACGTGCCGGAACGGATAAACGGCTGCTCTTCGGTGATCTGGAAACCACCCACCGCAGCGATTTCGTAAAAGGTGGGATTCAGTCCATTGTGCTGCATGCAGGATGGACCGTGCGCATTGAGCACAATGGTTGAAGCGGCGTAGGCGTAGTGGGAATGGGGGGGCACAAGATATCCGTTGAACCTGGCCCATCGGGTGTTGGTCCAGCCGGCCCCCCACACGTCCACAGGCCGCCCCAGGGCCTCACTCACCCTGCGAACCAGTTCCTCTTCGTATTCGCCATGGGTTCCCACGAAAATCACTTCCCGCCCCCATTTGCGGCGCATTCTGGGGTTGAGTTGAACCCGGTGGGTGTAGGGACAGGCGGCAAAAGGCATGAAGACGGTCTTGTGGGCTCCCTTGGAGCGAAGCATTTCAGCGTCGCCCTGGAAAGGCACGGCCAGAACATCCACAAAAGAGTTCAGTTCCAGCAGCCGGGAAATCTGCTCTTCGCGCCTCACCGGGTAGCTCCACCAGTAGATGATCCGCAGGCGGGGGTTGATCCGCCGCAGCGCTTCCGCATTCTCATGATCGATGGTGCCGTGAAGACTCATGAGCAGCTGGCTTTTCTGCCGGCGCACAAGGGATTGCAGGCGGTGGTCGGACATTTGTTTCCAGGTGACGAAAACACCGGGCAGACCGAGCCTTCTGAACAGATTGTGCATGCGGTTGGAAATCTTGGAGAGGGGGTCGACCGCGTTGTGATAGTGCACTGCCGAATCCAGGCCGATGGCCTTGAAACCGGCCTGCACCACCGTGGTCCACTTGCCCACATCCAGCGGGCCTTCAATGCTCACTTGTTTCATGGTTATGGCTTGTGTCCTCGAGCGGCTTTTATCGAGCCTTCCATGTGCGAAGTTTCCAGTTTTTAAGGGCATCAGCGTGCCATCGTTTTTGAGCCAGTTAGTCTTGTCGTTTTTTGCACCAATTGTCAACGGGCCCCTTTGTTTTTCCTCATTTTCACCAATGCTTTGTCTTTTATCTCTTGTTTGTGATTTCTTTTTTTTTGATTGTTTTTTTGATTTGCAAAACAAAATGAAAAAAGCTAATTAGCCCTTAATGTTATCTGTCCGGAAAACTATCCGGACAACATTCTGGCAATCAGCATTATTTATATGGGGTTGATTTTAAAGCGTTTTTCAATTAACAACCCCACCGGCTGCTCATGCCGGAAAAGGGAGAGAGGACTTCAAAAATGAGAAATTTTTCACAGTTGGAGGAAATTCTATGCGCAGGATGTTGAAGTCGCCTTGGCCGGAAGCAATCATCATGATTTTAGTGGTCGTGCTGACGTACACCGCACTGGCGACCATCGGTGTGGTCGTGGAGGCGCCCGAGGGAGGCATGGCCACGGGAGTTGTTGTGGGCTGGCTTTTCGGGTTTTTCATTCTAAGCCTCGTCATTGCCCTTCTGGGCGTCCTGGGGGGCATTGGCGGAGGGGTCATGTTCACACCCGTCATGCTGGCTTTCACCCCCGTGGACAGTTTGATCATTCGTGGCACGGGGCTCATCGTGGCCATGTTCAGCGGACTCATCTCCACGGGACCCTTCATGCGCAGCGGCCTTTCCAACATGCGCGTCTCCGTTTTCCTCTGCTGCGCCTTCGCCATCGGAGCCTTCAGCGGAGCCCAGGGAGCCATTCTCGTGGCCGAACACATGGGAGACACGGGCGAGGGACTCGTGAGAATGACCCTGGGCGTCATCCTGTTCTGCCTGGCCCTCTACTTCATCTTCGGAGGGAAAAAGATCGAATGGCCCCAAATCGACAAGTCAGACAAGCTCACCGAGGTGCTCAAGCTGCGCCAGCCTTTCTATGAACCCTCCCTCAACAAAATCGTGGACTACGGTCTTCATCGCTCCGCCTGGGCCTTTCTGGCCATCATCGGCGTGGGTCTTCTTTCGGGATTTTTCGGTTTGGGCGCCGGATGGGCCATCGTTCCCGCACAGAACCTGGTCATGGGCGTGCCCCTGAAGGTGGCCGCGGCCAACAGCGGCGTTTTGCTGGGCATGGGAGACTGCATCGCCGTGTGGCCCTACATCATGATGGGCGCCATCATTCCCATATTTGCCGCCCCCTGGCTGGTGGGCCAGGTGCTTGGGGGTCTTCTGGGCGCCATAGTGCTCATTCGGGTGAAAGCCGGCTTTGTGCGCTACCTCCTCATCGGCTTCATGCTCTTCTCCTGCTGGGGGCTCGTGACCAGAGGTCTTGCGGGACTGGGCGTCATTCAACCTGTGCCCCACTGGCTGACAGGAATCATTTTTGTGGCCATTTTCAGCTGGGTCATCTTTAATGTAGTGAAAATGCTCAGAGAGACCGACTGATTTTGACAGACTGACCTTACCCCTGTTCAGATAAGGAGTTTACCATGAGTGAAGACAGACCCATCATGCCCAAGGCTCAGACTTATTACGGCGAGTGCGTTTACTACCTGACCGTTGTGGCCTGCCTCGTGTGCATCGTCGGCCCCCTCATCGCCATGATCAATCCGGAGAACAACGTGATGAACCCTTACTTCACCTTTGCGGCCATTTTTCAGGGCCACACCGCCGATGAAGTGTGGACCCTTGTGGCGGGAGGTTTTCCCGGAGGCCATTTCTGGTATGATAACTTTTTCACGGGAGATGGCTTCACCCAATTCGGGCTGGCCCTGGGATGCACCTCGGCGGCCTATGCTCTCATCGTCGCCGCCGTGGCATACGCAGTGGAAAGAATCTACCTCTACACGTTCTTTTCCCTCTTCGTGGCGGCCATGATTTTCTTCGCCGCATCGGGCGTTGTGAGCCTTTGAGCGTGCAACTCCCAATGTCCCGGCAAGGATGCGAAGTGACCCAAAAGTGAACCGCAAACACAAAAAAAATGTTTTCTGAAGACAACCTTCAGGAAAATTCAAGTTCAGGCGGCCGCAGGAGAAATCCTTGCGGCCGCTTTTTTTGCGCTGCACAATGTGTCCCATGAGGCCAGCCAGCCCAAATCTTCCGTCCACAGACCCTTGCATTTCCCCCCAACGCTGTTGACTTAAGACTTTGCAACCCCAGCAAGGACCCCATAACGTCATTCCCGCGAAGGCCTGAATCCAGTCTTTGCAAAATCTTCAAGCCCCTGGCCTCCAGAGGGTGACGGGAGACAGGGCAACACGCAATCCGCTAAGTCAACGGTATTGCCCCTGTTTCGAGGAGTTCATCGGCGCCACACTCCTGTATGGATCACCCTTGACCACTCCATGCTTTTGAACGGTTAATTTGCTTTTGAAAAATTTACCCTGTGAAATCAGGCACAGGACTCCAGCAAAAAGCACCTTCTCTTCCCCCTTTCACGCGGATGAAGCTCCCTGAAAGGATCCCCGCCCCCACCCTTTCCGAACCCGAAAAGATCAGTCTGGTTGACATATCACATTTTTCGGCAGCTTGGTTTTTTCAATTGAAAATCCCTGAAAATAAAGAATAATTTAAGTAAATAGGAGGTCATTCTATCAAGTAAAGGGCAACACCTGTACCCTCTTTATTTTTTAGGTTGCTTTGCAGAAGCTTTGCTGGCACAGCCACCGGCTGTTCATGTGGTCAATGGAATCCGGGCTTCAATTTTAGGAAAAATTTCACAGTTGGAGGAAATTCCATGCGCAGGATGCTGAAGTCTCCATGGCCGGAAGCAATCATCATGATCCTGGTGACCCTACTGACTTATGTTTCCCTGGCGACCATCGGGGTGGTCGTGAAAGCCCCGGAAGGAGGAATGGCCACCGGCACGGTGGTTGGCTGGATCTTCGGTTTTTTTCTTTTGAGCCTCATCATTGCTTTCCTCGCCGTGCTGGGAGGCATCGGGGGAGGCGTCATGTTCACACCGGTCATGCTGGCATTCACCCCTGTGGACAGCCTCATCATTCGGGGAACAGGCCTCATCGTGGCCATGTTCAGCGGGCTCATTTCCACGGGACCCTTCATGCGCAGCGGCCTGTCAAACTTGCGCGTCTCCGTCTTCCTCGCCTGCTCTTTTGCCATCGGCGCCTTCACCGGAGCTCAGGGAGCCATCCTTGTGGCGGGACACATGGGAGACACGGGGGAAGGCCTGGTCCGCCTCTCCCTGGGAATCATTTTGTTTTGCCTGGCCCTCTACTTCATTTTCGGAGGAAAAAAAATCGAGTGGCCACAAGTGCAGAAGTCGGACAAACTCACCGAATTGCTGCAACTGCGCCAGCCTTTCTATGAGCCGTCCCTGGCCAGGACCGTGGACTACGGGCTCAGGCGTGCCGCCTGGGGCTTTCTGGCCATCGCCGGCGTGGGACTTCTTTCGGGATTTTTCGGACTGGGCGCCGGCTGGGCCATCGTTCCCGCCCAGAACCTGGTCATGGGCATCCCCCTGAAGGTGGCTGCGGCCAACAGCGGTGTTTTGCTGGGCATGGGAGACTGCATCGCCGTGTGGCCCTACATCATGATCGGGGCCATCATTCCCATTTTTGCCGCCCCCTGGCTGGTGGGGCAGGTGATTGGAGGCCTTCTGGGCGCCGTACTGCTCATTCGGGTCAAGGCCGGGTTCGTGCGCTACCTTCTCATCGGTTTCATGCTCTTTTCCTGCTGGGGCCTCGTGACGAGAGGCTTTTCCAAGCTGGAACTGATCCAGCCGGTGCCTCACTGGCTCACGGGGATCGTGTTTTTGGTCATCTTCACCTGGGTCATTCACCGGGTGTTGAAAATGGTCAGAGAGAAGGAATGAATTCAAAACAACGCAATTTTCACTGAGTAAATTCCAGGGAGGAATCATACCATGAACGAAGACAGACCCATCATGCCCAAAGCCCAGATTTATTACGGCGAGTGCGTTTACTACCTGACCATTGTGGCGTGCCTCGTGTGCATCGTCGGCCCCCTCATCGCCATGATCGACCCGGAAAACAACGTCATGAACCCTTATTTCACCTTTGCGGCCATTTTTCAGGGCCATTCCGCAGACGAGGTGTGGACCCTTGTGGCGGGAGGTTTTCCCGGAGGCCATTTCTGGTACGGCAATTTCTTCACGGGAGACGGCTTCACTCAGTTCGGGCTGGCCCTGGGATGCTCTTCCGCTGCCTACGCCCTCATCGTCGCCGCAGTGGTGTATGCCCTTGAGAGAATTTATCTCTACACTTTTTTTTCCCTGTTCGTGGCGGCCATGATTTTCTTCGCCGCATCGGGCGTTGTCAGTTTTTAGACATGAAGGTTATGAGTGCACCATCTTTCACGGAGAAGCTTTCATAAGAGGGATGAGTGGAAGAACCCGGAAAGCATGGGAGAGAAAGAGCCTGAATCAACAAAAACGATCAAACACAAAGATTCAGGCACCACGAAAAAAGCCGGCTCCCGTTTGCACGGAGGAGCCGGCTTTGATCATATGGGCCAGCAGAAAATGATGCATGCCCTGATGAAGGGGTCACCTAAATGTGGCAGGGAGGGTGCACTGCCAAAACAGGGACACCGGAGCCTTTGATCACCCGGTCGGCCACCGAACCCACAAACAGCGCATCCAGTCCCTTGCGGCAGTGGGTGGCGATGACGATCATCTGAATCTCATGGTGATTGGCGTAGTGGATGATCTCGTCGGCGGGATTGCCCTGTATGACCACCCTGTTCTTCACCTGAACACCTGCCAGAGATTTTTCAGCGAATGCGGTCATGAGCTTGTTGGCCACTTCCTCCTCATAACCCTTGAAATCTTTGTGCAAGGTCTGCAGGGCCATTTCGTGCCCATAGATGAAATCCACTTTGGGAGTCACGTGCAAAAGATCCACTTCCGCTCCGGCGCACAGGGCGATCTGGCGGGCATAATCGGCAGCCAGAGTGTCGTACTCGGAAAAAACGACGGGCAGCAGTATTCTCTTGATTTCCGGCATGAAAAGTCCTCCTCATGAACAGTGCGCAGCTTGAGTCAATGTGAGACATGGCCTTTGTGAGAAAAAACTCAAACGATCAAAGCTAAAATTGCCATGATTCGAAAAAGAAAAAAAGCTTTATTGAGGAGAATATTCGAACAAAAGGAACTTTTTCCAAAGATCCACGGTTCTCATGCCGCTGGCATGACTCCAGGGCCGGTTCGCTGAAAGGGGCAACACCGGCCGCGGTGTTTTGCAGCCGGAGTGGTGTTCAGGCAGCTACAGGAAGCCCCCTGCCGGCATGGAGCATCTAAACGATGGAACATGGGGGATGAACAACCAGGACAGGTATCGCCGCTCTTTTGATCACCCGTTCCGCCACTGAACCCACAAACATTGATTCCAGTCCCTCCCGGCAATGGACAAAAGAGGCAATGGCGATCATGTCAATTTCGTTCTTGTTGGCGTAGTTGAGGATTTCATTGGCGGCGTTGCCTGAAACCACGACCATGTTGCGCACATGGACATTTGGGAGATACTTCTCGGCAAATTCCCCCATCATTTTTTCTGCAACTTCCTTCTGGTACCCCCGAAATTCCCGATGCACAGCCTGAAGAGCCATTTCATGTCCATAGATAAAATCAACTTCCGGAGTCACGTGTATGAGGTCGATCTCGGCACCGGCGCACATCGCGAACTGGCGAGCATACCCTGCGGCCTCAACGTCGTGTTCGGAAAACACAAAGGGCAAAAGTATTCTTTTGATTTCCCGCATAAAAATCCTCCTTCTGAAAAAGCTGAATACTGGTGATGAGTTTCTGTGACTGATGAAGAGAAAAACTCCCGGGCTTCGGGCAGTTACCCCTCTGAAAGCACCCGGGTCCGGCGATTTGCAGTGGCTGCTGCGCATGCGCCTGTCGTGTGGCACTTCCTGGAACCTTCGCAGTCCACTGACTTCAACGGCGCCTTCGCCCACTTTTTGCGAACGGATCACCGCGTTTCTATCTCCAAACCATTTTCACTTTCTCTGTTTCTTCCTCCTTCTCACCTCCTTCCCGGCAAAAAAGAACAACGGAAGAGGCCTTCGACCAGTCCCACAGGACAGGACTTCAATTGACCACCCAAATGGCCCTGTCTTTGGCCAGCTGAATGACCTTGTTGCTCACACGTCCGATGAAAAACTCCTTCACCCTTGACAATCCTCTTCGGCCCAGAATGATGGTCTGGTGGTCTTCCTCCATGGCCTCTTCCACCACCGCACCCGCACGGCTGCTGACACCCCTGGCGATTTTCCTGTGAATGGAAGAGGAAACCATGCCAGCCTTTTGTAGTCTCTGCACCGCTTCCGCCATGGTCGGTTCGAGAGCTTTTTCCGCACTTTGCAGCTCTCTTTCGGCTCTTTCAAGCCACTCCTTTTCCATGTTGCGCCCAAAAGATTTTCCAAAAACCTGCCGAAACACATTGAGGCCTCGAATGGCATGAAACAAAGTCACTTCCATCGGTTCCATTCCTGCAGCCATGCGTGCAAAATAGTCCAGCGCCCGGCGTGCCCCTTCCGAGTTGTCCATGCACAGAAGAAATTTTTCCGGCCTGGGGGAGCCTCCCACTATCCAGACGGGAACTTCCGTGAGCCGCTCCATGAGTTTGGTGGCGATGTTTCCCAGGACCACATCTTTCAATTCGCTGAGCCCCCGCCGCCCCACGACCACCGCATCGTATCCCTTTTGAGCCTCCCCCACGATGTCCCGGGCAATGCCTTCCTGCCTTTCCTGAAATTTAGGGATCACGGCATCTTCGGGGTAACCCCGCTCCAGAAGAAACTCCCGAGCCCGGCGCATGAACTCTTCCATCATCTCCTTCTGCTGAGACTCCCAGGCTTCAATGCTGACTATGCGGTACTTGTAGGAAGGCTCCTTCTCCAGGTCCCAGAATGAATCGGGCACCCTGGTCGTGACATGAAAAAGAACCACCTCAAAATCACGGACGGGCTTCAGAAAGCTCACGTAGCGAACCGCTTCCAACGCCTGCTCCGATCCATCGACAGCTACCAGCAGTTTCCTTTTGCCCATGCTCGCCATTCCCCTTTCTTGCGAAGGCGCAATCCCAATGAAAGCTTGCGGCAAGCCCCTTTCCGCATCAACCAGAACTCAGCCGGACCGCCTTGAGCGCGCGCTTTTTCGATTTTTTATCGGCGCTTCGGGAAAATCATCTTCATTATCCCCATGATCGGGCAGCAAAGTGAAAACCCCCAGCCTTTCCCTGAACTCTCCCTGGAATTCCTTCCCGCAGGAACTTCAACCGAATCTCCAACACCCCACAGCCATCATTCCCGTGCACCGACCAGTTCCTCTTTCTGGCTGCGGGCACCCGTGAGCACCAAAGATGGAACGGTTGTCAAAACCTTTTCGCCCCTTCCGCCGGACTTCCTCACAGAGGGGAGACGGCAAAGGCAAGGACATGATTTTCTGTCCGGCCAGGCCCTTGAGAAGGCATCGCCGGTTGAGGCATCTCAAAGCAAGAAGATGAGCAGCCGCGTGACAAGGACAGGGAGAAGTGGAAGGGATGAATGGGGCGCTGGACAGCGGGTTTCAAAAATTTTCCAAAAGTTCCTGAGGCCGGCCTGCCCTCTCCCACGCATCGCCTTATTATCACTCAAACAACTTTCAGCTGCCAGGTTTCTTTGATTCCTGGCCCTCTGTATTTCACAAATAAACCGATCAGGGTGAAGGCATTGAAGCAAGGCCGAAGTTATCCGGCTCAATGTGTTCCAAATGGCCGCCATTTTCTAGAAAAAATTCCGCCCTTTCGTGCAGGCTTACAGGAGGCATGGGCCGTGAAGCTGTGCACTGGGGAAGAGAGAGCAGGGCCAGGCTTTTATTCTGGCTCATCCAGCACGATCCATCCATGGAAGGCAGCTCCCGTTTCTAAAGAATGACAACATAAAAAAATCTCGCACATGACGGTTCCGACCTGCTGTCAATATAACAAACTTGTCCTCCTTCGTATATTCACCTTTTACGAAATTCATGATGGAAATGACAGGAACCACAGTCCGGGGAACGAAAGGTCAGAAAGTTTGCAGAGACACAGGGGATGATGGGCACAATGGAAATCCCTTGAGCAGAATGATTCGAGGAAGAGCAGCGGTCCGTCCCTCCATGAATGGCCCGTGCCATTGCGGTGGTGGAAAATATGAATTATAGGAATAATGTGGCTTTTGATCACATCTCCTTTCATTTCCAGCCATAGACGATAAAGGGCGCCAAAACATTTCAACTTCACAGGAGTCATCGGTGGATGGAAAAAATCCCTTATCACCCTGTCACTGCCCGGTCACTGCCCAGTGACTGAATGATCGATCCTTCCATTCGTCTGCCGAATGACCCGCAAAAAGGAGGAAAACGGGAGCAGGCGTTGTCCGAACAACAAAAAGGCACCCCAAATGTCACTCAATCACAAGGAGGAAGCTGTCATGAGAGTGCTCCAGCCCGAGGCCATACGCAAACTCGCGGAACGTAAAGGGCAAAACAATTCTCCTGTCTTGAGTCTGTACCTCAACATAGATCCCGCCAATGCCGTGAACCGCCGGGGAGGCCACAAAGTGGCCCTTGACAGCATGCTGAGAGAAGTGGAAAGCCAGATCAATGACAACGAACAGCTGAGACATTTTCAGGAGGACGCCGAATGGGTCCGCCAGAAGGCAGAATTCCATCTCCCCAAAGGCAAGAGCCTGGTGCTTTTTTGCGACGTTTCCGACTCCTTCTTTTTTGAGGAGAATCTGCCCATACGCATGGCCAACCAGGCGTGGTTCGGCAAGACTCCCTATGTGCGGCCTTTGCTGGAAGCCTGGGACGAACATCCCCGCTATGGCGTGGTGGTCGCAGACCGGGAAAAGGCGAGGTTTTTCCTCATTGCCATGGGAGAAATCCATGAACTGCCCGAAATCGAGCAGGAACCTCCCGTCAGGCACCGCAGCGCCGCGGGCAGTGACCACATGCGCTCACAAATGATTCTGCAAAGGCGCGCCGACAAGTACAGCGAGGAGTTCCTGAGAGACGTGGTCGACAAACTGCGCCATGTGAGCCAGGAATACAATGTGGAAAAACTTGTGCTCGCAGGGCCGGAGGAAGTGACGGCAGAACTGCACAAACTGCTGCCCAAGGCCCTGCTGCTCAAAGTCGCGGACCGGGTGAAGATCTCCGTCAACTCAAAAGCTTCAGAAGTTTTGGAGCAGTCCTATCCAGCCATCGAAAAGATCGAAAGAGCGCAGGAAAGGGAAATGATCCACGAACTGGTGACCATGGCTCACAAGGGCAAAGGCCCCTCCGCCAAAGCGGTCATTGGCTTCGAAGCGACCCTCAGCGCCGCCAACCAGGGACGCATTCACCGGCTGGCCTACCCCAACGGATACAAGGCTCCCGGTTATCAGTGCGTCTCCTGCCAGGTCCTGCTGGACCATGCCCCTTCCGACAACAAATGTCCCTACTGCAGCAACGGCCTCACGGAAACGGAGGACGTGGTGTGGCCTCTTTCCGAAAGAGTCCTCACCACGGGGGGCAAAGTCGAGGAAATCCGTGACGAGGAAGCCCGCCTGGAGCTGGTTTCCGCGGGAGAGATCGGCGCCTACCTGAGGTGAAAGCGCAACAGCTGCCGCAGCCTTTGATCCCATCACGCACCAGGCAGCTTTTGAAAGAAACCATGATTTTTCGGTAGGTCACACACTCAGGCACCGCGCAAGGCAAAGAACCAGGGCCCCTCTTCGGGGGCCTTTTTTTTGTCCCCTCCACCATCGGACCAGCATCACGATTCAACACCCTGCTCCTCTTCCCTGACAAAAAAATGAAAGATTACCCTGCTCGCCGCTCATTTAACGCTCAAGTGCTTCCGCCAACTTTCCGACAACCCTGGAAAGGTGCCGGCCCAGGGCGAAAGAGCCATGATGGGCGATTGAGCTTCTCCGCAGGGAAAGCCCCCTTTGCAGTCACAAATCATACGTTCATCCATGCCCGGAAGGCATCCAGGCTTCCGGAAACAGAGAAGAGGCGTGTTCAGGAAATCTTAAAATTCTAACGAAGGAGAGAAGAAGGGATGAATTTTTTCAGCAAGGGCATAGGCAGTAAAATTTTCGGCGGCTTCCTGGCTTTGATCTTCGTGGGGCTGGTCCTGGCAGGCACGGGTTTCATCAGCCTGGACAGGGTGATCAACGCTTCGGACACCAACACGGCGGCCATGGAACTGGACACCAAGATCCTGGAAGCACGCCAGCACGAAAAGAATTTCATCATTCGAAGGGATGATGACTCCTACAACCACCTCACGCAAACCCTGGGGGAACTGGAAGGCCTCACGGATAACCTGAGAAGCTATGTTTCGGGCACCACGGACATTCAGGAACTCATCGATGCCCGCCAGAATTACCAGGCCGCCGCCTCGGAACTGAGAAGACTGGAGGAGTACGACGAGCGGGTTCTGGATGAACTGGTGAACGTCGCCAATGAAATCACAAGGCTGGCGGCTGTACAGTCGGAACTGGCCGCCAGTGAAACCCAGGAAAACATCCTGCAGTCCAACTCGGCAGCCCTCAGGCAGGCGGCCATGAGAACCGTTCAGGACGTGGTGGCTGTGGGTTACGATGTGCTCAAATACCACCACGAGAGTGACCTTGGACGGGAAGCGGCCCTGGAAACCATCCGGAACCTTCATTTTGACGGGGACAACTACTACTTTGTGGTGCAGGAAGACCTCACCCTGGTGGCCCACGGAGAGAACAGGGGCCTGGAGGGCATGGATTTCGGAACCATACGGGACCAGAAAACGGGGGAAACCTTCATGAGATACATCGTGGAGGAAGCCGTGCGGCGTGGCGAATCCAACACGGAATATTTCTGGACCAAGCCCGGAATGGGCGATGAGGTCTTCCCTAAAATCACTTATGCCATGCATTTCAAGCCGTGGAACATCGTCATCTGCGCCGGCGTGTATGTGGATGACATCGAGCACAGCATTCAGCAAACGGCTAATCTCATCGATGAAGGCATCAACCGCCTCAACGAAGCCAACGCCATCAACACCCTCACCCTGGAAGCCAGGCTCAACGCTCTCTATTACTTCGCCTTTGAAGAGAATCACGAAAGAGTTGAACCCATTCTGAACCAACTGAAAACCCTTTCCATCGCCACAGACGAAATCAGAAGAAATGCCGACCACTACGCGGCCAATTTCGCCCAAAGGGTCCGGAACAACACGGACCGGCACAACGCCATAGCGGGCATCGAAGCTGATGCTCAGCAGGCCGCTGCCATCTCTCAACGCATTCAGGGCGATGCCCGGCAGTCCCTGGACACAAGTTCCCGAAACGGCAAAATGCTCCTGTCCATATTCTCCATCATCGCCATCGCTTCAGGCCTTTTGATCGCGGTTGTTCTCACCAGAAAAATCACCAACCCCATCAAAGAGGCCATTGAAGGGATCGAAGAGGCGTCGGAACAGGTTGCGGCGGGCTCGGGACAGGTTTCCTCCTCCAGCCAGCAGCTGGCGGAAGGTTCTTCGGAGCAGGCCGCCGCCATTGAGGAGACGTCTTCCTCCCTGGAAGAAATGTCTTCCATGACACGGCAAAACTCGGAAAACGCATCGGAAGCCAACCGGCTCATGTCAGATGCCAACCGCATCGTGCAGCACGCCGATGAATCCATGAACGGTCTGACCCAGTCCATGACAAAAATATCCAAAGCAAGCGAAGAAACCCAGAAGATCGTGAAGACCATTGACGAGATCGCCTTCCAGACCAATCTCCTGGCCCTCAATGCCGCCGTGGAAGCGGCACGGGCGGGTGAAGCGGGAGCCGGTTTCGCCGTGGTCGCCGATGAAGTGCGAAGCCTCGCCCTCAGGGCGGCCGAAGCTGCCAGAAACACCGCCGAACTCATCGATGGAACGGTGAAAACCGTTCAGGAAGGTTCCCGAATGGTGGAAAAGACCAACAGCGAGTTCACGGAAGTTTCCAGAACGGTGGTCAAATCGGGTGAACTGGTGGCGGAAATTTCCGCAGCATCCTCGGAACAGTCTCAGGGCATCGAGCAGGTGAACCGGGCGGTTTCGGAAATGGACAAGGTCACGCAGCGCAACGCGGCCAATGCGGAAGAATCCGCTTCCGCAGCCGAAGAGATGAACGCCCAGGCAGCACAGCTGAGAGTCTTTGTGCAGGATCTGGCCAATCTCGTGGGAGGGAGCAATGGCGGCGCGTCAAAAAACGGCGGTGGCGGAATCAAAAGATTCTCGGGAGTTTTGAAAAAACAGAGCCCGCAGAAGGAGAAATCCTTTGCAGCTCAATGGGGGCGCCCGGAGCAGCCCGCTCCTTCAAAAACCAGGGCAAAGGGCGGCAATGGAGGCACCATGAGGCAGGGGGAATCCACGCGCCCCGCCAAATCCAAGGAAGTCATCCCCTTCGATTCCGATGATTTCAAGGAGTTTTGAGTGTTCCACCTGTTTGGATAAGATTTGAAGAGAGGACTGGTGCTCTGCGTGACACCGGCCTTTGAAAGTGTGAAGTCCCCGGGGTGACCTTGAGGGACTTCACTTTTTTATGCATCTTCGGCCAGGAGGATGATGGTCAGAATTATAATTTTCATGGGAGTATTTTCATGGGAGTATCGATCCCGCACGCAAGGCATGTTAATAAAGAGCACGCAATCCCGTGGGTTATTTAAAATCCCATGAATCAGACGGGCATGGAAGATTCCCCGGAGGGTGCGGGGACTTCTCCAGCAAAAAAATCAAAACTCCAAACAGAGAAAGTGGAGTGCATGAACTCTCTGGAGAGCACCAATGTGGACCGGCTCGAACACGAAGGCAAAGAAATTTTCCTCGTGGGAACGGCCCATGTTTCCCTGGAAAGTGTGAACCTGGCAAGACAGATCATCGAAGAAACGCAGCCTGACACCGTGTGCGTGGAACTGTGCCACTCGCGCTACCAGGCCTTATCCCAGGAAAATCGATGGCAGGAAACCAATCTTTTCAAAGTCATACGGGAGAAAAAAGCCTTTCTGCTTCTGGCCAACCTCATGCTCGCGTCCTTTCAGCGCCGCATTGGCGAAAAACTGGACATCAAACCCGGCCAGGAGATGGCCACCGCCATAGACGCTGCCCGCGAGACAGGTGCCGGAATCGAGCTGGTGGACCGCGACGTGCGCACCACCCTCTCGCGGGCATGGCGCTTCATGAAGCTGTCGTCCAAATTCAAACTGATGGTGGAGTTGTTCTCCTCCTTCGGGCAGATTGACAAACTGAAACAGGAGGACATCGAAAACCTGAAGAAGAAGGATGTTCTCGAATCGGTCCTGGAGGAAGTGGGCGAGTCCCTTCCTGAGGTGAAAAGAATTCTCATCGATGAGCGGGACGAATACCTGGCTCACAAAATACGTTCAGCACCCGGCCGGAAAATCGTGGCCGTGGTGGGGGCGGGACATGTGCCGGGCATCAAAAAGTGCTGGGAAAAGCCTGTGGATGTTGCGGTACTGGAATCCATTCCCCCCGGAGGAAAACTCCTGGCGGGCTTCAAGTGGGGTCTTCCGGCCCTCATCGTTTCCCTCATCGTCTTTGGTTTTTTCAAAGCGGGCCAGAGTGCGGGAACAGACATGATCACCTGGTGGATCGCCGTCAATGCCGCATTTGCGGGAATGGGAGCGGCCATGGCGCTGGCTCACCCCTTCACCGTCTGCTCCGCCGTTGTGGCCGCCCCTTTCACCTCCCTCAACCCCATGATGGCCGCAGGATGGGTTTCGGGCATGGTGGAGCTTTTTGTGAGAAAACCCAGAGTGAAGGATTTTGAAGCCCTTCCTTCGGACCTCTCCAAGATCAGGGGATTCTGGAAAAACGGAATCACCAGGGTGCTCCTGGTGGTGGTCATGACCAACCTGGGAAGCTCCCTGGGAACCTTTATCGCCATTCCTCTCATGCTCCGGGCTTTTCAGTGACAAAGGCCGGGTCAGTGTGCCGGCCCACTTTCCATCCCACCCGCATCACCGCTTCACGCCCCTGCTGAGTGGAGTCCCGGAAAAGCTCAGGCAGAGACGGGAACAGGGGGGAAGCCCTCTCACACGGCTCCCTCACGATCCTGAATCAATTGCCTTTTGATCATTTCCTGCCGGTAAGCGTTGAGCAGATGGCTTCGGGTGATCACCCCCCTGAGCCTCAGTGAATGGTCCAGGACTTCCACCACGGGCAGCTGCTCCACGTCAATGTTGCTGAATTTATTGAGGGAGGAGGCAAGGGATTCCTCGGGCGTCACATAGACGGGGTTGTCATTGGCCAGATCTTTGGCAAGAACCAGATCCTTGAAGCCCTCTTCAAAAACGAACTCCTTCAGATCGGAAAAAGCGATGACTCCTTCCAGGTTGTCATTTTCATCCACCATGTAGAGATAATCCCCTCCATGGGCGAGACAATGGCCAAGCACCACATGATAGGGGGCATGAGCAGCCACCTTCACATGGTCGCAGCGCATGACATCCTTCACTTTCAGGCTCAGAAGGATGCCCATCTCGCGGCCCGCGTCGATGTCCAATCCGCTCCGAGCGAGACCGAGGGTGTAGATGGAACCCTGAAGGATGCCCTTCTGCACGAGTGTCGCCACGATACAGGCCGTCATCATGGGAAGGATCACCGCGTACACGCTGGTCATTTCAAAAACCATGATGATTGCGGTCATGGGGGCCTGAACCACCGCTCCGAGCATGGCTCCCATGCCCACCACACCGTAAGCTCCGGGAGTCACCACGATGCCCGGTAAAAACTTCATGAACAGCTCACCGCAGGCACTCCCCAGCACAGCCCCCAAGAACAGGGAAGGCGAAAGAATGCCCCCAGACCCTCCGGAACCCAGCGTGAGGGCGGTGGCAATGATTTTGAGAACCACCAGGAGCCCCATCATGCGGAGGTCGACCTGGCCATAAATGGCTTGGATGAAAGGCTCATAGGAATACCCCAGAACCTGGGGAAAGAAGAAACCCAGGGCTCCCACCAAAAGCCCTCCCAGGGCCGGTTTGAGGTACTTTTGGATGGGAACTCTGTTTCGGAAGAAATGCTCCATGAAGGCCATGGTGCGAATGAAGAGCACAGCAACCAGGCCCGCCACAACACCCATGAACGCATAGAGCAGGATTTCCCAGGGGCTGTGGAGGGAATAGGGAAGCACATCCAGCACATTGCCGGTCTTGGAAATGGTCCTGGAAATGGCGGTGGCCACCACGGAAGCGATGACGATGGGACTGAAAGAATGAACATTGAACTCGCCCAGGACCACTTCGAGGGCGAAAAGAACACCCGCAATGGGCGCATTGAAAATGGAGGCAACACCAGCAGCTGCGCCGCACGCCACCACGACGCGCAGCCGGTTGCCTGCCACCCGGAGAAGCTGTCCCACGCCTGATGCCAGGGAGGATCCGATTTGAATGATGGGGCCGTTGCTCCCGGCCGATCCCCCCGAACCGAGCGTGATGGCGGACATGCACATGCGCAGGACGGAATTGCTCCATCGCATGACGCCATTTTGCAGTGCCACGGCCTCTATGGTGGCGAGAACCCCGTCCCGGGAGGCATTCTTTGGAAACAGGATGAGAAAAGGAGCCAGAAGGAGGGCTCCCAGGGCAGGAGTGAGGATTGCGAGGAGGGGATGCGCCCCCAACAGATCCGGAAGAAATTGCCAGAAAAAGAAGGTGGAATATTCCAGCATTTTTTCAAAGAGGTAAGCGCCGACCCCCACCACCATCCCCACGATGACGGCCACCATGATGAGAAAGTTTTGGTCACTGATGCGGAATCGCTTCAGCAGGCTGAAAACTCTTCTCTGGATCGGGCCGGCATCGATGAATCGTTTCACTTTCAAGTCCTGTGGTGTGTCATGTGTGCAACGGGCCCCTCCCTCGAATCCCCTTCGAAGCCCTCTCCATGACCGGGTTCATTTTGGTTGCAAGACCCCGACCTTCACTCCCGTTCTTCCTCTTTTGCCTGCACCCTGGGCGCAGCTTCCTGTTCTTTGCCCTTCAGGAGACTCTCTCCGACCACTCTTGCCCGTCCCACACACCCATGAGCCTGCCACATCGGGCCACGTCGTATCCACCGAGGTCGTGCACACTGTTTCTGAAAGAGGCAGATTGAAGGATGTCCAGGAGTATTCCGATTTTCCTGTCCTTCCAGGCGGCTTCAGGCACAAGGAGGTCATAGCGCTCCTGGGCGACGGGAATGAACTCAAGTCCCAGGGCCTTCGCGGAAGCATGGATGGCCATGCCCGTGTCCGCCCTTCCGCTGAGCACATTGACGGCCACGGCCATGTGCGTGAACTCCTCCTGGTCATAGCCCTGGATTCCTTCACACGAAAGGCCCTGCTTTTGCAAAAGGTAGTCTGTGAGAATGCGCGTTCCGGACCCCCCTTGACGGTTGATGAAGGTCACATCGGGCCTGAACAGGTCATGGACGGTTTTGATGGACCTGGGGTTGCCGGGCCTGACCAGAAAACCCTGCTGGCGCATGGCCAGCTGCACGAGCCTCACGGCCGTTCCTCGAAGATACCGCTCCACGTAGGAAAAATTGTAGCCCCCCGTTTCCGTGTCGAGAAGGTGGGAACCGCTCAAATGAGTCTGTCCCCGCCGAATGGCCATGAGACCGCCCAGGCTGCCCACATTGCTGGAGGAAAGGTGCATTCGGCTGTCACGGCGTTTCAGTTCGTTGGCAAGAAGGTCGAGAGTGTTGTCGTGGCTGCCGATCATGATGAGCGTGTCCTCAAGCTGGTCCCGGGGTCTCAGCAGGCGCACCTGAACCTCTTCCCCTTCGTTGAGTCCCTCCAGTTCCTGAGGCACCTGCAGGATTCCATCGGCACGGGTGAGAGAGGTGATGACTCCCGCACCCCTCTGCAGGGGCATGGCAATGAGTTGTTGCTGGACCTTGCCCAATATGACACGGACAAATTCCTCGAGCCCCAGCCGGGAAGGAAGTTTCCTTCCGAGAACAGCGGGCACGGAGGGAAACGGGGGAGGAGACAGTCCCTGCAGGGTGTGCAGCAGAGGAAGCACAAACTGTTCAAAGGAAAGAATGGCCGAAACGGGGTAGCCGGGAATGCCCACCACGGGTTTTCCCCGAACCATTCCCAGTATGGTCGGCTTCCCGGGCATCATGGTCACACCGTGGACCCACACCTCGCCCATTTCAGCCATGACCGTGGAATTGTAATCCTCCGAACCCGCTGAAGATCCCGCATTCACCAGAACCACATCCGCCTGAGAGGACGCCGCTTCCTCCATCATCCTTTGAATGCTTGAATATTCATCGGGAATGGTGCCTTGAAGAAACGGTTCTCCCCCGTTCTCTCTCACCAGCGCGGCCAGCACCGTTCCATTGAATTCTATGATTTGCCCCGGTTCCAGTTCCCCCGCTGCACCGGGAGAAACCAACTCGCTTCCCGTGGGTTGAATCCACACTTTGGGAAGGGCGTGGACGGCCACTTTCGGGACACCTCCCGCCAGGAGGGCTCCCAGATCGGCAGGGCGCAAACGGTGGTTCTGGGGAAGAAGCATCTCCCCGGCGACGATGTCCTCCCCAACTTTGCGAACGTGCTGCCAGGGAAAAACCGCCGATCGAATCTCCACCTGGGTTTCTGAAACCACTTCCACATTCTCGGCCATGATGACCGCATCCGCTTCAGGGGGAAGAGCCTCTCCTGTGTCCACGGGGAAAACCTGCTCCCCCACCGTGAGACAAAGAGGATTCGTGACACTGGCGCCGAAGGTGTCCCGGGCTCTGACGGCGAAACCATCCATGGCCGCCCCGTGATAATGGGGAACGGATCTCGACGCCACAAGAGGTTTCGCAGTGACCCGGCCGAGGGCATGGGCGGAAAGGACCGTTTCAACCGCTGTGCGAAGGTGCCCCGTTTTCCCGGCCCAGATGTTTCCGGCTTCCTCCAGTGTCTTCATGCTCAGGTAGATGTTTCTTTTGAACTCCTCCATGGACCCGTTTCTCCCCCTCACCTTCGAAAACCAAACCGGTTTTTGAATTCATCACGAAAGCGGCGAACAACACCCAGGTTCACTTCAGCCGTGTGCACCTGTTCCAGCTCGCCGAGCCTTTCGGTCACCCAGTGTTCCACGTTGTCCAGACTGCGGATCCAGCGGCGGAAATCCTCCTTGTCCAGCATCCTGGGCGGCTGAATCACAAAGCTGTCCCCCCCATGGTGGTGAACCCTTCGGCCACCGAACAGGGCGTTGTAGTCGGCCGTGTTCACGCCCACGACACAGAGAAAGTGGTCGAAAGCCCTCGCCAGCGATCCCGTGATCCAATGTCCCCTGAGAACGGGAAACACACAGATGTTGAAAACGATTTCCACCCCCTGAGCGGCGAGCTGCCGCGCCCCTTCGGGGTTTCCCCAGAAATCGATGCAAACGGCAAGGCCTATTTTCCCGAAATCCGTGGAAAAAGCCCGGTGAATGCCATCCCCCTCGGTCATGTTGAGATTCTGGCGTTCGAGCACTCCCAAATTTCTCTTGCGCTGGCGCCCCAGCAAATTCCCCTGCCGATCAAAAAGGGTGGCGGTGTTGTAAAGATGGTTGCCTTCAAGTTCCGCCAATCCGGCAATCACATAGGCCTGGTGCTGCCTGGCAATGTCTGCGAGGGCTTCTTCCCCCTGAAAGGGAAAACATTCAGGAAAACAGATGACATCGATCTTTTCACCCCGAAGCCTTTCCACGAGCTGATAGGCGTGGCCAAGGTTTTTGGGATCTTCAAAGGAGGGGTAGGGCTTGGGCTGTATGAGGGCAACCCGAATACTCTCTTTCATCATTTCTCCTGCATTGCGTGTGAAGTCAGCACCTGCCGCCATCCCGCAGCGGGCTCCTCCACTCCAGCATCGCCAGATAGGGATAGTGATCGGAAGGATAAAACCCTTCCCGATTGTCGCGCAAAATGGAAGCTTCCCGGGCCATGAATTGGGGAGAATGAATGATCCAGTCCATTCTGAATTTTTCGGGGCTCCCCTGAAAGTCGTGCCGGGTCATGCTCTTTTCATTTTCGGCCTTGTGAAGGGTTTGCCAGGTGTCCAGCATGTTTTTGTAATCTTCTGTGAGAATGCGGTGCACACGGGAACCGGGCCTGTCGTTGAAATCCCCCATAAGAATACAGGGCCTGCACTGTTGAGCGAGCCATTCACCGATCATTCTCGATTGCTCCACGCGGGCCTTCCCGCCCAGGTGGTCCAGGTGGGTCACCAAAACGGTGAATTCACGGCCTGAATGTTTTTCCTGGAAAGAAGCATGACTCATCATTCGGGGAAAGGCACTGTCCCAGTTTTTGCTTCGGTGAACGCGGGGTGTCGTGGAAAGCCAGAATTCATCCCCTTCCATGAAATCAAAATCTTGTTTTTTGTAAAAAAGAGTCGGGTACTGACAGGTGCTGTCCCAAACCCTGTTCGCGGCGACCATTTCATATTGTGGAAACAGTTGCTCCGCGAGAAAATCCAGCTGGTTCCGCGTCCCCTCCTGTGTGCCGAGAATATGCGGCCCGTGCCGGGAGATCACCCGGACCACGAGGTCACGGCGAAACTCCCATGCGAAGGGCCCGTCGGCTGCGTTTTCAAAACGCAGATTGAAAGTCATGACACGCATCAATGTTCCCGCTCCTGTGTGATGACCTGAAAGTCTCCTCTCACAGTCCCCCTTTCCTTCCGTTTATGACGCTTCATGCGAAACGCCTGTGAAACACCCCCTGTGAAATGCCCATTGATGGTGCAGGGGATGGTGCAGGAATTTCCCCGCGCCCGCCCGGCCGCTGTTCCGGCTTCCGTCCCCATGGAGATTCACACGATGGACCAGGGGCATGAAGCGTAAAGGTACTCCACAGAATCCTTCCCCGCAAGATTTCCTTGCCGCAAGGCTTTTTTCACGTTTGCCTTCCTGCTGGGTTTTCGGGGGGCAAAAATAATGGCAGGCTGCTTGCAACGCGGCCGCGGGTGTTTTCATTTGACTCTGTTCAGAGCCAATGTTAGCTTTACTTTGTCACAGTTTGAACAAGCAATGACGCATCATCAGACCATGGTTTCTTTTTTTTCCAATCCAACTTTCAGCAGTTGACCGTGTCAACTCATGATCAGAGTCAACGGGTTTCACAGTCAAAATCATGGCAAAAAAACTACACCTCCAGGACATATTTGAAGGCAACCGGTTACCAAAAATCGTCCTCGTTGTCTGCGTGCTTCTTTTTCTCGTCATAGAGCTCCTCATTTACATGGTGGCCGCGGGGCAGGCGGGACACAAATCACGCGTCATCGTCCACGATGAACAGGGCAGCAAGATCTATGAGACCACGGGCAACAGCCTGACCAGTTACGAGAGACTGGTTTTCGAGAAGAACTTCGGTCCCCTGGATGATTACCAGCTTCAAATCGTGACGGAAACCCATCCTTTTCCCTTTCGTGCCTGGTTCACGGCAGCGGTGGGCATCCCCGTGGGACTCATTCTTCTGGTGTCTTTCCTCATCAAGGTCTATTTGGCTTTGCTCTACCAGGAGGACGAGGAAAAACCACCGGGCATGGCTGCAACGCCTCTCAAGGAGGGGCGCTTCACGTCCATGTTTCACACTTTTGGACAAATTTCCATATTTCATATAGGCTTCGCGGTTCTGGCCTTTGTGCTCCTTCTCTGGATGGTTCCCAATCTGGTGGAAGACATTTTCACCATCAGTGCGGAAACCATACGGGATTACAAATGGTTTTTCTTTGGTCTGGCCCTCTTCGTGGCCTTCATCATCACGTGGGTCATCTACCTCCGGTACCGGCTTTCCAGGCAAATGCTGGACAACCAGTTCAATCTGGAGAGGTATCGGCTGGAGCAGCAATTGCTCGCGAAGCCTGAAACACAAACCCTGCTTCCCAAGCCCGATGACCCCCTGTAGGGCGTTCAGGACGGCCATGGGCGGCCCCCTGCCTTCGTTTTCTCAAGGAATAGTTGCATATGTGGTTCAGTAAACTTTTCAGGCGAAAGAAAAAACCCAAAGAATCGGAAGAAAAAGATCCCCAAAAAGCCAAAGCCAATGAAGAGGCGGACAAGGACAAGGCTGTCATCAACCAGGGAGTCTATTACCTCTACCTGATCATGGGTGTTCAGCTTGCCATCGTGTTGGGCCTCCTGGCCGTGATCACGGCTTTTGGCAGCTTCATTGCCACGCCCGTATGGGTTTTCTTCGCCGCCCTCCTGCTGGGCGGTGGAGGGATCGTTTACCTGTACAGAAAAATCAAGCAGAAAGTCCGAAAATTCAAAGAGAGCTTTCAGGGTTCGGACCTCTCCGATCGCAATTATGAAATCAGCTTGATGGGGGGAATGTTCACCATGCGTGTGGAACAAAGCCCTCAACGCCCCATGCTGGAAGCCCCTTCCTCCCGTGAAGACACCGGCACGCCCGTTCTGGAAGCAGAAACCGTGGACATGCCTTCTTCGTCCAAAGCTTCCCCTGAAGCTTCACCCCGATAGAAGGTCCCGGAGGCCCCATGCGCCCTGCCGCGGGGCCTTCAGGCCCCTTCCCTTCCGGCCGCAGTGGGCGGTCACCTCTCCATTCTTCCTCGCAATGCCCCGTGTCTAAGGATCAAAAGACATCCTTCCCGTCATGACACAGAGAAAATCCTCCGTGTGGCCTCCCGGTACAAGGGTGTCACGCCCAAAGTGCTCGTCGTCTTTGTGGGGATGATCGAGATTGTGATGAAGTCCCCGGCTCTCTTTGCGCTGGAGAGCGCACATGATGATGAGTTCCGCCACCAGGGCCAGGTTTTGCAGTTCCACCAGGTCCGTGCTGAGGGGAATGTGGGGCATGTGCTCCCTGACTTCATTGCGGATCTGGGCAATGTGATTCTGAGCCAGCTTCAGGCGCTTGTCCGTTCTCACAATGCCCACGTAATTCCACATGATACGCCGAATGATGTCCCAGTTGTGAGCGATGAGCACCATTTCACCATTGGCCTGCTCAGCCGCCGGTGGCGGCACGCGATCGCACGCAGGAATTTCCTGAAGCTCCCGCCGCCGCAACGCTTTTATGTTCTCGCCGCAGTAAAGAGCAGCTTCCTGCGCAAACACCATGGCTTCCAGAAGAGAGTTGCTCGCCAGACGATTGGCACCATGCAGTCCCGTGCAGGCGCATTCCCCCAACGCGAGCAAGCCCTCGATATTGGTTTTGCCCTGACGATCCGTGACAATTCCACCGCACATGTAATGGGCGGCAGGCACCACGGGAATGGGCTCTTTTGTGATGTCAATCCCCAGGGACAGGCACTTTTCGTAGATATTGGGAAATCGTTTGCGCACAAAGGCCCCATCGCGATGAGTGATGTCCAGAAAAACACAGTCATCGCCACTCTTTTTCATCTCCGTGTCGATGGCCCTGGCCACAATGTCCCGAAAAGCCAAATCCTTGAGTGGATGATAACCGGCCATGAAAGCGCGGCCCCGCTTGTCTATGAGCCGGGCGCCCTCTCCACGGACGGCTTCTGAAATGAGAAAATTTTTGGTGATCGGATGATACAGACAGGTGGGATGGAACTGAACAAACTCAAGGTTGGCCAGCTGCGCACCGGCACGATAGGCAACGGCCAGCCCGTCCCCCGTGGCCACATCGGGATTGCTCGTGTACAGATAAACCTTTCCGGCGCCACCCGTGCACAGAAGCACCACATGGGCCCGAAAAACATGTATTTCCCCCGTTTCGCTGTCCAGGATGAACGCCCCCCGGCAGGTGTCCCGGTGGTCGAGGGAAAAAGCCCCCGCCTTGAGTGAACGATGCTGCACGATGAGATCGAGCAACAGGTGGTTCTCGTGGATGGCGATGTTCGAATGCTCGTTGGCCCGGGCCACCAGAATCTCCTCCACCGCCCGTCCGGTCATGTCATGAGCATGGACAATGCGGTGCCTGCTGTGACCACCTTCCCGTCCCAGGTCCAGTGTTTCGGGGGCGGAATCTCTGCGATTGAAGTCCACGCCCATTTGAAGAAGATTGGCGATGCTCCCGGGGCCGGACTTGACAACCATTTCCACCACCTCCGGGTGGCAAAGACCATCCCCTGCATTCAAGGTGTCCTGCATGTGCAAGTCAAAGGAATCGTCGGCCCCGAACACGGACGCAATGCCCCCCTGAGCGTAATTGGTGCTCGTCTCGATGGTCTTTTTCTTGGTGACCACGGCCACCGTGCCATGTTCGGCCGCCTTGAGAGCAAAAGACAATCCCGCGATGCCGCTTCCAATCACGAGAAAATCAATTTGGTGTTCCATAAATGATCCTCGGCTTGATATGATCAGGGACAAGTGGATAGAATGCAGATGGAAAGCAATTTTCCCGACTCCCAAGAGATAGGGTTAAACCATGCAATTTATTCCATGAAAAAAAGCTTGTAAAGAACACAGATGAACAGGGGCAAAGCCTCGAAGCTCCCGCGATTCATCTCTCACGTCAGAAGGAAGCTGGCCTTATGAAGAGCAACGAGACCCATGACATGATCTCCACATCTCTGGAGGTGCTGGTTTTTGACTGTGACGGCGTGCTGTTTGATTCCCGCCAGGCCAACACGCGCTTTTACAGCAGCATCCTGGAACACCTGGGCAAACCTCCCGTTCGCCCTGACCAGGAAGAGTACATCCACATGCATCCCGTGAGGGAGTCCCTCCAATATCTTCTGCAGAGCCCAAAACTCTTCGATGAAGCCTGGAAATACCTGGAAACCTTTAATTTTTCTTCATTCAACAAGTACCTGCACAAAGAACCCGGCCTGGAGGAACTGCTGCAACTGGCCAAAGAGTCCAAGCGCATTGCCCTGGCCACAAACCGCACGGTCTCCACCCGGGAACTTCTGGTCCACTTCGATCTGGAAACGTTTTTCGATCTCGTGCTGTGCGCTTCGGACGTGGAGAAGCCCAAGCCTCACCCGCAAATCATGGAAAAGATCCTTCACTCCTTCAGGGTTTCCCCGGAAAAAGTGCTTTTCGTGGGTGACTCCCCCGTCGACGAAGAGCTGGCCTGGAGCACAGGGGTCTTTTTCGCAGCCTACAAGAACCCGCGACTGAAGGCCCATCTGCACCTCAACCACTTTGACGAGCTGAAGCCCATCGTCTCCAATGGAAAGTGACTGGACAATGGGCTGTTCCCCCGACTCCACCCTGGTGGTGAATGAGGCGCAAAAGAAGGTCCCTTCCCGGCCCTCTCGAGGAAAACTCCACCTTCTGGGCACCGTTCATCATGATCCCAGAGGTTACCGGAAACTTCGCCGCTTTCTGGAGTGGCATCAACCCGATCTCATACTCCTGGAGTTCAGCCCTTATGGTCTCACCTTCCGAAAGGATAAGGGACCCGAACTTCAGAGGCTTTTCAGGAAAAATCTCTCATGGGCCGCCGGCCAACTGGGTCTCACCGTGAAGGGGGCTCGAAAGCATCCCGAAATCGATGCGGTGCAGCGCCAGCTGAGCCTGCCTTTTGAGTACCGGGCAGCCGCAGGATACGGGTTTCGCAAAGGTGTCTCCCTGGAACTGATCGATTGTTCATCCTTCAGCCAAAAAATGATCGGATTGTGGAAGGAATTGATTTCCCGGGAAAACTTACTCCAACTTCTATCTCTTTCATCACGCCGCCCCTCCGTGAACCGCCTCTATGGGCGGGCATGCCGCTTGATTTTTCAGGAGGAGTTTCACAGTCCCAGGCGGGAAACGCCCCCGGAAAGCTCTTCACCTTCCAGGCCCTGGAACGAAAGAGAAAAAGATCTGGCCGGAAACATAGAAAAAATTCTCTCCGTGCATGGAGCCACAAGGCCTCTCTACGTGGGAGGCTGGCAACACCTGACCCCCGGTTCGAAACCCGCAGCACTGAGAGACCTTCTGGAAATTGACAAGAGCCGCTGCCACTTGCTCGCCGGCCTTTCCAGCAATTGACGGTCACGGGGTGTGAGCTTCACCCCGCATTCCCTTGAAGGCATTGATGAGGCCATTGGTGGATCCGTCATGCCCCTGGGCGGGCTCTTCACTGCCCAACTCGGGAAGTATTCTTCTGGCCAGCTGTTTTCCCAGTTCAACACCCCATTGGTCAAAGCTGAAAATGTTCCACAGCACTCCCTGGACGAATATTTTGTGCTCATACATGGCGATGAGGCCGCCGAGAATCCGGGGGGTCAGCTTTTTGAAGAGGATGGAGTTGGTGGGCCGGTTCCCTTCGAAAACCCTGTAAGGAACGAGCCGTTCCATTTCCTCCTCACTCTTTCCTTCAAGGGTCAATTCTTCCCGCACTTCCTCTTCCGTTTTTCCATTCAGAAGAGCTTCTGTTTGAGCGAAAAAATTGGAGAGCAACATGAGATGATGGTCCCCCATGGGATTGTGAGACAAGGCGGGGGCAAGAAAATCAGCGGGCACCAGGCGGGTGCCCTGGTGAATGAGCTGGTAGAAGGCATGCTGACCGTTGGTGCCCGGCTCACCCCAGATGATGGGCCCGGTCTGATATGACACCTTTTTTCCGTTCCGGTCCACGGACTTGCCGTTGCTTTCCATGTTTCCCTGCTGAAAATAAGCGGGAAAGCGGTGCATGTACTGATCATAGGGAAGGATGACCTCCGTTTCCGCGCCGAAAAAATTGATGTACCAGATGCCCAGCAGGGCCAGGATAACCGGAAGATTTTTTTCCAGGGGAGTCTGGCGAAAATGGAGATCCATTTGGTGCGCTCCCTCCAGCAACTCTTCGAAATGGTCAAACCCCACGTAGCAGGCAATGGAAAGACCAATGGCTGACCACAGGGAATATCGTCCCCCCACCCAATCCCAGAACTCAAACATGTTTTCCCGGTCGATGCCAAAAGCTTCAACCTTTTCAACATTGGTGGAAATGGCAATGAAATGCCGGGACACATCTTTTTCCGATGCCTGCTTCAGAAACCATTCTCTTGCGGAATAAGCATTGGCCATGGTCTCCTGAGTGGTGAAAGTCTTGGAGGCTATCATGAAAAGGGTTGTTTCGGGAGAAAGGGATTTGAGGGTTTCAGCCAGGTGGGTTCCATCCACATTGGAAACAAAGTGAACGCTCAGCCCCGGTACGGCATAGGGTTTGAGACACTCCGTCACCATGACCGGCCCCAGGTCAGAACCCCCGATGCCCACGTTGACTATGTCGG
>Ga0207421_10000760_pt1 | contig 41817 bp, 59 predicted proteins | sample SodLakKL_010_SED_4_FD_187542 | JGI IMG/M metagenome (GOLD analysis project Ga0207421, IMG submission 187542) | Alkaline sediment microbial communities from Lake Tanatar, Kulunda Steppe, Russia - 8KL_010_SED (SPAdes) (version 2) | ecosystem: Environmental > Aquatic > Non-marine Saline and...
CTCTCCTGAGCAACATCTGGGCGTGAACTTTCTCAAAAAAGCTTTCTGGGCTTGTGTTACTATTGGCTTTTTTGTAGTAGCTTGGAATATTGTTAACGATCTATGGGGTCTGGGACATGGACAACTTATTACAACGGTATGGCCTATAGTAGGCTTCGGTGTAGCAGGCTTGGTTATCTTTGTTAGTTGGAAGTATGGTACTACCTCAAGCTTGTGGTTCGGTTCATTTGTAGCCATTGGGCTTCTTTTGGGTATCTGGTCTCTCTCTGGTACAGTCTTGGCAGTTATTGTGTTCTCTATAATTGTTTTAGTTGGATACATTGGAGGTCTCCCCGTTCCTGATGCACGGCCAATTCTAGGTATTCCCATTGTTGTGGTTGCGCTTTTTGCTGCCACAGCGGCCTACCCGCAGGTCATGGGAGAGGCGATGTTCGGCCAGTGGTGGCCCACAGTAAACCAGAGAATAGAGGCTGCTCAGACCGCCGTATCGCCTGCTATGAGGGAGTTCACGCAGGTGCAAGATACCCTTGGTACCGGATGGCAGTGTCTTGTTTCTCCACAGGAATGTTACCAGCTGTTCCGGCCGGATACGGAGGTTGAGAAGTCGTATGTAGCGCTGGCTATATCCAGACCGGAACCCATGGGAGTCGGCGAGATAAGGGAGCCTCTTTCCGAAGTTAATGGTGAAGGAGGCACGGAATTCGAGTATCGGTTCCACGCGAGTAACGAGCTTACGGAGGAGGAGGTGGATGCACCGCCGACCATAGAAGACATAACCTTCCGTCCTATGCAGATGTACGATAGCTCTGAGATGGAGAGGACAGTAGATGGACCTGTCAGGCAGGATATTAATAGCTCTGTGGAGTTTGAGATCGGGCCCGGGTGTGAAGGCGATTCAGAATGTGTGGGTGTCGATCTTGCACCAGGGCAAGAAGCTACATTCCTCGTAGAGCACAGTGATTTCGAAGAGAATGTTGAACCCGGACATTACTTGAGGTATGGTGTTGAAGCGGAGTATAACGTCGATACACACGCCGATCTGGACGTGGAAGTAGTTACTGACGAAGTTTACAGCGGTTTGACAGAGGGTGACTTCTTTGAACCTACATCTAGATTTGAATGGGGACCCGTTTCAGTGGGTATGGGCGTAGCTAGACAGCAGCCTATAAACGAGGAACATCCACAGCCTCTGTTCTTCCCTATGACCAACCGTGGCGAGGGATATCTAAAGGAGATTGAAAGCTTGGATATTACCTTGGACGGTGAGGAATTGAAAGGCAACTGTGATGAGGAAATAAAGGAGTTCGTAAACAGTGAAATAGAAGATATAAAGGATGAACAGGCTGGTGTGCTTCCCACAGGCGAAGAGCTTGGTCTTGAGCCCGGTGAAACTATAGATGCTGTCTGTACACTTGAAGACGATGATTTCGATGTCGATGAAGGACCTGATAGAGAGATGACACTGGTTGCTGATGTTGAGTACAGATACGAGGTCAAGGAAGTGGATACTGTAGAGGTTATATATGCTTGTCTAGACGATGATGACTGTGGGGATGATCAGGCATGTCATCCTGAAACATTTGAATGTGTTCACGAGGACCAATTGGAGGATTAATGGGATTTGAGGACGAGTATGAAAACATTTATATTTAACCAAAACCTAAAAAAGGATAGTGGTCTGATGAGAAAGGTTTTACTCTCCGCGCTTTTGATAGGTCTTGTTGTTTTTGCAGCCGGCTGTGTAGAGAACGGTGGCGGGTTTATGGGCATAGGTGCGGAGGAGGAAGAGGCTCCCGATGATGTCCTTCTCTTGGAGAGGAAGAGCGTGGTACCTAGTCCTCCTATAACCGCAGGTACAGGCTTTGAATTTTCTTTTGTCTTGAGAAACCCACATGAAGGAAGGGAGCTGGATGCCAACAATTCCGAGGTAAACCTATACGACTCCGGCCGGTGTGATGAAGACGGTGATGAAGATGAGTTTGAATTTGGACCGGAAACAATCTACGCCGGTGGCGAGAGGAATATACGCTGGAATTTTCGAACGCCTGATACAGATGATATAGGTAGGATGCCTACGGATTGCGATCTCCGATTTAAAGCAGAATACAAGTTTGATGCAAACACCATCCACGACGTAATACTTGTCGAATCAGGTCATTTAGAGGAGCTTGATAGGAGAGGAGAGACCGTTGATATCGCTCCCTCAGAGAGGAGAGGCCACGGACCTATAAAGATACACGTTGACTTCTGGCAGGATCAGCCGTTTATTTTCAGGGGGGATGATGACGACGAGATTGGATTCAACGTTCAGATCTACAACAGAGGAGAGGGAGCACTTGACACTGATGAAACTGACTTGACTAGTGATGGTGATCTGACAATTGAGTACGACGATGAAGATATTACAGATGATTGTGAATGGCCCGAGGACGAGCTTTACTTTATAGACGACAGTACCCCTAAGATCAGGTGTGAAATTGGCGTTGATATAGAGGATGGTCCCATAGAAGAGAATGACGTGACGGTGGAGCTGGAGGACTACACCTACACAATGCATTACAACTATGAAGTTCCTATTGAGCCCAGGTAATCGCCTGGCTTCTAGGAGGTATTGAGATGCGCAGAAAATACTTTATTGTTCTTGGAGTTTTTCTCCTGGTATCTGCCTCTGGCTGCATAGAAATGGACGATGAGGGCGACTTCGCAGGTTTCATGGGAATTGGCGAGCCAGAGGAAATAGCCGTTGAGGAGATTTCTATTTCCGCTGAACCAACGCTCTATAACGTGGATTCCGGACAGGAAAACACTGTTTTCTTCGACATTGAGAACAGGGGTAATATAACTGTTGAGGATGTCGATTTACATGTCTTTGATATGCCACACTTCGTGGATGATGGAAAGGAGAAAGAGGTAGGTGAGTTGGAGCCAGGAATGGCTGAAAGCTGGGAGTGGGACTTTGTTGCTGAGGAGGTAGACAGCGACAGGACCTCCAATATAAGGTACAGACTGGGTTATGTATCAGAGGCATATGCCGAGCACTCAGTGACGGTCCTTTCGTATGATGAGTACCTAACAAGGCAGGATGAAGGTGATTTGGAGGCTGATCTAAGGTATGCTGAGAAGGAAACTTCGGTAGATATAGAGTTAGGCTTTTCACAGAGCCAGCCCTTTGTCGAAGACGAGGACTTTCTCCTCAGTTTCAGATTCGAAAACGTCGGTGATGGTTCGGTGCAGGGACAGGTTTTTGAGGAAGGCAGTGTAACCCTTTCATACCCCACCGAGTTTTTGGATTTAATGAACGATTGTCAAGGTGTTATGGATATAAATGACGGGGAGGCAGTCTTGGACGAGGAACTTTACTTTTACGAGGGCCAGACTTCTGAAGTGTCATGTCGTTTTGAAGTTGAGACTGAACAGGATCTGACAGAGGATGTGTTTGAGATAAGTGCTGAATATAAATACATTGTAGATGACTATTTTGTTCTAACAGTTGAATCCTGATTATGTGCTGACCGTAGGAGATAGCCACGGATAACCTTTATAAATAATAACAACGAAATCTACTTTAAGATAGCATGCTTTCGTCTAAAAGGGAATTTGCTATAGTTTTGATTGCCGCTTCTCTAGTATTTGTTTCAGGATGCATAGATTTTGACGAGGAAGAAGAGACAGAAGGACACGGACTTGTAGTTGAGGAATTCGAAGGCGTTCCAAGTGAAGTATTCAGCGAAGACGAATTTGAGCTATTCCTGGACGTCAGAAACATGGGAGATGTTGATGCAGAGGAAGTAACTCCAGAGCTTTATTCCACTGGTGGCGCCACAGAAGTGGACGATGCTTGGGATCCTGAAAGTGTTCCTTCTTTGAGTGCACCTACCCAAGAGTTCGAGGGCGAACAAGCAAGCTTTACAAGAACACTCGGTGCTCCTGATATTGAAATTAGCGATGAGACGCTGAACATTCAAACGAACATTTACTACAAGTACGGTACAGAGGCAAGAATTAGAATACCGGTGATAAGTTCAGAAGAACGTAGATCCAGGGAAGAAGCAGGTGAGGCATTGCCGAACATAGAAACACCAAGAGTCACAGACGGTCCCTTCACAGTCAGGATAACAGGGCCCGATCCAGCAATCATCGAGGAAGATGACACAGGAATAATGTTCACTATTCACGGCAACAATGTGGGCGGCGGAAGAGCCTACCTGTCCGATGAACATCCTGATCCTGGTAGAGATGAACTAGACAGTGTAGATGTGACAATAGATACAGACGGCCAGATTACAGGTGTTGAATGTGATGGCGAAACTACTGTAAGGCACGGTGATTACTTCGAACTGCATTGCAGTGGTGATGTAGATGATTTCCAGGAATTCCAGGAGATACCGATCGATGTGACAGTTGACTACGGTTACAGGATTCGAGAGAGGACAAGCGTGTATGTCAGGAGGGACTAAACCTCCAATTCTCTTACTTTTTCATTTACCACGTTTTGGGACTATTTCTAGGTAGGTAGTTTTGAAGAAAATAGTGGGTCCGCCCCGATTTGAACGGGGGACCTTCGCCATGTCAAGGCGACGTCTTGGCCAAGGACGTTGAACCAGTTCAACGTCAGTCTATAGCCACTAGACCACGGACCCGTTTCGGAAAAGCACGACATAGCTCATCTCTTGACTTGGATCGCCAACTATACCTTCCTTCAGCACTTCCATGCCGAACAATGATTTAACTTTGTCACCTTTACTTTTAAAATTTCTCTCGTTGCAGTGCGTCGAGATTAAGGCGTATCCTCCTTTTGATACTACTCTTTCTATCTCCTCCGGTTTTTTCAGAAGGTGTACTGTATCGAAGGAAATCACAAAGTCGAAGCTTGAATCCTCGAAAGGCATGTTGTCCCCGTCGCCTATAACAAAGTCGATTCCTTCAACCGCCATATCGGTTTTATCTACATCAAGGCCTGTTATCTTTGACTCTATACCTCTTTCACGTAGCTTCTTTTCGAACCATCCTTTCCCTATTCCTATATCGAGAACTCTGTCCTTGTTTAAGTCAATTTCACTATTCATAGGAAGTATGAAATCCAGGATTATCTCTCTGTACTTCTTTTCCTGAGTGGACTTCATCCAGTCAGAGTAAATTTCCCCAGTAAACCTTTGCCCCATGCACACTCCTTTCTCCTCAAAGTTTAAATTTCTTGCTAGTCCTTTCTCATTGCCTGGATTAGCTGTGTTATTCCACTTACCATGAATGCTCCTGCGACCCAGTAGCGTATCAGCTCAGGATATCTTATAACAAGTATTCCTGCGGCCACGAGGATTAGGCCCATGGTTCCAGCTGTTACCTTTCCGGTTTTTGGCATTTTTTCTTCCACCTCGTCTAGAAAGTCTATCAGGCCCATTAGATTCAACGGACCTCGGTCCAGATTTTGATTTTTAGAGAACTTGTTTAGTTCAAGGCTTACCTCTCTCCAGAACTCCTTGAAGAATATGAAGTTCAACATGAAGAGCGAGATTATAACCACGAAAGTATAGGTTATGCCTGTCCAGTAGTCTGCGAACTCCGTCAGGAGGAGGCCTATCTCATCGAAGAAAATTCCAAGTCCTAAGCCGTAGAGTATTGCGGATAACCTTTCGATATTTCTATTCTTATGCACGAGAGAGATCCATCCGGCTACTATTATTAGGGCTATTCCGTAGTAGAAATGATGTATTATATACTCTTCAAAGGGAAAGATGTCTGCTCCGGCCCAGCCAGGAACAAAGAGGTATACGTAGATCCTCGCGACTAAAAAGGAAAGCAGGAATGATATGAATATCAGAAAAGGAATTTCCTTCCTCTTTTCGTCCAGGATATTTTTCAGGGACATTATAGACAATGGGAATGGTGCGGTTGCCGGGATTTGAACCCGGGCTACGGCCGTGGCAGGGCCGTGTCTTGGCCAAGTGCGTGAAAAAACTGACGTAGACTCCGTCTACGTCCTCATGCTACTCTCTAGCCACTAGACCACAACCGCACGGTACGTAACTTTTCTGTTTAGAAATATAAAGCTTTTGTGATTCAGAATCAGTGGACCAGCTTTTCTTCCATAAACTCAGCAAGCTTTTCGTGGTCCTCAAATACCTTGTCTGCACCTGCTTCTTCTAGTTCCTCCGTTTCCAGGTAAGCCGCAACGGCCCAGCACTCCATCCCTGCGTTCTTGGCGGATTCGACGCCGAGAGGCGCATTTTCTATAACCAGAACTTTGTCTTTTTCTCCTCCGAGCTTTTCAAGGCCCTTCTCGTAAGGGGCAGGATCAGGCTTCTTCTCTTCAGTGTCCTCTTCCGTTACGACCACGTCGAATATTCCTTCGAAGTATTTGTCCAGGAGACTTTCAACGGTTTTCCTGTTGCTTCCTGTGACAAGTCCGAGTTTGAACCTCCCCTCGAGTTTCTTCAAAATCTGTTTAATTTCAGGAAAGATCTCTATTTTCTCTATTTTATCAAATATCTCTCTTTTCCTATCGACGATCTCATCTAATATTTCCTCGCTCACTTCCATACCTTCCTCTTCGAGCAATCCTTTTATAACAAGCTTTGATCCCTTTCCTTCAAGCCTGTAGACATCTTCCTCTTCCAGATCAACGCCGATCTCCTTTAAGGCCCTGTCGAAGGAACGGGCATGGTATTTCATGCTGTCCACGAGGACTCCGTCCATGTCAAAAACTACTGCTTCTATGTCATCATTCATACTTACCACGTTAGGTGAATATGGCGCCGGCGGCAGGATTTTCCGAACCTCACTCCTTTTTGATGAACATTTTTGCGACCTGAGGGAGTAAAAAGGTTCTTTTGAACCTGCGTGGGCCTAGTCGACCGACGTAGGTGAAAACCCTACATCTTTCTTTAACGCCCAGTGGATGTTTCGCTTTCATCCCGGATGGTCAGTACATCCACAGACTCGAATCCACCGCCTTTAGCCAGACTCGGCCACACCGGCGCACTTAACGAAACTGTTTCAATCTATAAGAATTTAATCCTTGATCAACTGGAACTCGTATCTCATTGGCATGAATTCCTCGACGTCGCCATGGTAACCGCAGTTATCACATCTGAATCCGACCTGGGTTCTTTCACCGTCGAGATTTTTCGCGTACAGTCCCTTTAAGTTCTCTTCGCATACAGGACATTTAGAAGGTCTGTCCACTTCGGATTTTCTTGTTTCTACAGTTACATCTACCCTTTGAACGTTGAGAGCTATCCTCCTGGTTCTTTCAGGCGAGATCTGAAAGGAGCTGTCTATTTCCTTCAACTCCTCTTCCACAATATTACCTAACTCCTCTTGGCTTCTGACTACTCCCTTCTTCTTAAGCTTCTGCTTTATTATCCTTCCAACCAACTCTTCATTAGGTATTTTCATCCTCGAAAACCTCTTTTTCTGCTTGCTTTAGCAGATCTTCCATACTTACCTTTTCTTCAAGCTCTTCAAGCTTCCCCTTTCTTATCTCTGCATCAGCTTTGTCCTCGGCCTCACAGCTGTCTTCAAACTGTACGCCTGGAGCTATCTCGCTGCATTTTTTGTTTATTTGTTCCTTGTTCATCCCTATAAGCGGCCTTATCAGGGGCGTGCTTGAGACGGAGTCATACAGACGGAAGTCATCGAGCCGTCCGTTGATGTAGTCGCCTGTCACTATTGCTTTACAGTTTGTTTTCCTCGCTGCTTTCGAGGCAAGTCTTTGCATGAACCTTTTGCAGAGCGCACAAGTATATCCTTTCTCGCCTTCCTCAGAAAACCTGAATATCTTGTCTCCCAGGTCGAACTCAATCAGCTCTATTTCGGAGCCGTGGCTCCATTTCTTTAGTACTTCCAGAGAACTCGTAAAGGTCTTTTCGCTGGAGTAAGGCTCCATTTCGCCATGTAAAACGGTAATGGAACATCCTCTTTTCATCATCATCCATGTCGCTAGGAGGGAGCTACAGTCTCCTCGGAAAAGTGAGATAACCTTGCCCTGTGTGCCAAGCGGCAGGCCTCCCGGTCCATCGATCTTTTCGCTGAATATATAGCTCTGTCCCTGTCTTATATCTGCCATTACTTTTTTGTCTGGACTGTCAAGATCTACCTCGACGTTTCTACTTTCCAGTATCTTAGACCCTGCCTTTTCCTCGACGTCCTTTGAAGAAAAGGAATGGTCGCCTGTTCTCCTCACCCTTACTGCAAAGCTTTCCCCTTCCTCTAAAACTTCCTCACCGAGCTTGGAGAGTTCAGAGGCAACTTCCTCAAGGTCCGTTGGAATTTTTTTGCAGGGCGAGAAGCTAACCACTCCAAAGGTCCTCTTCAATACTTCTGAAGCCTCCTTTACTTCCTCGGCATTCACGAAGATCCTTCCGTAGCCCCTTTTGACCTCTCCTTCGATTCCTCTATCCTTCAGACCTTCCCTTATATTATTAATAAGCCTGTCCTCAAAGCTTCTTCTGACGTAGTCGCTCTTGAGACCTATTTCTCCATACCTGATAAGTATCCAGTTCATTTCCATAGAAACTACCCTTCCATACAGGATTTTACGAACTCCATGAAGACGGGACTTGGTTCCTCAAAGGTGGATGTAAACTCGGGATGGAACTGCGTTGCGAAGTAAAACGGATGTTCCTGTAGCTCCACTACCTGTACTATGTGGCTCTCATTTTTTGCTACACCTGTAAGCCTGAGCCCGTTTTCTTCCAATGTTTCGTGGTACCTTGGATTTATTTCGTATCTGTGCCTGAACCTCTCTTTTATATCACTCTTTCCGTATATCTCCTCTGCCATTGACCCCTCTTCAATTTCAGTGAACTGACCTCCTAGCCTCATAGTGCCGCCCTTCGCGTCGACGTTTTTCTGCTCCGGTATGAGGTCTATTACAGGGTTGGCAGTTTCTTCGTCGACCTCCGTGCTGTTGGCTTCTTCGATTCCACATTCGTTCCTTGCGAACTCAGCAACCATCAGCTGAAGGCCGTAACATAGGCCTAGTATAGGAATTCTGTTTTCACGGCAGTACTCAGCGACGTCTATCTTGCCCTCGGCACCTCTACTTCCGAAGCCGCCTGGTATTATTACGCCATCGGATCCTTCCAAGGCTTCTCTGACAGTTTTCTCGCCCTTTTCTATTTCAGTGGTTTCTATGAAGTTGTAGTTGACGCCGCACTTGAGGTGCGCTGAACAGTGGTTTAGCGCTTCCTTTATGGATACATACGAGTCCTCTAGCTTTGTATACTTTCCACATATAGCTATCTCCACTTCGTCCTCGGGATCCTCTAGATTTTCTACGAGTTCTTGCCACCTCTCCATATCTACGTCCTCGTTTCTAAGGTCCAGTTCATCACAAACTACTTCGTCCAGGTCATCCTCTTTTAGGTTAAGCGGTATCCTGTAGACTTCTTCGACATCCGGATTCGATATCACATGTTTTTCAGGGACGTTACAGAAAAGCGATATCTTTTCCTTTGTCTTTTGCTCGAGGTTATTTTCAGCCCTTCCAACTATAACATCGGCCTCCAGTCCTAACGATTCGAGCTCTTTGACTGAGTGCTGTGTCGGTTTCGTCTTCTGCTCGCCAACAGCGTCCAACCAGGGTACAAGAGTTACGTGGACAAGGCAACTGTCTTCGTCGGGCAGCTCGAGGCGCATTTGCCTCGCCGCCTCCAAAAATATCATGTTTTCCAGATCACCGACAGTTCCGCCTATCTCAACCAGAACTACGTCGGCGTCCTCCTCCGCCGCAGCGTTTTCCAGCCTTTCCTTTATCTCATCTGTTACATGGGGTATCATCTGTACTGTTTTACCGAGGTATTCGCCTTCTCGTTCCTTCTCTATAACGGACTGGAATATCTTTCCCGAGGTCAAGTTCCAGTCGAACTTAGTCGTGATGCCGAGAAACCTTTCGTAATGTCCGAAGTCCATGTCGACCTCTCCACCGTCTTCAAGTACGAAAACTTCGCCGTGTTCTATCGGATTCATGGTTCCGGGATCCACGTTAAGGTAGCCGTCACACTTTATCGGGACTACATCATAACCTCTGGACTTCATAAACCTTCCTATAGAAGCAGATACGAGACCCTTGCCTAGACCGGAAAGAACCCCTCCGGATATGAAAACCCACTTAGTCCCCGGCATAGTATAAATAATAGTTTCTAACTTAAAAAATTATTACCTGCTCAGAAAATCCGAGTCCTTGCATACGAACCGTAGGTTCCTTTCGTGCTCTTCGCTCACGCCTATCCTCTTTGTTCTTTGGATCTCGTCGCAGTTCTTCCACTCCTTGACCTTTATCGGCGAGCCTTCACCTGTCGCGTCCTCACCGTTTTCTTCCTTGTCTATACCGAAGGCCTCGGTGAGCTTACCTGGACCTGTAGTCAGATTCTCCTTCCTTGAGGTATTTCTATTGGTTTTCATACTTTCGAGACCTTGCAGGGGTTCAACAGCCCTTATAAGAACTGCTCCTGGCTTCCCTTCCTCCCTGGTCGTAAAGTTAAGCAAGTGGTACATGCCGTAGCATAGATAGACGTAGACCCTTCCTGGTTCCCCGAACATCAACCTGTTTCTGTTCGTCTTACCGTTGTATGCGTGCGAAGCAGGATCGTCCTCGCCGTAGTAAGCTTCTGTCTCAACTATTTTTCCCGCCAGTCCGTTCTTAACGAGCTTCTTCCCGAGTATGTCTCTTGCAACTTCGCTCGGGTCTCTACAGTAGAAGCTTTTGTTAAGTGTCATAACATTGAGTAAAGGCCTTTCCCTATTAAAGCTATTGCAAAGATCAGGAACAGTGTTGAGAAGTCAGGATAATGGTTTCTCGCAAGCAGTAGGAGAAAGCCTCCTATTATATCTATAGATCCAAGTAAACGTGCTGACATTTACCACATTTTTTAGTTTCTCTGGAACTATATAAAAATTGTAAGACAATTCTGAAACATGAAAAAGAAGGAGCTTCAGATCAAGCTTCAGGAGCTTGAAGGCTTCGAAAGTCCGAAGGCAGAGCTTGAGCAGTACAGGACACCTCCTGATCTTGCTTCTTCTGTCCTTTGGAACATTTACCTGAACGGAGAGATAGAAGGTAAAGAGGTCTACGATCTGGGCTGTGGTACAGGAACCCTTGGAATAGGAGCGAAGCTACTTGGTGCTGAAGAGGTTGTCTGTGTCGATATAGACAAGGAAGCGATAGATATCGCGAGGAAGAACGCAGACAAAGCAGGGGTCGAAGTAAAGTTCAAAAAAACCGACGTCAGAGACGTTGAAGGCGAAGGAGATCTCGTTATACAGAATCCTCCCTTTGGCTCGCAGAAAAGAGGAAGCGACAGACCGTTTTTGGAGAAGTCCCTTGAGATTGCTCCCGTTGTTTATTCATTCCATATGTCCGAGACAGACGAGTTCGTAAGAGAATATGTAAGAAGCTGTGGAGGTAAAGTTGTTTCAAGCGAGGAGCTTAATTTTCCTTTGAGTAAAACAATGCCCTGGCATGAAAAGGAGGAGGAAAATATAAGGGTGAGGTTTTACAGACTGGAGAGAAGTTAATTATTCTACCCTTACAGCGTTTACGATTCCTTCCTGTCCGGGTCTAGAGGTTATCTTTGCTTTGCCGTTTTCCGTTTCGACTACTGTTCCTTTTGTCAGAGCGCTCCTTCTTACGAAATGTGAGTTGGCTTCGTTCTCAACTACGTCCTCTATCTTTTCCACTTGGGTTTTGCCTTCCCTGTCTGCTACGTTTGCCTTTTCGACTGCCCTGGCTCTTGTCTTCTCCTGGTTTCCTCTGACGTCTATCTTCTTCCTGTGCGTGTTTCCTACTTTGCATAGTATGCTTTCTCTCTTCAGCTCGTGCTTCCTGGACTTTCTCTTGCTCTTCCTCTTTCCACCGGTTAACCTTCTTCTCGACCTGTTTCTTAACATACCATCACACCTTTTAGCTCATCACTTAAATATTTTCAACCCATACCTTTAAATACTCTTTCAATAAAAGAAAACGTGATACCATGGGTGAAGACGGTAAAAGACCATTGGATGCTCTCGAAAATGCCAGAGGAGACAGAGTTATTGCTAATCTGAAAAACGGCGAAAAGATAGCCGGAAAGCTTGTAGCTTTCGATCTACATCTCAACCTTTGGTTGGAAAACGCTGAGAAAATGGGCAAGGACGGAAACAAGACCAAGCTAGGTACTATAGTTGTACGAGGAGACAACGTGATTTTTGCCTCGCCCGAATAGAACTGTCTGACTCCTTGAGGCGTGATTTAAATGTCAAAGGGCACACCATCTGCAGGAAAAAAGAAGAAGCAGACCCACGGGGTCTGTAGAAGATGCGGAAGGAAGTCTTTCAACCGCTCAAAGGGACAGTGCTCAGCATGTGGTTTCGGGAAGACGAAAAAGCTCAAGAACGAAAGCTGGAAAAACAAGAAAGTAACAGGCGAAAGGAAGGAATGATAATATGGGAGACGTAGCAATTTGGCTTAAGGTTACACCTGAAGGAACAGAAGTTGACCTGGGTGAACTCAAGGACAGAATATCCGACGAGTTTCCCGTTGAGGACTCCGAAAAGGAGGAAATAGGTTTCGGTCTAACTGCTCTAAAACTTCTCGTAGTCAGGGATGAGGACGAAGGGGGAACCGACGATATAGAGAACAATATAGGAGACATGGAAGGAGTCACGTCGGTCGAAGTCGAGAACGTTTCACTTCTTTAGTCCCTACTTGCAGGTCTTATATAAACGGCCTATCCGGAGGAATCTTATATGAGTAAGAGTTACTATCTGGTTTGGAACAAAGAGGATAGAAAGGTTGAAAGTGCATCGGAAAGAATAGAAGAAGCCGAAGAGCTTTCAGAGAGCGGTTACGAGATCTATGAAATTCCGCCTGATGAGATCGAGCTTGCAATCATGAAGCATTTTAACGATATTAAATACTCTGGCCTATCCTCCTTTTTTGAAGGAACAGGCTTCAAGAAAGTTGACAATGTATAAAGTTGAATGGGTCCGACGGGATTTGAACCCGCGACTTTCAGGTTTCTTTCGCCTTGAAAACGACAAGCGTTAAGAGCCTGACGCTCTGCCAGCTGAGCTACGGACCCACAGAAATGTACTGGTATGGATAAAATTATAAAGCTTTCCTTTACTTTAGCTTAAGATCCTCAAGGTCGCTGTTTCTCCTCAGAAGTGTCCTGACCTTTTCTATGTTACTGCCGTTTGCGCCTATTACCCTTCCTCTATCTTCTTCATCAACTTCTACAAATGCAGTGTCACCCTTTATCTCTACCGAGTTGGATTCCATGACCATGTTCTTGACAAGCTTTTTGTCGTTTTCTTCGTTTTCAAATACCTTGATCCTCTTTCCTAGCATCTCTCCGATGTTCTTTATGTTTTTACCGTTCTTGCCTATGGCCAAGCCGGCTTTTCCTTCCTCCACGAGAAAATATGCGGACTCATCGTCGTCTATGAAGTCCCTGACTTCAACGTTGGTCTCCTCCTCGAAGAGGTTTATCGCCTGTATAGCTTCCTTGTCGAATTTTTTCTTCATCCAAATCACTCCGTCTGTGGATTATAGCTTACTTCGTACATTCCCGTTCCCACTGGAACTGTTTGGTTTATTATTACGTTTTCCACTGTGGAGTTCAGTTCGTCGACCTCTCCCTTTATCGAAGCCTCTGTTAGATGCCTTACGGTTACCTCGAAGCTTGCTCTTGCAAGTACAGATCCCTTCTCACCTGCGACACCGTACCTACCTATGGCCTTTATCTCACCGTCTACTGTCATTGTATCTGCAACGAGCATCATATGTCTTACATCTACATCCAGGCCTTGTTCCATTATAGTTTCATGTCCTTCCTTCAGGATTGTGTTCCTGCAGGCCTCTATTCCGAATACTTTCTGCATCTCTCTTGGATCACCGGATACAGTCCTTGTTGGGTCGACACCTTCTACCTTAAGTACTTTCTTCAGGTTTGTTCCCAGGGTCTGTATACTCCACTCGCCGTCTGTCTCTGTAACCACCGCCTGTGAAATACCCTTTATACCTTTCAAATGCTTGTCCATTACCTTGTTCTTCATCTTCTGTAGATCTCTTACGGATATGTCGTCTTCCTTCGGTACTATCTTTACCATACCGTCTTCGGACTCAGCCTCGTACTTCCTCCTTCCCTTGTTGAGGTTGCTTATTACTTCCTCTTCGCTGAGGCCTATATTATCCAGGGAATCAGTATCGAGGTCAAACTCTACGACCAGATTTAGTAGATCTATGCGGTCCTCTGTTACTACGTCAAGCATTTTGGTTTCTCTTATCTCGTTTGCGACTTCCCTCGCTCCTTCCTCGGTCTGGTAGTCATCCTTTAGATATACATCCATAGAAGGGGTCTTGATGGTTTTCCTCGCATCAACAATTTCTATAAGACGCGGAAGTCCCTGGGTAATTTCTACACCCTGTGCTGAACCTGCTACATGGTACGTACGCATAGTCATCTGTGTCGCAGGCTCTGATATAGACTGGGCGGAGACAACTCCTATTGCTTCACCGGGCTCAAACTTACATTTATCGTACGCTTCCTTTGTATTTTCTATAAGTTCCTCTGCCTCAGCTTCTGAGAGGTCTTCATCTTCCATCCTATCTACAAGTCTACTCCTTACCTTTTCAGGAAGCTCTTCACACATTTCATCTACTTTTTCTTCATAATCCATACTATCATTCCATCTCTATTGGAACTTCACCCTGCTTGCTCTTTGCAGGATCTACGCCGTCTTCACCGGGCTTGAACTGAACTATGACCTTTCTGTTGTCACGGACCGTTCCGTCGGCTTCAACCTTCAGATCCTGAAGAGCATTCACAAGTCTTCTTTCCATATACCCACTCTTTCTCGTACGGAGGCTTGTATCCATAAGACCCTCTCTACCGTTCATGACAAGGAAGTAGAACTCTTCTGGTGAGAGTCCGGACTTGAACGAAGACCTAACGAAACCATGCGCTTCTGGGGAAAGTTCGTCCCTCTCAAACAGTGATAAGGTTCTCTGCTTGTAGCCTCTATGTATCCTTTCGCCTTCCAAGGTCTGCTGTCCTACTACTCCGGCTATCTGTGAGAGCTGGACCATACCACCTCTTGCTCCGGACTTTGCCATAACTACAGCCGAGCTGTCTTCAGGTAGGTCTCCTCCCACTACATCGTTCGCGGAGTTCTGAACCTGTCCAAGCCTTCTATTTATATGTGACTCGAGTGACTCCTCTACAGTCTGTCCAGGTATTTGCTCAATGTCACCTTCCTTGAAGTCATCGATAAGACCCTTTGCATCTTCCTCGGCCTCGATGACCATTCCTTGTATCTCTTCGTGTGATTCGTCTGTTATGTCGAGGTCCGAAACACTCATAGTTAGTCCTCTCCTGTTTAGGTATTCCAAGGACAGCCTGCTTACCGAGTTGAGGAAGTCCTTTGCCCTTTCACTTCCGTACTTCCTCTGAATCTTCTCTGTGAGTTTCCCTGAGAAGGATCCTACTGCGGCTTCATCTATCCTTCCCTGTTTCATTTCACCATCTTCTATTATTACCTTTTCTTTGCCTGACTCGGATTCAAATGCTATGGTTATATCAGGTAGGAACGCCGAGAAGATCTCTCTTCCTGTAACAGTTTCAGAACTAATTGAGACATCTTCCTTCCCGGACTGGGTTATAAGTTCCTGAGCTTCCTTTCTGTCAAACTCAACGTCCTCCTTTGTGAGGAGGTACAGGCCTGAAACATGGTCCTGTGTACAGCCCATTATAGGTCCTCCGAACCTTGGACTTCTTATGTTTTCCTGTACAAGCATAAGCTCTTCTGCTTCGGCCCTTGCTTCTGGTGTCTGTGGTACATGTAGATTCATTTCATCTCCGTCGAAGTCAGCATTGTAAGGATCACAGACACATAGGTTCAATCTAAAGGTCTTGCCTGGCATTATCCTTGCTCTATGAGCCATAAGGCTCATTCTGTGGAGCGAAGGCTGTCTGTTGAACAGGGTTATGTCGCCGTCCTGTATATGTCTTTCAACGGTGAAGCCCGTCTCAAGCTCTTCTGCTATCTTCTCGCAGTTGTCAGGGGTTATCTTCTTCTTGCCGCCGTCGGGCCTCGTAAGGTAGTTCGCCCCTGGGTGCCTGTCAGGACCGTTCTTTACCAGGGACTTCAACTCCTTTATGTTGTCTTCTCTGACCTTTTCCGGTATCGTTATCTCCTTTGCAATCTGTTCCGGAACTCCGACCTCGTTTATGGATATATTTGGATCAGGTGATATCACGGTCCTTGAAGAGAAATCGACACGTTTACCTGCTAGGTTTCCTCTGAAACGTCCTTCTTTGCCCTTTAACCTCTGTGCCAGGGTCTTGAGTGCCCTTCCACTCCTATGTCTTGCCTGTGGTACGCTTGATAGGTTGTTGTCGAAGAACGTAGATACATGGTACTGGAGGAGCTCCCATAGGTCATCTATTATGAAGTCAGGAGCTCCAATCTCTATATTGTCAGCCAACCTTTGGTTTATCCTTATTAGGTCTACGAGTTTATGTGTAAGGTCGTCCTCTGACCTTTGACTTGATTCAAGTGTTATAGAAGGCCTCATCGTTACAGGAGGGACAGGAAGAAGTGTTAGTATCAACCATTCAGGCCTGCCGCCCTCCAGCTCGAACTTTTCTACTGTCTCGTCGCTGATGTCCTCAAACCATTCCCTTATCTCCCTGGGGTTTATATCCTTTCCGCCTAGCGTAAAGTTATGTGGCCTCTGCCTCTTTACTTTGTCCTGTTCAGCGTCACAGTGGGGACATTTCTTCCTCTTCTTCAGGTATAGGTTGTAGAGAGGATCTTCCATATCTTCGAGCTCTTCGTCCTCTGCAAGTGGTTTGTGACAATCCTGGCACGTAGCTCTCAGAAGCTTGTAAACGGTCTTGACATACCTCACATGGATTACAGGTCTGGACAGATCTATATAACCGAAATGCCCTGGACATGAACCTATGCTTGATCCACAGGTTCTACATTTCATTCCTGGGTCTATTACTCCCATCCTAGGATCCATTACTCCTCCTTCTGCCGGATAACCACTCTTATCGTATAGATCAGGCTCTGTTATTTCGGCAACAGCCATTTCCTTTATCTGCTGCGGGGAGAGTATGTTGAACTCTATGCTTTGAATCTTGTGTGGCATCTATACCGACTCCTCTATGTTCATTTTTGGATATATTGTCATTGATTTTAGCTCGTCGAGCAGCAGCTTGAAGGCGTAGCTCATCTCGACGTCTTCTACATGTTCACTTTCCTCGCACATGGGACATCTGACTTCGCCCTTGTTCTCGTCTTCTACAGCTATTACACCACATTCCTTACAGATCGGCAGTGTTACTTCGTCCGAGGAGAACCTCTCCTTGAGTGTCATGGAGGCACCGTGGCCTATGAAGCAGTCCTTCTCCATTTCACCCAGTCTTAGACCACCTTCCTTGGCTCTTCCTTCTGTGGGCTGTTTCGTCAGCAGTGTAACAGGTCCCCTGGACCTTGCATGTATCTTGTTTGAAACCATATGCTCCAGCTTCTCGTAATATACAATACCTTGGAATATCTCGGCCTCCATCATCTCACCTGTAGTGCCGTTGTACAGAACTTCCTTACCGTCAGATCTGAAACCAAGCTCCCTCAGCTTCTCTCTGAGGTCTTCTTCCTTTTCTCCTGTAAACGGAGTTGCGTCTACCTTCTGGCCGCTTAGAGCACCGACCTTACCTGCAAGCACTTCAAGAAGCTGACCCACTGTCTGCCTTGAAGGTATACCGTGTGGGTTAAGTATTACATCGGGTGTTACACCGTCCTTTGTGAAGGGCAGATCTTCCTCTGGTTCAAGAAGGCCTATCACACCCTTCTGACCATGTCTAGTTGCAAACTTATCTCCAAGTTCAGGGACTCTCTTTTCTCTCAGGGTAACCTTTACAAGCTTGTTCCCGTCTTCCGTCTCTGACAAGAGGACCTTGTCTGAAACACCACCTTCGCCGTGTCTTACAGTTACAGATGTTTCCCTTCTGTTCTGCATGCCTGTTACGAACTCACCTGTTCCCATGAAACGGAGTGGTGATGTCTTCCCTACCAGGACGTCACCGCTCTCTATATCTACTTCAGGGGGGACAACGCCGTCCTCGGAAAGATGAGAGTATGCCTCTTCGGATCTGTAACCCCTCACGTCCTTGTCAGGAATTCCTATATCGTCCTCCTGACCTCCTGAATACCTTTGCTTTTCAGCGTCGTAGGTTCTGAAGAAGTAGCTTCTTGCGAAACCTCTCTCTACACTACTTCTATTTACAATAAGAGCGTCTTCTATGTTAAATCCTTTGTAGGATAGTAGTGCAACGACAACGTTCTGCCCTGCGGGATGTTTTTCCAGTTCCACTGCCTCTTCTGTCTGAGTGGTTACGAGCGGTGTCTGTGGATAGGAAAGTATATTGCTCTTTGTATCTGCCCTCAGAGGATAGTTCGCGCTGTAGAATCCGAGGGTCTGTCCTATCATCTTGGCTCCGTAGCTTATACGGTCACCTCTATTGTATTCAGGGAAAGGAACAAGAGAAGCGTTTATACCGAGTATATTCGCAGGATGTATTTCGATATGTGTATGTTTTTCAGTAATCTCTTCCTCTCTTGGTGCTACAAGAAGATCCTCTTCCTCTGAGGCATCTATCCATTCGATTATGCCTTCCTCCACCAGGTCGCTCCATTTCATTTCACCTTCCTTTATCTTTTCTACATGTTCTTCAGTGAGGAGAGGCTCGCCGTCTTCTACCCTTACAAGTGGCCTTCTGACTCTACCCGAGTCAGTGTTTATCCTTATATTTTCCTCGTCTACGTTGTACCTTGCGTTGAACTCTTCGGGAAGAGTCCCATCTCTTCTTTTCTCTCTGACTTCCCTTACCAATTCCTTGGGCTGCTCGGTTTCCCCGACAAACTTTCCATTCAAAAATACATCTGTCATATCAACTACCTCTTTATTTCAGTTTTCAGAGTCTCAAGAGCCTCCTCTGCTTCTTCCTCCGGAAGTCCTGTGGATATCGATGCCATAAGAGCTAGGTACTTCCTAAGTCCGATGGTGGGTCCTTCAGGCGTCTGTGTAGCTCCAAGCCTTCCCCAGTGCGTAGCGTGGAGCTGCCTTGCGTCGAAGTGCTCCTGCTGTGTCGAAAGCGGCGAAGTAACGTTTCTAAGGTGCGATAGCGTCTTTATATAGTTTGTTCTCTCCAGCCTCTGTGAAACACCACTTCTTCCTCCTACCCAGAGTCCTGTAGCGAAGGCGGACTGGATCTGTCCTGTAAGCATATCGGATTCGACTACAGTGTTTATAGTCGGCACTTTACCTCTCCTGGCTATCTTCTTGTAGTTGTACTTTATTCTTGAAATGAGCCCCACTCTTCCTAGTAACTTACTTCTTATAAGTATTTCAAGTAGCTCGGAGCTTGTTCTTATTCTCTTGTTTCTGTAGTGGTCTATATCGTCTGGCTCAAGATCGCCGTTAGAGACGTATAGAATCTTTTTCGCACATCTACCAAGATACATTGCCTTGTCCATCCTCCCTTCCTCGTCTTGGCTTATGTGTGGCAGGAGGTATTTGTCTATTACTTCCTGGGCCCTCTCCTTTCTGTATTCCTCTTCCGATACATTCATACCTTTACCTATATAGCTTAAGGCTTCTTCCGTGTCGGAGACCTCCGTTTCGTAAAGATTGGCGTAGATCTCCTCCTGGTATTCCTCCTCCTCTGTTATGGCCTGGACTATATCCTTGTCCGTCTCTAGACCCAGTGCTCTCATCACAACGACCAGAGGAACCTTACGTGCATTTGCGAATGAAATGGTCAGGAGGCCGTCTCTTTTCTTGTTTATAGTATGTCTCTGTCCCCAGCCGCTCCTTTCCGAGTTTATTCTGGCAGCGTAATCTACCTTCTTCTTGTCCTTCTTTTCGACTATTACTCTGTTTGGTGCTACCTCCTCGAGAAGCATAAGCACTCTTTCAGTACCGTTTATTATGAAGTAGCCGCCCAAATCCTGTGGATCCTCGCCCGCCTCTATGAGCTCTTCGTCGCTCAGATCGGACAGAGGACATTTTTTCGACCTTACCATTACAGGGAGCTCACCGATCTTTACTTCCTTCTGTTCGTGGACTTCTCCGTCTGCCTTTGTTGTCATTTCCAGAAATATCGGTGCAGAGTATGTTATATCTCTAAGTCTTGCCTCCTTCGGAAGAATCTTTCTGAGGCTTCCATCAGCTTCTTTTACCGAAGGCTCTCCAACCCTTACCTCGCCGAGTTCTATCTTGAAGTCACCCAGCTTCTCGGACTCTGGCTCTATTACACCTATCCCGTCTATTATCTCCTGGAGCCTTTCGTCCACAAATCTATTGTATGCCTCTATCTGATACTTCGCAAAACCTTTCTCGGACTTGAAAGCTTTCAGAAGCGTCTGGAGTTTTTTACGTGTCATTTTATCTGTCTATTTTTCCTCTACTACCAGTCTGTAGTACAGAGCTTTACCTGCCGTTGGACTGTTTCTTTCGATTTTGACTACGTCCCCGACCGAGGCACCTATCTCTTCGACAACAGGGTCGCTGTCGTATATCTTTGGAAGCTGCTTCACTTTGACGTCCAGTTCTTGGAGAAGCTCCTCCTTTTCCTCCTCTGTCAGAACCTCGTGTTCAGGTACCCTGACGTGGTCTGTAACGTTGTAATCTTTTGCCATATTCTCCCCATCACATTTTATACGAAATATCGCACCCTACCTTCGGAGAAAAGCACATAAGCTGGTAAGTTCCATTATAGCTTAACGTTTATAAAGGTTTTGGTGCTTTTTCATAGACTATTGACGAATGCCCTGTTATGGGTCCGACGGGATTTGAACCCGCGACTCCTGGGTTTCTTTCATCATCGACATAATGTCTAGCTCTTTTAACATAATAAGTTAAAAGCCCAGTGCTCTGCCAGGCTGAGCTACGGACCCTCATCTTACGGCCTTTACAAACCTTTCCACGGATCTATCGTAACTTCTCTCTGCCTCTTCAGGGAACAGGCAGCCAGGAACTTCTCCTCTGTTCCTGTGGTATTTGATACATTTACAGCATTTTCCCTTTCTCGGACAGCCCGAATGGGTGCAGGTGCAGTCCTCCTTGTTGACCTTCATACTCGGGCAGGTCGATTCAGACATCTTATACCTCGTGAAATGGCGCCGCGACCGGGATTTGAACCCGGGTCAGAGCCTCGACAGGGCTCTATGCTGAGCCACTACACCATCGCGGCCGATGACATAACAATGTTGTAGTAACCCTTTTAAGTATTTATCCTTTTGAGAAAGTAGATGAATAAAGGCTGGCAGCGTCCTGGTGTTGACCTCTTTTCGAGGCTACTGACCAAATCGCTGGAGGACTTTTCTTCCGTGTTCGGATGGGTACGGGAGTTGCCCCTCCGCTTTGGCCGCCAGCCTTACTATTGGTCGAAGTCAAACTTTTTAAATCTTTTCTTTTGTAGGAATATCTAAACGCCTAGCTTTACTTTCGACGAGGATCTTTCAAAGGTCCTCTGCCCTACAGCGCCTCTTACCTTTGCTTCAGGGAATATAAGTTCATCTATCGATTCAACAAGGACCTTTACCTTGTAATGTATGACTCTGTCGTCTCCTGCTTTCATCTCACCAAGTTTCCACCTCAACGTTGTTTCGTCCTCCTTCCTGTCTATATCCGGTTTAACTGTATCGAACTCATCAAGTATCCTTGTTACCGAGGGAACGGAGTCCTCGAGTATGACGTTTTTAGCGCTTCCGAAAAAGCGGTTCTTTACATGGAGTGATATAGTTAGAACGCGCTTGTCCTCGGATACCTGACTTTTCACCACTTCCTTCTTTACTACAGGAGCCTTCATGTAGAGGAACAGCCTGAAAGCTATCAGTGCTATAAGTACTATTAGTATGTAAAGAGGCCAGTAGTTAATCTGGTATCTTAGCTGTGTTGACTGGCCTGGTTCGAGCTCGATGTTCCATGTGTAAACTGTATGGAGACCTTCTCTCGTGACCTCTGCTTCCTCGGCCGTAGTTAATAAAGATAAAGGAAACATTACAGTTCTCCTTATATCCTTCTCTTCTACCGTATTCCCTCTGTTCTCGGCGTTTATACTTTTTGTCCTTATGAGGTATCTTCCGTCGGAGTCTTCGCTTACATCGTAGTCAGCCATCTCCAGTACTTCGAAGCTTTGTTCGCCGGTTTGTATTTCATGACCGGCGCCACGTACTTCATAATTTACTTTATAGGTTCCAGGGGACTGGTGCTCTTCCAGGTCTACGGATATGGTCACGGTTTTACTTTTACCTGTTTCCAGTTCGAACTCCTCGAGCTCAGTTGCAAATTTTTCACCGTCCCTTGTTATTTCTATTATGAATTCACCGTCGTCGAAGTCCTTTGTACCGTCGTTCTCTACTGTCACAGAAGTTAAGACCTCGTCCCTGGGTCCGTATTCCTCTCTTTCTATGGAGAAGTCTCTTACGATCATGGAGTAGTCCCTGAGAACTATGAAGCAGAGTTCACCTGATGCTGAGATGTCTTCGTAGTCCACTGAAAATACTGAAAAATTGGTTTGGTATTCACCCAGCTCGACTTCTCTAGGAGCCTGGATTGTTAGTTCTGTGGTTTCTGTCTCACCTGACCGGATCCTGATCAGGCTTCTCGAGACGGACATCCATCTTGAGAACTGACGTGGTTTATTGAACCTTACTAGGTCCTGTGAATCATGTGTGTTTGTTATGTTTATCTCGTAAGTGTGGGGTAGAATCTTGCATGATCCTTCCTCCTCGTAGCTTACTTCCAGGTGAGCAGCTGCCGTTGGTATTAAAGCTGTAAATAATATGAACGCTGACAGAAAAGGTAGGATCTTCTTCAAAATACTCACCGTTAATACTCTTGTACTTGTTATAAATAAATATTAAGCTACTTCTTGAACTTTGCCGCCTTTCCAGCCAGGTCCGTGTGTGTCAGGAAAAGACTTCTGCAGCAGTATCTCTCGAGGCCGAGGTCATCAAGAACTTCCTCTGTGTCCTCATCTTCCTCTCTGTCCTTGAACTCTTCCCATAGGTGTCCTACTGGCTTACCACAGCTTATACATCTTACAGGTATCAGCATCTTGTCACCTCTTACTCCTCTGTTTGTGCTTTCTGGCTCCCTTTGAAGAGACGGAAGGTTTGTGTGGTTCAGCTGTCCGTGAATCCCTTACAAGCAGGTATCTGTCGTAGTCCTCAAACTTCTTCTCCAGCTCTTCATCACCTGTAAACTCAACCAGTCCCTTTGCTATAGCCTGTCTTACGGCCTCGGCCTGTCCCATCTTACCGCCGCCTTCTACATCAATATCTATATCTACATCCTCCACTTTGTTTTCCGCAAGCTTCAGTGGTTCCTTTATCATTAGCCTGAACATCTCATCATTGAAGCTTTCAACGGGCCTTGAGTTTATCCTTATCTTTCCACTGCCCTCTTTGACCTTTGCGTTGGCCCTTGCTTCCTTCCTTTTACCTACAACGTTTATTGTCATTATTTTCCACCTATCCTTTCTGATAACTCATCGAGAGTTATATAATTTGTTGTCAGTTCTTCTACGCTCTTTGAAATGGTTTCGCCTTCTTCCCCGTTGTTTCCCTGGACTATTTCTAACTTCTTTAGAGCCTTCCTTCCCCTTTCCTTTTTGTTTGGTACCATTCCCTTTATAGAGTCTCTCAGTATATTCTCCGGCCTTAACGACGAATGGGGTCCGTGTCTTGGATCGCCGATGCTTTTCTTTTTGAGGTATTTCTTTACGGTTTTCTCAGGCTTGCCTGTTATCACTGCCTTTTCGGAGTTGATAATTTTTACTTCCTCACCATCGAGCAGCATTGAAGCTACCTCTGAGGAAAGTCTTCCCATTACCTGGTTCTCTGCGTCTACGATCATTTTAACCCTCCATTATCCTTACGTTTTCTCCTTCGGGATTTTCCTCGACAAGCTCAAGTATGCTCATAACTTTACCTGTTTCCTTTAACTTTTCCTTTGCACTCTTGGAAAAACTGAAGGCTGCTACGTTTATATCCTTGTCCAGGCTACCGTAGCCTGTTACCTTTCCTGGGACAACTACGGTCTCACCTTCTTCAGCATGCCTGTTTATCTTTGAGATATTGACAGGGCTTTTCTTTCTGTTTGGCTTCTTTAGTCTTTGAGCGAGATCTCTCCATATAGCCAAATCTTCCTTCCTACCTTTCTCCTCAAGCTTGCTTACAGTCTTCTTCAGTACCGGGTTCGTCTTTTGCATATTCGAACAACCTCTTGTTTTGATGCGGGGGGCCGGATTCGAACCGACGAAGGCACTAAGCCACAGGATATCTTATCATCGCCCTGAGGGCCTCAATACTTAAGCTCTGAGCTTAAGTCCTGCACCTTTAGTCGTATCTTTACCTTGACCGCTTGGTTACCCCCGCTAGCCTAGCTTTCCGATTACCTTCTCGGATTTCTCCTCGAGTATCTCAGCGGCCTTCTCAATTATTTCTTGCGGGCTTAGTGAACAGATTGATTCTATTGTGAATATAAACTTCTCCTCGTGACCTGTAACTACGACGCCTGTGCCTACTTCATCGACACATTCTTTACATACAGTACAGTTCTTCTCATCGGCAACCTTCAACTCGTCGTTCTTCACCTCGAATACGTCCCTTGGGCATACCTCGGCACACCTTTTCCTTTCTTCTTCTGTAAGCTCATCGTTGTCGATATCTATTATAGGATAATACTGGTAGGACGAAATAGCTGCCTGATGTTTTGAGTGGTCTTTGCCTGTGGAAAGAACTGCAGATGCTTCGAGGTCAACCTTCTGGTTTTCGTCCAGCTCCGTTATAGGCATCTCATCGTAAAGGACATCCACATCACCTGATTCACAGACCAGGTCCTTCGAGTAAAGCCTTCCTGGACCTTCACCTTCGAAGGTAAACTGAACCTCGCATTCGGGGCAGCCTTCTTCGCAGTCACACTCTTCCTTTAAGGTGAACTTATCAGGATCAAAGACAAGGGGTACTTGTCCAAGCCTCTGAGCTATAACTTCATCGAATATAGGTGAACTGTTCTCCTTTATTCCCACGTCTTCTATCGCGAGAACCGGTACGTGGTTCATTGAGATTCTCCTCAATGCGTTCATCATGGCCGGATTCGTGTCCTTTGCAACAAATTTAAGCTTCTTGTCCTTTTCCTCAATTTTCTCAAATTTCATAATCAAACCCTCTTACCTCTTTTACCTCCAGGTCTCCTGGTTGAATCGTGTGGAACTGGAGTTATGTCTTCGATTTTGCCTATACTCATTCCTGTTCTGGCTATAGCGCGGATTGCAGGCTGTGCTCCAGGACCGGGGCTCTTTGAGCCGTGTCCACCTGGAGCTCTTACCTTTATATCTACCTTGTCTATACCCTTTTCCTTTGCCTCCTTGGCTGCCTTTTTGGCTGCCTGCATAGCAGCGAAGGGCTCGCCTTTGTCCCTGTCCTGGTCTACAACCATTCCACCGGAGTATCTGCTTATGGTTTCTGCACCGCTCATATCAGTTATATGTATGATCGTGTTGTTCTCTGAAGAGTGTATCCTTGCTAGACCTTTTTTCTGACTCATTCATCTATCACCAGCGCTTTTTCATCTACGGATATTTTATCTTCAAGGTCCTTAGGTACGAAGAAAGAAGGTGATTTCATGACCTTCTCATCGACCTTTACATGTCCATGGGTCACTAACTGCCTTGCGTGTCCGGGACTCCTGACACCGTCCATCTTTGCTACGAGCGTCTGGAGCCTTCTTTCGAGTACGTCCCTCAGTTCAATTCTGAGAATCTGTCCTATATCGTCTTCTTCCCCTATAAGACCAATATTTCTACACTTCCTCAGTAGCTCCTTCCTTTCCTTTTCTGTTGATCCTGCTGCAGCGTCTCTAGCTCTTCTTCTCAGTTTTCTGAGAAAGCTCTCCATCTTAAGTATCTCTTCCTTCCTCTTCAGTCCGTAGTTCTTCATTATATCCTTATCGTTTTCTATCCTTCTTTCGTCCCATGGAATAAGGGGCTTCTCATATTTCTTTCTCTGTTTCTTTGGATCTCCCATTTTATTCACTCTCCTCTCCTGACTTTTCTGCCTTTATCTCAGCCGTGGCAACACCTACAGAGCTGTCGCCCCTGAAGCTGGACTGTGTCTTCTGACCTCTTACAGGAAGTCCATGCCTGTGGCGCATTCCTCTGTAGCTGCCGAGCTTCTTCATATCCTCTATATCCTGTCTCTCTTGGATTTCAAGATCGTTAGATGTAAGCATCTTATCCTCCCCTTCCTCGGGGTCCTTTCTCCTGTTTAGTAGGTAAGAGGGCATCTCCCCGGACTCTATTACTTCCTTTATAGATTCCTTTTCCTCGTTTGTTATATCTCCCGCAGCCTTTGTTGGATCTATACCTGCCTTTTTCAGTATAGGCTTGCTGGTTGAAAAGCTAACGCCTTTAAGCTGCCTCAGACCTTCTCCTATCTGTGCGTCTCCGGGAATGTCCGTTGCGAATATTCTCAGTATGTTTTTCCTTTCATCGGCCATATTTTCACCTTTTTATGTGGCGCCGGGGGTGGGACTTTCAGTGGAATATGAAGACCAAGGCCTCATTTCCAACTTTTGAACCCACGTGGGCTTCCACAGATACAGGACCTTACGCGGCCCACCGGATCTCTTGTAAAATCTGTCTTATCATCCTCTCGTCAACAGATCCGATCTCAAATCCGGCGCGTTGGACCTGGCTTCGCTACCCCGGCTTCCGTTCAAAAGCTTTCCGCGTCGTCCAGCAGCATATTGGGTATGCCGTCTTCGACGGAAAACCTGAGCCGGCAGTCGTGGCAAACTATCTTGTTTTCCTTTTTATTAAGCTTTACGTCGCCCTTGCACTTCGGACAGGCGAGTACTTCCATCATCTCCTCCACGTTTCCCGGGGAAGACATCACAACTCTTATGAATCCAAACCTTTTTAAATCTTTCCAGCTTTCCACTAACTCCAGCCCTTCGGGTAGGTTCCACGTTCCATCATAACGTTTATCAGGGAAGCGGCCTTGCCAGTTTTACTTCCGTATATTTCCTTCGCGTCCATCTCAGACTCGCCTACAGCGACAAGCTCGCCTTTACCTGAAAGGATGGAAACCTTGTCACCAGTCTTTATACTCTTTTCGACTGCTGATACTCCCCCAACTCCGAGGTCTGCTCCATTGCATAGTGCTTCGACGGCCGTATCCTTGACCACTACGCACGGCGAACTATCCGCTGCTACCTCCACGGGAAGCAAGTCCTCTCTTATGTTTTCGTTTTTCCCTTCCTCGAAAAATACGTAGTCGTCCTTCAACGTCTGTAGCTTTACAGCCTTCTCTTCTGTGAAAGGACCTACAGAAGTCCTTCTGAGTTCCTTCATATGTGCCCCGCAGCCGAGCTCCTCGCCTATGTTGTGGGCTAGTTTACGTATGTAGGTGCCCGCCTCACAGTTTATCCTTAAAAGGAGGTCCTTTCCATTTTTTTCTATAAGTTCCAGCTCCTTGACTTCTCGCGTCCTTTCCTTTCTTTTGACGGCTGATTTCTTTGGAGGTACCTGCTTTATTTTGCCTCGGAATCTTTCCAGGACTTCTTCGACTTCTTGTTCACCCACTTCATCGTGAAGAACCACGACCGCGACGTACTCCTTGTCGAGGTTGCTTAAAACAGGCATAGCTTTCGTGGACTTGCTCAGACCTATTACAAGGACGCCTGTTACCTTTGGGTCCAGAGTACCTGTATGCCCTGCCCTGTCTATACTGAAGATATCCTTGACCCAGCCTGTGACCTGATGTGAAGTAGGTCCCTTCGGCTTGTCGAGAACTACTATACCTCTTTCTATCATCTCTTCTACGCTTCTCGAGCCTGGATACTTACCGAAGCGTGGATCAGAAACTACAGCCTCCCTGAACTTGAACTCCCGCTTCATGGTCTTGCTCCCATAAGCTTTCTGAATACCTGGGACATACCCAGGGAAACTAGAATATACCATCCAAGCCAGCCTAGGGCACTGCCCCAGAAAGGCAGAGAAACAGGAAGTTGAACAGCTACCCTTGAAAACTCCAGCTCTTCCTCGTTGGCCCTGTACTCGCTCAGCTTCAACCTGTAGCCATTCATTCTTATGACTCCGTTCTCCTGTATAACTTCACCGTCGACGTTTACTTCAAGGGGATCCTCGGATTCAAGTGAGACTGTCCTCTCGACGCCTTCGTATTCCAGGGTATCGGTCTCGGCGAGGTTTACTGTTGCTGAAGGGTAAAGACCCGGGAGCACGAACCAGAATATAGGAATTATTATTATGAAGGTGGCTATCATGGGCTTGAACTGCATCTTCATCTGCTCCTTGCTGTGCTTCATCGTTTTCTGAGTGTACTCCATAGCCTCTTCCTCGTTGCCTTCTTCCCTTGCCTCCTTTGACTTCTCCTGAAGCTCGTTCATCTTGTCCTTTATTTCCTGTAACTGTTCCTGGTCCATGAGGAACTTGTAGAGGAGCGAAATCACGAAGCTCGTGGCTACGGATATCAGGAAGACTCCTGTTACTGGATTGTCAAATACCATTTTTCCACACCATATTAACCTTTGTTTCCTCTGTTAAAAGTTTATTCGCCCATGAACTGTCTCAGGGCGGGATGCATATCCTCCATGTGCTGCTGTGCAAGCTCTTCGTACAGCCTGTATATTATCATCGTAGCCAGAAGGATTCCTATACCTCCTCCGACGGCTCCGAAGAAGTCCGAGAACACAGACAGTAGTCCTATAAACAGTCCTGAGAGAACCGCCAGATAAGGTATGTAGCGGTCGAGTATCCTCTCAATTATCCTCTTGTCCCTTCTGTAACCAGGGACTGACATTCCCATGTTGTGTATCTTTTCTGCAACGGTCTTTGAGTCCTGGCCGGAGGTCTTTGCCCAGAACACCGAGAATATTATTGTGAGTGTGCATACAGTTATAGCGTAAGGTATCCATGCTACAGTTACTTCAGGTAGAGGAGCACCTGTTACCCTTGTAACTACTATCTCCGTAAGCAATCCATCACGAGGCGTAGCTGCCTGTGGGCTGTAGATCCAGTATAGGAGTCCTGACTCAGGTATTCCTTCTTCTCCAAAGGTTCCGAGCAACGGCATACCTCTCTCGGCGAGCATCTGTCCCATAATGTTCAGGTTAGCGAGCATAGCATGTGTAAAGATTATAGGAATTACGCTTGTGTAAAGAAGGTTTAAAGGGTATCTTTGACCGAAGCCCTTGACCTGTCCGAATGCAAGAGGTATCTCTACCTTCATGGCGTTTAGGTAAACAACCAGGAAGAATATTAGTATGGTAAATACTATCGGTATTATAGCCGCTGCTGTTTCGACAAGATTACCTGCTGCCAGGGTCTGGAAGATCTGTGGTATGTATCCTACGGCGCCCTCTGCTGCCGTTGGGAGTGTACCCTCGGCAGTGAGCGGGTTGAAAAGCCTCTGGACTATCTCCATAGAAACGCCTGAAGCGATAAAGAGGGAAACACCTGATCCAAAACCCCATTTGGATATGACCTCGTCCATGAGAACGATCAGTATTCCACCTGCAGCGACCTGAGCTATGACAAAACCGGTCATGCCTGCCTGCGCAGGTATTGCACCGAAGGAAACGAAGGCCGTGGCCTGGACTAAACAGAATACCACAGCAAGGAGTTTCTGTGTTCCCATGAAAAGCTTCTTGCCTTCAGGTGTGTTAGTATCCCACTGAAGTATATCGCTTCCTGTGAGGAGCTGTAGTATAATCGAGGCGTTAACTATAGGAACGATTCCCAGGGTTATCAGAGAACCGAACTCGGAAGCAACTATAGTCTGTAGGAACTCAAACCTCTCTAGTCCTACAGGAGAAACGCCCCATACCGTTATATTTCCCATTACAAAGTAGACTATGACTATTATTGCTGTCCATTTCAGCTTGTCGTTGAAGTTAAGTCTCTTCTTTGGGCCTTCGACACCGGGTACAATAGAAAGTAAGTCACGATAGTTCAATTGCACTTCCCCCTTTTTCCTCCAGTTTTTCCTTGGCTTTTTCCGAGAAGTCTTCTGCTTCAACTTCTAGTTTCTTTGTAACTCTTCCGGATCCAAGAAGCTTGTCGTATCCTGCTTCCTTCAGATCTACCTTGTAAACTTCGCCTTCCTTCTCACAGGCACCTATTTCAATTAGCTCTCCAAGGCTTTGCTCGAGCTCCTTTATATTAAGTCCTTTCTTAGTATCTTTAACTACATCAGGTCTCTTGAAGCCTTTGTCAGGCTTCTTTTCCTTCTGGTACTTGAACTTTCTATGCTTGTCACCACCTTTGCCTCTTCCACCACGAGATCCTGCTCCCCTTCTTTTCTTCTTCGAACCTCCGCCATGGGTTCCAGAACCTCTGTACTTTTTCTTCTTGCCCATTATATCATCCTCTTTAGGAGATCATCGATGCCGTCTTCCCTCTTACCTGCTTCACCCTTTGGATATGGTTTCTTCGTACTTTTGTTGAAACCTCCAGAAGGAGGAGCGAGAGAGAAGCTTCTCTTAATACCGACCCTACTGAGGCTTTTTCCCTCGTCGAGAGCTTTGAGAGCCTCGTCTGCCTTGTCTGAGTTTTTCTCAAGTATCTTCTTCGCGACTTCTTCGTCGACCTGTCCCCATGTAACAAACTCGCTTACTTTTTGTAACATGCCTTCGTAGTCTTCCGTTTCCGGTAGTAGGGTACAGTTGAACTTCTTTTTGAGGTTTAACATCTTTAGAGTATCCTCTAACTCGTCCCTTATGCCTACCTTGCCTCTTAGTCTTACTGCCGCGTACATTATGCTTCACCTATTACAGTACCGGACTTTTCCTTGAAGTCGTCGTCTATTTTCAGCTGATTGAGGTTCTTTAGAGCGTTGTATACAGCCTTTATCAGGTTTCCTCTGGTCCTCGTCTTTCCGAATGTCTTTGCCCAGCAGTCGTCTATTCCTGCCAGCTGTAGGAACTTCTTCACTTCGTCGGAAACTACAAGACCTACTCCCCTTGGAGCTGGCTTCAGAGCTACGGTTACACTTCCTGATTTTCCTTCTACTTCGGTAGGTATGGAATGATGCGAGGCACACTCACATTCCCAGGAACCGCAGCCTCTTCTTACAGGTATTATATTTAGCTTAGAGTTCTTTATAGCCTTCTGTATCGCGTTTCTGAAGGCTCCTGAGCCTGAGGCCTGCCCTTCGCCTATTCCGGCGTAGCCGTTTCTGTTTCCTATTACAGCTAAAGCTGTCATCTTGTATTTTCTGCCACTCTTATGCATCTTCGCAGTTCTCTTGGCAGGAGTCCTCCTTATCCCACCACCTTTACCGGGCGAACCTCCCACAAGCACGAGTTCGTGGTCAAGGTTCGGCAGGAGGATGTCCACTATTTCTGGTTCCATTATCTTTCTTCCCTGTTCAAATATTTCCTCGACCGAGGTTATCTTACCGTCCACGACCTCTTTTCCGAGTTCTGTCTGTGGTGTCCAGTCCTTTGTTTGTTCTTCTGGCATGTTTATTCACCTATATTTTCCTTGACTGTTTCAAAGTTTTCAGTTATTTTCTCAGGATCGAGTCCTTTGTCTATGAGACTTGAAAAGTGATCTTCCTTCTCTCCTTGACTCATCTCCGAAGCGTATTCTCGTATATGTTCCCCTCTGATCCTCTCATCGGAAGGGATCATCTTGTCTCCAACCGGAACTTCGATTCCGGCGTCCTTGACTCCCTTTACAGCTGCATATATCCTGTTTTCCGGTGTGTTCTTCTGGAGTCCGATATCAAGTATGCATTTATCTATACTTTCGTCGAGGGCTCTTTGTCCCAAAAGGTAGCCTGCGAGGTATGCTGCAGGCAGGTTTCCTGTATGACCTTTCCAGTCAAACTCATGTAGTTCGTCTGTTCCGGCTCTAGCTAGGACCTCGTCGCCATCTTCTTTCCAGTCTACAAGCTGAATCCTCGTATGGTTGTTGCTCTTCCTGACCACTAACCTGGGCTCATTGCTCTTCAGAAGCTTGAGCCTCTGCTTGTAGTCTGTCTTCTTCTCTGCTCTCCTTCTCTTGATCGTTTCGTTACTCAAAATCTTCACCTTCTTTCAACAGACCTTCTTTGTTGATAAAGTTTTTTAACTGTTTTTTGGAATCAAACCTTCCGCCCTTTGACTTTCTGTAGAGACTTCTGTACGTGGACCTATCGATCTTACCTTCGTTCCTTAGATCTTTGAGGAACTTCCTCTGAGCTCTTATCCTACTTATCCATTTTTCCTTCTGCTTCTTCCTTGATCCCTTTCTTTTGCCGTGTCCTTTCCTCCTTCCTTTGTCCTTTTGTTTTTTGTTCTTTCTCGCTCTGCCTCTCGACTGTCCGTTACTTTTCTTCTTCTCAATTATTCCTCTCTGGACGAGCCTTCTTATGTCGGCCTTTGTTATAGCGTCCTCTACTTCGTCCTGCATATCCGGATCTATCCATACCTTATTTTTTCCGCAGTCCAATACATCTGCTGCCATTTCTTTCTGTGTGGATAGGTCCAATCTCAACACCTCACGTCCAGTGCATATTTCTCTCGCTTTGTGGAGCGTGTACGACTCCGAACTCGTTGAACTTTGCTCCACACTTCGGGCAGTCGGACAGTTCTTCTATCTCAGAGTCCGTGCCTGAAGTCCCACAAAGGGGGCATTTTGTTTCTTTGAATCTTAAAAACATTTCATCTATACCTCAGTTTAAGACCTTTATTCCCATTTCTTCAGCCTTTTCAACTATCTCCTTTCTTTTCCTCTTTCCTATTTTTGAGCTTATCCTGGCCGCTTCTTCCTCCTTGTCTATATCCTCGAGGTCGTCCATGTTGCGAACAAGGACCTCGTAGTAGCCCGAAGGGTGCATGCCTTTGTTTTCACTTCCGTAGCCGGGTGAAGGCATCTTTGCCTGCCCCTTCTTCTTTTTCCTCATGGAGGAATGATGGCCCTTAGGCTTTCTCCATGAATCGTTGAGCTTTCTACTCGAGTTCTGTCTTTTGAACTTTTTGTCGGACATGTTATCAGCTCTCGGTTGATGGTTTTTCAACTATATATATTCCGTCCTCGAAGACCCTCCTGTCCTTCTTGTTGGGTGCCTGCATATTACTTTCTATGTTTGCAGCTGTCTGGCCTACCTTGTCCTTGTCAGCTCCTCTCACGAATATGTCTTCGTCGTCGACTTCTACTTCAACTCCCTCAAGTATGTCCGCTTCCCTGTCCTCCTTTTCGCCCAGGAAGTTAGAGACCACGAGTTTGTTTCCCTGTGTCCTGACTTCCATAGGGAAATGTTTGTATATCAGCTTAAGCTTGTACTCGTAGCCCTCCATTACGCCTTCTATAGCGTTCTCTATCTTGGACTTGAAGGTATTTGAAATGCTGCTCACCTTTCTGTTGTCCTGCTTTGTTTCTATGGTTACGGATCCGTTTCCGGACGTTATATCGACAAGTGGATGTCCTATATCAACGTTTACCTCTTCCCCGTTTCCTTTGACATTTACACCTGCATCTGTAACTTCTACTTCCACTTCCTCGGGTATCTCGATCTTTCTTATCATTTTATCATCAGTAAACGTAAGCTACGAGTTTGCCTCCTATGCCCTTTGATTTCGCTTCTTCATGTGTCATTATGCCGCTTGGTGTACTGACTATCAGGACGCCCATGCCCTTTGCAGGTAGGTATCTCTTCTCCCACTCCTCGAAATCGTCCTTCTTCACTGAAAACCTTGGTCTTATTGCGTTGCAGTCGTTTATGCTTCCCAGGAGCTCTATCCTGAACTTTCCTCCTCTGTTGTCCTCTATCCTTTCGAACTCGCCTATGTAACCCTTGTCCTGGAGTGTTTTCAGAGCTTCCAGTACTATCTTGGAAGACTGTACAGTACAGCGGTCCTTGCCAACGCTTTCTGCGTTCTTTATCGTGGACATGCAGTCTGAAAGTATTGATTGCTTCATTTTATCACCTAGTATTTTTCGAATCCAAGTTCCTCGGCTACTTCTCTGAAGCACTGTCTGCATATGTACAGATCGTACTTCCTGATTACTCCCCATTTGTTTCCACATCTTCTACATTTCGGAACTTCTTTCTTTGCCATTTTATTCACCAGTTATTTCAACATCAAACCTTTCTTTTACGAAATCCATAGCCTCTTGTTTTGTTATTTTGTGATTTTCGCCTATCTTCCTCGGAATCTTTTTTCTCTTTATACAGAATCCAGGTCTTTCAAGTGTTGCGGTTATATCCATGCCGAATATTCCAACCTCCGGATCGTAATCAGTTCCAGGTAGGTCGATATGCTCCTTGATCCCCAGTGAAAAGTTGCCCTGGTCGTCGAAGCTACTTCTCTTCAGCTTGTATTCCTTCGCTTCAAGTGCCCTTTCGAGAAAGCTTTCTGCTTCCTCGTCACGTAAGGTTACCATAACGCCTATGTCCCTTCCCTTTGAGACACCGAAGGCACTTCTGCTCTTTGCTTTGGTTATCTTTGCATTCCTGCCCGTCAGGTTTTCCAGAAGGTTTTTGGCCTTTTCCAGTTCCTCGCCTGGTCCCCCTGTACCTATGTTCAGGACCACCTTCTGGAGCTCTATCTGTCTCATCTCGTTTTCGTTACTCATAGTTTCAGTCCTCGGCATCTATCTTTATTTCGTCTTTGTCTATTGGAATTACAAGGCTTTCTGGGAGATCTATCTCCTTGCCGTCCTGTTCGACAAGCACTCTGTTTTCTCTACTGCCCTTCAAGACCTTTTTCTCCTTGAAGGATGCTATTTCACCTCTGTTCTTACCTCCCTTTACAATTACTTCCTGTCCTTCCTCCAGTTCCAGTATTTCCTCACATTCGTTTTCGTCGAGGGAAACTATGACGGAGGATCCTGTTTCTACGTTTTCAAGCTTCTCGGTGTCAGCTAAAACTGTTCTACCATCGTTGAGGGACAGCTGAATATCATCGCCGCTCAGCACAGTTTTATCCTCAACTCTGCAGAGCTTCTTACCTGCCTGCTTCTTATCTATCCTTACGAGTTCGAAGCCCTTCTTCGAAGGGACAAGCCTGAAGTATTCGTCGCCAAGCCTGAGTGAGTCAAAGATTCCAAGTGGGAACCTGTGATCTCTTATCTCTCTTCCGTCGACGTCGCACTTCCCCTGTTTGAGTATCTCCTTTACTTCGCTTACGTTTTCCGCGTATCCAAGGACATCCCTGATGATTATACCTAGCGGTACACAGTTCTCTTCGGAATGTGGTCCAGGGCTAGGCTTTATTGCCCATGTCCTTTCCTTCCTCTTTATCGGGTACGTTTTCGGTGAAGACAGCGCCTTTTGATGTTTTGTCATATTATCTACCTCACGACTTCATGTAGTCCGGGTGTGCTTTTCCTTTGTGCACGTTTAGTCCCTGTTTTGAATCGAACGTATCGCCACATATCTCGCACTTGAAGCCTTCTTGTTCTTCCTCTTCTTCCTCCTCCTTTTCCTCCTCCACTTCCTCTTTCTCCTTCTTAAACTCTTCGGATACCTCGCCGCCTGATCTTTTGATTATATCCTCCCTTTCCCTGTCGGAGAGGTCGGGGTCAAGTATCATTAAGTTCGACGGATCAAGCTTGGGCCTTACTTCTGTACCGTCTACCTTTTCTACCTCGAGGTCTTCAAGGGTTACCTTGGTATCATTGAGATCCACATCTCGGACCTTGTCTTCTTTTCCTTTGAAGTCCCCTCTCATTACCTTTACTTCGTCTCCGCTTCGGAGTGGCAGATTTCTCCTTCCGAAGTCTTCTCTGAGGTCCTTCTCGAGGATGGCCGACAGCTTCTTCTGTCTCCTGTGTAGCGGAGCCTCTGCAGCTCTCTTCCTCTGTTTGTCAGGTTTCTTTGTTTTCATTATACCACAACTCTTGCAACCTTTCCGATCTCAGGGAACCTTTCAACTGCCTCTTTTGCTATCGCTCCTCTTACCTCGTTTCCACGTGGTTCGTTCCTTTCGTTTATCAGAACGGCTGCGTTGTCCTTGAACTTCACTCTTCTCCCACTCGGCCTTCTCCAGTCCTTCTTCTGTCTTACAATCACAGCAAGAGGCGTCTCCTCTCTCATATCAGGCGAACCCTTTACTACTGAACATCTGACAACGTCTCCTACTCCTGCCTTGGGCTGCCTCTGCCTTGTGCCTTTATAGTTTACAACTGAAGCCACCTTTAGCACCTTGGCTCCGGTATTGTCTGCACATTCTAGCTTTGCTCCGATTCCTACTCCCCTTGTGACCTTGCTTCCTATAGATTTCATATCATTCACCTGTCTTTTCGATCACGACGAAGCTTTTTCCCTTTGAAATTGGTCTGGTTTCTCCTATCTTGACCTCGTCGCCTTCTTCTATGTCCATACACGGCGGACAGTGGGCCATTACCTTTGTATTTCTTCTCATGTACCTTTCATATTTCGGTACGTGGTGATGGTATTGCCATTTAACAGTTACGGTTTTTCCGTTCTTTGATGTGATTACTCCTTCAAAGGTTCTGCCTCTAACCGGAAGCTGTCCGTGGAACGGACAGTTTTCGTCTTCACACTCCTTTTCCGGAGCCTTTACGCCGAGTCCTAATGCCATTTTTTCACCATTTCCTCAGTTTTTTCTTTATTCTTTCCTCGGGACGTCCCTCAAGCAACTCGCCTTCTATCTTGCACTCTTCGCCTGAAGGGAGCTTGAACTTGAACGTCCGTCCCTTTTTCGCCAAGGTTTTCTCATCACCTTCACACTCAACTTTTAAAACACTTTTGTCCTCGTCTACTATCTTCCCATGTATGTCTTCTTCTGCCGGGTTTTCGCTCTCGACTACCTCCACTTCCAGACCGATTAGCTCGTGCCTGGGGAGGTTACCGACCTTTCTCATATCAGTTCTTTATTTCTATCTTGCTTTCAGGGAAGCCCTCTTCGATGAGGATGTCCTTTATCTTCCTCATGTGGTCGCCCTGTAGTTCTATTCTACCTTCCTTATAAGTTCCGCCGCATGCAAGGTTTTTCTTTAACTTCTTTGCAAGTTCCTCGGGGTTCATGTCCTCCGAAACGTTTTCCACTATGGTAAGCTCTTTTCCGTAGCTCCTCCTTGTCTTGCGAACCTCTATCTTTTCCTCTTCCTTCGCTATGGTATCACAGACGCAGAGCTCCTCTGGCATACCACAGTCGGGACAGTTAGCGATCTCTTGTCACCTCACATCTCTGAAAGTTTTGTTTTTATCCTTGCTATAGTTCTTTTCATCTCGTTCATCTTACCTGGATTTTCAGGAACACCGCCTATCTTTACCTGTGCTTTCTCCTTGGCGAGCTCAAGCTGAAGCTCGTCAAGTCTCTCCTCCAGTTTATCCTTGCTCATATCTTCCATTTCCTCTGTAGTTAGTATCGCCATACTATTCCTCACCCATTTCGTCGACCTTTTTCTTTAGGAACTTCATCATACCCTTCCTCTTTTTGTCGTCCATTTCGTAGTCGAGTATCTTTTTGTAGTCCTCGAGGTCGAGCTCGTCTTCAATTTCCTTTATCTTGTCCTTGGCCTCTGAGATCGAGGAGTCGATTATCTCATTTACCTTTTCTTCAGTGAGCTCAAATTCCTCCTCTTCCTCCTTTACTTCCTCTTCTTCTTCCAGTTCCTCTACCTGCTCCAGGCCTTCGTCGGGCTTTTCTTCCATTATCTTTACCTTTATTCCAATCGTTCCTGGCCTGGTCTTTGCGTGCATGACAGCCTTGTCGACCAGTCTTTTTGCAGGCTCACCGCAGCTCTTCATGTAGCCATCCTGGAACCTCTCGGTTCTTCCTCTTGCACCGGAAAGTTTGCCTGATATCTTTATCTCGGCTCCAGCGGCCCCTCTGTTCATTATACTTCTGAGTACTCCTCCTGCGACCCTTTTGTGACTGGCTCCGTTTTCAATAGCGTTCTTTATCTCCTTTGCCATTATCCTTGCATCCAACTCCGGCTTTTCTACTTCTTCTACATCTATCTGTGGGTCTTCGAAGCCGAAGTCCTCCTCCAGCTTCTCTGTTATCTCGTTTATTCTTCCACCGCCTCTTCCGATTATAAGACCTGGTTTGTCTGCATATATTGTTATCTTAACTCCCATCGGTGTCCTCTTTATATCGCAGCCTGTGTATCCTGCCCTTGGGTACTCTTCCTCGAAAAAGTCTTCGAGTTCCGTCTTGCTTATTCCCTTTTCTATAAACTCTCTTTCAAGTGTCATCCTATCCTCTCTCAAGTACAATTTTTACGTTTGCTGTTTTGAGCCTGTTTCCGAAGTCCCTTCTCCTCCGCCTTCTGCGTAGCGTCGTCCCGTGCTCGGCTGTTATAGTCTTTACTCTGAGCTTACCTGTATCGATTCCCTTGAACTCTGCATTGTTTTCTGCATTTTTAATTACCTCAAGTACGCCCTCAGCAGCCTTTTTGTATGTTTTTCCTTCTATGTCCTCTTCGCCTTCTACAAGGTTTTCAACGAACTCCTTTGCCCTCTCGAGCTTCATCTTCTTGTTGTTTATCTCCTTGCATATCTTGTGTGCCTTCTTCCTGGATATCCTCAGGTCTATGCCTGCTGCTTTCACGTCTTCTTCCTCTACCTGAACCGGGTATCCTGTCATATTGTCAACCTCTTTACTTCAGAGGCACATGCTTCGAAGTTCTTGTAGCTCCGAGTCCTGGTGCTGAATGGTCGACCTTCTTTCTCGTCTCTGCGAACTCGCCGAGATAATGTCCTATCATCTCAGGCTCTACTTCGACGTCAACGAAGTCCTTTCCGTTGTGAACTCCTATAGTGGTTCCGACCATCTCAGGAAGTATTACCATGTCTCTGGCCTGTGTCTTTATGTAGTCTTCTCCTTCCCTTACACTTTCCAGTAGGTCCTTCTGCGCGTCCGTTAGACCTCGCATGAGACTCCTTCTCTTCCTGGAGTCCAGTAGCTCGGCAAACTCTGTCAGATCAAGCTCACGGAGCTCTTCGACTGTTTTGCCTCTGAACGTGAATTCTTTTGCCATATTTAATCCTCCCTCTTACCGGAAGACTTTGCACCGAAAGATCCGGCCTTCTGACCGGGTGGTGCCGTTGATTTTGTGGTTTTTGGTTTACCGGGTTTTGTGGAACCTCCGAATGGGTGGTCCACGGGATTCATAGATACTGCGGATACAGTCGGATATTTCTTTCCTCTTGCCTTCATTGCCTTGTGTTTGTTTCCTGCCTTGACAAACGGCTTTTCCTTCCTTCCACTTCCTGCTACAACTCCTACTGTAGCTTTGCAGTTCGGGTTCAAATCCTTCGTTTTCTCTGAGGGAAGCTCCACAACCGTTTTATCTACATCGTGCATCTTTACAGATCCGTAGGTGCCTGAAGCCCTTACGAGCTTTCCACCTTCACCGGGCTTCGTTTCTATTGAGTGAATGGGTACTCCTTCTGGAATCTCAGCTAGCTTGAGTCTGTTACCGGGCTCTATTGGAGCTGAAATACCACATTTTATCTTATCGCCTGTCTCCAAACCTTCTGGAGCGACTATAAACCTCTCCTCACCTTCTTCAAGCCTTACCTTTGCAAGCGGCGCAGACCTCGCTGGGTCATGGACTATATCAACAACCTCTCCTTCTACGTCCTTGAAGTCCGCTTCCTTGTCGTAACGATGACTAGGAGTCCTTATATTCTTGCTGCTTCCCTTTCTCTGTGCTCTTGTGTTTTTAGGCATTTTATCACAACACGTTTACCTACAGCATTCCGAGTCTTGTTGCTATATCTATAGCGTTGTCCTCCTCGGACAGTTGAACTATAGCTTTTTTGTTTCCCTTCATCGTGTTTAAAGTATTTACGTTTACGACACCAACGTCAAACTCCTCCTCTACCGCCCATTTTACCTCGTTCTTGTTCGCTTCGTCCTCCACTATAAATACCAGCTTGTTCTCTTCCTCGACCATACTTACAGACTTTTCTGTAAGATGTGGATACCTTATAACGTCCATCGGCCTCTTCATGCGGTCCACCTCTCTCCTATATCCTCGAGCGCGGATTCGCTGTAAACAGTAAGTCTTGCGCCGTGCGCTCCGGGTGAAAGTACCTCGGAGTTCAGTTCGTCGACCTTCCTTGCTTCAACACCGGGAATATTTCTCGCGGCTCTTTTAATACCTTCGTCCTCGCTTACAACTATAAGTACGGACTTCTTCGTTTTGTATTTTCTTCCACGGTTTTTGCCCTTTCCTGATCTGACCTTTTTGTCCTTGGCTCTTTCCAGATCTTCCTCCAGGCCGAGGTTTATGAGTACTTCCTCTACCTCGCTCGTCTTGTCCATCGTTTCTATCCTGTCTTCAACAACAACTGGTAGGTCTCCTTCAAACCTGTGGTTTCTTTCCTTTACAGCTTCCTCTTCGGCGGTCGAAGCTATTGCGCTTCTAGTGGCCTTCCTCTTCTCCTTCCTGTTTAGCTCCTTGTCGAACTTCTTCTCGGCTTTAGGTGGATGCGCCTTCATACCACCTACAGCGTGCGGAGCCAGCAACGCCCTGAAGCGGCGGGCTGTGTCGCCATGTTCTCTTGGCATCCTGGACATCTCTCTGTTCATCATCTGCGAGTTGGGGTCCACGTGTCTCGAACCCTCGTAGTGTGCCGACGTTCTCATGCCAGCTTTTTTATCGGCACCGTAGCTCTGTCTTCTCCTGGACTGGTAGTGATGGACAGCCTTCTCTATGAGGTCTGGTCTGTAGTTTTCCTCAAATACCTCTGGTAGACTGACCTCGCTCTTCTCCTCTCCTTTTACGTTGTGTACTTTGACCATATCATACACCCTGCTGGTTTGAAGTACTTATATTCTTTATTTCCACAGGAAGCTTTTTCTGGTTCTTTATACTTTTCCTGAACATGACCAGACGTTTCTTCGGACCCGGCACACTTCCCTTGATCAGAATGGAACTTTCCTTTACGGTTCCGTAGTTGCTGAAGCCGTCTTCTGGGTTTACCTCCTCAGAATCGAAGCTTCCGAGGAAATGTTTACATTCGTCCGTTCTTCTATGGAATCCATGCTGACCGGGCTGAGGCGTAGTATGCAGAACTCTTCCCTGGCCTCTCGCTCCCAGGCTTCCTATCCTTCTAGGAGCTTCGTCCTTCCTCCTGTCTATCTTTGCACCGTACCTCTTGACAGGACCTTCGTATCCCTTACCCTTTGTTATAGCGACAGCGTCGAGGAACTCACCCTCTTCGAATACGTCCTCGACCTTCAGCTCCTCGCCCAGTTTTTCGTTTACATACTCCTTCTGTTCCTCGAAGCTTCCTCCGAGCGGAACCTCGAAAACCTCGGGCTCCTTCTTTCCTAGGCCGGTTCTCTGAGGCTGCATAGATACAATTAACCTTATTTCGTCAGCTTCCTCCTCAAAGCCGCTCTTTTCTGTTATGTGTATCCTTTCTCTTATCTTCTTGGGGATGTCTTCCTCATCCGCGCCCACGTCTTCTGAGACATCTAAGCCGTCCACTGTCTCTTTATAGGATCTTGCACCAACGACTAGAAGCGGAGGCATGTCGAGAACGGTTACAGGGACGGAAATTATCTGGTTTTTTGTCGGGGAAGTCTTCCTCAGGTCCTTCATAGTTACCTGGGTCATCCCAGCTTTATAGCCGGCAAATACCAGCGGTTTACACTCGTCAGTTTCTACACAGGACTTTACTGAGGGATACATACGACTAGCCCTCTTCCTGGGCCACATTCCTGTCGAACCTTTTTTCGGTCTGCTTGGTTCCGGCATTTTACCACTTAACTTCTATTTTTTATCACGTAAACCTTTAAAAACGTGTGGGTCCAAACCACGG
>Ga0207421_10000761_pt1 | contig 41805 bp, 32 predicted proteins | sample SodLakKL_010_SED_4_FD_187542 | JGI IMG/M metagenome (GOLD analysis project Ga0207421, IMG submission 187542) | Alkaline sediment microbial communities from Lake Tanatar, Kulunda Steppe, Russia - 8KL_010_SED (SPAdes) (version 2) | ecosystem: Environmental > Aquatic > Non-marine Saline and...
GGGGAACATGTGATAACCAGGTTTGCAAATTTCAAGCAGTATAAAGCCATGTCCATGCAAATCGGTGATTATTTCTGCACTATAGTTTACCCGGTTAAGAGTGAGCTTCGTTTTACAATGCCGAATACATAGCTGTCCCATTTCTTTATTATCCACAACATTTTTTGTATTTTTTTCCGCTTCCACAGGGGCATGGTTCATTGCGTCCTATTTTGGGGCCTTCCCTTTTCACCGGTTCCGGGGGTATGAAAAAATAATCTTCATCTTCCTCATTATCATCAAGAAAAATATTGCCATCAATATCATCTTCAAAGAATTCCGGGTGCTGTTTTTTAAATTTTTCTGTTTTTTTAATCTGATTTTCTATTAAATATTGTGTTTTTTTGGGGTTTATCGCCTGATCAAAAAAATCTTTTTTTAAACTGTATAAAGAAGGATAGTTTGATTTGATTTTTCTTATACTGCTTCTCATGTTTTCTATATAGCTTAAAATGTACGTTTCCATGCTTAATTGTGTATCCTGACATTGAGGGCAATTGCAATTTTGTAATTCAAATTCCATCATATCTTTAAATACTTCATCTATAGTTACATCTTCTTTTAAACTAAAAAGTTCTTCCATAAGTATGGTTTTACTATTAATATATTCTCTTATTTCTTTAATTTCTTCATCTTCAGGGAGAAGTTCAAAAGCAGTGTTTATGGTCATGTTTGATTGTTCGGTCATACCATGAAGTAGAAGATTTTTAGAAAGTGTGGCCAGAAACCAGGCTACATTGCTTTTGTCTTCATTATTTGTGGAGGCTTTTTCTTGCATTTCTGATATATGCTGTTTTAATTCTTCTATACTCCCTGTGAATATATCAATTTGTATTATATGATAATATAGCTCCAGGTTATCCCAACCCCTATGATTGCTTACTTCAAGCGCTTCATATGCTACTTCTCTGGCAGTCGTTTTGTCGTTATCTTTAAGATGGCTGTCAATAAGGCCAAGCCATAAAGATATATTATCCTGGTCCAGATCCAGGGCTTTCTTGTATTGTTTTATGGCTTTTTTATGCCAGCCGCGTTCCAGGTAAGCATGGGCAAGTTTGCCTGCAAAACCCGCATTTTCAGGTTCCTGAGACACCAGTTCTTTAAATATAGTTACTGCTTTGCCAGTATTTCCGTTGGCATTGTAAGCTTCTCCCAACAGGTTTTTTATTACGGTAAAGCGGGGATATATTTTCAGCGCGTGTTCCAGCAGATTTATTACCCCGGAGGTATTACCTTCCTCCAGCGTTTTTTCCCCGTAACGGACTATCTTTTTAACCTGTTCCGGAAGAGTTTCTATCTCATCGTATTGCTTGCGGGTGTTTTGGTCAATAAGAACCTCGTACGCTTCCCGGATTCGTTTAAATTCTTCCGGGTGTCTTTCGGGAGGATATTTTCGTACCAGTTTAAAATAAGCTTTTTTTATTTCTGTTGAAGTTGCTTCAGGGGTTATCTCTAATATGCTGTAATAATCGCTCATAATTAATCCTTTCTCTGTATTTGGTTATTTTTTGATCCTCTTAAGCAATTTTGGTATAAAACCCGTTTTATCGGTGCTTTTTATAATATAATTTGCTGCCAGTTTGTTGGATTTGTCCAGTTCCAAGGATTTTTTCCATAACATGATGGCTGCATCTTTTTTGCCTGACAGGATTTTTAAGATACCCCCGTAGTTAAACAGTTCTACTGCGGGGTCGAATCTATTTAGGATATCTTTTTCCCATCGCCGGCTGGCTATTTTATAGTGTTTTTTTTCTGCAAGCTGCTGGATTTCACTTGCCAGGGGTGAAAATATTTCCAACAGGTGGTTTAGTTTATACAGGTACCTGTTTGCTTCATTTGAAACAGGATTTACAGTCAGGCTTTCATCCCAACAGTGCCGGGCGGCTTCAAAATTGCCCAGGCGGTAATAGCAAAGCCCAAGAAGATTCCAGGCTGGTATGCAGGAATGGTACAGGCTGACAGCTTTTTTTAGCTCTTTGGTTGCAGAAGTAATATATTTTTCTTGGGCCAGGGATAAACCTGCATTATAGTAATAAAAAGCTAAATTTTCTATCATAGTTTTGTTTAACTCCATTTGTTAATTTTTTATAGTGATCAAACAAGTTATTACGATTAAGCATAAGAAAAATGCTTAATTTGGAGCTGCTCAGGCTCTACTATCTGGTAACGGCGCTTACATTAGTTCCCTGACATTTACCTCTCCCTGGTGGGGGAGGAATTAAAGGTGGGGGGTATTTTCTTACATCTGGCTTCTGGCTTCTGGCCTCTTGCTTCTTGAAAGGGGAACTCTATTTTCTAAGCTTTCACACCGTTAGTAGTTGCCTTAATTTTATATTTTGCTTTCTGTTTATTTAATTTCCAGTAAGATCTCGGATAAATCTTCTTTAATGTCATTCAAGTTTTCTATCTTATCCTGTTTAACCAATCCTTTTTTTAACTCTTTTAACAGGTGGTCAATTTCCATGGCCTGGGGTCCGACATCGTCGTTTTCAAGGATCTTTTCTGCTTTCTTGATTATGGAACGGTATTTTTTGGCATTAGGCGCATTATTCCATTCTTCCAGCTCTATTTCTTCTTCTACCCCTGCGCTAGAAGTTTCTACGGTTATATTGGCATTTTTGCCGGTGCTTGCTATTATCCCCTCTACTTGAAGTATACCGTTTACATCGTAAGTAAAGGAAATTTTTACTTTTTCCTCAAACGCCGGGGCAGGAGGAATGCCCTCCAGGGTAAATTTGCCCAACAAGTTGTTCATAGAAGCCTTTTTGTATTCTCCCTGGTAGGCTTCAATTTCTACAGCACTTTGATAATCGTAAACGGTTCCATAGGTTTTTTCTTTGGTAACCGGGATGGTAGTATTTCTGGGGATAATTGTATCAAAAACATCAGGCATAACGGTTCCTCCTATTTCGCCTAGCGTTGCTATACCCAGGGTATACGGGCATACATCTGTTATCATTATGTCTTTTTCGCTGGAAAGCTCTTCGTTAAGGATGCCTCCCTGGATGGCTGCGCCCCTGACTACAGCCAGATCCGGATCAATTAGGGAGCGGGGTTGTTTGTCCAGGGTTCTTGCTACAAAATTAGCTACCAGGGGAATACGGGTAGAACCTCCTGTAAGTAATACCAGGTCGATGTCCTCTGCAGTAAGTCCGGCGTCGGAGAGGGCAACTTCAATTGGCTTACCGGTGGATTCCACCAGGTCTTTTATAAGTTCTTCAAACGTATTACCAGTGATGGTTTCTTCCAGGGAAACGGGTTTTCCCTTGTAGTTGATAAAAAACGGGAGGGATACATGGTATTCGTCAGTGGAAGTGAGCTCTATTTTGCATTTTTCCGCTGCTTCCCGGAGGCGCATCATGGCCCAGGGATCTGTGGATATATCTACATCGTATTGAGAAGTGAATTGTTTTATAAGGTAATCCATAATTCGCCGGTCAAAATCCGCACCGCCCAGTTTGTTATTGCCGCTGCTGGCTTTTACCTCCAGCACTCCTTCAAACATTTCCAAAACAGTCACATCCAGAGTGCCTCCGCCAAGATCGTAGACAAGAATATTCTGGCAATCTTTCATGTGCTCAATACCGTAATCAAGTGCTGCCGCTGTTGGTTCGTTAATTATACGTTCTACTTTAAGGCCGGCCAGCTTTCCTGCTTCTACAGTAGCTCTCCTTTGTTCGTCGGAAAAATAAGCCGGAACCGTAATAACAGCCCGCTCAATACTGTCTCCAAGTTGATTTTCGGCGAAATCGACAAGGTAACGGAGAATGTAAGAAGAAATTTGCGGAGGGGTAAATTGCCGGTTTCCCATCTTAACTTTTTCTTCGCTTCCCATTAAACGCTTAACTTCTACTACTGTTTCTTTTGGCTTGAGCAGTAGCTGGTCTCTGGCTTCTTTTCCCGTTATCATCTTCCCTTCTTCATCAGTTCCTACTACAGAAGGAATTTTGTATTCACCCGAATTGTTTGGTAAAACTAAAGGTTTTCCATTATCAAATATTGCTATTTCCGAGGTAGAGGTGCCCAGATCAATGCCCGCTATCTTACCCAACTGTCTCACTCCTCATTTTCTTTTTTATTGACTACAACTTCAGCTTTTCTTAGTATATTTGATTTATATATATATCCGCATTTTAAAACTTCAGTTATGATGCCTTCTGGTAAATTGTCATAGTTTGTAGTCATTTTTGCTTCATTTAGACGGGGGTCGAACCTGGTGTTTTTTCCCTCGATTCTTTTAATTCCCTGCAACTGCAAAGTTTTAGCCACGTTATCCCATAAAGTAAAGAATTGTTCAACCCAGGTTTTGTCGGCATGTTTTTTTATATACTTATAATAATCTTCAAAATAATCCAGTACAGCTATATAGTTTTTTACCAGTGCTTGTTTTTCCTCTTCTGTGGCTTGCAAAGAGGCCCTTAAGTCTGTAACAGTTTTATCGTAGCTCTTTATTTCTTCCAGCATGGTTATAATTTCTTCAACTTGATAGTTAAATTCGTTTTGTTCTTTTCGCAGTTTTTTAAGCATTTGCTCAAAGGCTTTAACAATTAAAGAGGTTTCATGTTTTATGTTTGTTAATTCCCGATCCGGTTCCTGGAAATTAAAGAGATACAGTTCTTTTTCAAAATCAATATTCATCTCCATCCTGCCAGTTACGCTCCTTTGTTCAGGTAAATCGTTTTATTTGATTACTTTATTATTTTATCATAATAAATTGTAATATTAATATAAGTTTTATGCAATTATTATAGCTTAGGATAAATCCAAAACTTGTTTGTTTTATTCTTTTAGCCTCTTATATTTTTTTAAGGCCTGTATAAAATATCAAATCTTTATTGAATCAGGATCTAAAAAAAAAGATTTTTTCTAAAGGGACCTCAATTTTAAATAGCTCACGAATAATAATAATAAGGAAGTATAATGGCCAGCCATTTATTGCCATCATCATAAATAAAATATTTTTATTACCTGTTTGAATTATGCACCCTGTAGAATTTGCCTGTAGAAAGGAGATCTTATGGAGGGCAGAATTTTAATTAACGTGGTTCATAAACAAAACCGAATATGTATTGAAGAAATGCTTGCCGATTTTTGCCGCCTGGAATACTCTATGTCATTGAACTCGCCCATTGATTTGGTTATAGCCGATGCAACTGCTTTAAAAAAAGATTCCTCTTTTTTTGAAGAGATAAAAAGACACTCCGGGGCTTATTTCTTGCCTTTCGTGTTGATAGATTGTCCTCCCCTTAATTATAATGAAATAAACCACCTGGTGGATGAGGTAGTTATTTTACCGGTAAGCCAGGAAAGGCTTTTGAAAATAATAAAAAAATTACTTATGATGCGCTATTACTCTAAAGAAGCAGAAAACCGGTACCATGCTTTAGCCTGGAACCCTGCCAAAGATCCGGGAGATTATTTTAATCAACAATTTTCCGGGGAAGCTATAATAAATTCACTGGAAGGATTATTACGTTCAAAAACCCTGGAAACCGTCGAACACGCCAGCAGGATAAAAGATATGGCTCTGGAAATGGGGGAGCAGTTGCAACTTTCCCCGGATACCATGGAAGAACTAACCTTACTGGCTGCTCTTCATGATATCGGTAAAGTCACCATTCCGGAAGCTATATTGTATAAACCGGGAAAATTAAATGCCAACGAATGGGAAGAAATAAAAAAACACCCGGAAAACGGGTACCACATGATTAAGGCCATTCCCGAACTAAGAAATGTAGCGGAGGGTATCCTGTGTCATCATGAACGGTGGGATGGCACAGGATACCCCCAGGGAATTGCCGGGGAGGAAATTCCTTTAAGCGCCCGGATTCTCTCCATCCTGGATGCCTACGATGTCATGGTAAGCTGCAGGCCGTATAAAATCGCCTTGAACCATAAAGAGGCCCTGCAAGAGATAAACGGGAATTCAGGGACCCAATTTGACCCGGAATTAGCTGAAGTTTTTGTTTACGGGGGCCTTTGTGAATATGTTGGGTGATTTTAGCAATATTAAATTACGGCAGAATAAGATAATGCAGAATAAGATAATAATGAAATGAAAACTCCCCCTGTGAAGCATTAATGTTTTTTTGTTACAAGCGTATATTTATCTTTTGCCGCAATACGTGATATAATATGGATAATTGAAAGCGTTACGATAATTCTGTATGGGTAGAAGTATATACCTTGTAATTTGATTTTATTTTTTTGTTTACTATAAAAGGAGGCGCTCCAAGTAATGACGAGTTTAACCAGGATTAATGAAAAAAAAGAAAAGCGAAAATATAGACTAGAAAAATCATTGAACAGCCTTCTACACCAGCTAGTAGAACTGGGTGCCTTAAAAGTGATTTTATTCGGTTCAATGGTTAATGGAACTATAGACATAGATAGCGATTTAGATCTTCTGGTAGTTATGCCCGCAAGCCGCAGCGGACAAGAATGGCAAAACTATATATATGAACAAGTTTATAGAAGCACCGCTGCTGACATCTTTGTCTACAATGAAAACGAATTTGAAAAATACCGGGAAAGCAGTTTTTTACAAAACGTTATCTACCAGGGGAGAGTTATGTATGAAAAACTCTGAAAGAGAAGCCAAACGATGGTTTACTCATGCCCGGGATGAATTTACCGATGCAGATGAATTAAGAAAACGCAACCGGTTCTACATTGCACTGTTTCATTTTCAACAAGCAGCAGAAAAAGCCTTAAAAGCTTTTCTTTTTATGAAGATAAATTCCAAAGAAATTTTATATACTCACTCTATAGCTGATTTGTTGGAAATAGCTAAAGAAGTAGATGAAAGCTTTAAGACAATAGAAGATGCCAAAAAACTTGATAAATACTATATCCCTACCCGTTACCCTAACGGGCTTCCAGGAAGCGTACCTTCACGCTTTTTTAACGACCCTAAAGAAGCAGAAGAAGCAATGCAATTAGCTCAGAGTGTAATTGAACTGGTGCAAGGGAAAATTAACCCTGCACAGTAACACGCCAATAATTTAGCAGATACGGGGCTGTGGGTTTTCCGCCAGGAAGTCAAGCTCGCGGGTGCCGCCGTAGGAAGTCTGCAGGAATACCTTGCCTGCCTTATTGCCGGGGGAAACGGCCCTGGTTATTTGACCAATGATCCGGGCAGGGTTTTCCGGTTGGTGCCTGTGTATTATTTCCAAAGCTTCAGCGGCGCTGCTTTGCTCTACCACTGCAGTTACTTTACCTTCGTTGGCCAGGTAAAGGGGGTCAAGGCCGAGCAGTTCACAGGCTCCTTTTACTTCGGAGGGCACGGGGAGATTATTTTCTTCAAGAACAATGTCGTAACCGGTGAGCCGGGCTGTTTCTTTTAAAGTAGTGGCCAGGCCGCCGCGGGTAGGGTCTCGCATGAATTTCAGGCGATTTTTCAGTTTATCGCGCAATTCCCCGGTAAGCCGGTGCAGGCAGGCACAGTCGCTTTCTACGGAAGTTTCAAAGCCAATCCCTTCCCTGCGGCTAAGTACGGCTACCCCGTGGCAGCCGATGGCCCCGTTTATTAATACGGCGTCGCCCGGCTTTACGTTTTCTCCCGTAAGAAGGCAATTGTGGGGCAGGAAGCCTGCGCCGGTAGTGTTTATGTAAAGGCCGTCTCCTTTGTTTTTTTCCACTACTTTGGTATCACCTGCTATAATATTTATCCCGGCTTCTGCGGCTTCCCGGCCCATAGAAGATACAATGCTTTGCAGCTCGGCAAGTGGTAAACCTTCTTCCATTATAAAGCCGGCGGTAAGGTAGAGAGGGTCTGCTCCGCTTACTGCCAGGTCGTTTATGGTTCCGCTTACGGCCAGCCTGCCAATGTTTCCGCCGGGAAAGAAGAGGGGATGGATAACAAAGGAATCGGTGGTTAGCGCAAGTTTCCCTGAAGAGACGGTGATGGGTGAAGCATCGGTGAGCTTATCCGGGTTAGCGGTTCCAAAAGCGGGAAGAAATATTTCTTCTAACAGCCTCCGGGTTAGCGTGCCTCCATCACCGTGGGCCAGGGTTATGTATTCCATACTGGCATCAGGCCTCCTTTTCGTAATAGTAGTAGGCTGCACAGGCTCCTTCCGAGGATACCATGCAGGGTCCCGCAGGTTCTTCGGGGAAGCAGGTTTTGGCAAACAGCTTGCAGTCAAAGGGGCGTCGGTTTCCTTTAAGTATTTCTCCGCAGAGGCAACCTTCCGGTTCGCTTATTTTGCCCGGCGGGGGCAGGGAAAAGCGATGCCGGGCGTCGTAAAAGGCGTACTCTTCCTTTAAAAAAAGACCGCTGGCCGGGATTTCTCCCATGCCGCGCCAGGCGGAGGTTTTCTTTTCCAGGTACATTTTGATCAATTCCTGTGCCCGGGTGTTTCCCGTTTCTTTAACTACCCTCTGGTAACCGTTGATGACCGCGGCTTCATTCCTTGAGTTCAGGTCGGACAGGCAGCGTATTCCCCACAGGATGTCGTTTAAGGCAAAACCGGTTACTACCGCCGGCAGTCCGAATAACTCGCTGATATAATCCCAGGCGTGGCGCCCGGTAACGGCGCTAACGTGTCCGGGTAAAAGAAAGCCGTTTAAGGAAGTGCCGCCAGTTTCCAGCAGGTGGTGGACTGCACGGGTGGTTATTTTATGAAGCAGGTACAGGGAAAAATTGTTTAACCCCAGCCTTATGGCTTCTTTTAAGGCCAGCAGAACCGCCGGAGTGGTGGTTTCAAAACCGGCTCCCAAAAAGACTGTTTCCCGCCCCGGGTTTTCAGCTGCTATCTGCACGGCATCGGAAGGGGAGTAAACTACCCTTATATCCGCACCGCAGGCCCGCGCTGTAGAGAGGCTGCCGCTTTCCCCGGGGATTTTTAACAGGTCGCCAAAAGTAGTCAGCACTACATTTTTCTGCCGGGCCAGGGTTAAAAAATTTTCTACGTCGCCGGGATCGGTTACACACACCGGGCAGCCGGGGCCGCTGACCAGTTCCGGGCCTTCATTTAGGAGGCGGCGCAGGCCGTATCGGGATATGTTTGTGGTGTGGGTGCCGCAGACTTCCATAAACTTCATTCCCGGCGCGGTCTTTTCTTTTATGTAATGGATAAGTTTTTGCGCTATTTCCGGGTTTTCGTATTTTTCCCACGGGCTGGAAGCAGTCGTGGAAACGCTTGTACTTGTACTGGTGTTACTCTTCTTTTTTAGGCTCATGGTATTCCTCCCACAGTTCCAGGGTTTTCTTTGCTTCCTTTTCCTCCAGCAGGCTTATGGCTTCTCCGGCATGTATTATTACATAGTCACCGGGGGAAGCTTCGGGGACCAGGTATATTCCCGCCCACCTTTTTATTCCCCGGTAGTCCACCAGGGCGCGGTTCCGGTTATGCTCATCAATTTTTATTATTTGGGCCGGCACGGCCAGGCACATTATTCCACCACCTCCATGAAGCCACCAGGGCCTGCCCCGGGCTTATCCCTCCGTCACCGGGAGGCAGTCGTTGTGGCAAGTAAACTGTAAAAGGCGAAGAGCTTAACAAGCGGCAGGTTAGCAAAACAAGCCAGGGATTCTGCCAGACTCCTCCGCCCAGGACCACTTGCTGCAGACCTGTTTCCCGGTTTGCCGCAAGCAAAGCTTCATATACCGCAGCAGCAACAGTAATGTGAAAGCGGGCAGCAGCGGTAGCGGGATCTTTTCCTTTAAGTCGCTCTTCCGCCAGGGCAAGTGCGGTGGAAGTAAAATCTATTTTTCCGTTTTCCAGGGCAAAAGGATAGGGGTCCTGGAGGAAAACAGTTTCCGGGGGAAGGGAGTGTAAGGCTTCCGACAGGCGGATGGCGGCTTCCCCTTCGTAAGTATTTGTCTGGCAGAAGCCCAGTAAGGCTGACGCCGCGTCAAAAAGGCGGCCACCGCTGGAAGCAGGCGGTGAGTTAAACCGGTTTTCCACCATTCCCAGTATGGTTTTGGCCCGGGAAGGATTAATCTCTAAAATCCGCTTGGCGGCATAGATGGCGTATTCTTGGCCCCGGGACTGGTGCAGCAGGGCCAGGGCGCAGCGCCACGGCTCCCGCACGGCGCGTTCTCCGCCGGGAAGGGGGAGGTATTTCATATGGAACAGGCGCCGGTATTCCAGGTAATCCCCGGCCAGGATTTCAAAGCCCCAGGAGGCGCCGTCTTCTCCCCATCCGGTACCGTCCAGGATGGCGCCAAGTACTTTGTCTTGCAGGCGGTGTTCTCCCATTACCGCCGCCAGGTGGGCGTGATGGTGCTGCACCGGGTATGCGTTTTCCCACTGCTGTTGGAGCAGCCATCCGGTGAGGTGATAGCGGGGATGGGGATCAAAACCCAGGAGGCGGGGTTCTATACCCATAAAGCCGCACCAGTTGCGGTAGGCTTCATGATAAGCTTCCAGGCCTTCCCGGAATTCCATATCACCCAGATGCTGGCCGGGGTAAGCCCGGTTACCTTTCATAAAGCAAAAGGTGTTTTTTTTATCGCTTCCGCCTCCCAGCGCGGGTGGCGCATCGGGGGGAGCCGGTACGGAAATGCCTTCGGGCACCATCCCCCGCGAGCGGCGCAGTAGAATTGCCGGAAATTCTTTACCGCACTCAGCCGGCGTTATTGCCGCTACGGAATCATCGCAGCGGTTTACAATCTCCCGGTCATGCAGCAGGAACAAGTCGGCAAAGTCGCCCAGCTGGTGCAGCGCCGTCCGGTTGTCTTTTACCAGGGGCAGGCCGCCCCGGTTACCGCTGGTCATTACCAAAAGGTCAAGCTTTTCTGAAAAAAGCAGTTCGTGCAGGGGAGTATAGGGCAACATGATTCCCAGGGTTTGCAGGCCCGGGGCCAGTTCCGGCGGCAGGGAGCTGCCGGAGCGGCGGAGCAATGTAACTATTGGAGCAGCAGGGGCATTAAGGAGTGCTTCTTCACGGCTGTCGCATTTTACGTAGCGGTACACCGCGTTTAAATTCCGCGCCATAACCGCGAAAGGTTTGGACGGCCGGTTTTTACGCTGCCGGAGTTTACGTAATGCCCCGGGGTTGTGAGCGTCACAGGCCAGGTGAAAACCTCCCAGCCCTTTTACGGCAACGATTTCACCCTGTTGCAGGGATTGCCGGGTGGCTTCCCGCCAGTTTTTATTTACAGTTTCCCCCCGGGGACTTACCGCGTAAATGTGCGGCCCGCAGTTCGGGCAGGCATTGGGCTGGGCGTGGAATCGCCGGTTGGCGGGGCTGCGATATTCTTCCCCGCAGGCGGGGCACATCTCAAACTCGAACATGGAAGTGTTGACGCGGTCGTAAGGTAAGCGGCGGGTAATAGTAAAGCGTGGCCCGCAAATGGTACAGCTGGTAAAAGGATAGCAGTAGCGGCGTTCCGCAGGCTGCCGTATTTCTTCCCGGCAGGAGGAACATAACGCTTTATCCGGAGGAAGAGGTATGTTATCCGGGTCAGGATTATTGCTGGAAGATGAGTGGATATTAAAATCCCGGAAACCGTGCAGCTCTAACTTTTCTTCTTGTAAGGAAGTTATCTGGCCCTGTAGAGAAGAGATGCCTTTCCGGAGAGTTTCCCGGAAATCGTCTACCCTGGAAGAAGGCGCTTCTGCTACTATAACCGCTCCTTCTTCATTGTTGCAGACGTATCCATTTATTCCGATGCGGCAAGCCAGGCGATAAACGTAGGGGCGAAAACCTATACCCTGTACTGTTCCTTTTATGTAAATGCGGCGGCATTCTTTCTTTTCCGTGGAAATTTTTTCTTTCATTTTTTTCACCAAAATATTTTATTTATTCAGTTCTTCATGTATTTTTTGCATTGTTTCGTTAAGGTGGTTTATGGTAGAGTTAATCTCCTCCATGCTGGAGGACTGCTCCTGGATGGAGGAGGCAATTTCCTGGCTTCCGGTGTTTAGCTCGGCTGCAGACATAAATATTTCTTCTACGTGCTGGGATACTTTAGTTATATCGTCTACTATCTGGTTAAACAGGTCTTTTATGTTGTTGACTGAATTAACACAGCTGCTTACTTTCTCCACGTTTTGATTTACCCTGGAAACCGTGTCTTGGATACTTTCCTGGACTTTATTAATTAAATCGGTTATCTCCTGGGTGGCGCTGGTGGATTTTTCAGACAGCTTCCTTATTTCATCCGCCACTACGGAAAAACCTGCTCCCGCTTCACCGGCCCGTGCTGCTTCGATAGCGGCGTTGAGGGCCAGCAGATTGGTCTGGTCGGCAATGGAGGTTATCATTTCCACTACTTTGCTTATTTCCTGGGAATGTTCCTGCTGGGTGTTCATTATTTCGTTTAAGCTGCTTATGTCGGAATTTGTTTCTTCCATTTGGGAAACCGATCCATCAATCACACTGCTTCCTTCCAGGGCTTCATCCGCCGATTTAGAGGAGAGTTCCAGTAATTGCTCTACACTCTGGTTTACCCTGGAAACATGGTTTGCAAATTCGTTGGTGTTGGAGGCTACTTCTTCCAGTGAGGCGTTAAGTTCTTGAATAGTGGCGGTTATTTCTTCGGTGGTGCTGCCTGCGGACAGGCTTAGTTCTTTAATATCTTTTGCTTTTGTAAAGCTTTTTTCCATGGCTTCTTTTATATGATTGGCAAGATCGGCCATTCCTTCTGGTTTTTCTTGGACGGCCTCTCCGTTTTTTTCTTCGATAGAAGAATATTCTGATATGGTTATGAGCAGTCCTTGCAGGGGTTTTTCTATATATTTTTGAAAATAAAAATATATTCCGCCGGTTAATACAAGCAGAATTAAGGTTGCGGCTGCAAAACCTGCGGTAGCCGCGGTTCCTTCTCCAATTCGGAAAAGGTAATACATCAGCGTGGTTCCCAGTACTATTAACAGGCCCAGCAGCGCCAGCATCATTTTCAGGTTGCGCGTGGTGTTATTTGCCATAAAAAACTACTCCTTTTCCAGGTAAAATTTATGAGGGAGTGCAGGTTTTCTTCCCTCCCTGCAGTTTCAGGGAGGGAAGAAAACTTTAAGAAGAAAAATTTTAAGCTGTTGCTATATTTTTACCTGGCATTTTTTAACTCCATTGCCTTCATCGCGGATCCACAGCAGCGTCTTTTTCATCCTCTGGCACCATTTTTGCACGTCGTCTTCAAAGGTGGGGCAGTCGGCTACTACTTCCAGGGTATCGCCTTGCTTCATATTCATAATGTGTTTGCTCATTCGCAGGGTGGGCTGCGGGCATTTCAATCCTTTACAATCAAGTTGTTCGGGCATATTAAAACACCTCCTTTAAAAAAGGTTAACCATGGTTTAAAGGTCCCAGATTCTTGATGGTTTCTACAGCTTCCTCTACTACCCTGGTAAATTTTTCTCCTTCTCCCGCGGAAACGTAATCAAAACGTAACCTCTCTTTTTCAATGCCCAGCGCCTCCAGAAGGTTGACCGTTATTTGGTGCCTCTGCCGGGCCCGGTAATTGCCTTCTTTGTAATGGCAGTCGCCCGGGTGGCAGGCCAGTATAATAACCCCGTCCGCTCCTTCCGAAAAAGCCTGCAAGACAAATTCCGGATCTACGCGCCCGCTGCACATAACCCTGATTATATTAACGTGTGGCGGGTAGGGCTTTTGGGCAGTGCCGGCCTTGTCCGCGCCCGCGTAGGAACACCAGTTGCATAGAAAACCTACTATTTTGGGTGCAAAATTTTCTTCTTTATATGGTTTTTGGGAAATTTCATTATTATTCATTGCGCAACACCCCCTTGATTTCCGCGGTAATTTGCCGGTCGGTAAAATGTTTACCCCTGGCGGCGCCGGAGGGGCAGGCTGCTGCGCAAGTGCCGCATCCCTGGCACAACAGTTCGTTAACCTGTGAGGTTTTATTTTCTTCATCAAAAGAAACCGCCTTAAAGGGGCATATAGAAAGGCAGACCTTGCAACCGGAACAGATGTCGCGGTTAATTTCTGCGGCGACAGGGCTAATATCCAGCTTCCGCCCTTCTACCAGGGCGGAAAGTATATTCCCTGCTGCGCTAGCCCCGTCAGTAGTAGCGGCTTTAATATCTTTGGGGGATTGGCACGCGCCGGCTATAAAAATGCCTTTAACGTTGCTCTGGGTGGCTTCCATTTTGCCGTGCAGCGCTTCCAGGAAGCCGTTGCTGCCGCGGGTAACTTCCAGCAGGTTGGCCAGCCGGACGGTATCTTTGCCGGGTACCATCGGGGGGCAGAGAATTACCATATCCAGTTCTATATTTCCGGTGGCGCCTTGCTGGTCAACGTATTGGAGTGCGGGCCGCCCTTCTTTCTCGCTTATAAACAGGTCGCTGCTGCTGTGGTATCTTATAAAAGAAGTAAGGGGGTTGTCTTTTACTCTTTTGTAGAGTTCATAATCTTCCGCCCCCGGCAGGGTAAGCTCTTTAAAAAAATGTACTATTTCTGTTTCCGGTAGTTTTTTGTTGATCATCAAGTTGAATTTTAAAGCATAAGCGCAGCAGACGCCCGAGCAGTAAGCGGCATGTTCTTCTTCCAGGCTACCGGCGCAGTGCACTATGGCTACTTTTTGGGGAAAGCTGCCTTCCCTGGTTATAATCTGCCCTTCGGTGGGCCCGTTTTCAGCGGCAATTCTTTCAAACTCGAGAGAATGGTATACGCTGTTAACTTTTTCATAACCAAGCTGGCCCAGCTTTTCGGTAGGGTATAAAGAAAAACCGGTGGCAAGGATAATGGCCCCTGCATTTCTTTCCACCGTGGTTTCTGTTTGCTCAAAATTTATTGCCCCTTCCACCAGGCAAGTTTCCTGGCAGAGCGAACATTCTTCTTCCTTCCAGCGCAGGCACGCTTTTGGATCCAGGTAGGGCACGTAAGGCAGCGCTCCCGGCAGAGGTGGGGAAATGGCTTTCTTTTCTCCCATCCCCAGGTTAAATTCGTTGGGGGTGGTAACGGGGCAGGCTTCTACGCAGAGATCACAACCCAGGCAGTTTTTTTCTTCTACAAAACGCGGGTACTGCTTTATCCGGGCGGTAAAGTTGCCGTACGAGCCTACTACTTCTGTAACTTCGGCCATGGTCAGTAGTTCTATGCTGCCGGGAAAGTCGTTGTGAAGGATTCGGTCCATCATGCCCTCCAGCATGCAGGGCCCGCATTCCAGATGCGGGAATATTTCTTCGTAGCGCACCGGCATACCACCAATAAAAGGGGTTTTTTCCACCAGGGTTACTTTTCGCCCGGCTTCGGCCAGCTTCAAGGCGGCACTAAGGCCCGCCGGGCCCGCCCCGATAACCAGGGTTTCCAGGGAAGCCTCCACCTGTTTCATTTCCAAGGGCTCGTGCAGTAACACCCTCTGCAGAGCGCCTTCCAGGCAGCGGATTGTTTTTTGGGTAGCGGTGTCACCATCCGGGGTTACCCAGGCCACATGTTCCCTGATGTTTACCATCTGCAGGTAATACGGGTTTATGCCAGCTCTTTTTAATGCGTTCATAAAAGTGTTTTCGTGGTCTCTTGGCGAGCAGGCCATAACCAGCACCCGGTCGGGCGCGTTTTCTTTTAAATCTTCCTCCAGGAAATTAATGCCTTCTTCAGAGCACAGCAGCTCGCAGGTTTTAAAATAGGCGCCGCTGTGACGGCTTTGCAGATTATCTTTTATGGTTTCCGAATTAACTTGCCCGGAAATATTGCCGCTGCAGTTGCAGAAATATACTCCTGTTTTCAAGTTTCCTCACCTCCCAGATCAATTAAAAGGGTGCTTATTATCTCTTCCACTACCGTGTGCATGGCCTTATTAACTTCTGCGGAGAGGTTTTCGTGAAAAACATTTACTTCGGCTACTTCTATGCCCCATATTTTTATTTTTTCCGGCAGCGCCATGCCGGTTATTTTTCCCAGTTCCCATAAAGTTTCTAAATCCATAAGGTGCGTAGAAGAGGTTTTATACTTTCCCCATATTCCCGCCATATCTTCTATGCTATAAAACCGGTGGATGTTTCCCGGGTTGCCGCAACCGTTTACCAGGGCATCAATCAGGAAACATTTTTTTCCCTGCCCCATAGCCTCCAGTAAAGGAAGGCCCCTGCTGTAAAGTTCTTTTATGCTTACCTGTTCTGCCAGCCTGTGGTTTTCAGCAATTTTTTGCCTGAGAGCGGCCGCTGCCTTTAAACCTACTGCGTCATCGGCAAGCAGGGGATTGCCTATTCCGATTACCACCGCATGCATATTGTATTTTCATCCTTCCTTTTGGTTCTTCCTTATGGTTATTAATTATTATAAATGGTTATTAATTATTATAAATGGTTATTAATTATTATAAATGGTTATTAGTTTTAGTTAATATAAGTGATTATTAGTGGCTAGTAATCCCTCTGCATGGCTCTTATTATTACTCCATCGCGGTTTCGCACGTTTACCCGCAGCGGCATTTCTCCCATGGCGTGAGTGGCGCAGGAGAGACAGGGATCGTAAAGACGTATAGCCATTTCGATCCGGTTTAGAGCTCCTTCTTCTTCTATTTCGCCTTCCTGGATAAACTTCTCCGCCGCTTTCTTTACGGAAAGGGAAATGGGTGCGTGATTGTTGGTAGTGCCTACAATCAGGTTGACTTTTTTTAAAATACCCTCTTTGTCCGTTACATAATGATGGGTAAGCGTACCCCGCGGCGCTTCCACCGATCCTATCCCTTCGCCTTTCAGGGAGTGGGGCACTGTTCTTACTTCCGGAGAAGTGATCCCGGGGTCAACGGCCAGTTCGCCCATACGCTCCGCCGCGTAAAGCAGCTCTATTAACCTGGCCCAGTGGGTAGCCAGCCGATGATGCAACGGGCGGTAACGGCCGTTTATTTTGCCGTTACCCAGGGTTTCAAAAAATTTCTCAAAATGTTCCCGGGCGCGCGGGGTGGATATGCTGTCGGCAGCGTTCAGGCGCGATAAGGGGGTGGCGCAGTAAACCCCGCTGTTTTTTCCTTCTTCTATCCCTTTCCACCCGACTTTCTTTAAATAGGGAAATTTCAAGTAAGCCCAGGGTTCCACGTGTTCACTAATATACTCCCGGTAGTGCCTGGGTTCGTATTTAAAAGCTTCTTTGCCTTCCGGGTCTACTACGCGTATCATTCCCTGGTAAAAGCTTAAATTGTTTTTATCGTCCACGGTCCCCATGTAGTAGGTTTGCTGCAGGTATTCCTCACCCGTGATTAAAGAAAAGTAAGAAGGGTTTTGGAGCACCGTTTCATCAAAAATTTTTAAGGAGAACAGGGCAAATTCCAGGTTTTGCTCCGCTATTTTGGCAATTTCCTGCCGGTTTTCTTCGGATAACGGTTTGCTCCATCCACCTGGTTGTCCCGCCACCGGGTGGATGGTTCTGCCGCCCAGAATTTTGATTACTTGATGATTGCGGGAACGGCAGTTTATTACTTCCCTGCCGATATCTGCTCCTACCTTGCGAATTACTCCCAGAATATTGCGTTCTTGTGGAGAAGCATCTGGGCCTACTATAAAATCCGGTCCGGCCAGGGCGTAAAAATGGGTGGCGTGATCGGTAACCAAAAAAGCGGTGTAGAGAAGTTCGCGCAGCTTGTGCGCCGGTTCTGGCGGGCTTACAGCAAACAGGTCATCCAGCGCCTTAATAGAAGCAAGGTGGTGGGCCTCCGGGCATACCCCGCAAATGCGGCTGGTTATTACCGGCATTTCTTCCGCGTGGCGTCCTTCGCAAAACTGCTCAAACCCTCTCAGCTCGGGAACCAGGAAGTAAGCGTTTTCCACTTTCCCTTCCCCGTTAAGGAATATTTCCACTTTACCGTGTCCTTCCAGGCGGGTAACCGGGTCGATGGTTATTCGCCGCATGATTTTCTCCCCTTCAATATAGAATTAGGCAGCGTAAAACGATAAAAAGTGCCGGCGTAATCCAGAAATGTGGATACAGTTAGCCGCACTTTTTCTTCAATATCTTCATCTTCTTTATTTTTTATGCCGGAGATATCCAGGATGGAGCCCAGCGCGGAAGCCATTTTGGCTCCCTGGTCCGTAATTCCTTCCGGGGTGCCGTAACAGCCGGTGCAAGGCATGTTTACCTCCGGGCACAACCCTCCGCAGCCATCCCGAGTAGATATGCCCATACATATTATACCCTGCTCCAGCAGGCACTTTGTTTCTTCGGGAATTATTTCATGGGTGCGGTAAAAACGCGGAATAGACTTGTCCTGCTTTTCCCGCCTGCATTCTTCACAAACTGTTTTTTGGCCCGCCCCCAGGACGCTTCCCGCAGGGGGTAGCTCTTTCCCCTGCATAACGTGATCCAGCACTTCTTCTATCCGGTGAGCTTCGGGGGGGCAGCCGGGGAGGTAGTAATCTACTTGCACCACCTCGTTTAGTTTTTTTACTTTTTCCAGCAGGGGTGGCAGGTGCAGTTCCCCTTCGGGAACGGATGTTTTTTCCTTGGGTATGGTTGCAGCTTCGTTAGGGGTGGAATAATTATCCGTGTAGACAGATTGATAGATGTTTTGCTGCGCGGAAAAATTGCTTAACCCCGGGATGCCTCCTTCACCGGCGCAGGTGCCGAACGCAACCAGCAAACGGCTTTTATCTCTTAAACGTTTAGCCATCTTTTCATCTTCTGCAGTTCTTATAGCCCCGTTAAAAAAAGTAAGGGCAATTTCTTCTTTATCCAGGCTTTCCAGGTCTTTTTTCTTGGTATCTACCAGGCAGGGGCAAAAAATAAGCTCCAGGTTTGCCTCTACTTCCAGTAATTTTTCCCCGATACCCAAAAAGCCTATTTCACAGCCTCCGCACCCTGCGGCCCAGTACATGGCTATTTTTGGTTTATGGGTCATTGGTTTACCTCCCTGTTGGCGTTTTTGTTATGGTGCAAACATATAACTGCAGGAGATATCCAGGTGAAATAATACTAAAAAAATCTAACTGCAGGAGAGAATAGTTTCTTGTGGCTATTGTGCTGAACCATGGTTTTAAATGGGAATAAGCTTTTTTTGTTGCAAGACCGTTGTAAGACCATAGTTGGAGACCAGTTTAGATAATACAGAGTAGGTAACGATTGGTATAGTTTAAAAAATTATCTTTGTTTATATTATAATTATGTTGCATCAATATTGCAACAATTTTATTTATTTGGAAAATGAGAACATTATTTTCACTGGTTTACGGAGAAGTGTATCAGCCAGCGAAGAAAGCATAAGCTACTTCAATAATTCTTTCTTTAATTCCCTCTTTAAACCATTATAGAAGTTATAGTTAAATTGAACGAATTCTTGAGAACTACCTTTTAAGAATATAGCTCCCCTGGGGCAGTTGTGTATACATCGCAGGCAAAATTCACAATTTGCGGGATTAAATACTGGTTTTATAAACTGGCTGCCGGCAATTGCTTTTTCCACGGAAGGTTTTTTAAAAGTGTAATAACTGTGGGACAATGGACCTGTCCCCTTGTCCCACCCTTGTTACAGTTCCAGGGGATTCAGGAAGCAGGGTGGTTGCGTTAATTATGTTTGTTGGTTATACTAATGGTATGAAATGGGAAGTAGATTGAGCAGGGGTGGAGTAATGGAACATAAACTTTTAAATATAGATAAAATCAGAGAAAAAATTAGTGATATTAAAAGTTCGCTTTACCAGCTTCGTAGATATTCGGGAAGACAGGAGCAGGAGTTTGTCTCTAACCAGGAAATGGTGGCAGCAGCGCGTTATTTTTTCATCGTGGTAATCGAAGCTTCTATGAATATTGCCAATCATTTATGTGCAAGGTTGCTGGATAAAGCACCTTCCAACTATGCGGAAACCTTTTTATTATTAGGTGAAAACGGGTTAATCAGTTCAGAGCTGGCTGAGAATCTGGCAAAAATGGCCAGGTTTCGAAATTTGCTGGTTCACGGTTACGGTAAAGTTGACGATCGGAGAATGCTTAAAATAATCCAGGAAGATTTGGTGGATATTGATGAGTTTGTTGAAGTGACGGGTAAAATTGTTTTTGAGAAGAGGGGAGAATAATCCAATGCATTATAAAGGCGTTCCCGAATATGATGATAACCATAAAGTCTATTCAGTTGATGAAGCGGACAAAAAAAACCTGGTGGAAAAAATAAGAGATGAATTAAAACAGGTAACGGAAATGTGTTTTTCTTTTTTGCACGGTTCTTTTATAGAGGGAAAAGCATTTCGTGATATAGATATTGCCATTTACCTGGATGACTACGCGGCTGCAAACAAAGGAGAAGATATATGTAATAGATTAAGCGTCAGGTTAACCGGTAAAACGGGTATTCCTGTTGATGTTAACCTGCTCAACTCGGCTTCCCTGGGCTTTTGCTACCACGCTTCTAAGGGGCGAATACTGACCTGCCGCCAGCTTGAAGAAGCTTATCAATTTAAAGAAGATACCTGGATCAAGTATATGGATTTTTACCACCTTCTTAGGGAAAATACTGCCGATTTGTTTTCCTCGTAACTTGGTATACAGGGATAATTCTTCACAGTATACTTTTTTTTCTTTCTTTTCTTCTGAATCTCCCATAAAATACAACATTTGCTAATAAATTTATTGTATATAAACACATTTTACCATTTTGAAATGAAGTTTGGTATTAGTATGCTCACAAGTCTGATGGAGGTTATGCTGGCTTCCTGTATTTAACAATCTCGACTTCGATGCCAAAGTTGGCTGATTTTACGTGATTGATAATAACTTCAATCTGTTTAAAGACTTCATCATCAAGGTAATGTTCTCCACACTGTTTACAGATATTAGCAGGAACTTCTTTTATTAAAATGAATTTATCTCCCAGATCTACTGGGTAATTAACGTTTCCTTTTTGAAAAGTTCCTTTGCAGATGACACATTCCATTTATTGTATCACTCCCTTTCAATTATCCTTATTTTGCAATGAGTAAGTATAATATACCATACCATTAGTTGACTTGTATAGAAGTATTAATCATAAGCTAATACTAAAGCAATTTATATAAATCAAGCAGGGGGAAGCAGGAGTTATTGTTCTTATAGAGCAGTAGTGTTACAATTAGAATTAAAATAATAACGGTTGGGAGCAGTTGCTGAAGCAAAAAGGGTTAGCTCTTGCTTTGGTTTTAATATCTCATCTTTATGTTTAAATATATTACCACTATACGGGTAATGACGGGTAATGGTGCAACCGATGAATAATATGGATACGGGCACGGGACTTTTTGAACAAATACCGGCGAACTTGTTTTCGGTGCTGGCCGGGCCGCTTAAAGAGATGCACGCGGATCTGCTATTTTTAGTGTACGAGCAGCTCCGAAATACCATTTATACCCTGTCAAGGGAGACGGTAATAGACCTGTTCTGTGAATACCTGGAAACAGCCGAAACCCCGGAGGAGTGGCCCGAGGAGGAGGAAGAAGAAGAGTACGGGCCGGTTACGAGCACCAGGGAACGGGCCAGCCAGCTGCTGCGCAGGTTTATGGAAACCGGCTGGGTTCTGCAGGAACAACACTACGATTACACTCTTAAAATCTCTCTTCCCGATTATGCCCTTTTCCTTTTGGAAACCCTTGATAAAATACGCACCGGCTACCGTATGGAGTTTCGGGGCCGGGTGTTGAGCGTGTACCAAAACCTTACCGGGGAGGAAAGTATGAGCTACGTGGCTCTGCAGCAGGCCCGTGAAGATACCGCCGAGTTAATCCGGGGGTTAACCAGCCTCAACCATAATATAAAGAAGTATACGGAGAAACTCCTGGAGGTTAAAGACCCGCACGAGGTAATCAGCCAGATTTTTGACGAATACCAGGTCCGGGTGCTGGGGGAGCAGTACTATCGCCTGAAAACTTCCGAACATATATCCAAGTACCGCACCGGGATATTGTCCAGGGTAAACGAGTGGAAAGCCAACCGTACGGAGATTGTTAGCCAGGCAGCGCGCATGGTGGAGGAAAAGCAGGTGGAAGAACGTGTGGAAGGTGAAAACTTGCTGTACGACTGGCTGGAGTTTATCGAGGAATCTTTTGGCAGCATGGACGAGATACTGGAAGAGATAGACCGCCGAAATACGCAGTACGCCCGCTCGGCCGTGGAAAAGCTGCGTTTTCAGTTGCAGCAGGGACGGGGGATGGAACAGCAGATGGTGGAGCTGCTTCGCTACCTGGCTGAAAAGGCCCGCCGTGAAGGAGAGCAGGAGCAGCCACCCGGGGAAGTAGCCCGGCTTATCCGGGTTTTCCGGCAGAGGGCGGTAGACGAGCTCAGTATTAAAATGCCGGCCAGGGAGAAAAAAGAACACGAGCCCCGCCCCCTGGAGGTGGTGGAAATAAACCGGGAGATCCGCAAGAGCAAGCTCAAGCGATTTCGCCGGAGGGTGCAGGAGGAAATTACCATACAGGAAATCAACCGCTACGTGGACTCGCTGCTGAAAGACAAAAGTGAACTACCCCTGGGGGAAGTTCCCCTGGAAACCCGGGATCACTGGGTTAAACTTATATATATCCTCCTTTACAGCCGCTCACCCCGTGCTGAATACAAGCTTACCGGCCAGAGGGGAAGCATAGTTAGCCTCCGGCAGGGGCGGGTGGAGCTGCCCGATTTAACCCTGGGAAAAAGGGAAAAAAGGGGAGAAAGGGAAGAAAGGGAAGAGAGGAATAATAGAGCATGAGCAGTTTTGAAGAGCTTTATGAAGAGCTTACGGACAAGGAAAAAAACATGTTCAGCGAAACGGTGAACTTGCTTCTGGGGAAAACCTACCTGGTATACGAACGGGAGGAGGACCGCCGCTACTACCGCTTTGTGGAAAAGCACCTGGAGCTGTTTACCCGCTACCTGGAGATGGCCCGCTGGAGCTTGCACCTGCAGAAACCCGACGCGGTAATCCAGCTTTACAATATGGAGGAGCGGAACCGCTACAACTTTAACCTGCAGGAAACTATTTTCCTGGTAATCCTGCGCTTGCTTTACGACGAAAAGCGCCGCGATCTGCGCCTTACCCAGCAGGTCCTGGTTACGGGGCAGGAGATACAGGAAAAATATATGGCGTTGCAGATAAGGCGCCGCCTGCCTTCCCGGGAAGACACCCGAAACATACTCAGGTTGTTTAGCTCTTTTTCCCTCCTGGAGATTAAAAAAGGGCACTGGAAGGATCCCGAGGCGGTTTTTCAACTTTACCCTTCCCTGCTTTTAGTGTTAAACGCCGCAGACCTGGAAACGCTGGTGGATTGGCTACGGGAACAGGCCGAGCGGGAAGAAGAGGAAAAGGTTAAGGATTGGGGCGAAGAGTGGGAAGAAGCGACCCGGGGAGAAGGAGAACCGGTAAAGGAAGATATTGGTGAACCGGAAAACCCGGATGAGGATAACGCGTATACCGGGTATACATATACAGAGGATGCCGGGGATACGGGCGATGATGGAAATCCTTTTGCGGGGGAAGGCAGTTAGATGGTTAAAGACAAATGGATTAATTTGAGCCTGCCGGAGGGTTAATTTTAAGCGATCACAGTAACAGTTACGGAGGCGTGTTTATGAGGTTGCTCACCAAAATAAAACTGGTAAACTGGCACTTTTTTGTTAACGAAACCATAACTATAGACAATGACACCCTTGTTACCGGGGACAACGGAACAGGAAAATCTACCCTGATAGACGCCCTGCAGGTGGTCATGATCGGCAACTTGAAAAAAGTTCGCTTTAATTCCTCGGCCATGGAGGACCGCACTACCCGGGACGTGCGTAGCTACCTGCGAGGCAAAACCGGGGCGGAAGGGAAATCCGGGTACCTGCGCAACGAGGATTTTTCCAGCTATATAGTGCTGGAAATCACCCGGACTACCAATAACCAGCCTTACCTGATAGGGGTGGTATTCGATTATTTCCAGGCTACCGGCGAGGAGGAACATGTCTTTTTCCGCATCGATGAAGAGCCGGTAACCGACGACCTTTTCTTTAAAGCCCCGCAGGTGACGCGCAACCGGGGGGAATTTTTTGATTACCTCAAGGCCCGGGGCATTAAACACCAGCAGTACCGCAACGATGTTAACCGCTACATCCAGGATCTGCGGCAACTGTTTGGGGGAGCCAAGGAATCTTTTTTCTCCCTTTTTACCAAGGGTATTTCTTTTTCTCCCATCACTAACCTGCGCAGCTTTGTATACGATTATATACTGGAGGAGCGCACCCTGGACGTGGAAACCATGCGGGAGTATTTCGAGAAGTTCCGCCAGGTGGAAATCATGATCGAAGAGACCAAAAAGGAAATTGCAGAGCTGGAGAATATAGAGGAAATATACCGGGAAATAGAAAAGTTCCGGGAGACGCTGCAGGTCAACGATTACATGGTATACCGTGGGGCCTGGGAGACTGCGCTGGGCGAAGCCAGAGAAAAAGAAGAAGAGCAGGAAAAAGCACGGCGGGAACTAAAGGATTTGCAGGAGAAAATAGAAGAAACCGAAAAAGAGAGGCGGCAGCTTAAAGAAGAAATAGAGAGGCTGGCCGAGGAGATGAGGAGAAACGAGGCCAGGCAGAAAGAACAGGAGCTGCAGCGCCGCCTGAGTGAACTGCGGGAGAAGCTGGAGGCGCTGGATAAAAGGCGGAAAAACCTGGTGCACCAGATTAAAGTGGAAACCGAAGAAATAAACCTGCTGCAGGAGGTGCTGCAGCAGCTGGAAGCGCCGGTAGAGCTTACCCGGCCCCTCCTGGAATCCGGAGAGGTATGGTCGCGGTCCGCAGAAACCGAGGGCGGGGAATTCCCCCCCGACATCCGGGTCCCCGCGGAAGCGTGGTCTTCGGGCTTTGAGTGGCTTAACCGGCAAAGATACCAGTGGGAGCAAGAAGACAGGGAGCTGGAAGAAGAGGAAAAGAAGCTTAAGGAAACCGTGCGCAGCCTGGAGAAAAATCAGGCGCTGGGTCCCGAATCTCCCACCATGAAGCTAAAGGGAGTGCTGGAGGAGCACCTGTTTGATGCCCGGGGCTGCAGCGTCCCCGTTCATGTTTTTTGCGAGGCCATAGACATAAAAGGGGAGCGCTGGCGCAACGCTGTTGAAGGGTACCTGCATACCCAGAAGTTTGATCTGCTGGTGCCCCCGGAGTATTTTGATGAAGCGCTTACCCTGTACGAGAGGCACAAGTTTTCTATGGGAATCGATAGGGTGGGTCTGGTGAATACTGCCCGCCTTTTGAAGGAAAGCCGGAAGCCGGAGGAAAACAGCCTGGCAGGGGAAGTGGAAGCGCATGTGGAGTATGTGGCCGCGTACGCCAACTGGCTCCTGGGCGGGGTCATCAAGTGCGAAACGGAACAGGAGCTCAAAAAAAACCGGCGCGCGATTACCGATACTTGTATGCTCTACCAGAACCATACCGCCCGGCAGATCCCGCGCCGCCGTTACGAAGTTCCCTATATCGGGAAAGAAGCCATCAGGACCAGGCTGCAGCAGAGCCGGCAAAGGCTGGAAGAGGTGCAGCGCAGGCGGCGGGACATTAAAGAGTGGAAAGAAACCGCTTTGCGTGTAGGGCAGCTGAGCACTGATAAAAAGGACCGCTACGAGAACTGGAGCAGGGAAAGAGAGGAGCTGCAGGAAAGAGAAACGCTTTCTGAGCAAGTGGAGCAAACCCAGAAGGAGCTGCTTTCCCTTGATTTCAGCGAGTACAAGAAGCTGGAAAGTAAACACGAACAAAAACAGCAGGAATTAAACCAGATGGATGCGGATCTGCGGAAAATGGAAAACCGGAAAGGAAACCTGGAAAGTCAGGTGCAGAACCTGGAGCAGCAGAAAGAAGAGCGGCACCAGGAAAGTAAGGAAAGGGGCAGGCAGCTGGGCCGCCTGGAAGAAGAACTGCAGGAGAATCTGCTGGAGAAATGCCGGGTCAAGTGGGATAAAGAGGTCAAGAAGCAAAAACCGGAAGTGCTCTGGAACAATTACCGCAGCAACCGGGAAGGAATCAATACCCGCATGGCAAAACGCCAGCAGGGGCTGGTTAAAGTGCGGGCCGAATACGTGCACCGGTACAATTTTCACGGAGATCCGGAAGCCGAAAACAACGATGCTTTCCGGCAGCGCTACCGCCAGCTGGTGGACAGCCACCTGCAGGATTACGAGGAGAAGGCCCGGGAAGCCCGTGAACAAGCGGAACAGAGCTTCCAGGAGCATTTTATAGCCCGGCTGGGAGAGTATATTAAAATGGCGGACGAGGAAATTAAGGAGCTAAACCGGGCCCTGAAAGGGATGCGCTTTGGCTCCGAGAGCTACCACTTTAGCCTGACTCCCAAAAAAGAAACCAGGCGCTACTACGATATGATCATGGATTCATCCGTTTACCAGGGCTCTATTTTCCGCGATTCCTTTTACCAGAAGTACGGCGAGGCCATAAACGATCTCTTCCGGGAAATCACCGCCCGGGAAAGTGAATTCCAGGAGACCATGCAGTCATTGACCGATTACCGCACCTACCTGGATTTTGATATAATTATTACCGATGAGCTGGGCAACAAGAGCTATTTTTCCAAAGTGGCCCGCGACAAGTCGGGAGGGGAAACCCAGGTTCCATTTTACGTGGCCATCCTGGCTTCTTTCTACCAGGCTTACCAGCTGTACCGCAAAACCGACACCCTGCGCCTGGTAGTTTTTGACGAAGCGTTTAACCGCATGGACGCAGACCGCATAGAAGAAGCCATCCGATTCATGCAGAACCTGGGTTTCCAGGCGGTTATAGTGGCTCCGACCGGGCGCATTCAGCTTATCGTGCCTCATGTGAATACCAACCTGGTGGTAATGAGGGAAGGATTTAACAGCTTTATAGAAAGGGTAACGCGCAAAGAGCTGGTGGAAGGGTAGGATAAATCCGGATATCATATAAAAGGTTGTGTGATGTAATAATGAAACCGGGCCGTCTCCAGGAAGAAGTTCTTCACTCCCTGGTTGATAAATACGAAAACCGAAAAGATTACGCTTCTGATAAAAAAAGCCCGCGGCGCACCTTTCTTAAAATAGACAGGAAATATTACCCCGATTACTACCACGTAAGCGACAGCAGCTTCCGCCTCATGTTTAACCAGGAAATGCAGCAGCTTCAGCAGCAGGGCTACGTGGAGCTGGAATGGGAGCGCTTTAACGAGGGGGAGTACTTAAACAAAATAGTTTTAAATTCTGAGTTTCTGCCGGAGATTTATGCTCTTTTGAACCGCGCCTCCAGGAAGGAACTGTACCGATCTGCGGCTCATCTGGTGGAAAAGTGGAGCCGGCAGTCTCACGTAGAGATGCAGCCTTTTTACCGCTACCTCCTGGACAGACTGGAGCGACTGCAGCCGCTTCCCTCTCCCATAAAACCAGGCCGGGAAGCGGAGATGGAGCAGCTGCTGCGGGGAATGCATGCTTTTTTTGAAAGCAGGGAAAGTGAAATCAGCAAACGTATCTTGAGTGTTCGCCTGTACCGGGATTCCAAGCGCTGGGAGAGCCTGGAGAAAAGTATACTACACCTGCTAAGAAAGTTTTGTTTAAACCAGGAGGAAGCCTCCCGCGAGGACAGGGATATCCTTGCGGAAAGGGGCATTGTAGACAACCCCGTGCATATAAACATCTCCGGCCCCCTGGTGTTTTCTACCTGCCGGGGGCAGGTGAACCTGGCTTCTTTTTACCCGGACCTGGGTCTTTCTCCGGAGATGGCAAACGAACTGGAGGTGGTTGAATCCCGGGCGGAAGCAGTGGTGACGGTGGAAAACAAGGCTTCCTTTTACCAGTACCTCCGGGAGGGCCCGGCCGGCCGCCTGGTCTTATACCTGGGAGGATACCATAACCCGCCCCGGCGGGTCCTGCTGCAGAAGATTTACCGCTATTTCGAGGATAAAAATATAAATATCCCCTTTTATCACTGGGGCGATATGGACCTGGGAGGTATAAACATATGGTATACTTTAAAAACCAGGACCAATATTCCCTTCCAGCCGGTGTATATGGATGTAGACACCTTCCGCGGACACCTTGACCTGGCTCAGGATATCGATGAAGATTACTGCCGCAGGATAAAGAGTTTGCTGCAAAACCCGGAGCTGGAAATATTTCATCCTTTAATCCGGGAAATGCTCCATTTCCGGAAGCGGGTGGAGCAGGAAGCCGTTGAAATAACTTAACTACTTACGGTGTGAAAACTTATTTGAGAGGTGGGAAAAAGCCCCCCACCTTTAAATAGCTGCTGCAATAATTTTTTGTTAAGTAAAGATGAAGTGCAAAAAGCCAGCTGTATCGATGCAAAATTAATGGAAGAGTTATTTGGACTGGAATCTGCATATTACCCCCGGAAACCAAGCCGGAAAGAATGCGGTTGTTACCAAAGCACGGACCTGGGATGGTATGACACCTGTATGCACAAGTGCTTGTACTGCTATGCAAACCATAGAGAAAAAATAATTGAAAATAATTACAAACTACATGATCCTGATCATCCCGCATTACACCGGGGAATAGAAGTAGAGGAGGCATAAACCGCTTTCCATGTTCAACCGGGTGCAAGAGTTATTCTTCTATAATATACCCTTTTTGTTCGGAGGTAATTTGATATATATATATATTAACAGGTATTTTATTAAGATTTGTATTGTAGTTATAAAATATGGTATTATGTAGCGTGTGAATGCGTGTAAGATAAACCAGAGGCTTACCGGTACTGGCCGGGAATTTCATATAAATTGCAGTTTTTTGCAGTTTACAGTTGTGTGAGTAAACTGGCCGGTATAACCATTGAAATCATAAACTCGGGGGGAATAAGGTTTGAATATGCAGGAGAGAAACCGTATTTTCAGGGATTTTGTTGAACATTTGAAAAGTGATTTTGATATTTCACTGGGTGCCAGGATGGAGGAATTAGCCCAAAGCAGGCCGGGGCAGGTGGCTATTACTTCCCGTGAAGAAGAAGTTACTTACGGGCAGCTGAATCAGAGAGCCAACCAGTATGCCGGTTATTTTTCTTCTGCGGGGTACCAACGCGGCGAAGCGGTAGCGCTTTTGATGGAAAATTCGGTAGACGCGTTTGCCGTGGTAATTGGACTGAACAAACTGGGAATTACTGCTGCGTTAATTAATATGAACCTTAAAAAAAGCAGCCTGGCGCATGATATTAACCTGTGCGACGCAAGCGCGTTACTGGTGGATGCCGGTTATATAGGCCAGGTAGAAGAAGTTAAGGATTATCTCCGGATGAAAGTTCCAGGGGAAATCCTGGTTCGCGGTATGCAAAATTCAGAAATTCCCGAAGGCATGGAAGCTATTGAAGATAAGCTATCTAGAACACTGGAAACAGGCAATCCTCCCTCTACAGAGTCTATCAAAAGTTTCGAGATAGCGGCCTATGTGTTTACCTCGGGAAGCGATGGTTATAGAAAAAATGTGCCGGTAACTCACCAGAGGTGGCTGTTGTCGGGTAAAGCGCTGCAATTGTTTACCGGGATGAAGGAAGACAGTATTCAGTACATGTGTTTGCCTTTTCATTTAAACAGCGGTTTTAGCGCTTGCTTTGCCAGTATGGCTGCCGCTGGCTGCACCCTGGCCCTGGAAAAGGAGTTTTCTGCAACCAGTTTCTGGAAGGATGTTTCCAGGTTTAATGCGGATCACTTTTTTGGAGTGGGGGAAATGCTTCGCTATATTTATCTCCAGGAGCCTTCGGAGATGGATAAAGCACATGGTTTAATTACTATAATCAGCAACGGTATATCGGAAGAGCTGGTTGAGCCTTTTAAGGAACGGTTCGGGGTTAAACATATAATAGAAACTTACGCTACTACAGAAAATGTAGGAATATTCATGAACTTGGAGGAGATCCCCGGCATGTGCGGCAACTTGAACCTGGCGGGCATAAGGCAGGGAGAGGTAGTTGCTTATGACAGCATTAATGATAAGATAATCACTGACAGCTACGGAAAAGCGGTGAAATGTGCTCCCGGTGAGGTGGGACTCCTTTTATGTGAAATTAACGAAAGCAATAACTTTGAAGGTTATATAAATGATACCGGCCAGGGGGAATCTTTAATATTGCAAGATGTTTTTAACCCGGGGGACAGGTATTTAAACTCCTGTGATCTGTTGCAACTGCACCAGGAAGACTACCTTTCTTTTGAGCAGAAGCTGGGTCCTGTTTTCCGGTGGAAAGGCATGTCTGTTTCCACGTATAAAGTAGCCGATGTAATAAAAAAATTTTTTGGAGCTATTGATGACGCATTTGTTTTTGGGGAAAAAGTTCCCGGGTACGAGGGCAGTTGTGGTATGGCGGTAATTACTTTATTGGAAGGGGAGCAATTGGACTGGAAAAAGTTTAATAACTATATTAAAAGGAGGCTTCCGGTTTATAAAAGGCCTGTGTTTATCCGCGTAACCGGTGCAAAACCCCTGGAAGAGGAGCTAAAACAGAGATACAGGGAAGAAGGTGCTGATCCCCGCGTTATAGCAGAAAACAGCTCCGATGAAATATACGTGTACGATCTTTCCCGGGAAGAGTATATTCCCTTAACCGGTGAACTTTACTCTGATATAGTAGATCACAGGTTTAAGGTTTAAATCAAGGGCACTCGAGATGCAAAAGTTAGTAGCAGTTATTATATAAATAACTGCTACTAACTTTATTAAATATTTATTAAGGTAAAGGGGTGTAAAAAAGTGCTTAATGCGTACAAGAACTTAATACCGGAGCCGGATTTATGGGAAGAGATGTTAACCGATTACCATAAAGTACTGAGGTACTACCGTATAATTGCCGATTCTCTCAATCCTCAAACTACCTGGTGTACTCCCAATGATATAATATACGAACATCAGACTCTTTGCCTGAGGCATTTCCCCAACCGGGAAGAACCTCAAGCAACTCGCCCGGTACTTATTTTGCCGCCCCAGGCGGGGCATCATTCCAACATAGCCGATTATTCCCCGGCGCAGAGCCTGGTCCGGGTTTTTCATCGTTACGGTTACGATGTTTACGTGGCCCAGTGGTTGTCCGCCACCATGGAATACAAGGACCTGGGAATTGAAGATTATATTCGCCTGACCGATGAAGCGGTGGAAACAATAAGGAAAAAGACCGGTATCTACAGGATACACCTGGTGGGACAGTGCCAGGGGGGGTGGCAGGCGGCAATTTATACCGCCTTGCACCAGGAGAAGATTTCCACCCTTATCCCGGCGGCTGCTCCCATTGACATGGAAGCAGCAGAATCGCCCATAGTAGATAACGCCGGAATGCCCATGTCTTTTTTCCAGGCAATGGTGGCCTCAGGTGGCGGCCTGATGGACGGGCGGTATATGCTTATGGGTTTTAAGAACATGCAGCCCGATGAACACTATGCCAGGAAATACCGCCGGCTGTGGAAGTGGGTGATGAATGATGAAGAAGAATACATTAAAAGGCATATAAGATTTGAAAACTGGTACGAATATACACAGAAGCTTCCGGGCCGGTTTTACCTGGAGATCATTAAAAACATTTTCAAGGAAAATAACCTTACCAGGCCCGGGGTCATGAGGCTTAACGGGCAGTCGCTGGATTTAAGAAACATTGACTGTCCGGTTATAATCCTGGCCGGCACCAGGGATCACATAACCCCGCCCGCCCAGGCTTTTGCCCTGAAGCACTATATCAGCACCCCCGGGGAAAACGTAATAGAAGTCCTAACTGGCGGCGGGCATATCGGAACCCTCATGGGTACAGAAGCGCTGCGTGAAGACTGGACTAAAGTAAACGAAGTGCTAAAGCTGGTAATATAGTAATATAGTGATAGATCAGAGTAGGCCACAGCCCTTCAGTGGCTGACCCGGTTACACACTTGACACCGGAGGTAAGAATAATAGTCCGCCAGCGGAACAACACTACTTGCTTTGCCGGGGTCAAGTATGTATAACGATCAGCGCCAGGGGGGATGAAGATATTTTCGCTTTCCATGTGAATGTTGCCGGAGTTCCTATAGTTACGTGAACCCTTCATAGTCAAGCGGTTTGTTCTTCCACGGGGGGCTCGTGCCAGCTTTCTTTATTCCCTACAGTAGCCGAAATACCAGAAGGGCTGTATTCTTCGGTTGCCGGTTCTTCTACAGGAAAATAATCTTCAAAGGGATAATCCAGCTGTTTGCCGTGTTTTTTACAGTATTTGCGGAGGCTGTTTACCCAGAACCCGCCATGGAAGTGCTGCGGTTCATAAGATATTACAAAGGCTTCCGGGTCCTGGTTTAGTATATACCGGTACAGGTCGCGCTGGTCTTTCCTCGAAGTTAAAACTTCCATTATCAAGCGGCAGCCGCTTTTTCCTTCACCATTCCAGGTAGTCACGCCGAAGCCCTTTTTTCTTAATTCGTTAGAAATTGTTGCTCCGGACTGTTTGCTGATCACCTTCACGGTTACGTAACCCAGGGCCAGTTGCTCTTCTATTTTGGCCCCCGCCAGGACTCCCATTGCAAATCCTGCCGCGTAAGCCATCAGGTTCTGAATTTCCCCAAGGTTTTCAATCACCAGGCCTATGCCCAGCACAAATACAAAAGCTTCTCCGGCACTTATTAAAGAAGCCAGGTATCTTTTCCCTTTTAAAGTAAATATAGTTCTAAGAGTTAGCAAAGAAATATATACTACATTAATAAACAGTATAATTAATACCATAAACACGGTTTATCCCCCCTTTACAATCAATATAAACGGTTTACAATCAATATGGCTGGTTATAGTTGATTGAAGTGTTATTTTAGCGATGTGCCTGTCTGTACTTTCCTGAGCCTACCACTTCCTCCAAATTGTACACCTTTTCAGGAAAAAAAGCAAGCATATTTTTATGTATTTAGAAATAAATTTACGTTATTGCCTTATAATTTAATGTAAGCAGCAATAGTAAGACTGTACAGATGCTAACAGGGTTATATTAATATTATACGTCAACCGGCTTAAAACATAAAATTAACATTCTAACTTCTTTATTGTTTATCCGGCAGGAATACAGATTTTTTTATGGAATTTCTAATTTACACAAAAATATGTAGAATAATCAGGAAATATGTAAAGTTGTGCGCCGGGTCGGGCAATTTTCAGGGAGGTGGAACCAGTGAAGGAGAAAGCAGCTCGGAATGAACCCTGTTTCTGCGGCAGCGGTAAAAAATATAAAAATTGCTGTCTTGGCTTTGAAGAAGGTGGGTCAGGATATTCATATGCAGGAAACTCTTTTACTATCACAGCGAATGTTGAAGACGGCTCAGAAGAAAAACCGGGTTCCGAAATAGAAGCACAGATTAGAAAAAGAATCAAAGAGGAAAACCTTCACGGCAGCCTGGATAAAGGAATTGAGCTGATGGAGAAAAGCGATCTGGTAAAAGCGGAAAAAATTTTTAAGAGATCCCTGGAGGAATACGAAGATGTAAACCTGCGGAACAACCTGGCAGCTGTGTATTTTTACCAGAACCGGTTTAACCGTTGCCTGGAAATATTGAAACCGGCCCTGCAAGCAGAAGACCCTGAGAATTCGGGTAATACTTTTAGCTGGGCCCTTGCTTCCAGGGCGTATTCGCACCTGGAAAAACAGGAAGAAGCTTACCAGTGCCTGGAACACGCGGAGTTATTGCTGGAAAGAGAGTTAGAATTGCTGCGGAAGAAAATACCGGAAGAAAAGTTGCACGGTATAAAGGAATACACGGTGATTCTTATGAAGGCAGCTGCGGATCTTAAAGATCACCTCCGGGTGATGGAGATATACGATAACTGGAAGGAAGTTCACCAAAGCTGGGAGAATGCATACCTTGCTGCAGTAGCCTGTTTTAACCTGGGTTTTAACCACCGGGCGGCTTTATTGTGGACGGGAATATCCGAAGACAATGTGATTGCCGGCAGTTTTGCTCGCCTGCCCGGCCTTGTAGAAGAAGGGGTGGTGCCATTTACTAATTTAAGTTATTATTATCCTCCCGTGGAGATGGTAAAAGAGAATTTTGATAAAATATTGCGGCAAGAAAGCTACCTGCGTGAAGCATTGAATGACAGTGTTTTTGGTTATATTTTGATTTCCATGGTATTCGATCCCCGGGTAGATGAAGAGATGGGCCGGGAGTTGTTAAGTAAAATAGTAGTATACGGGGCATCTTTTGGCCGGGATTTGGGAGAAAGGATAATTGCGTCTACTACAGTATCCCGGGAATTTAAAATGGCGGCTGCTGAAGGTTTGCTGCAGAGGGGGTTGTTGTCCCCCAATGATTGTATTCCCATCCTGGTTTCCGGTGAAAACAGGCTAATGAAAGTAAGAGCGCTGCTGGCACTTGAAGAGGCAGACCCGGAAACTGCAAAAGCCATGGACAGGGCACAACTCCTTAAACAGGAAGGCCGCCCGAAAGAAGCCATAGAAATATTAAAAAAGGTATGCGATAGTTACAGGGTTTATCCCCCGGCGGCATTGGAGCTTGCCAACCTGCTGCGCCGGGAGGAGCGCCTGAAAGAAGCAGAAAATTATTTGCGCATGGTGGAAGAAGTCTGGCCGGAACATCCGCCACTTTGGGTGAGCTATTCCGCCTTGATGTTGGAAACAGGTAATTTGCGGGAAGCACAAAGGTACCTGATTAGCCTGGAAGAGTGGAAAGATAACAAGGAAGATAAAGTTGAGCCTGAATTACAGGAAAGTATAGAGAGTTTGCAGAAAGATGTAGGAAAAGAAGTTTATAAAAATATTCAGACAATAAAAAGCAAAAGACTTAAAAACCTTACTGAAGAAAAAAAGAGGGAGAAAATAGAAGAGAAGCCGGTAAACATAGAGGCATCTCTTTCCAGTTGTTTGAAAAATGCCCCGGCAGACTGGCTGACCGGTTTATGTAAAATTTTGGACATAAAGCCGGCCGACTATAAAAAAGAAAGAAGAAAGCAGCTCCTGCACTACCTGGAGAGTCCTGATATTTTACGCAAACTGGTTGAAAAAAAACTGGGGACAAGGGAGAAAGAGCTGCTTGCATTCCTGCTCTATAAAAAGGGCTGGGCCAGGATGGGCATTGTAAGCCGCAAGTTTGGTTCTTTAAAAGGTCAAGGTTTTAACTTTGGGAAAAAGTTGCCGGAAGCCCCGCTGGGAGTGCTCTGGGCCCTGGGTTTAGTTGCAGTGGGGAAAACCTGGCTTAAAGAGAGCTATACCAAGATTGTGGTAATCCCCGTGGAATTAAGGGAACCCCTGGCCAGTATCCTGGAAGTAGAATACAGGCCTAAAACCAAAACAGGGAAACTGTTTGATTAGTAGGCAAATTATTCCCTGTAATTTGATTGGTGCAAGGAGTTTCCTGGTTTACTGTTGATAATTTACATGCCCTGCGGTGCCGGAAATAAATTGTTCGATGGCACGGCTTACTTCTTCAAATTTTTCTAACATCATCATGTGGCCCGCACCGGGTATTACCGTAAATTGTGAGTGTTTAAGATTTTCGTGCAGGTATTTACCATATTTTACTGGGGTGAACTGATCTTCTTCGGCGCTTATTATCAGCGCGGGAACCTCGATTTGCCTAAGTTCATGCATGAGATCGAAGTTGTCGCAGGCGGTAAAGTCTGCCGCAAAAAGATGGGGGGGAGTTTGTTCCAGCTCTTTTTTGCTTTGTTCCAGCAGGCTAGAAGGAGCGTTTCTGCTGTATAAAAGCCCGGTTAACTCCGGGTTTATTTCACCCTGGCGGAAAGTTTCCAGTAGTGCCGGGTCTACACGTAGTCTGGCTCCCGTTCCTGCCAGTATAATTCCCAGCAGCTTGCCGGGATAAAGGCGGGCGTAGTCGAGGGCTATGGCCCCGCCCATGGAATGACCGGCCAGGAAAAAAGGAGGCAGACTTAGCTCATTTACAAACTCCCGGATTACTTCCCGGTAATCTTCGATTTTTTCCATGGGGTTGCCGGTGGAGTTGCCGTGTCCGGGGAGATCCAGGGATACAGGCCTTGTACTGTTTTCCAACCTTTTAACCTGCAGGTTCCAGTGGCGGTGGTTTCCACCGGAGCCGTGGCAGAAAACTACCGGTGTCTTGCCCCCCGGATTGATGTCCCGGTAATAAATAGCATGTCTTTTTCCAGGCTGCAGGTAAGGCATGGGAAACCTCCTTATAAGCTAGAATAAAAATCAACCTGAGTAAGTGTTCCTGGAGCAATTATATAATTTTAGCCGTACTGTTTCAAGAAATAGTATGGACCAGGAAAAGCAGGAAGTAAAATTAGAATGTAGTAAAATAAAAGAATTTATGGTATATTGATGTGGTAGATTTTTATAAGTCGTAAGCAAGTTTGGTTACACATTTATTTGAATATTCCTGATTGAAGGAAATGCAAGAAAAGTGTAGAAAATTAATATTACAGAAAACTTGTATGCAGGGAGGGCAATTCATGTCAGGGAATAACAGGGCATATCGTTTGGCCGTAGAAAACCTTCCCGACGGGTTTGCTTGTTTTCAAATTATTTATAATGAACAGCAGGCTCCCCTGGATTTTGTTTTCCGGGATACCAACCGGGCCTTTGAAGAGATAACTGGTTTAAAAAGGGAAAACGTCCAGGGGCGGAAAATTACCGAAGTGCTGGCTGATAGCGAAATAGACTCCAAATACCCCCAGCTGGCCCAGTATGTCCAGGCGGTTATGGAGGGGGAGACCCTCCACTTTGAATACTATTCCGAGACTTTAAACCGCTGGTACGAAATAATATCTTATTCTGAAGAAGAAGACACGTTTATAGTTTTATTCCGGAACATTACGGATCATAAAAAAGTTCAGGAAGAGATGCAGCAGCAGCTTGAGTTTGAGAAGATGGTAGCCGAGATTTCCTCCAGCTTTGTAAATACACCCGCCAATCAATTTGACCAGGCGGTAAATCGCGCCCTGGAACTAACAGGGGAATTTTTTGATGTAGATGTAACTTACGTGATGCAGATCCGGCCGGAAGAGAATTTATTAGTAATCACCCACGACTGGGTAAGAAAAGGCATTGAACAGGATATGGAAAGTGTCAGGCGCATGAGAATCGATGAGCTTCCCTGGATAGGGCCCAGGTACAGGGACCTGGAAAAGCTTAAATATTCCAACGTGGAGGACCTCCCGCCCGAGGCAGAGATGGAAAAAACGATACTACAAAAAAAGGGAGTCAAATCGGTATTGATCTGCCCCCTGGTAACTAACGGCACCCAGGTGGGAGCCCTGGGCATCCATTCAATCCGGGAAAAGAAGGAGTGGAACCGCGAGCAGGAATCGCATTTAAAAGTTTTGGCCAACACCATATCCAGCGCCTTTGCCAAGCAGCAGATGGAATCTGCATTAAAAGAAAGTGAAGAGCAGTTCAGGAGTTTTGTGGAAAATGCCAGCGATATTATTTTTACCGTTAACGAAAAGGGAATATTAACTTACATATCTCCCAACTGGACTGCTGTATTGGGTCATAGTGAGGAAGAGATTGTAGGGGCCCATTTCAGTGAAATCGTTCATCCCGACGATATAGAAGCCTGTTTTAAAGCGATAGAGGAAATCACTAATAAAGGTTACCTGGAAAAACCGGTGGAATACCGGACAAAACAAAAAAACGGCGGCTACAGGTGGTTTGCTGCCAAAAGTTCCCTGATTAAAAAAGAGGAAAATGAAACGCTATTTGTAGGTATTGCCCGGGATATCCAGGAGCGTAAGCAGGTGGAGGAAAGACTGTACCGCATAGAATGGATGTTAAGGCCCAAAAAACTCCGGGACGACCTTTACGATGCTTCCACCGTAGTTCGCTCTTACGGTGATTTATCAGAGCTAAATGATTACGGCCCTATACTGGAATCGGTGGGGAAAGAGCTGCTGATGGATATTGCCAGGGATTTTGCGGACCTGCTTGGCACTTCTACCATAATATACGAAAAAAACGGGGACCACGCTTTTAGCATGCATGTTTCCAGCTGGTGCCGCTACCTGGACTGTGTTTCACGCGAGTTTTGCAGCACTGCAGACAACCGGGCCGCTATGCAAAGCGGAAAGTGGTGGTGCCATGAATCGGACTGGCGGAAAGCGGCTGCACTGGCCATTAAAGGGGGACAGCCGGTAGATACGGTCTGCAGCGGGGGAATACGAATTTATTCCGTCCCCATTTGGGTTTATGGAGAAGTAGCCGGGGCTATCAACATGAGTTACGGCGATCCCCCGCGCGATGAAGCTTCCCTGCAGCAGATAGCAGAAATTTACCAGGTGCAGGTAAGCGAGTTGCTGCAAAAAGCAGAAGAGTACGAGACGCGGCCTCCCTTTATGGTAGAGTTGGCCAAGGAGCGCCTGCACAGTTCCGCCAGGTTGATTGGTTCCATGGTGGAAAGAAAGCAGGCGGAGCAAAAACTTGTGGAAAACGAAGAGAAATACCGACTGATCTTTGAAAATGCACCCATCGGGATTTTGCATTTTGACGAAAAAGGAACCATTACGGCATGCAACAATAATTTTGTACAGATAATTGGATCTTCCCGGGATGCTCTAATAGGGCTGAACATGCTGGAGCTTCCGGATAAAAAACTGGTGGCTGCTGTTAAGGAAGCCCTGCAGGGCAGGACAGGTTATTACGAAGATAATTACCGGTCGGTAACCTCAAACAAAGTTACTCCTGTAAAAGTTCTTTTTGCTCCCTTTAACAGGAAAGAAAGCAATGTAACTACTGGCGGGGTGGGTATTGTAGAAGATGTTACCGAGCGGAAAAAGTTTGAAGAGGAGCTCAGGAAGTCGGAAGAGAGGTACCGGGAAATTCTGGCTTCTATTGAAGAAGGATATTTTGAAGTAGACCTGGCCGGCAATGTAACCTTTTTCAATGAAGCTATAAACCGCACCCTTGGTTATGCCCCGGAGGAATTTATGGGAATGAATTACAAGAATCTGCACCGGGACTCGAATCACGTTTTCAAGAGGTTTAACCGGGTTTACCTTACCGGGGAAGCCGATTCCGGCCTTACCACGGAGATGCACTGCCGGGACGGCAGTACCAAATTTATTGAATTGTCGGTTTCGCCCGTGCGGGATGAAAGAAACCGGGTTACAGGCTTCCGTGGAGTGGCCCGGGATATTACGGAACGGATACGCTATGAAGAGCAGTTAAAACATTTAAGCTTGCATGATCAGCTGACCGGCCTCTACAACCGTGCTTACTTTGAAAATGAACTCAAGCGGTTAAGCGGCAGCAGGGAATACCCCGTATCGGTAATTTCTGCGGACCTGGATGGACTAAAACTGGTAAATGATACCCTGGGGCATGAAAAAGGCGATGAACTGTTGAAAGCTTGTGCCGTAGTCTTGCAGGAATCACTCCGTAGTTATGACATCCTGGCCAGGGTGGGGGGCGACGAGTTTGTAGCCATCTTGCCCCGCACTGATAAACAAACTGCAGAAGAAGTTGTGGAACGTATAAGGCGCCAGGTAATGGAATACAATGCCAGGGAAAATACGGTGCCTTTAAGCCTTTCTATGGGGATATCTACGGCCGAAAAAGAGGGGAGAGCACTACAGGAAACTTTTAAAGAAGCGGATGACCTCATGTACCGGGACAAGCTGCACAAGGGGGCTGGAGCCAAGTCGCAGATAATAAAGTCTTTAATGGTAACCCTGGGAGAAAGGGATTTTATAACCCAGGGTCACGCTAAAAGGCTGGAGAATTTTTGCCGCAAAGTAGGAGAGAAAATAAGGCTTCCCAGCAAGAAAATATCCGATCTGGTACTGCTTGCCCAGGTGCATGACCTGGGTAAAGTGGGTATACCGGATAGAATTCTATTCAAAAAGGGGCCCCTGGATGAAGAAGAGTGGGAAGTTATGTGCAAGCACCCGGAGAAAGGATACCGCATAGCGCTTTCTTCTCCCGACCTGGCGGGAATAGCGGATTTAATTTTAAAGCACCACGAGCGCTGGGACGGAAAAGGCTACCCCCTGGGGATCCAGGGTGAAGAAATACCTATTGAATGCCGTATACTGGCCATTATAGATGCCTTTGACGCCATGACCAGCGACCGTCCTTACCGGAATGCTCTGGGTCAGGACGAAGCCGTGGCTGAATTGAGAAGTTGCGCAGGGAGTCAGTTTGATCCTTACCTGGTGGATGTATTCCTGTCGGTGCTGGAAATGGAATATTCCTAAGGCCGGTGGATATTGGAGTTCTTTTTTAAAAAAGTGAAATTATCGCTGCGCATGGGGCCATGTAAAGGGTGATTAAACCTCCTTTGTGGTATAAAGTGCGCCTGAAGGGCAGTAATTGGTACAGGTAAATTCCCGGCAGTCGGGAGTATATATGCAGTTTTCTTCTGTACACAGGCTAATGCTCCCGCTGGAGCGGTCCAGGTAAATTTTTATTTTGGCCTTGGCCGGGTTAAACTCCTGGAAATTGATAAATGCACAGGCCAGCTCACAGCTGCGGCAAGCGGTACACAAATTATGGTGATAATTTAAGCGTGGCATAATAACCACTCCTTTTTATAAATTACAGGCACGGCTGCCTGTCAATATGGTTACTTCTCCACAAGGCTTCGGTTATTTTTCAGCTTTTCCAATACGCTTTCCATTCCCAGGCCTTCCAGCCCGCTGCGGGTTTGTAAACCTGTTTCCGGATCCCACCCGTGCAGGTTGTAATATTCATCCAGCATTTTATCCCAGTGGTTTTGTTCCAACATCTCTCCCTTAAAGGGGCCGCTTTTTATGGGTTCATCCATTAGACGGCGGGGAGGGTAATCGTCCTGGCGTTGGAAACCAGCATGAAGCGTGTTGAATGCTTTTTCCAGGTTGTGTATGCGCTGCCCGGTTTTCATAATTTCCCCGGCAGTCAAGTTTTTACCGGTAGCGGCGTTGAAAAGGCGGGTTATTTCCTCCAGGCCCGGCAGTTCGTAGTGCAACCAGCAGGTGATAAAACAGCACAATCCCATCATATCCACGACAGATTTAAATTTTTCAAACCAGAATACAACCTGCGGCTTGCCTTCGTAGGAAGTAGGCACCCCGGCGGTTTCTACCCCGAACCTTTCCCGGGAATCCTGGCGCGATAATTTACCAATTTCCGTTGTTATAGCCCCGTTAAGGTGTCCGCCACCCCGGGGAGCCACTACGGTTCCCAGTGCCCATCCTTTAAGTGAGCGAATTCCTTCTACCAGTTCTTGATTTTTTACGTGGATGGCGAAGTATTCGCTTTCCCGCTGTAGCAGGGAGGAGGCTTCTTTAACGCCGCGGGCCAGTATATCGCCGAAACCTTCGCGGTAAGCTATTTTGTGCAGAAGCTCCATAACCGGGGTATAATCTCCCCATTTTAAAGTCAGGCCCCCGGTATCTTTTTTGGTGATAATCCCTTTTTCAAACAGTTCCAGGGCCCAGGCAATTACCCCGGAACTGTTGTCGATATCCAGACCCAGGTCAATGCACATTTCATGGAATTTCAGGGCCGCCGGAGGATGGTTAATATCTATCCTGGATTGAAAATTCCATACCAGGTTGGCTTCAAAGCCTTCACAGGCCAGGCCAGCAAATTCGCCGTTTTTAATACGGTAAAAAGCGCTGCAGAATACGGGGCAGTTAAAACAGGATAGCTTGCGTACCCGGTAGTTATTTTTGAATTCTTCCGGGTGAACGCTGTTAATTTTGTCTTCGGGCCAGTGGTCATCCTGGAAATTTCGAACAGGTAGCCGGCACATCTGGTTGGCCCCGGGTATGGTAGCAGGGGTTCCCAGGGTGCGCAGGGTTTTAATAACTTCGTTCCGGTTTAATTTTTCCCGGTATTGATTTACTTCGTGTAAAAATTCCCCGGGGTTAAAAATACTAAATCCCTGCGTGCCTCGAACAGCCAGCGCTTTTAGATTCTTGGATCCCATAACAGCACCCAAAGCTCCGCGGCCGGCGGCACGGGATTCATCTCCAATAATGCAAGCAGATTTCACCAGGTTTTCACCCGCCGGTCCTATGG
>Ga0207421_10000762_pt1 | contig 41803 bp, 26 predicted proteins | sample SodLakKL_010_SED_4_FD_187542 | JGI IMG/M metagenome (GOLD analysis project Ga0207421, IMG submission 187542) | Alkaline sediment microbial communities from Lake Tanatar, Kulunda Steppe, Russia - 8KL_010_SED (SPAdes) (version 2) | ecosystem: Environmental > Aquatic > Non-marine Saline and...
TTTGCAGATGTGCCCATTCCACCCGCTATCATGCCAAGCCATCCTAACTGTGAAGTGAGACGTGGGTACATTCGTTGTTTCTTCAGGGATGATATCCTCATCTTCAGGCGTCTCAAGTTTATCTATGGTTCTCTTGAGGCGTCGCATCTGCCCCGGAGTAAGGTTCTGGCTCTTAAGACGAACGCCCATGTCGTACAGGAATTTTCGATCGTGTGGAGGTAGGCGATCCTCCTCCTTGCAGTGATGGGACAGTTCCAGCAAGTCCTTTGACTTATATTGTGAAGCCCACGCTCTCAGTTGCTGTGGACTCATCAGATTAACATCATCGCTCACGTCATCGTCCTCGTATCGCTGCACGTTCTAGGAGGGTGCGTGGAATGAACCTGCATGTTCTCTGCACATTCTCCAGTCCATCTTAAGTAGGCTATGATCGCACGGAATCCACGGGGTTTCAACGTAAACGACTATTTTGCACGGTCTACGACAGGTTGGTTTCCAAGATGAAATCTGCCATTGTGTTCCGTGGCAGTATCAGCAAGAACGCAATTCGTGTACGGCATAGCGTTGCCGAGTCCAACGGCTGTGGGCAATCGTGCTACATTGAACCCCAAATCGGGCCGTCTCAAAGCATCGAATTCGACCGAAGTCTCCTGTCATTTTTGTAGCAAAATCGTAGAAATTTGGCCTGCTACATTGCCGAACACGCGAGAACAGCAAAGAACAGCTTGTTTTCTAAGTTGTTTCCTGATAGTGTCTTAGCAGGCACACAGGAACAGCCTGCTACCCCGGAGGTCCGACTTAAAATCTCCTGGACCGAAAGGTCCGTGCCCGTTCGAGTCGGGTCTCCGGCAGTTCCGCTGAAGCGTTCCGTTCAGGCGCTCGTGACTCGTTGTCTGCGCGCGGCAGTCTGCGCGCGGCAGTCTGCGCCCGGCAGCCATCAAAGGAGCTCGAGGTGTACCTGCTTCTCCAGCTCCCGGCCGCGCTTGCTGTCTTCGAGCGGGAGCACCGTGCCGAAGGTGCGGCTCGAGCTCAGAATTCCCAAGTCGACTTCACCGATCGAGATCATCTCCTGGTTGAGAACTCCTTCGGTAAGGATCCCGTCGCGGGCAAACGGATAATCGCACGGGGTGAGGATGGCAGCGGTACCGTAGTTGAGCGACATATCCGGTACCCACGGGAGCCCGCCGATAGTAGGGGAGTGGACGACGTACACTTGGTTTTCGATCGCTCGGGCGTGGGAGCAGTAGCGTACCCGAAGGAACCCGTGGCGGTCATCCGTGCTGCTCGGGACGCAGATGATACTGACGTCTTGGTCTGCAATAGTGCGGAGAAGCTCCGGGAACTCGATGTCGTAACAGACCGCCACAGCGAGCCGGCCGAACGACGTCTCAATAATCCGAATCTGGTTGCGCGGTGAGACACCCCAGTCCTCATGCTCGAACCGGGTCATGTGAAGCTTCCCTTGTACCGCATAGTTCCCGCTGGGTCCGAAGATATGACAATCGTTATATACCTGATCGTCGAAATCCACTACGGGAATCGTCCCAGCTACGATATACAGACTGTTCTCTTGGGCGAACTCGGAGATGAGCTCGAGAAACCGAGGGACGTGGTATCCAACGCCCCTGACCAGCTCGGCAACCGGCCGATGAGGATCGTCCAGCGCGGCCAGCTGGAGCGTGAAATACTCCGGCAGTACGAGGAGAGTAACCCCATACCCCGCAGCGGTCCGGACGACGCTACGTACTTGATCCACAAAACCGTCGAACGAGTCGATCGGGCGGATGAAGTACTGCGAGCTCGCGATACGAATATGGTTGGGACCGACGGTTGTGTACGCCATTGCCGGCAGAGCGTATCACAACCGGCGATCGCGTTTCACCTGGCCTCGGAGTTGACGGGAGAGCCAATGCGTTCGGAGCGAGCAGGCCCACAGGCGGCGCCGCATATGTGGTGTCCCCGGCGCCGGTGCCGCCACCACCGCCGTTGCCGGCGCCGTCCACTCTGACGCGGCATATCACGCTCGCAAGTCGTGTGCAATTACCGGAAAATCTCGTACAATGGACGGAGAGGGTGGGGAGATGGAGCACGCACGAGAGAGGGCGGCAATGAAGCACCGGATGAAGCAGAAAACAGAGCACGCGGCACACGTGGCATCGGAGGGCCCTTCGGCTGCGGAAGGCTACGGGGGGCGGGTCGAGAGTTGGTTCGGTGACCGGCTCGGGCCCGCTTCGACCCAATCGGAGGAGGGCCGCGGGGGCAGCCTGCGCGAGTTTCCTTTCCGGCGAACGTTTGATTTGGCCCCGCTTGAGGAAGCGGCCGGCGCTTCTTTTCCCCGAGAGGATGGTGGACTGCCGGACGCTCTCCGCCGGCCCCTCGAAGACCTGTCGGACCTCGACGGGCATAAGGCTGCGCTCCGTCGCGTATTCGAGCATGTTATCCCCGCGGCCATCTCCGAGCAGGAAATCGCAGCGGTTTCGGGGCCGTTCCACTACAAGGTCATCCATGCGACCAATCCGTTCAAGTCGCTGTTGGCGAATGCGATCGGGAACACGGAGCGCTTTCGCGATACCGAGCTCGTCGATGAGTCCGAAGTGCGACACGCCTACGCGCTTATCTTGGAACGTTACTACGGGGTTGCGGCTCGGGAGCGGGCTGGTTTCTTGCTTCCGGTCCGTGATCCGGAGACCGGCTTGGAGCGCTGGTATCGGATCCACGAGGATTGTAGCTTCTGCCGAATCGAAGTTGTCGGAGAGCTTCCGCAGTTCGACCAGACTGAATGGGACGCGCTCATGGAAGGGCTCTCCGATCTCGCCACGCTTTCGCGGATGATTCCCGCCGATCGGTTTGTCTTTCGCGGGTTTGTCACGCTGCATGCGATGGAAGTGACTACGCCGGTCGTCTCGGCGCGAATCAACGAGCGTCTGCTCAATGCGCGGGGTTTTGACGGAGGGGCGGAGCTGTTCGAGTCGATCCGCCGTGACGTGGGGACGTTGATCGAGAAGAGCGATGTCTCGGCGTTTGTCGTTGTCCGGGCCTCCGAGGAGATGCTGCTCTATCGGCTTGGGGCGGGCGTGCCGATGCCGGCGTCGGATGGAGAAGGAGCGGATTCCTCTCCCTCGGCCGGCGCCGGGCCGGACCGGCAGGCCGGGAACGGCGGTACCGGTGCCGACACCGGTGCCGGCGGCATCTTGTCAGCAGGTGGCGGCGGTGGAAACGGGCACGCCGCGGGTGACTTCCCGGATGAGTTCCTGGAAGAGTCGTGGAGCACGGGCCGCGCTGTTCTGAGACGCCGCTGGGAGGCCTCGGCGCATCCAGGGCCGCTTGCCCGGTCTCTACAGAACGCCGGGGTGGGTAGTTTTGCCGTTCTTCCGCTCTTTCAGGAGGATCGGGCTGTCGGAGCGTTGTGTGTAGCAAGCCCTTCTTCCGGGGGAATCGACGGCTTCGATGTCGCTCAGCTCAACCGGCTCCAGTCCTTATTCGCGGTGACGGCGGAGCGCACTCTGACTCGCTACCGTAACCGAATCGAACAGATAATCTTGGAACAGTGTACGACGCTCCATCCAACGGTGGAGTGGCGGTTTTGGAAAGCAGCCGTCCACCTCCTGCAGGCCCGGAGGAGCCGCTCCGACGCAGCTATGGAAGAGATCGTCTTCCCGAATGTGTATCCGCTCTACGGGATCAGTGATGTGCGGGGCTCGTCCCTGGTTCGAAACCGGGCAGCCGCGTCGGATCTCAAGGAGCAGCTCGAGCAGGCACGGTGCATCGTAGTGGCGGCGCATGCGGCTCAGCCGATGCCTATCCTGGAGGAGACACGCTTTCGTATTGACGAGCAGCTTGCGCGGGTCGAGGAGAGTGTAGACGCGAATGAGGAGATAGAGCTGAGTCGCTTCTTGCGCGAAGAGGTGGAGATCCACTTCCCGGACTTGGAAGCGATCAGTGATTCGGTCCGGCGAGAGATCGCCGGATATCGGGAGGCGTGTCGAAACCCTGCACGAGCCTTCTACCGCAGCCGCCAAGCGTTCGATGAGAGCATGCACACCGTGAATGCGACGATTGCCTCCATTCTGGAGAGCGCGCAGCCGGCGGCGCAGCGGATGTACCCGCACTACTTTGACAAGACTACGACCGACGGAGTAGATCACAGCCTCTACATCGGCGCGACTCTTCTCGGACGAGATGAGCTGAACACGCTCTACGTACGGAACCTGCGACTTTGGCAGTTGCTGGTTATGTGCCGCATTGCCCGGGCCGCGGAGCGGCTCACTTCACGACTCCCCGTAGGCCTCGAGACCACGCACTTGATTGTGGTGCAGCACTCTCCGATCACCGTAACCTTTCGCTATGACGAGCGGCGACTGGGAGTCAGCGGGGCCTATAACATCCGGTACGAGATCATGAAGAAGCGAATCGACAAAGCGACCGTCCGAGAGACCGGAGAGCGGTTGAGTGTCCCGGACCGGATCGCGATCGTCTATTCCCAGGAGGCGGAGCGACTCGAATACGAGCGTTATCTCCGGTTCCTTATCTGTCGTGGCTGGCTGGAGGAAGAGATCGAGCGCTGCGAGCTCAACGATCTCCAGGGTGTATCAGGTCTCAGTGCGCTCCGTGTTCGGCCTGCCGCGGGAGCGGACGCCGGCGAAGACGAGGACCCGCTTGTGGCGCTCCTCTGCGAGCGGGGGGCCGACGAGTTGATGCAGGGTTAGCTCTCGGCCGGCCGTGGCGAGCTGTCCCGCGCCACCCGCGGTGGCATCTCGCCACCCTGCGGTGCCATCCCGCCGGCCCGAGCCATCCCGGTACCCGCGCTGCTATCTCTATCGCCGCCCGCGGTACTATCCGCGACCCGCGATGCGTGCTTTAATCGCAGCGAAATAGTCCGCGGCCTCGGCTGTCTCTACGGGAGTTTCGCGCTCGATCGGTTCTACGAGGTGTTGCGGGATCTCTTCCAGAAAGGGGCTGGGCTCGCACTGGACCCGCTCGCGCATGATCGTGCGCTCGCGAGCGCTCGTCAGGTAGAGGTGAGCCCGGGCGCGGGTAAGCGCCACATAGAAGAGCCGCCGCTCTTCTTCGATGTTCTCTTCGGCTTCGTCGAGCGCACGCCGATGCGGGATGATGCCGTTCTCGCACCCTGCGACGAATACCACGTCCCGCTCCAGCCCTTTGGCCGCGTGAATCGTCATCAGGTTCACTTTTCCTTGGCCGTCGGCGTCATCGTCGTCGTCACGGGTCTGCAAGCTGATCCGGTTGAGGTAGCGGAAGAGCGTCGGATCGCTGTTGTCGGGATCACGTTCCCAGCTCTCGATGCCGGAGATGAACAGGTCGATATTCCGGTGCTTCCAGCGTGCCGCCTTGTCGTTGGTGGGGTGCTCGGATACAAGGTGAGACCAGTAGTCGATCTCTTCGACAAGCCCCCGGAGTCCCTCAGCCAGTCCGCCTCCTTTGCTCAAGAGGCTCGTGCGGTATGTGTGGATCAGCTCCAAGAAGCGCTCCAGGTCCGGTCTGGCTCGCTCCGAAACCGGCGAATCCGCCGCGCGGACGGCCGGCTCAATGGCGGAGAAGAGCGAGCACGCTTTTCGATCGGCGATCTCATTGAGAGCCTCTACGGTCTTCCGCCCGATGCCGCGGCGCGGCGTGTTGAGAATTCGGAGGAGACTTACGTCGTCGTCGTGGTTCGCGATCAGGCGCATGTAGGAGATGATGTCCTTGATCTCTTTTCGCTGGAAGAAGCTCGTTCCGCCGGACATCCGGTAAGGGATCTTCGAGCCAAGAAATGCCTCCTCGATCGCACGGCTCAACGCGTTAGTCCGGATGAGCACGGCAACTTGGTGGTACTGGATGCGCTCGCGCATGGCAAGGCTCTGGATGGTCTCGGCGATGTAGCCGGCTTCCTGGCGCTCGTCCTCGGGGTAGTGGAGGTATATCGGCTTGCCGCGATCGTCGCCCGACCAGAGCTGCTTATCTTTGCGGCTTGCGTTGTGGCGTATGACGCCGTTTGCCGCCTCCAGAATGGTGTTCGTGGAGCGGTAGTTCCGCTCCAGCTTGATCTCCGTACGCTCGGGGAAATCGCGGTCGAACTGGAACAGGTTCTCCGCGTTCGCACCGCGCCAGCTGTAGATCGACTGATCGTCGTCTCCTACGACACACACGTTGCGACTTCCGTCCGCCAGAAGCCGCATGAAGCGGTACTGTACGTGCGATGTGTCCTGGAACTCGTCCACGAGGAAGTAGCGGAACCGGGCGCGGTACCGGTCGCGCACTTCCTGATCGGTGCTGAGGAGCTCCACCGGCAAGAGAATGAGGTCATCGAAATCGACCGCATTGTAAACTCTCATGTGCCTGCGGTATTCGTCAAAAAGCGGTCGGTACGGCTCGCTGAACGAATCCCACTCTCTCCGGCCGGTGCGGAGTGCGGAGAACATGCCCAGAATGCTCCTTACGTCCTCGCCCTCTAGGCTAAACTTGATCTCGCGTGCGGTTTCCTTGAGGAGGCTCTGCTGGTCGACGGTATCGTAGATGCTGAAGTTGTCGCGATATCCCAGCCGCGCCGCGTTCTCCCGCAGCACGGTAACGCCGAAGGCGTGAAATGTGCTCACGGTAAGCTGGGTGAGCCGCTTGCCGGTGAGCTCTCGGACGCGGTGCTGCATCTCGCGAGCGGCTTTGTTCGTGAAGGTAAGCGCGAGAATCCGGCTCTGCGGAATGCCGCGCTCCAGCATATGGGCAATGCGTGCGGTGATGACGCGCGTCTTTCCGCTGCCTGCTCCGGCAACGATCAGGAGCGGGCCGTCCACCGTTGCAACGGCACGGCGCTGTTCGGGATTGAGGTCGGTCTGTTCGGCTATGCTCATGGCGCTTGAGCGCCCACGGTAGCGAACTCATCCGGCTCGTGCAAGGCGTATTGCGGGCACTCGCCGCCGCTTCTCCGGTCGCTGCGCCCAGCTGCGTCCGGCGTGGGGACCGTCTGAGAACTACCGGCCCCATGTAGCAGCTCGCGCGGCGCGCTACTCGTGGATCCGGAGAACAGCCGCATACAGCGGTCCGGCGCCGGAGCTCTGATCCGGCATGATTTGAACCCCATAGTCGCAGTGCTCGACTGCCAGGTCGAGCTCCCCTGCATGCGCCTCGACTTCCTGCGCGGCGCTCTGCGGTAGTGACGTCCCGGACCGGACGCCTTCCTCCTCGCCGGACCGAGCGCTCTCGATCGGGAAGCTCTCGCCTTCCGGCTTGTGGCGGGAGGAGCTGTGGCCCCGAGAGCTTCTCCCGCGGCTGTCGCTAGTCTTGGAGCCGGCGTCGTCGCCTCCGCTCAGCCCGGCGCGGGTGCCCGTTAGTACGGTGAAGCGCTCTGCTCCTCGTTCAATGGCCCTGCGGATGACCCCATCGTTCTCCGTTGGGTTCAGGGCACAGGTCGCGTAGACTACGCGCCCTCCCGGCTTGGCTGCTTGGAGCGCTGCGCGGAGCATTGCGTACTGGTCGCGGGCGAGGCGCCCGCCGCGCCGGGGACTCCAACGGGCCAACTCGCTCGGTCGATTGAGAAGATGCCTCTCGGCCGAACAGGGTACGTCGACAAGGACGGCCTCCGAGGCAGCGGGCCGATGAACGCCCCATCTGCGCGCGTCGTGGCCGCTGACACGGACCCGAGCACGTACCTCCGGCGGGAGATGCGTCTCGAGAACGTGGCGAAGCCGTGCGCGGCGCCTTGATGAACGCTCGTTGGCGGTGAGAGTGGCGGTTGGAGCGAGCATCGTCGTTAGTACCAGAGTCTTTCCGCCCGGCGCGGCGCACAGGTCAACTGCGTGGTCGGAGATCGCCCCCACCAAGCGCGCAGCGAAAACGCTTGCCGGGTCGAGGACATACGTAGGATAACCTTCGAACGAGAGAAGATGCCTGCGACCTGGTGCCTCGAGCGCGTCGCGTAACCCCTGCCACCGTGTGCCGAAGAGGTGCGAGTAGGTGTCCTCGAAAAGCTCGCTCGCGTCGGAGGGCGAGCCGGTTCGCGCGGCGCCGGTGTCACCTGGGGCGAGCTTGTCGTCCGAAGGGTTTCGGCCGGTCTTCCGGTTTCGGTGTGCGCCTCGAGTAGAGCTGCGTTTTGGTGCCATGCTTCTCCGATCCTCCCGATTTTGCAGTGGATTGGCGAGAGATCTTGTCGTGGGCCTGGCTGGTCTGGCTATGCAGGTGCGCCGTTAGTGTAGTGACACGGGACGGCTGTCTCGATACCATGACCGTCATGGCCAAATACCGTGCGATTCTCTTTGACCTCGATGGAACGCTTGTGGATACGATCCCGGATATCGCGCATGCAGTCAACATGGCGCTTGGGGAGCTGGGGCGCCCCGGCCACAGCGTGGATGCATGTCGCGAAATGGTAGGTTGGGGGGTGCATGAGCTAGCCAGACGGGCCCTCCTTGCAGTCCCGTCTCCCGTTTCGGAGGAGTATGATGGCACGGGCGAGGCGGCGCCGGATGAAGGCGGTGGAAAGAGGCGCCACGCGCAGAGCACGAAAGAGCAGCGGCCGGAGCGCCCTGACTGCGAGCAAGGCCCAGGGCGACTCCACCGGCAACGCCGGGAGCAAGGCCCAGCGCAACCCGGCCGACAAGATCGGGAGCAAGGCCCAGCGCAACCCGGCGGGCAAGACCGGGAGCAGGGCTGCGCAGGCGGGGACGAAGCGTCATCCGTAGCCCTCTGGGCGGAGCGGACTCCTTCTGAAGCCGCCGTCGAGGACCTTGCTGAGCGCATTGCTCGATGGTTTCGTGCTCGTCCGTACCAGTATAGCCGCCCGTACGAGGGCGTGCGCGAGGTCTTGGAGGCGCTTGAGGAGCGAGGTGTAGGCCTGGGTGTAGTGACAAACAAGCCTCACGAGATTGCGGAGCCTGTCTGTCACGCTGCCTTCCCGTCGGTGCAATTCGCGTCGATCCACGGTGCGGGTAACGGGCTTCCGCCAAAGCCTGACCCGAGCGCGATCTACCGCACGTGCGAGCGCTTGGAGATCACACCCGCCGAGGCCGTGCTGGTCGGAGATTCGGTCGTGGATGTCCGTACCGCCCGTAACGCTGGGTGTGGGGCGGTCGCGGTCCGGTGGGGATACGGTGCTCCTCGAGTTCTGGAAGAGGAGAGGCCGGACGCCCTTGTGGATCGACCGGACGAGCTACTGGAGTTATGCGTCGAGCTGTAGTCGGTAGCGGCGTGTGCGGTTGACGGATGACGCTGTGAGGCGTATCAATCGGTGCCGGCCAAGATAGAAATGCCTTGGTAGGAAGGAATGCCGTGGCGCGGGTGTCGGAGCTACTATGGAGGCTGCCCCGACACTGCTTGGCAGAGAGAAACCGGGGCGGTTAAAAGGGCAGTTAAACGGCAAGGAGACGAGAAGAGGAGCAACATCAATGATGGAGCGTAAGCGAATTGAAGAAGCGGCACGGAGCTACACTGCGTGGGAGGGGCACCCGGAGTTCCGGGGAGAAGTTGAGGAGCTACTTCGCACCGAGCAGTGGGAAGCGCTGAACGATCGGTTCTACACCGAGCTCGAGTTCGGAACCGGGGGGCTTCGCGGCGAGATCGGTGGCGGGTTCAACCGAATCAACCCGTATATGATACGGCGCGCCACGCAGGGCTTGGCGGAGTACGTGGCCGATCAGAAGCGCAGCGCGGCGGAAACGCGGTCGCTCCGTGTATCGCAGATGGAGGAACCGGAAGAGGGTTCACTCCAAGCAGTTATCGCGTACGATTCGCGGCGCTATTCCGCGGACTTCGCCCTCGAGGCTGCGCGGGTACTGGCTACAAACGGCTTCGTGGTCTCGCTCTTTGATGCTCTCCGCCCAACCCCAGAGCTGAGCTTCGCGGTCAGGCGACTGGGCGCGGATGTCGGCATCGTCGTCACCGCCAGTCACAACCCGCCCGCCTATAACGGCTATAAGGTCTACTGGAACGACGGATCCCAGGTCGTTGCGCCACACGACCACGGAATCATCGAGCGAGTGGGAGGTGTGCGCGACGAGATATCGGCGATGTCGCGGGAGGATGCGGAACGTTCCGGGCGGTTGCGGTGGATTGGGGCCGAGATGGATGAGGAGTTTCTCGCGATGGTCGGACGGCAATCGGTCCGTCCGAGTCTGTTCCAAGAGCACGGGTCGGAGCTTCGCATGGTATACACCCCGCTTCACGGCGCCGGCGCGTCGCCCATCGAGCGTGCGGTTGGCGAGCGCGGCGTTCGAATAACGACGGTGCCGGAGCAGCGCGAGCCGGACGGCAACTTCCCGACCGTCGAGCTTCCGAATCCCGAAGAGGGAGAGGCCCTCGAGATGGCAATTGAGCTGGCTCGGAAGGAACATGCTGACCTTGTGGTCGGAACCGATCCGGACGTCGATCGCCTCGGGATCGCCGTTCCCGACGGCACCGACTACCGGCTCATTACGGGAAACCAGCACGGCGCGCTCCTCGTGGATTACATCTTCGGTGCCCGTAAGGAAGACGGCACCCTTCCGGAGCGCCCGGCGTTCATCAAGACGATCGTTACTACCGAGCTCCAACGACGCATCGCTGAGGCACACGGAGCAGAAGTCTACGATACGCTCACCGGCTTCAAGCACATCGCCGCTAAGATTCGCGAGTTCGAGGCTGATCCCTCAGGTCCGGCGTACGTTATGGGGGACGAGGAGAGTTACGGCTATATGATCGGGACCGAAGTCCGCGACAAGGACGCCGTAACGGCTACGCTGCTGACCGCAGAGATGGCTCTTCACCACGTTTCGCGCGGGTCTTCTCTCCTCGAGCGTCTCAACGAGCTGTATGGTGCCTTCGGCTATTTCGAGGAGCGCACGGTATCCCGGTACTTCCCCGGCCAGGCAGGTGCCGAAACCATGAAGCAGCTAATGACGAAGCTTCGAACTGACCCGCCCGCAGAGTTCGGGGGACAACGTGTTCTTCGTGTTCGTGACTATCTCGAAGGCATTACTCATTACGTCCCGGAAGAGAGGCGAGAGAAGGACATCGATCTCCCCAGCTCGAATGTACTTCAGTTTGATCTGGCCGACGGAAGCAAAGTCTCGGCGCGTCCCTCAGGTACCGAGCCGAAGATCAAGTTCTACGCTTCGGTACAGAGTGAGCCGACCGACGATCTGGACTCCGCCAAGGCCGATGTCGCCCGCCGCATTAGCGATATCGAGGAGAACATAAACGGCCTGATTCCGGAAGGGTGAGCGCGGATATAGCTGCCTTGCCGCCTGACGAGTGCTCCCTGTGGCCCGACGGCAGAGGCAGGTGACCGGCCGGTTCTTAGGAGGCAGGGCTTCCGGGGGGCTTACGGCTTAGGAGTTATGAGGGAAGTCCCGGCGGACGCGACACGAGCCAACTTCTGACGGAAGCCGCCCGGTGGCGCTACATCCCGGCTCGGTTTCGCCGCTGCTTGCTCGCAGCGATTTCGGCGATCGTACGGTGCAACATCGCTTCATCGATGGAGCCGTCTGCGACCCGGCTATCTATGTCCGCAAGAAAGCGGTCTGCCGGGTCGCGGAGCTCGCGCTCCAACTGTCCGGACCAGACCAGACGAATGAGCTCGTACCGATCCTCTTGCAGGTTGAGCAGTCGATCCGCGGTTTGCTCTGCGAGATACCACCGGACATCATCGAGCTCCAGCCCTTCTTCGTCAAGGAAATCCTGTAGTCGCACATCGCGACGTTACGCTCGCTTTCGCACTTCGTCAAGTAGTCCACATGTTGCTCGACGAAGCCGCCTCCGTTAGTATGCGGAATCGTGGATACCAACCAGTCCGTAGATGAGGTCACATTCACTGCGTTCGATTTCGAGACAACCGGTCTGCATGCAGGGTTGGATCGGATCGTAGAGGTAGGAGCCGTGCGCTTCAAGGGCGCTCAGGTTTTGGACGAGCTTTCCAGTCTCGTGAATCCCGGGACTGAGATCAGCGAGGACGCTTTGTCGGTTTCCGGGATCACGAATGATATGGTCTCACAGGCTCCGTCCATCTCGGAAGTGCTTCCGCGGTTTCTGAAACTGTGCGAGGGAACGGTGATCGTTGCGCACAACGCATCGTTCGATCTCGGCTTCCTGCGCGCGGCGCTTCAGGAGGCGGGGTTGCCCGAGGTCGAGAACCGGGTTGTAGACACTCACGCGTTGGCGCAGCGCGCCTTTCCACGTCAGAAGAGCTATGGGCTGCAATCGTTGGTGGAGATGCTCGGACTCCCGGAGAATAACGCTCATCGTGCGCTCGACGATGCCCGGCAGTGTAAGCGGCTGTTCGAGGCATGTTGCCGCGAGCTCGCGTTCATGGGCGAACTCACGTTGCAAGAAGTGCTCACGTGAGCAGAGCCGGCCGGCGGCTCACGGAGCACGGCCGTCTATGGGGGCGGCAGCCAACTGACAACGACGGCTCACTGAGGGGAGCGTCGAAGTCGAACGCATAACTCGGCCGCGACTGTTGTCGTCCCCTCTCGAGCGCGGATGTGGCGGCGTGGCTCTCTCTCACGAGCGACGGCGCGGGGTCCCGACCGCCAGTCTCGTCACGAGATCCGTTTCAGAATGTAGAGAATGTAGAGCTCGATATACCGAATCAGGTGTTCTTTCCGCCGGACTTTTTCAAAAGCGTCCTTATTGGCCAGCTCGCGGGCAATACCTGCAATGCGCTCCTGGCTGGGTGGGTTCCGTCGGCTGTTTAGCTTGAGCTTTCGTATGGCGTCGCGAACATAGGAATTAACGTCCTCGATCAGATTGTCCTTTGCTTTCCGGTCCAGGAGTGGATTCCAGCTCTCCGCAAGCTCATTCAGTGTATCTTCAAGTGAAGCCCCCTGGCCGAGCAGTTGGTGCTCGAGTTGGCGAACCTGCTTGCGGAACGCTTGGGCATCCTCCGGGCTTCGTTGCGAACGGGCCAATCTGGACATCTCGCGAACCTCATCCGCGGGCCCCGCGCCTTTCCCGGCTGCCTGATGAGCTGATGCGGATTCCTGGACGCTCTTGGTAGCAACACTACGGCGTTCGGATGTTTCCGGTCGGCGTCGGCCTAGTCGCTTTGCTCGGTCGGTGCCTTCGTGCCGGTGTTCGTCGGGCAAATCGTTCTCGATGCTCCGGACGCCTTTGTCACCGCCGAGTCTACGGAATAGGCGCCAGACGGCCCTGAGAACCGGTATTGCCTGCCAGAAGGGTAGGAGCAGCTTGGCATCGGCCAAGAGCCGCTGCCGATCGAGATCTAGAAGAGCGGGATAGTCGACCAGGCGTTTCGCCTCCGGATCGAACATGTTTCGGAGTGCCTCGTGGTCTACTCCGACTGCGTCCGGTCGCTGGGATGCATTGAACAGAATGTCGAAGCGGGTTAGGCCGGCGAAAACCGGATCCCTGGTGTTAACCTGATGGCGGAGGTGCTCGGCGAAGTAATCGTCGCTCCGCATCGATGTAAGCTGGCGATCTCGCCGGAGCGCTGCGTGCCAGTGCTGAACGTAGTAGCGCTTGAGCACGTCTGCGAGTTGGTTGCGTTTCTCCAGGAATATCTGAACTGCGCGTTCACCATATACGTAGTAGTCATGCTCGTCGGGCCCTCTGACACGGAGCAACATGGCCGGTTTGTCGTTTTCGGCATCGGGTTCGCACCGGTTTCGCATCAACGCCCGCAGGCGCTCCGCGCCCAGCCGTTGAGACAACGATACCCCGTGCTCGTCCGTCAGCTTCATAACGCCCGGGTTCGTGAACACGTACGGTTTGTTTCGAAGCTTCTGGTCTAGAATTCGCTCAAGAGCTTCGCTCTCTCTCTGTTTCTGCGCGATGTTACGAAAGTGGGCGTTGTATACCGCGATAAGGTAGGCCGATTGACTGAACACGTGGTCTTCTTCGATAAGGTCCGAACGAGCTTTCGCCTCTTTGACGATAGTAGAACAGAGCTGGGCCCAGAAATGGAACGCGAAGTCTGAAGGATTCTCAACGTTTTCGGCGGCTTGGCGCGGGTTAGTAAGGACTTGGTCTAGCTGTTCTCGAATCTTGGCTTCTCTTGTTGGAAAGAAACCGATGAGTTTGTGGCGCAGATAACCGGCGTTCTTCTCCGAGTTGAGATACAGTCTGAGCTTCTGCATTGCCAGAATGAGAAGTCTGCCGGGAACTAGATCCGGTGTGACCATCATCGAACGGAACGGTTTGGGGAAGTCGAGTCGCAGAACCTGGCTGCTGTCGTCGCGGCCTGTCGCCATCCACGAGATCAGCTCGCTCTTGACGTCAACCGGGCGGATGAGCTCGTCCGGGATATCGATTCCGAGCTGCACGTTGTCGGGAAAAGGAAGCTCAGAGCGTTCCAGGATTCTGTCATACAGTTCGCGGATGCGCTCAGCGTAGTAGGGCAGATAGAGGATTGTCTGAACGACCCCGTTTACGTAGAAAAGCCGCACTGTCTGCTCACGTTGTAAGGCATTCAGGTGCGCAAGAACCGTCTGCTCGGCATCCTGTCGGAGATCCTTCGTGTCCTCCGCCGGTGCGGATCGGTCGGCGTAGGCCCGTACGAACTCCAGGAAGCTGCGGAACGAGATGCGCGGTACTTCATGCCTTCGCGTAAACGACTGGAGAAGATGCTCCGTATCTTGAGGGGTGGACATGCCGTTGAATCGCCTCCGTCCAGCTCGAGTTCGTGCTATCTTGGGGCGAAACTCGAAGCCCCACTGTATAGTACCCCCGTGTGGCGCGCCGCGCAACCTGAGACTACGGGAGGCCGACAGGAGCCGGGCCACGCGTTGGCCGGGCCACGCATTGGCCGGGCCACGCATTGGCCGGGCCACGCATTGGCCGGGCCACGCATTGGCCAGGCCACGCATTGGCCAGGCCACGCATTGGCCAGGCCACGCATTGGCCAGGCCACGCATTGGCCAGGCCACGCAACGGCTGAGCCTCCGGGACGAGGGCCGGCTGATCGGTACCGGCTGAACAGCGTTTGACATCCGGCGCCTGGAACTCGAAACTAGAGGCTGCGAGGTTGTGGAGGAGCCTGTGATGCGCAGTTCGGCACTCCTGTCTTTGGTAGGGGTTCTCATCTTGGTCGCATGTACGTCCGCCGACGTGCGCCGGTACGATAACTCGGCGGACGCCGCCGGAGCGGGCGACGGCGACGCTCCTGAGGTCTCGACGGGCAAGGAGCAAGCGCCTCGCGATTCACGGCTTCGTAGACCGGGCAGTGATTGTCCGCTGACCGAGGCAGAGCTTGCAGGGTTCATCGAAGAGCTCATGAGCGTTATTGCTGACCGTGACTACGAAGCGTGGTACGAGCATCTCCATGACTCGTATATCGAGTACTTCTCACAGCCGGAGGTACTGGAGGAGATTTCGGAGGAAGCGGTTCTTGCCAGGCGGAACGTGGATTTGCGCTCGCTGGAGGACTATTTTCAGCACGTGGTTGTCCCGAGCCGCGCGGGCAAGGAGCTTGCAAGTATCGACTTTGTAGCTCCGCATAAGGTCAAAGCTCGTACTCAATCGGGGGGGCAGGAGGCTGTGTTGTTCCATCTTGAGCTGTCGGAGGGTGACTGGAAAATCTCGCGTTTCTGATTATACTCTAGGGAGCGGAACGGAAGCCGTGTATGTAGGAGTGCGCTCATGAAGAAGGGATTTTTGCTTGCTGTAGTCATGGTATTCCTCTTGAGTGCGGCCGGAGTGGTCGCTGAGGACAACGGTCAGCTCATGACGGTGGAGGAGCTGTTCCTCTCGGACGACATTACCGTCCAGATACTGCGCGAGCAGGTTACCTCGCCGCGCCGGGACATGAAAGCGGATGCTTTGGAGACTATTCGAGAGATGGTTGAGGCGGGCGAGATCGATGAGAACGATGAGGCTATGATCACCATGCTGCAGATCTTGGCGCTGGACGGATCGAGGTGGCGAATCACCGACGGAGGCGGCGTCTTCGTTCGACGAAACCCGGATATCCGGCGTGACGCCGCGGAGCTGCTGGGGCGAATCGGAGGGCGCCGGGCTGAGATCGTGCTCCGGCAGGTTCTGCGCCGTGATGAAGAGCCGATGGTGCTCGCTGAGGCCATGTATGCTCTGGGCCGGACGGGCGTTGATGATGCCGGACGGTCGGCAACACAGATGGCGCAAGTGCTGGTGCGGGAGCACGCGCGGGAGCATCCGGACAACAACCTCATGTACTCGACGTTGTTGGCGCTGGAGCGTCTTGCTGAAAACGGATATCGGGGGATCGCTGAGTCTACTCTGATCTCCAGCTTGGTGGATATAACGCATGGTCCGTATACTCGGTTGGTTCGTGATCAGGCGCGCTCGGTTCTGGACAGTATGCGGAATATGTGAGGTCATCAGGAGCTGTCCGACGCACGCGGGTGCGGGTGGCGACACCGGCACGGCCGGCGCTGCGTAGCGACGTGCCGTTGCACGCGAGTGTGGGCGGCCGGCGTAGATGCATTTCGTCCTGCATGATACTATCGCCGACAGACAAATAGGGCTCACTGCTGCGTGCGTTCGCAGCGTGCTTAGGTCCTGACCAGAAGAGGTAGCAGGCGGCAGTGGCTGTTCGTTCGGTGGTCTATTTTTTTGGCAAATATGGTGCTGTTCTCCTGATACTACTGACCGTGTACTCGTATATGGTTGTCTCACGGACGGCGGAGGGGCATCTCTACGACAATATCTCGGAAGTCCCTGAGCGGGAAGTCGGGCTTCTGCTGGGTACGAGCGAGCGGGCACGCTCTGGCCGTCCGAACTTGTTCTTCTGGAACCGCGTGGACGCGGCCGTGGAGCTTCTCAACGCCGGTAAGATAGAGTTCATACTGGCAAGCGGAGATCGGCAAGGACCGTACTACAGTGAGCCCGAGAGCATGTACCGCGCGTTGGTGGAGCGGGGCGTGCCGCCGGAGCGGATTGTGCTGGATCCTGGAGGTTTCACCACACTGGATTCCGTTCTCCGGGCCGGAGCCGGGCTGGAAGGCACGCAGGTCACGGTTATTTCCCAACGTTTTCACACCGTGCGCGCACTCTATATCGCTCATCGGCGCGGAGTTGATGCTATAGCCTATAATGCGATGGACGTGGGAGGATCAGCAGGGGCTTCCGTTCAGTTTCGCGAGGTGTTTGCGCGCGTTCGTGCCGTGGCGGACGTAGAGGTTCTAAGACGTGAGCCACGGCTCTCGATAGAAGAAGCTCCGTTCGAAACGCCGGCCGAGCGGGGATTGTCTTTCCGGTCCGGCAGGATTGTTCCTGCGCGTTGAAACAGCATCTGGTATACCATACGAACCTGTGGCGCAGATCGACTGTCTCAGGACGCCGAGCGCGCCGCGCCGAGCGCGCTGATTGACGCGTGCTGCCGCGAGGCGGCGAAGCGGGGCGCCCCCTTCGTGCGTAGAAACCGTTGGCACCCGGCGGGAAGCCCCTTCCGCCTACCCGGAGTCTTCGGTGCTGGTGCGCCGTGCGAACTCCTCAACCGAGGGGATGTCGCGCTTCGTTATCGTGCAGAGAACGTCGTCGGTGAGGGGCGAAACGCGGGAGATGCGGTTGGCCTGTTGCTCCACAATCCGCTCGAACAGGTTCCTCACGACTCTTCCGTTTCCGAAAGTCTTGTCTCGGTTGCGGTGAAGCCGGCGGATGAGATCGAGGACTTCGCGCCGGGCCGAACGGGTGAGCCGGAAGCTCGCTTGTTCAAGAAAGGTGTCGAAGATCTGTAGAAGCTCTTCAGGAGCGTAGTGGTCAAAATAGAAGTACCTGCTGAACCTGCTCTTCAGGCCGGGGTTGGAATCGATGAACTCGTTCATCTCGTCCGGATAGCCTGCCGCAATGACAACTAGGCGGTCTCGGTAGTCCTCCATCCGTTTGAGCAGCGTGTCAATCGCCTCTTGACCGAAGTCCTTGCCGTCGCCTCCGCCGCGTGGGTTCAATGCGTACGCTTCATCAATGAACAACACACCGTCGAGGGCTTGGCCCACCACTTCGTTCACTTTCATAGCCGTCTGACCGACGTATCCTGCCACCAGGCCTGCTCGATCGGTTTCGATCATATGGCCGCTCTCCAAAAGGCCGAGCGCCCGATACACGCGCCCGAGGTAGCGTGCGATGGTAGTTTTCCCGGTACCGGGCGGCCCATAGAACACGGCGTGAAGCGAAAACGGCGTGACCGGGAAACCCCGCCGCTCGCGCTCGCGGTGAATCCGTATGAGGTTGACGAATGTGTCGATCTGCCGCTTCACGTCTTGCATCCCGATGAGCTCATCGATCTCAGCGAGGACTTCCTCGAGCGTCTCTTCTTTGTCGGCCTCGGTGCGTACCGCCGCATCGCCGTCACTCTGCGTTGTCTTTTCCTCCTCCGAGCGCGCATCGGGGCCTTGGATGATCTTCTTCACTCGATCGAGTCGCCGGCGCTCCTTCGGTCCGATCTCACCGTCGGCATGGAGAGTTTTCTCGCAGAATCCGTAGAACGTATCGGCCACCTCCGGATAGTGCTCCGTCTGCTGTTCCTTATCGTAGCTCTTGAGGTACTCCAGCGTACGTACGTGCCCATTGCCCCCATCCCGGTGCTTGCGCATTTCGTTGCGCACGAGGTCCCAGTGTTTGAGAAGCTCGTTGGTTTGTCTCCACGACAGCGTGTCGTAGCGGAACAGATCGACGATGAGCGAGCGGTCGTCCGCCAGCTTCTGGCGCATCGGGAGGAACACCATCGTAACGAACAGCTTGCTGTCGTCGGAGAGGCGCCGTCGATCGCCGATGCATACATACGCAAGGTAGAATAGATCCCGGATCAACTGCTGAAAGAAGCCGGGCTCCCCGTTGAACTGCTTGTACTGGTTCAGCTCGAGGAAAACGTTGCGCGCTTCCAGATGAAGCTCGTTGAGCCATGCCAGGCGGCCGCCGGGAGCCGGGCCCGCCGAACCTGGCGATCCTGCCGGGCCCGACGATCGGACCGGCCCGGAAACGGTGTGCGGGGAGCGACCCTGATCCGGGCCGCCGGGGCTGGTGTGGCTTAACCCGTCCGGTTTTTCTTGGTTGCGGGGAGCATGGTCCTGTTTCCCGGGCTCCCATTCGCCATGTTTGCCGAGGTTCGTAGCGCTTCTGTTGCGGACTCCGCCGTTTCCGGCGCTTGGCCGCTCGTCGTCGACCGGCTCGTCGAGATCGTCCGCACCGTGTGGAGTGGAATCGTCTTGGTCGTGACTTTCGGGATTTACCATCGAGACCCGAAGGGCGCCGGCGAAGCGCTCGACCTCGCGCAGCTGCGTGTTGGTCGAGAGAATGCAGGTGCCGGAGGAGTGATCGATCTGTAGCTTAACCGAAGCTACGCTGCGTCGAGTTGAAACCGCAAGGATATCTACGAACCGGAGAACTTCCGGTTGCGGAGTAGCGCTGGAGCTGGGAAGGAAGAAGGCACGGCGATCGGTGAGACAGAGGATCCCTCCGGTGCCGGAGCCGGTCCCCGTGACACGGATTCCGCGGTAGAAGCCCTCGAGGAGGCTCTGCAACGACTCGCCGTTGTCAATCGTTTCTCCGAGACCGCTGAAGAGGTTCTTCTTGAAGCTTACCGACTGCCAGTTGGGAATGCTATCCAGCTGACTCTGCAGCTCATCTTGTGAAACCATGCCGTTCCCCCGGAGATTCATCTCCAGTCGCGCAAACTCAGGGCCACAGCCATCTCCCCGTCCATGAGGCGCCCATGGAAGGGAAGGGTCCGGCCTGATCGCTCCCGAAACGTCCCCTATCGGATGAGCGAACGAGCCGGCCTCGTCGCCGGCCGCCCGGAACGGGGCGGAGTGAGATGCGCTGACTCCCAGCTTTCGCGGTGATTATAGCAGGAAACGGTGCGGACACCAACTCCTCAGTGGTTCCGGTCGCCGATCTACATGATCGAGTTCTCGCGGCCCGCGCGTTCACAGTAACTATTTTCATCTACTCGTTGTTGTTGTGCGCCCCTGCACCGCGGTCAGAAACGCTTGTTGTTCAGCGTTGTGCTCGGCGGCAAGGGAAACCGGTACGAAGCGATTGGGAGCGATGACGAAGCGCCGTTCATCCTCGGCGCTCTCGAACTCCACAACTGTTTCGTACCCGGTGAAGTCCGCAGGGGCGACGCTACCACCGGCGCTGCCGATGGTGATGTCGCTCGCGCCCTCGACGTCGGCTTCGGACAGCGAATCGCCCCCCGTGCGTTCCGCCCTCGTGAAAGCGCCGGTGAGGTAGAATGCGTAGGAGACTGCAGGCACTTCGTCTTCGCCGTTTGAGGGGTCGTCGTTCTCCGGCTCGACCGGCACTACGACCAGCTCCAGCTCTGCGTCGGTGCGGATGGCAAAGATGTGAGTCTCCCCTGCTTCCGTATACTCCACGCCCTCGAGCTCCCGTTTTACACGCCACCCGGCCCGGCCGCTCGTATTGCCTTCCTTGTCCTTTAACCTTGCTTCGTCGGCTCGCTCTACGACCAAGAGGTTCGCGCCGTCAGCGGCAATCCGCTCGGCATATCCCCGAAGTACCGCTTGGAGATGAGCCGGATCGTGCTCATAGTCTCGTTGTACGTCGACCGCCAAAAGGAGTTCCGCATACTCATAGACCGAGTGGTCGGTGTCGAGCCATCTCACCCGCGGGCCCTTGTGGTCCGGGGCCAGGTCTATCGCGATGTTCTCCGCCGCCTCGCTGTGGATGTTGACATCGTGTTCGTCTCCCCAGTTGTTCGCTGCCAGGAGGAGAACCCGCTCACCGGTCATGTCTTGGATGAACCCATAGGCCGCAAGCGCGTGATGGCGCTCGGGAGCCAGGTATCCGAAGACTCCTAAGCGCCCTTCACCTACCTCCTCCATTACGCGGTGTACGTGAGTGGCGAGCTCGGAGCGTTTCTGTTCGCCGGTGAAATCGTGCCCTGAAGCAACGATGTAGTCGAACATCATGTCGTTTTGGAGGTTGTTCATCTCTTCAAGGACGTCGCGACGGGTGGCGGGGATATCGTATACGCTGTCGTAGAAATCCGGGAGGAACTCCGGGTATCGATGGTATCGCGCCTTTCCGCCAGCGAACGCGTAGCATCGACCGATTCGATTCCGGAGCACCGAGTAGGCTGCGTTGATTAGGACGTTTCGCTCCACGGTGCTCAGCTCCCGGAAACGGTCCTCGGCCCACGGCAAGATGCTCTCCGAATAGGCGTCGATCGCTTTGGGGGTGCGACTGGCGTTGGCGAAGCGGAAGTTGTCCCGTCCCCACACGAAGTCGGAAAACCCGACTCGGTAGTTGCGAATCACGAATCCTTCGCTTGTGTGCGCAATGACCTGCATGTCGTGGATGCCGGGCTCGCGAAACGGGGCGAGCTTCACTTCCGCTTCAAAGACCGCGGCTCCGTCGCGGAAGTCCGTGGAAAACGACGTATCCTGCGTGACGACTGTGACTCGGTGCAGCTTGGCGGTAGTGGTTGATACCGTGATCTCGAGGAGCGGGGGCGTTCCGCTGGACGAGCGGATCTCGACAGCGGCGGCCGGGGCCGGTTCGGCGGGTACGCCGGCGGGAAACGACCGCGCCTCCACCGGTTGAGGGGCGTCCGTATGAGCCTGGGCGGGCACAAGCAAAGCCGGGATCAGCCACAGTATCGGCCCGATCAACAGGACGGTTGCTGCGGCGACGCGCTGCCAGGAGCGACCGCCTGCAGCGGAGCTAGCACAAGGGACGGTGGGAGATCGCTTTGCTCTCAACATGGAAATCTCCGGTATAAGCACTTGGAAGCCGCACGAGGACCATACGCGAATATTATCCGTCCTTTCCCGACGTAGTGCAACCGCCGCACCGATGCCCTCGACGCCGGCACGGCTCTTCTCTTCCAAAGGTATTGCGCTTGTGAACCTTTGACCATAGCGTCATCGAACTGTGATAGACTCCATCCATGCCGGCTTCGTGCCGGTCCGATACCGGCTCCGGAGGTACCGCGAGCATATTCAGCAATCGATGACAGGAGGACGGAGCATGACTACGTTTTTTTTGTTCGGAGACTACAACGCCGAATCGCTGCGGCAGATCGACGAGAAGCGTACCAGAAAGTCGGAAGAGATCGTTCAGGGGTATGGAGGCACGTTGAAGTGCGTCTACGCGCTCATGGGTGAGCACGACCTCGTATTCCTTGTCGAGCTTCCCGGGGTCCAAGAGGCACTCCAGTGCTCGCTCGCGATTACCGCGGCCACCGGTATATCGATAACCTCCGCCCCGGCGGTTCCGGTGGCGCTTTTCGATGAGCTGGCGAAGTCAGCCCTCCGGCCGTAGTCGCCCCGGGGGATAAGACGGCGCCTCAATCGGTCGAGGCGCCGGAGAAGCTCCTTTGCAACCGGGACCGCAAGCACGCTCCCAGCTCCAATCGCCCCACCCGCGGTGGTAAGGGCGTCTTGGGGAGACTCTGACCGGGATACGACTACCGCCGGCTTCGCCGAGCCGGCTATTCCTCCGCCCGCGGTCAGTACGACATCTAGGGCGGCCGGCGTACCGGGCTGTCGCGGTACCGAAGTGTGGATGGCAATAACGTGCTTCCGTAATAGAGTGGTAGCTATGTGCATGCGGTACGGTGGCGGTATATTGTGTAACAAACCCCAGCAGAGTAGAATCCTACTAAGGTGCCGTGAGGTTTAGCCCGGTCGCCCCGGCGCCTCGGTGATGTCCGGTTGAGAAGCAAACTTGACACGAGAGTGTTCCATGGCCGAATCGGCTGCGACCACCGTTGAGACTGTCGCTCTTATGGCGTACGCCGGACCCAATGCAGACCGGTACTTCGCGGAGCTTGTTGTTCCCTGACCGAGCAAGGGAGGAGAGGATGGCGGTGGACGCGCCATGCGCCCAAGGCGACGAGAGTCGAGCGGGCGGTTCGTCGGAAGACGGCGATCTGCCGGAAGACGGCGGTCCGTCGGAAGACGCCGGATCGGTACAGAAGGAGTCCGAAGCCCACAAAGGGAGCGCGGCGGAGGCGGTACGGCTGCTCCTCGTGGAGGACGAGACGGTAATTGCTCTGGCTGAGGCCGCTCTGTTGCGGCGGGCCGGGTACGACGTGGTGCACGCGAGCTCCGGGGAAGCGGCAGTCAAGACGGTTGCCGAAGATCCTCGGATAGCGCTGGTGCTCATGGATATCGATCTCGGATTCGGAATAGACGGAGGGGAAGCGGCGCGTTTGATCCTTGCGGAGCGTGAGCTCCCCGTTGTGTTTCTTACTTCGCACACGGAGAAAGAGCACGTCGATCGAGCAAGAGGCATCGTCCCTTACGGGTACGTAACCAAGGATTCCGGCGAACACGTGCTGCTTTCTGCGATCGAGGTGGCCCTCCGTCTGTTCGACGCAAACGTGAAACTGCAGCAAGAACGAGCAAAGCTCCGAGAGGAGCGCGAACTGTTCATCTCCGGGCCCACGGTCGTATTCCGTTGGCCGGTTCAAGCGGGTCATCCTCCCACATATGTGTCACCCAATGTGACGGACCTGCTTGGGTATACCGCGGAGGAGCTGCAAAGCGGCAGCATTACCCTGAAAGAGATCATTCACGCGGAAGACCTCCGTAGAGTTCGGCGGCAGGTGGAACGTCGCGCGGTGACGGGCAAGAAGCGGTTCGTCTTGGAGTATCGTTTGATCCGACGGGATGGGAAGCCGGTGGAGGTGCGCTCGCATACCTCGCTCGTGCGTGCGCGGAACCGAAGACCGCCGATCGTTCTGGGATACCTCCAGGATATATCGCAAGAGCGGAGGAAGGCGCGGGCTCTTGACTACTCGTATATGCGGGCAGACTGGCTCCGCGAAATGGCGCGTCGCTCTTTCTCTGCGCCGAGTCCCGAGCCGGCGGTGGCGTACATCGTTGATGCGATTCGAGAACAGGAACCCGATCTTCGGGTGATGTATGCAACTGTGGACCGGCAGGGACGGCTCACCGTTCAGAAGTCGATGCAACCGAAGAGATTCCTGCCATTAGAGAGCGCGACAATCGATCTCCGCACAGCTCCCGAATATCTTGCCGCCTTGCGGACGGGGAAGACGCTCGTCGTGGAGGACGTACTGCAGGATGCACGTTTTGTCGGAGGAGTGATCCCGAGTGACGCGTGGGGAGCGCGAGCGGTGCTCGACGTCCCCCTTCAGGGGCGGGGCAAGTTAGTGGGAGTGATATCGCTCCATTCCGATCGGCCGAGGACATGGCCGCGCTATCTCGTTGCTACTATGCGTGAGATAGGGGACTACTTGTCGCTTGTGTTGCGAAGCTTTGCGATGTGGGAGCAGCTGCGCGGCAACGAAGAGCGGCTGCGGCGCGCCATCGATGCCGGCGGGTTGGCGTGGTGGGAAATGGAGCTGCCTTCGACCCGACTGGTGTTCGACCGCGGGATCGGCCACGTTTTTGGGTTCCCGCCTGAGCGTTTCAAGCGATATACCGACCTTCTTCGGCTGGTGCACCGGGAGGATGTCGAGTCGGTGCGTATGCTGGTTGAGCGGCTGCGCTCCCGGGAGATTACCCGTGGCTCTCTCGAGTGCCGGGTCAGGCGCGTTGACGGCTCGCTCGCGTGGGTGCGTGTTCTCGCCACGGTTTCGAGTGTGAACGACAGCGGACCGCCACTCGGGCTGTGCGGGATGGTGGAAGACATTACGGCGCGCAAAGAGGCAGAGTAGACTCAGGGGCTGGATCCTTCCCGCGGCTTCTGTTCCCCGCTCAATCTTGATTGATCCAGCGCGACGTTCACGGTACAGTGCTTGGTGATCCTGGACTGCCGGGATCGCATAGATCAACAATATAGAATAGGTGGGGGTGCCATGAAAGGGGACGTGATAGTTGTCGAGGAGCATCACTGCAAGGCGGGGCAGCGGATCGCGGAGGCGCTTCAGGACCGGATCCGGGCGTGCGAACGCGTGTACACCATCACGGTAGCGGGGGAGTCCGGAAGCGGAAAGTCTGAGACCGGCAAGGCGCTCAAGGAAGCGCTGGAGGCGCGCTGCTTTAAAGCTGAAGTCCTTCAACAGGATGACTATTTCATCCTACCTCCGAAATCCAACGACAAGAGACGGAGGGATAACATCGAGTGGGTTGGTCCGCAAGAAGTCCGCCTGAATCTCTTGGATGAACACCTGGCTGCTGCGCGTGAGGGCGTATCGGCGATCTCTAAGCCGCTCGTTATCTACGATGAGGACCGAATTGACGAGGAGACGGTGCAGCTCGAAGGGTTGGATGTGCTTATAGCCGAGGGGACCTACACGACGACGCTCAAGAACGTGGATACGCGCGTATTCATCAACCGCAACCGTTTGGAGACGCTCGAGGCACGCACCAAGCGCGGCCGCGAGGAGATCGAGCCGTTCATCGAGCAAGTGCTGGAGATCGAGCACAACATCATCTCCAAGCATATTGCGGATGCGGATATCGTGATCACCCGCGACTATGAGGTTCAGCTTTAGGGCGGTCGCATGCACATTGGACGGACATATGGTGAGCTCAAGGAGTTGTGGGCGCGGAGCCGCTCCGAGATGCAAGCGCGCTATGAGTCGAGGGAGACGAGCTTCGTGCCGAATCTCCTCCCGGAAGATGCCGTGGAGATGTCATTGGCGGAGTTCCTGGAGATCATTCGGGGGCGGTTTGGCCGGGCCGTGGACACAGCGCTCGAGCCGGAGGCCACTGATCCTGCTCTCCCGGTCGGAGATCTGCCTCCGGAGTTGCAGGGGCCGTTGATCGGTACCGCAACCACGCCCGACTGGCTTACCAGAGCCAATCTCGGTGCGGTGAACGTTCGAACCGTGCGCTCGTTCTTCAACGTTGCCAAATACGCGCTGACCCTCCCGGCATACCAGAACGTGATCCATCTGCTTCCGATCTGGGAGCCGGGCGTGGTAGGGAGCCTCTACGGTATCAGCAGCTTTCAGATCAACGCCGAGTTTATCGACTCAGAGGCCGCGGAGGCCTTCCCGCACTTGGAGAGTTCGGAGCGGCAACTGAGGGCCACGCTCAACCTGCTCCGCGTGATGGGATTTGCGGTAGGTATGGATGTGATACCACATACGGATCGCTTCTCGGAGGTGGTGCTGGCTAACCCGGGCTACTTCGAGTGGCTCCGGCGGGAGGACCTTCGAATCGTCGACCACCGGGCGGAGCTGCACGAAGAGGTGCAGGGGCGGATCGCGGCGTTCGTGCGAGAGTACGGGCCGGCTGCTCCGGCCGGCGGCTCTCCGGCGAATCCCCAGGGCGGCCGAACGGGGAGCCAATCGAGTAGATCCAAGAAACCTCCTGACTGGACGCGCGAACTTCACCCGGAAGAGCTCTTCTCGGAGGGCGTTGATGAAGCCCGGCGTCGTCGTATCCTCTTCGGCCTTCCCGAAGACAAACATGCTCGGGACGTGCGACGGGGACAGCTCGTTCAGTACTTGCACCGCTACGGGTATGAGCCCGTGCCTGCAACGATGGCACCGCCGTACCGGGGGCTGGAGGTAGATCCGGGCGAGCTTCATGAGAACCACGCCGGCAACGAATGGCGAGACTACCGCATAACAAGGCCGCAGAGCATGTCACGCGTTTTCGGTCCGCTCGCGCGTTTCAAGCTCTACGAGCGAGCTCGGGACAATCGCAATTGGGAGATCGATTTCTCGCGTCCGCGTACCGAGGTGTGGGACTACGTCTGCCGGCGGTATGCCGAGATGCAGCGACGGTTCGGGTTTGAGTTCATGCGCGGGGACATGTCGCACGTTCAGATGCGGCCGGAAGGCGTGCCGCACCATGTAGATCGCCATTACGATCTGCTCAAGGCCGTTCGGAACTGGATTCGAGAGGAAAACGATGCGCCGTACTTCGGCTATTTTGCCGAGGGTTTTCTGGCACCTCGGAATGTGATGGGGTACGGAGACGAGGTGGACCATCTGGAAGCAAGCGACGCCGACACTACGCTGGGTGATCTGCAGGCGGTACCCGTGGAGAGTGCGGAGTTCGTGCAGCGGCTGCGATGGTACCGCGATATCGCCGATTGTCGGTGGACCGTGCCGAGCCTCACGATCATGACCGGTGACAAAGATGATCCGCGTTTCGATGAGTTCTATCGCTCGGGAAGCGAGCTCAGACTCTTCCTTGCGCTCTTCATGACGGATATGCCGAGCTACATGGCCCTTGGATTCGAGACACGGGATGTCCACCATGCGCCGGCGCCCAACGAACACTATACGAAGCTTTTCGTCTTCCAGGAGAAGAGCGGACCGAAGGCTACCACCGGTCCGTACCGTTTTGGACGAAACGGAAACCTTTTCTACCATGTGAGCAGGATTCGACTCTTCGCCTCCCGGGTGCTGCCGGAGATTCAGGGCGCGCCCATTCGGTGGCTCGTGCCGCCGGACGCTACCGCCGGCCGGCGCTTTTTCGCGTGGACGCAGCAGAACAATCCGAGATGGGTTTTCGTCGCAAACGCCGACACCACGGAGGAGGTCTGGAACTTCAACATCCCGGCAGGCTTCGTCGGCCCGGCGTTTCAGCCTCCTGGCGCTCCGCGCTCGGATGAGATGGGCGAAGCGCAGGACGGCCGGTCGCTGCAGCTCGAGCTCGCCTTCACCACGGCAGGCGAGCTTTCGCCGGAGGAAAGAGCTGTTCTCCGCTCCAACGGGCGGACGTTCAAGATCGAGCATCTCGGCGCAGGCGAGGGGCGCGCTTACCGAATCGTATCCGGTTCGGTGGGGGCCTGATTCGAGGGCGAGGCGCCGTCTTGCCGAGCAGGCGGGCAGCCCCGCTCCGCGCTCAGGCGCTCCGGCGCTGGTCAGGGGGGTGCCCTTTCGCGCTCCCAGGCCCGGCGCCGTCTTGCCGGCGCGTCAGGCGTCTTCAGACCCGGCGCCATCTTGCCGGCGCATGGAGAGAGAGATCCGTTTCCGCTCGAGGTCTACTTCCAGGACTGTCACCGTAACCTGGAGTCCGGGACGTACTACCTCAGCTGGGTCCCGGACGAAGCGGTCGGCCAATCGGCTGACATGAACCAGGCCGTCGCGGTGGACGCCGACGTCCACGAAGGCACCGAAGGCGGTTACGTTGGTGACCACTCCGTTAAGGCGCATTCCGGGCTCAAGTTGCTGGATATCGGTGATGCCTTCGGTGAAGCGATGCTCGGTGAACGAATCTCGCGGATCTCGCCCCGGTTTGGCAAGCTCATCTCGAATGTCTCGCAGAGTGTGGAGCCCGAGGGTCGGCACCTCGCTGCTGCCGGCGCTTGTCGCGTTTGAGGTTGCAGCCGAGCTCCCGGCGGGCTCCACGTATCGCTCCAGAGGCATTTTCCTGCAGAGCTCTTCGTTTCCGATAAGCTCGGCCGGCGTGGTGCCAAGGTCGGCGGCGATCCGCTCAACAACCTCGTAGCGCTCCGGATGTACGGCGCTTTCGTCAAGGGGATTGTCTGCGCCGCGGATCCTCAAGAACCCGGCTGCTTGCTCGAAAGTCTTGGGCCCGATGCCGGGCACTTCGAGAAGCTGACGCCGGGAGCGAAACGCGCCATGCTCGGCCCGGTGGCGCAGCACGGCCTTCGCCTCGCGCCGGCCGAGACCGGAGACGGCCGTGAGGAGCTCCTCGCTCGCCGAATTCAGCTCAACGCCGACGGCGTTCACGCATCCGGCCACTACGTCGTCAAGCGCCCGGCGGAGCATGCCCGGATCGACGTCGTGTTGGTACTGCCCCACGCCGATGGACTTGGGGTCGATCTTCACGAGCTCCGACAACGGATCCTGGAGACGGCGTCCGATCGAGACGGCGCCGCGGACGGTGACGTCCTGGTCGGGTAGTTCTCGGCGCGCTACTTCGGAAGCTGAGTAGACCGAAGCGCCGCTTTCGCTTACCAGGATCACCGGGAGCGACGTTCCGTCCTTCCCGGTAAGAGCGAGTTCCCGGCAGAACTCGTATGCTTCGCGTCCGCCGGTGCCGTCGCCGACTGCGATTGCCTCCGGGCGGAAGCGCTCGGCCAGACGGCTGAGAGTGGCCGCTGCCTCGGCCGTCTGCTTCTTCGGGGGGAGGGGAAAGACGGTCTCGGATGCCAGGAGTTCGCCGCGGGCGTCAAGGGCGACGACCTTGCAGCCGGTACGCATTCCCGGGTCGAGGGCGAGCACCGCTCGCGTGCCGAAAGGGGGCGCCATGAGGAGGCTTCGGAGGTTGTTTGCGAAGATGCGCGCTGCTTCCTGGTCCGCCCGCTCTTTGAGCGCGGCGATGAGCTCCGTCTCGAGTGCCGGGCGGAGGAGGCGTTTGTACGCGTCATCGGCTGCCTCCGCGACGAGGCGGGCGTCGGCGCCTTCTCCGGTGACGACCTTCCGGCGAACGAGCTCGAGTGCCTTCTCGTCCTCGGGGCGGGCGAAGCACGTGAGCACTCCCTCATTCCTACCGCGGAGGAGCGCCAAGATGCGGTGAGACGGTGCACGGTGAGCAGGTTCTTTCCACCCGATCCAGTCGCGATAGGTGGCAACGGCTTCCTCCGTTGCTCCGCGTGCTCGTCGCGCGCCGAGCTCAGCCCGTTCGGAGAACAGGGTGCGGAGCGCCGCCCGGACGTCCGGATCGTCGTGGACCGCCTCGGCGATAAGATCCCGTGCCCCGCTGAGCGCGTCCTCGACTGTCGGCACCGCCCCTCCCGGCTGAACGTACCGTTCGGCCTCCCGGGATGGGTCGATGCCGCGCTGCTCAAGGATCGACCGTGCAAGCGGATCGAGACCTTTTTCCCGGGCCGCCGTTGCCCGCGTACGCCGTTTCGGTCGGTACGGAAGGTAGAGATCTTCGAGCTCGTTTCGTGTCCCGGCGCGCGTAATCTGCTCCCGGAGCTCCTTCGTGAGCTTTCCCTGCTCTTCGATGGTGTGAAGTATTGTCTCCCGCCGCTCCTCGAGCTCTCGTAGGCGATGGAGATGGTCGCGGATGGCGAGGATTGCCTCGTCGCTCAGTCCGCCGGTTCGCTCCTTTCGGTATCGCGCAATGAAGGGGACTGTCGCCCCCTCGTCCAGAAGCCGGCACACAGCGGCGACTGCGCTTGAGGCGTGGCCTATCTCGCTTGCAATGGTTTCGGCAAGCGCGTCAATCGTGCTGTTGGTCCCTCTCTTCATCGTGCACCTACTCGCTAAGTGGCAGATCTCGGACAAAAGTGTCTCGCGCTGCGTCCCTCGGGGCACCCATAGTTGCTCCGCGCCGTCGCGAGACGCCGGCGACAACGTGGCGGTAACTCGGTCGCGCTCCGTGACGACCGGGCATTATGGATTACGACCGATCGTTGTTCAACTATGGGCTCGCGGATTGTTGCCAGACCGCCGTCCATTGTGCATCATAGATAGCGTAAGGAGGATTCCATGTGGGGTTGGAAGCTCTCGTCGCTTCTGTACGCGCGCGCAGGTGAGAAGGTGTCGAAGGAGTTCGATTTGCAGCTTATCGGTATCCTTGGCCCGAAGTTGGAGGGCGCGGTCATTGCTGACTGCGGCTGCGGTCCGGGCGTAACCGCGGGCCGGCTTGTGGATGCCGGAGCCGGCAAGGTCATTGCCATCGACGCGGTGGAGAATATGCTTCGCCAGGTGCCCCGCCATCCGCGTATAGTGAGGGTGCAGGCTACCATAGAGGAAGGTACGCTGCGTCGAGTCGGGAAGAATGTTATTCCCGACGGCGCGGATTTGGTGCTCTTCAAGCGCAGCCTGTACCATCGTGGGGAACAAGCAGTGCGCATTTTGCAGGATGCCTGGGAGTTGCTGCGGCCCGGCGGAAGGATTGTCGTTGCGCTTCCCCATCGAAACATCGCGCGCTATGCTTTCGGCCGACCTCGACGCATCAGGTCGTTCACGCTCTACCACCTTTTCAACAGGTTTATCAGTCGGGTTGCCGACTTTCTCAACATTCACTCCTATCGAACCTCCAGCTTCCGCGAGCTAGCTTCGATGCTCAGGCGCGCGGTCCCGGAAGCCCAACCCCGCCCCCTCCTCCCACCCCGCCTCCCGTTTGCCGTGCTCTCGGTCCAACGGCCCGCTGACGCCACCCGGGACGGCGCTCAGGCCAAAGCCGCCGGCAAGCCGAAGGAAGGTGCGACCTCGGGAGCGCCGGCGCACGGCGGCGCAGCGCGGCGTAAGCCCGCCTCGCCGGAGTCGGCCGTGGCCTCCGGGAGCGGGTCGCCTGCGCCCGCCTCGCCGGAGTCGGGCGCGCCCTCCGGGAGCGGGCCGCCTGAGTCGACCTCGTTGTCCGGGCAGGATAGTGACGCGTGAGCACCACAGAGAAGTCGCGCCCTTTAAAGGAGATCGTCACCTCGGTAAGGCCATGCGCCCCCTGCGCGGTGGTGTACAATTCGCGCTCTGGGGGCCTCCGGGTAAGCCTTCCCGCATCGGCTGTTGCGCCGGGTGGGGTAGAGGTAAATGTCGGGGCCTCGGGCCTCGACGGGGCGACGTTGGAGGAGCTAACCGACGGCCCCGAAGGATATCACGGTGTCGCAGCCTGCATTACCTCCGATCGGGAACGAGCCGAGCGCTTCATTGCCGATACCGTCCGGAAGCGCGTGCGCTGGTTGGTCGTGGCAGGCGGCGACGGCACCTTTCTGACCGTGCTGAATACGCTCTTCCGGACCGCTCCGCCGAATGAGTGGCCGGTCCTGAGCGTGGTGCCCGCCGGAACGACCAACTTTCTAGCCGCGCTTCTTCGCCAACCTAGACCCAAGCGCGTGCTGAAGCGAGTGCTCCGTCACCCCGAGGTAGATGCTCTGCCGCGTATGGGTGTGCGGCTTCTGAACGTCGATGGCACGCTGTCGGTGATCTGCGGGGCCGGACTTTTCCAGCGCGCAGCGTCGATGTACGCCGAGGGCGCGCCGCGGCTCGTGAGCCCGCTTACCTGGAGTATGCTGCATCTTCTGGGTGCCGGCACAGGGATGCGCCTGACGCGTTGGCTACAGGATCTACACGAGATCGAGCTCTCCAACGAAACCGGTGAGCCGATTCGGCTTCCGCATGGCGCTCCGGTCGGCGCAGTCCTCTGTAGCGCGGAGGAGCGAGTGGCGGATCTGTGGCGCTCTCGCCTGTACCTGGCGAAGGGACCCGTACAAGCTTTGGTGACCGGAACGAAACCGACCGGGCTTGCGCGAGAGATCATCGGCTACGGATTGGGCAGGCGCCGGACGCCGGTCCATATTGCGGCGCGAGGGGCGGAACGGCTCGCGGTTGGAGGAGGCATCTGGCTCTTTCTTGACGGGGAGTTTGTGTATTTCGATAATCCGGTTTCGGTGAGCGTAGGGCCAACTATCGAGATTGCTGATCTAACCCCATGGAAGGGCCGGCGCAAGCGCCGGCCGCGGCAATCCGACCGCTCGCCCCGCGAAGCACCGGCGCCCGCAGTGTGAGACAAACAGTCCGTCGCCGTCCTCCCAAGAGCCGGATATCTTGACACTAACAGTAATGTTTACGACGCTTACCGACGGGACGACGCCTACCACGTCGGCACGGGAGCAGCAGGAGCGGCTATGGGACCTACTGAGTCGCGGAAGACGGCTGAGTCGCGGGAAACCGGGAGTGTTCGCGAATACCGGATTGAAGGAATGGACTGTGCCGAGTGCGTTCAAACCGTGCGCGGCGCCATCGAGCGGCTTCCCGAGGTAGCTTCGTGCAGCGTCTATCTCGGGGCCGAGAAGGCCGTTGTCGAATGGCGCGGGCGGGCACCGGAGGACGAGCGTCTAGCGGCGGTCGTGCAAGGTGCGGGCTACCGGCTGCGCGACGAAGGGCGAAGCGTCCCCGGCCGTGAGCGCTTGGGTGAGCCCGGCGGGGAGGCCGGCCGCGCGCGCGGAGCCGGTCGCGGAGGCGAGCCGGATGGTGAGGCCGCCCGTGGGCGCGCCGGTGAGGCCGGGGGGCTTCGGTTTGGAGCAAGCATCATCCGAATCTTCATCCTCTTAACAGGGGGCGTGCTCGGCATTGTGGTTGCCGGCGAGATTTTCGGATTGGCCGAGCAGCTTACCGCACGGATCCCGGCCCCGGTTATGGGCACTCTGCTCGGTGGAGCGGGCCTGCCGATCTTCTTGAAGGTAGCGCGGGCCGCGTTACAGGGAAGGGTGCTTTCTCACACGCTCATGACGGTTGGCGCCGTTGCCGCCGTCATAGTAGGCGCATGGACTACCGCTGCTGTCGTCGTGCTCTTCATGCACGTAGGTACCTATGCCGAAAGACTCACGTCCACCAAGAGCCGGAGCGCAGTACGCTCGCTTGTTGAGTGTGCGCCGCGATCGGCACGTCGCATTGTGTCGCGCGACGGCGTGAGCGGCGGCTCGAGTTCGGAAGGAGTGCCGGGGGTTCCTGGGCCCGGCGGCTCTTCGACCGGGGTGGGCAGAACCGCCGTCTCAGACGGCGAAGAGGTGGTCGGTGTCGAAGAGATAGTGGATGTCTCCGATCTTTCGCCGGGCGACGTCGTGGTCGTCTTCCCCGGTGAGCGGGTTCCCGCGGACGGAATCGTTGCCGGTGGCTCCGCCTGGGTCAATGAGGCGGCGCTAACCGGGGAGTCACTGCCGACTGCGGTGGAGTCGGGGAGCCGGGTGCTTGCCGCAAGCATCGTCACCGGCGGCGCCGTTCATGTTCGCGTCAACCGGATCGGCTCCGACAGCGTCTTCGGCTCCGTCGTGCGCATGGTCGAGGAAGCGGAGGCCAATCAAGGAGCCACCGCACGGGTGGCGGATCGGTTCTCGGGCTACTATCTGCCGATCGTCGCGGCAATCTCGCTCGCCACGTTCATGATCGGCGGCGAGGTGATGCCCGCTGTGGCGGTACTCGTCGTTGCGTGCAGTTGTTCGTTTGCGCTCGCCACGCCCATCGCTATGCTGGCGTCGGTCGGCGCCGCGGCAAAGCGTGGCCTTCTGATCAAAGGCGGCCGATACATCGAACAGGCGAAGGGCGCCGAGACATTGCTCGTCGACAAGACCGGGACCCTTACCACCGGAAACGTCGTGGTTACCGAAGTTGTTGCGGAGGAGCCTCGCGTCTTAGCGTACGCCGCTTCGGCCGAGCGATATAGCGAGCACCCCATAGGCGCTGCGATCAGAGCGCACGCTGCCGCTCGCGGCGTAGCGGTCGAAGCCCCGCGTGATTTCGAAGCAGTTCCAGGTGGCGGAGTGCGGGCGGTTGTCGACGGCTGTGAGGTGCGCGTCGGAACTCCACGGTTTATCGGGCATGATCCTGCGTCGAGCGAGGGCCTCCAACAGCTTGCCGCGGAAGGGAAGAGCGTGGCGCTGGTGGAGATAGACGGCACAGTCCGAGGCGCCATTGCGCTTGCCGATCGCCTCCGGGATGACGTGGCCGGAGCGCTTGTGGCCGCATTCCGGCTGGGAATCCGGAGAATCGAGGTTCTCACCGGCGACAGTCCGGCCGGCGCGAACGGAATTGCGCAAGAGCTACGCCGGCAGACCGGGCTTGGTGAAGGGGCGTTTCAGGTCCGGGCGTCGCTTCTGCCCGCGGACAAGGTCGAGCGAGTTCGGCAGCTCCAGGCGGAGGGCGAACGGGTGATCATGATCGGGGACGGGATCAACGATGCGCCGGCTCTTGCCGAGGCGGATGTCGGGATTGCCGCCGGAGAGCTGGACGTGACCGTAAACGCGGCGCCGGTCGTCTTCCTGCGTGACGATTGGGAGCTGCTCCCGCGTTTCATTGCGATCGTGCGCCGCACTATGCGGGTTGTGCATCTCAACATTGGGTTCACTGCCGTATATAACCTCGCCGGGCTTGGGCTGGCCGCCTTCGGAATGCTTCCGCCGGCGGTGGCGGCGGCGCTCCAGAGCCTGCCGGATCTTGGAATCCTCGCGAACTCATCGCGTCTGCTGAGACCGAAGTGACCGGCTCGTGAGCTCCTGAGGAGGAACGGCGACCGTATCGAGCGGCGGCCTGGCTGCGGAGGGAGCGAGCCTCCCCGGCTGCGCTCCCGAGCAGCCTCCGGCGGGCTTCTCCGGTCGAACGGAGCGGGCGTCCGGGGTGCCGGCCCCGGACAGCTACGCGCTCCGACCGGCGGTTGTGGTGAGAACCGCTACAGCCCCGGAGATTCCCCCGTGATGTAGTTGATGAGGTGCTTTGCCTCATACTGTGCTTCGCGGAGGAGCGCGCGGACGACGTCACCGATGGAGATGATTGCAAGTAGGTCGTCGTGCCGGTACACCGGCAGATGGCGAATGCGGTTGTCGGTGAAGATCTTCATCGCATACTCCAGATCGTCGTCTTCATGCGCGATAATCACACGATTTTTCGGCGTCATGAGCTGACGGACCGGCTTGTCACGGACGCCGCCGAAATGATTCGAGTCGGTATCCAGGCTTCGGAGGATGTCCCGCTCCGAGATAATGCCTTGGAGTTTCCGTGCGTCGTCCAGGACTACGAGCGCCCCGACGTGCTGCTCGTTGAGGAGCGATATTGCCTTCGCAACCGGCTCGTCTGGTCCGACTGAGTGTACGAACTCGCCCTTTTCTTTCACTATCTCATGAACCTTCATCGTGACTCTCCCGTGGTGCCTATTGTTGTGGGCGGCTCGCCTCACGCCGAGCCACCTTCGCGGCCATCGCTCGACTAGTATAACTCGACTTTTTCAAAAGCGCGACTGAGCGGAGCCCTTGCCTGAGCTCAGCGTTTCGCGCGGCCGACGTTTTGGGCCCGCAGGCGCCTTGCCGCCCGCGGGCCGGCGCCGGGCTAACCGGTGCCGATCACACCTCCCGGCGCTCGTAATGAGTGTGCAATAGCTCATGGGAGCGCGGTCCCAACGGGCGCTCCAGGTAGTCGCTGTAGAGCTTTGCGACGTCCGGGTTCTCGTGCGACTTGCGGAGCGGCTTCCCTTCGTCCTCAGCGTAGATACCGCGTATGCGGGCCTCGCGCACTTCGTCGGTAGTCGGCCGCGGCTGACCGCCGCCTCCGATGCATCCGCCCGGGCATGCCATGATCTCGATGAAGTGGTAGCGCGAGGGGTCGCGCCGGACCTCCGAGAGGAGCTTGGAGGCGTTGCCGAGCCCGTGCGCCACCGCAATGCGAACGGTCACGCCTTCCAGAAAGGAGAACTCCGGCTTCGTTCCGGCAATCGTGGCCTCCGCCTCCTTCACGCCCGTAAGCCCTTGCGCAGGCTGAAAATGGAGGTTCTCCCCCGGCAGTTCCGAGCCGGTCACGACCTCCCAGACCGTCCGAAGCGCCGCCTCCATGACTCCGCCGGTGTTGGCGAAGATGTCCGCTGCGCCGCTCGATTGTCCCAGCGGGGAGTCCGTCGTATCGTCCTCGAGCTCGTCGAAGGAGAGCCCGCTCGAGGTGATCATCCTCCCCAGCTCCCGGGTTGTGATGACATAGTCTACGTCCTGGTAGCCGCTTGAGCGCATCTCCGGCCGGGCCGCCTCGAACTTTTTGGCGGTGCACGGCATCGCCGAAACCACGACCATGTTGGCCGGATCTACTTCCGCGTTCTGCGCGTAGTAGGTCTTCGCCAGTGCGCCGAACATCTGTTGCGGCGACTTACAGGTGGAGAGGTTTGGAAGCAGGTCCGGGAAAAAGAGCTCCGCGTGCTTGATCCAGCCCGGCGAGCAGCTCGTGATCAGCGGAAGCGGGCCCGGCCCGTGGCCGCCGTCGCCGTTGTGCCCGCCATGGCCGTCGCGTTCACTGCTGCCGCCGCCGTGCCCATCGCCGCCGCCGGTGGGGCTGCCGTTGCCACCGGGGCCCCCGCCGCCGCGCGGATTGAAGCCGCCGCCGGCACCGTGCCCCTGCGCAGAACCGCCGGCAGCACCCTCCTGCGACGCTCCTGCCGCTGCGCCCACTGTTTCCTTCGGAACGAGCGCATGCTTGAGGCGTTCGAGGAGCTCGTGCCCCTCCTCCAAGATCGTAAGGTCCGCGGCGAAGTTCGTGTCGAAGACCGCGTCGAAGCCCATCCCGCGGAGCGCCGCCACCATCTTGCCGGTCACGCGCGTGCCCGGGGGATAGCCAAAACACTCGCCCAGCGCCGCGCGGATTGCCGGCGCGGTCTGGACGACCACGTGCTTCTCCGGGTCCTCCAGCGCGTGCCACACGTCCTCGACGTGACTCGTTTCGATGATCGCGCCGACCGGACATGCCGCGGCGCACTGCCCGCACTGGACGCAGGCTACGTCGCCTAGGTCCAGTGAGAAAGCCGGTCCGATCTCCGTGCCGTAACCACGTTTCTGGGGCGCGAGCGCGCCCACTCCTTGGACATCGGTGCACATCGTGATGCAGCGGCGGCACTTTATGCACTTCTCCGTGTCGCGGCGAAGCGCCGGAGTGCTATCGTCGTAGCGTGCCGGGGGAAGCTCACCTTCGTATCTGACCTTGGTGATGTCCAGGTTCGCCGCAATCTTCCGCAGCTCGCAGTCGTCGCTTCGTACACAGATGCGGCAGTCCCCGTTGTGCTCGCTCAGGAGGAGCTCCAGAACCGAGCGGCGGCCGTCGCGGACGCGCTTGGTGTTGGTAAAGATCTCCATCCCCTCGGCGACCGGCGTCGCGCACGCCGCCATGAGCCGCGGCGCGTGCTTCACCTCCACAACGCAGACGCGGCACGCCCCGAGCGGCGGCCGTTGCTCCATGTGGCAGAGCGTCGGGATCGTGATACCCGCCTGTCGGGCCGCTTCCAGGATCGTTGTGTCGCTACTGACCTTCATAGGCCGGTCGTTTATCCGTATATCAACCATGTTGCACCTCCGCCTCAGCCTTCGGCGCCGCGCATGTCGTCTTGAAGTCGCACCGAAGGCAGCGCTTTGCCTGGCGAGTCGCGACCGGCTCCGGCCACGCACGCTCGACCTCATCGAAGTTCCAGCGTCTGCGCTCCACCTCCATCGTGGGTAACGGCTCCCTCGGGTAGGGGACCGGATCCGCCTCCGGATCGAACGGCACATCGATCGGCCGCTCCTGGCGCCAGAACGCGTGGCCGGCCCCGGTGAGGAACCGGTCCATGCCGACCGCGGCGCGCTCGCCGTCGCCTACCGCCATCACGACCGAAGCAGGCCCGTTTGCCGCGTCGCCGCCGGCGAAGAGCCACGGGATGGAGGTCTCGCCGGTGGCGTGGTCCATCGCGATGAATCCGTCCTTCGTTTTCTCTACCGTGTACGGCTTCACGAGCGAATCGACGTCCAGGCGTTGGCCGACCGCTACGATCACCTGGTCCGCTTCGAGCTCGAACGCTTCGCCGGCCTCCGCCGTCGGGCGCCGCCGTCCGCTGCGGTCGAACGCGCCCAGCCGCATGCGGCTGCACTCCATGCCGCGAACCGCGCCCTGCTTGTCGGTGAGCACCCGGTTCGGCTGCAGAAGCGCGCGGATCTCTACGCCTTCGGCCTCCGCGTCCGCGATCTCCTCCGCGTACGCCGGCATCTGATCCCGGCTCCTGCGGTAGACGATCGTTACGGTCTTAGCGCCCAGCCTGAGCGCCGTACGCGCGGCGTCAATGGCGGCGTTTCCACCGCCCACCACGATCACCTTCTTCCCAACCGGTACCGAGCCGCGAATGTTGTATTGCGTGAGGAAAGCACCCGCTGTGACCACGCCGTCGGCGTCCTCGCCCGGAATGTTGAGCGTGGTGCACTCCGGCGCGCCCGGGCTCAAGAACACCGCCTCGGCCCCTTCGGAGCGCAGCGACTCCAGCGTGAAGTCCGTTCCCAGCCGCATGCCGGTCTTGATCTCGACCCCCATGTGCTCGATCATTCGGACCTCTCGCGCCAGCGTCTCGCGCGGAAGCCGGTACGCCGGGATCGTCTGCACGAGCATGCCGCCCGGCCGCTCGCTTGCCTCGTAGACCACCGGGCGGTAGTCCAGCCGCGCCAGGAAGTAGGCACAGGAGAGCCCCGCCGGCCCCGCGCCGATGATCACCGGCCGCCGGTCCCGGTTTGCCGGGTTCTCTTGGATCGCCGGGCGCTGGATGATCACCTCTTCGTCCACCATGAAGCGCTTCACCCCGCGGATGCTGACCGGATCGTCGATCGTGCTTCGGCGGCAACGCTCCTCGCAGGTGTGGAAGCAGACGCGCGCGCAGACCGCGGCAAACGGGTTACGCTCGCGGTGCAGCTTGAGCGCCTCCGCGTAGCGCTGCTCGCCCACCAGGGAGACGAAGCCGGGAATGTCCACGCCCGCCGGGCACGCGCTCTGGCACGGCGCGCGCACGATCCCCGGGCAGACTCCCGCCTCGCAGTGGCGCTCGCGGATGTGCTGTTCGTACTCTTCCCGGAAGTGCCGTATCGTCGAGAGCACCGGGTTGGGCGCCGTCTGGCCCAGGCCGCAGAGCGCCGTCTGTTTTATCTGCTCGCCCAGCTCCTCCAGTCGCCCGATGTCGGCCTCCACGCCGCGGCCCTCGCAGATCCGGTTGAGGATCTCCAGCATGCGCTTGGTGCCCACGCGGCACGGTACGCACTTGCCGCACGACTCCTCCTGGACGAACTCCAGGAAGAAGCGCGCCACGTCCACCATGCAGGTCTCCTCGTCCATGACGATCAGCCCGCCGGAGCCCATGATCGCGCCCAGCTCGTTGAGCGACTCGTAGTCCAGCGGCGTGTTCAGGTACTGCTTTGGGACGCACCCGCCGGACGGCCCGCCCACCTGCGCCGCCTTGAACTCGCGGCCTTTCGGGACGCCGCCCCCGATGTCGTAGACCAGGTCGCCCAGCGAAGTCCCGATCGGCACTTCCACGAGCCCCGTGTTCTCCACCGCGCCCGCCAAGGCAAAGACTTTCGTCCCCGGGCTGTCCGGAATGCCGCGATCGGCAAACCACTCGGCCCCCTGCCGGAAGATCAGCGGAACGTTGGCGTAGGTCTCTACGTTGTTGAGAAGGCTCGGCTTGTCCCAGAGCCCGCGCGTGGCGGGGAAGGGCGGCCGCGGTCGCGGCTCGCCGCGCTTGCCCTCCACCGAGTGCATGAGCGCCGTCTCCTCGCCGCAGACAAAGGCGCCCGAGCCTTTGCGGATTTCTATGTCGAACGAGAAGCCGGTCCCCAGAATGTCGTTCCCCAACAGCCCCGCTTCGCGTGCCTGGCGCAACGCATGGTCCAGCCGCTCCACCGCAAGCGGGTACTCCGCTCGCACGTAAACGAAGCCGCGGTTGGCCCCCACCGTGTAGGCGGCAACCGCCATCCCCTCGATGATGCTGTGCGGATCGCCCTCCAGCATGCTCCGGTCCATGAACGCGCCCGGATCGCCCTCGTCCGCGTTACAGAGCACGTACTTGGTCTCCGACTCCGGACGCCGGGTGAACTCCCACTTGAGCCACGTCGGGAATCCCGCGCCGCCGCGCCCCCGGAGCCCCGACTTCTTCATCTCCGCGATGCAATCCTCGCGGGAAAACTCCGAGAGCGCCCGGGCAAGTCCCGCATAGCCGCCGCCTGCGATGTAGTCCTCGATCCGCTCCGGATCCACCACGCCGCAGCGCCCCAGGACCAGCTTCTCCTGCCGTGAGAAAAACTCCGAGAGCTTTGTATCCGGCGCAACGCCCGCTTCCCGCGCTTCCGCCGCCGCGCCGCCACCGGCCGCGCCGTCCCGCACCGCTTGAATCAGCTCCGGCGCATGCTCCGGTGCCAGCCCGCTGTAGACCCGGCGCTCCTCCCGGTCGGCGCGGTCGACCGCCACCACCGGCCCCTTCGCGCACGGGCCCAGACAGCCGGTCTGCCGCACCTCCACGCCGCCGTGTCCGTCCGCGTGGGCAGCGCGCGCAAGCTCCCGGTAGAGATCCATACTCCCCGAGGCCAGGCATCCGCCGCCCACGCAGACCCGCACGCACGGCGTCCCGTCTTTTGCTCCTCCGCGCTCGCCGGCAAGCCGTTCCCGCAGCTTGGCCAGCTCCGCAGGCGAGCCGAGCCGCTCGATTCGCGCGGTGCTGCCCGCGCCGCTAGTGCCGCCCTCGCGGCGGCCGTCGCCATTCGTATTGCCTGTTCCATCCGTCCGGCTCTGACTCATGCCGATCCCTCCTTTGGCTCGTCGGCGCCGCCGGCACGCCCGCCGGCGGATTCGGACCCGCCGCCCGTGCCGGCCGCCTCCGCGCTGCTCTCAGCGTCCGCCGCGTCGCGATACGCATCCAGAAGTCCGCGCACCTTCGGCGGGCTCACTCGCTGGTGCACCTCGTCATCTACGAGCACCACCGGCGCCAGACCGCACGCGCCGAAACAGCGCCCGACCTCCAGAGAGAACAGCCGATCCTCGGTAGTGTTTCCAACCTCGATCCCAAGCGACTCTTCGAATTTCTGAAGCACCTCTTTGCCGCCGCGCACGTAGCACGCCGTCCCCAAGCAGACACGGACCGTATGCCGCCCCCGCGGAACCGTCGTAAAGTAGGAGTAGAAGGAAACCACCCCCGCGAGCTCGCTGTAGGAGATCGACATCCGCTCTCCCACCCGCTTTATTGCCTCGCGCGGGACGTATCCCAGCCGCTCCTGAATGCTCTGCAATACCGGTATAACCGCGCCGTCCTGGCCCGCATGCGCGTCGACGATTGCGTCGACCTCCGACACGATAGTTGCTTCGTCCGGAACATCTCTCTGAGCACACGCCATTCTGTCCTCCTCCGGAAGCCGTTCATGAGCCCACCGGCTTCTCAGCCGTTCCGTGAGCCACAGTATACGCTATACAGAGCGCAATATCGTGTCAACCGCCCGCATTGAAGTTCCGCAAATCCCTATATACCGCTTACTGAAACATAACGAAGGAACTCAGGAATAGCAAGCCTTCCACCAAGCTTCACACTCTCTCACAACTACACATGGGAGTCCCACGCCCTTTTGTGCCCACTTCCTGGCCACGCCTCCGCCCCGCACGCCCTCTCGTTCCCATGCCCCGGCTCCGCCCGTCCTCTCCTTCGATCCTCACGGCCCCCACAAGAGGGGGCTCAGGTATGCCCCCTCGCTCCATCCCGAGCCCACCTCGCGTACCCCGCGCACCGCCCCGGCGCTCGCCCGACCACTTCCCCTCCCGCTCCACCCCTCGCTCGCGGCGCGGTCCCCACCCCCG
>Ga0207421_10000763_pt1 | contig 41786 bp, 39 predicted proteins | sample SodLakKL_010_SED_4_FD_187542 | JGI IMG/M metagenome (GOLD analysis project Ga0207421, IMG submission 187542) | Alkaline sediment microbial communities from Lake Tanatar, Kulunda Steppe, Russia - 8KL_010_SED (SPAdes) (version 2) | ecosystem: Environmental > Aquatic > Non-marine Saline and...
TCCATTATGTGCATTTGTCGTGCATCTGGAGCCCGGTCCTCGTAGTTCATGGCGGAAGCCCGGATGGCACCGTGGCCGACCAGGGGGGCCACGTTTATGCTCAGGCCGCCTGCAGCCAGGGTGTCGAGATAGCCGGATAGGTCGCGCCACGGAATTTCTGCCGTAAAACCAAATGTTTCGAGCTGCCTCGCCGCTGTTTGCCGGGCCTCACCTTGCAGGGGCGCAGCCCATCCCCCGCAGTTTCCAATTACTTCTGTGGTTACACCCTGTCGGATCTTGCTCTCGCCGCGCGGGTCGATGAACAGAGTGAAATCACTGTGCGTATGGATGTCTATAAATCCCGGTGCAAGAACCCGTTTCTGTCCCTGTACGGTGCGACGGGCGGGGCCCGGCAGATCTACCCCGACGGCAGCTACGTGCTCTCCCTGCACCGCTACGTCGCCGCGGTATCGCGCTGTTTTCGTGCCGTCAATAATGATCACATTCCGGAACATAAAATCATACATGTGCCTGCCCCTACCTGCCAGAATGCAAATCGTCATAGAGGGGTTCTCCAGTTGGTCTCAAGATCCTCCGGCTGGCTTGAGCTCTTGGGGCTTCATATGCAGCCTCGTAGGTGATATTGTACTGATGGACGGTTAAAGACTACATAATTCGAGTCCGACTGCCTTGTCAACAGCGAGAGGGGGAGGATATGGAACTCGATGGTGCCATGTTCATCGGTTTCTTCGGTGGCCTGGGGATGTTTCTCTTCGGCATACAGTATATGAGTCGAAGCCTGCAGGCGACCGCCGGACCCAACCTCCGAGCCCTTCTCGCGCGCCTCACCTCCAATCCGCTCATTGGGGTCATGACCGGGGCTCTGGTGACGGCTGCTGTGCAGTCGTCCAGTGCCACGACGGTGATGGTGGTGGGGCTGGTCAATGCAGGCCTCATGACCCTACCGCAGGCAATCGGGGTGGTCATGGGTGCAAACATCGGGACCTCGTTCACAGCTCAGCTGATTGCCTTCAACCTTTCCGACCTGAGCCTGCCGGCCATAGCTGTGGGTTCCTTCGTCATCCTGCTGTCCAGGCGCCGTTTCCCCCGCAACGTGGGCCAGTGCATACTGGGCTTCGGCCTGCTATTCTTTGGGTTGGGGATAATGCAGGAGGCAGTGGCACCCCTCCGTTATCAGCAGGCCTTTCAGAACCTGATGGTACTCATGGCGGATCACCCGATATGGGGAACGTTCGTGGGAATCGGAATGACGGTACTTCTGCAGTCCAGCTCTGGGACCATTGGTATACTGCAGGGATTTGCCCAACAGGGTGTCATTTCCCTTCCCATGTCCCTTCCCATTCTGATTGGTGACAACATAGGCACTACTGTCACAGCCCTGATTGCCAGTTTTGGGACCTCCATAGCGGCAAGACGCGCCGCTCTCAGTCATAGTTTCTTTAACTTCATTGGTGCTATCATCTTCTTTGTCGTGATGCCGTTCTTTGCTTCAGTGATAGAGTTAGTGACGCCCGAACCGATGCGTCAGATTGCCCATGCACACACCTTTTTCAACGTTCTGAACACCCTGGTACAGCTGCCGTTCATCTACGTCCTGGCCCGGGTGGTCACCCGGCTGGTGCCGGGCGAGGTGGTTGAGATCCCCCACGGCCCGCAGCATCTCTCCGAGACGCTCCTCGGTGCACCCGAGGTGGCAATTGAGCAGGTGCGGCGGGAGCTGGTCCGTATGGCTGCCATCGCCACCGAAACTCTTGACGATGCCATGGATGCTTTCCTCCGCAATGACCATCAGAAGATCGAATCATGTCTCAAGAAAGAAGAAGTAGTGAATGACCTGGAGAAGTCGATCATGCGCTATCTGGTTCGCCTGTCGCGCTCTGACCTCACCCTTGAGCAGGCGCATGAAGTCAACGGCCTGATGAACATGGTCAACGACATTGAGAGAGTGGGAGATCACGCCGAGAACATCGCCGATCTGGCGGAAGAGAAGTTCGACGGAAAGCTGCCTTACTCAGACCAGGCAGTGGCGGACGCCAGGGACATCTACGGGAAGATAACATACATTCTGGGCATGGCGCAGAACCTGATCCAGGATCGGGATAACCGTGATCTGGCCCAGGCGGTGGTGGCGGCGGAAGAAGAGGTAGACGAGTTGGAGGAGCGCCTGCGTGCGAGGCACATTGCCAGGCTGAACAGCGGCAGGTGCTACCCGGAATCCGGGGTCCTTTTCATTGATCTTTTGTCCAATCTTGAGAGAGTCGCAGACCATGCATCCAGTATTGCTTTTGTTACTCTTGAGGGCATTGAGTGACAATCTCTCTGTCAGAACGCCGAAAATCCCCCAGTTGACCGGCATCCATATCCCGGCGGGACGGGTCGCCGGGCGCACCGCGGTTCCCGCCCCGCACTATACATCATCTGCGATCAGAAATCCGGCAGGTAGGGGTTGACACCCCGTTCCTGGGTCAGACTCGTGCGCGGCCCGTGGCCGGGGTAGATCGTATCATCTGGATCGAGAGTCTGCACAAGATGCCGCAGGCTGGCGACAATGGCCTCATGGGAGCCTCCCGGGAGGTCTGTCCGTCCTATGCTTCCGGAGAACAGGGTATCCCCGGTGAAGGCAACTCCATCATCCGTCAGGCTGATACAGCCGGGCGTGTGTCCCGGAGTGTGATGTACGGACAGGATCCTCTCCCCGACCCGTATTTCATCACCGTGTTCCAGCACCCGGTCGATTTCGGGCATCTGATCTGCTCCTCCGGTCATAGCGGTGAGATTCTTTACCGGGTCGCGGTACAGTTCAAGATCGCTTTTGTGCAGAGCGACCTGCGCACCGGTGCGCTGCACCACCTCGGCAGTCTTGCTGATATGATCTGAGTGACCGTGCGTAAGGATAATCCACCGCACTTTACGCTCCCGCAGCGCATCATCCAGCTCGGAGGAGAGGCCTCCCGGATCGATCACAGCTGTCTCCTGCGTATCCGCTTCCGTGACGAGGTAGCAGTTGGTGGCCAGATCACCCACTACAAACGTTTCAATCTGCCAGTTGTCCTGCACGATTGCTGCACCATCCCTTCGAGTACCCAATTGACGTTCCTCCTGTTTCATGATACAAGAAGGACAATCTTGCTCCAATGTAGGTCGATAAAGATATGAAATGCGCTTGCACTTCTTCTCGCGGGAATGATGGAAAGGTCTTCATTTTCAATAATATCCCGCCGTAGGTGCGCGCAGGGGAGAGATCTATGCGTGACATCAAAGTAGTTGTGGAGGAAATCAGAGGTTTTTGCGATCTACCCATGCGACCGGGTGACTTCTTCACGGTTTCAGGGGGCAAGCTTCACCTGCCCGATGATGGGCACATATGCCTGTGGGCGCTCGGGGCTATGCTTCCGCTTCTGCAGCTGAAGCAGCGGGATATCAGAGAGGAAAATGACTGGGTCCCCACCACCGACCGGATCAGCTGCCCGGACCCCAACGGCCGGGTGATCTTTCACATTCAGCCGCAGCCCGGGGTGGGAGAGGGAGATGACGACGAGTTAACGAGCCCAGAACTGCCCCGCCGGCTGATCATTGATGAGGAGCGATGCCGTCGCTGCGGAACGTGTGCGCAAGCCTGTGCTGCGCCAGCAGGCAGACCAAAACGACAGCCACGGATATGGGTGGATGAACCGGAAGATGCACCGGTTGTTCCGGTTGCCTGTCGCCAGTGCGGTAATGCTCCATGCATTGAGGCCTGTCCCAATGGGGCCCTGAGCAAGGATCCGGTGACCAAGGCGGTTCTTCTGGATGCGGAACGTTGTACAGGCTGTGGGCACTGCCGGAGCCAGTGCCGCTTTCAGGCAATAGGAGCGGACGACGCCGGACGCCCCGTAATCTGCGATCTCTGCGAGGGCGCGCCCGCCTGCGTACAAGTCTGTCCGCATGGGGCGATAATCTACGGCTTCGGCCGGGAGCTCGGCTGAGACCAGTGGGTCCCCCCTCCCGGGGATCAACCGGGAGGGGGAGTAGAGCCTCCAATCAGGCTTTCACCTTCACCGCAAGTCCTTGTGCGAAAAGCGAAATGCCTCGCCCATCCCGGTCCTGTGGATTCGCTCAATTATGTCATCGGTATCCCTGCTCAATGCCGGCCAGTCAGGCCAGTTAGCCAGCCGAAGAGCTATCCGCGCCACCAGGGTGCTGTCCTTCCGCAGGTCAGAAGGCGAGACTTTGTCCAAGGTGTCTGCTACTGTATGTCCCCAGTTCCGGCTGGTGCTCACCTCGCTGAAGTCGGCCAGCCGGCCGCTGGGAACGCCGAAGAAGGAAAACGGGTACATGTCGGAGCTCATGGCCAGCCCTACGTCTGTGGTGAAGGGCCATTTCATGTCCTGTGATACCTGTTCGAAGACCGGGAGCAGTTCGGGCCAGTCCTGCAGCAGTATGCCCATCTCTCCTCCCCTCCCCGCGCCGTCGAGGTTGAGCATGAAGTTGAAGCAGTCGAGGTCCTCGCTGTGATCCCGCACGTAGGCCCGGCTGCCCAGGAGGCCGATCTCCTCCGCAGCGAAGCATACAATGCGTACGGTTCGAGCCAGGCTTCCCGCGCAGCGGGCGAGCAGGCGCCCGGCCTCCATGGCGACTGCGGCGCCAGCCGCGTCATCCATGGCCCCGGGAGCGATGTCGTGGCCGTCAAAGTGGGCACCAATTATGATCACCTGGTCTGACAGCTGGTTGCCCGGGATCTCGCCGACCACATTTCTCGAGGTAGTTGACCCGACTGTGTTTTCTGTCCGGATCCTGACGCGGAGTGGTTCGTCGGCCTGCTCTGATCTTCGCACCAGCTCCAGCCCGTCCTCGCGCGAGATGGCCACGCCGGGAATCTCCGCATCCGGTCGCAGGCCTCCCGTCTCGTGCAGGTATCCGCCCTGATCTCGCATCCAGATGAATCCACGGGCCCCGGCTTGTACCGCCCGGCCAAACTTCTCCAGCCGGTGTATGCCGCCCCGGATCCAGTGCGGCGACTTGGCATCCACCAGTACGATCTTGCCGGACAGCCTGTCAGCGTTTGCCTCCCACCTGGCGGGAGTGCCCAGGCCGAGATACAACAGATCGCCCTCCGCGGTGAAAGTTCCGGTGTGTGCAAGTGAAATCACCTCGTACTGCTCCGGTTCGCGGGTGAGGGCTGTGAGCGATGCTTCTCCCCGTTTCCAGCCCGTGTAGCTGAATTCCTCTGGGCTGACCCGGGAGAGTGAGTAATCACGCATCCGGTTCTCCAGATAGTCTGTAGCCTGTCTCTCACTGTCAGAGCCGGCAAATCGAGAACCCATTTCTGTCAATGACTCGACCATACGGTAAGGCTCATCGGACAGATAGCCTTCGCCTAACAGGTCCCTGTCCAGCTCCTTAACCGCCCGTCGGTTGTGCATGTTAGCTACCCCCTCACAACGAAGGTATTCCCCGGATCATCGCCCAATCCTTCGTTGGCCCTGCCGGGGCGGTCAGGCTGTGAAGGAGTGAGGCTTTTGGTATAATTGGCAGACAGATGATCCGGGAGGTGGGACAGATACCATATGATTGACTACTTGTGCAATTGGGCGCTGCGCGACAGGATAAAAGGGCTCATTGTTGATGCCCTGCTGGATATGACCCGGGAGGAGCGCCTCCCCGCAGGAGTGGAGGACGCTTCTTTTACCGTTGAAAAGCCCAGGGACCCTGAGCACGGTGACCTGGCCAGCAATGTGGCACTGGTTCTGGGCAGCCGCTGCAAGATGTCACCTCGCGAGGTGGCCGGGCAGCTTAAAGATGTCCTGGAGCCGGTGGTGCGCCGAGATGACTATCTTGAGACTGTTGAGATAGCAGGGCCGGGCTTTATGAACTTCCGCTTCGCTGAGCGCTATCTTTCCGAGCTGCTGTTGAGTATAGGAGCCAGCCGGCAGGGATACGGCGACTGGGATTGGGGAGAGGAGAAGAAGGTCCTGGTGGAGTTCGTCAGTGCTAATCCCACGGGGCCCCTGGTGCTGGTTCAGGCCCGCTCCGCCGCTCTGGGAGACATTCTCTGCAGGCTGCTGTCAGCGGTGGGCTACCGGGCTAGCAGCGAGTATTACGTAAACGATGCGGGCCGCCAGGTGGAGAAGCTGGGTGTATCCATGCAGTGCCGGGTTCGCGAGCTGACAGGAGAGGGTGAGGGCTCCATACCGGAGGACGGATATCCGGGAGAATATGTTCGTGACCTGGCCCGCGAATACCTGGCCGAACACGGTCCGGAGGGCGATGCCCGGCGCATGGGGGAGTTCGCCGTCGAGCGGTTACTGCAGCAGCACCAGGATCTTTTGCAGCGGTATGGTGTGGAGTTTGACCGGTGGTATCGAGAGAGTGAGATCCGGTCCCGCGGCGAAGCCGAGAAGGTGCTTGAGATCCTGCGGCATAGAGGGTATGCGTACGATGAGGAAGGAGCGGTGTGGCTCCGGGCTACCGAGTTCGGTGACGACAAGGACCGTGTGCTGGTAAAGAGCGATGGCTCCTACACATATCTCCTGCCGGATCTGGCCTATCACCGAGATAAGCTCGAGAGAGGCTTTGAGTGGCTGATTGACATCCTGGGGCCGGATCATCACGGATATGTGCAGCGCATGCGCGCTGGGCTGGACGCACTGGGGTACGATGGGGAGAGCCTGGAGGTCGTGTTATCGCAGTGGGTACGACTGCTGCAGGGCGGAGAGGAAATAAGCATGTCCAAGCGGGCGGGGACTTTCATCACCATGGAAGAGCTGCTCGAAGAGGTGGGCGTTGACGCGGCGCGATTTTTCTTCGTAATGCGCTCGCCCAGTTCGCCCCTGGATTTTGACATGGACCTTGCACGTGAGCAGTCGTCAGAGAATCCTGTTTACTATGCGCAGTACGCCCATGCCCGCATATGCAGTGTCATGCGTGAGGCTGACGGTGGCGAAGCCGCGGATATTATGTCGCGAATACGGGAGCCGGAGCAGCTGGCCGCCGGTCTCGGCCATCCGAGCGAGCTGGCACTGGTCCGTCTGCTGGGCGATTTTCCGGAAGAGGTGCTGTGGGCCGCGCGCAGTCTCGAGCCGCAGAGGGTGGCCTCTTATATACTCGATCTGGCCGGGGCATTTCACGTTTTCTATACGAGATGCCGCATCCTCGGTGAAGATCCCGGGGTGTCGGCTGCCCGGCTGTACCTGGTAGATTGCTGTCGGCTCATTCTGGCCAGAGCACTGGATTTGCTGGGCGTTGCGGCGCCAAGAAGAATGTAGACAGCGGCGAATTTATGACATTAGACGGTCAGGAGCCGCCTGGCAAAGCTAGAGTGATCATTTGTGGAGCTATCGATCGCTGTGTCGATTTTTCTTCAGATACGGATCACAGACACCGGCTCACCGTGATCAAAAGGCATTTACCTCGACCCACTCATACTTTATAGTGGGTTTCATGAGCTTTTTGATCGCTGTGGAATGAGGTGATGGCATGTATCCTTCGCGGCGCCAACAGACATTTGCGGAGATGTCCGGTGCTCGGATTGTTGCCGTCCTGAGCGTTCTCCTGCTCCTGGCTGTATTGCTGTTTCTGGTAATTCCGGCTGACGGAGAAGATATTGAGGATGGCGGCACTGTGGTCGTGCCGGCACCGCCTATTTGCGCCACCGCAGTACAGATGAGTGCATCGTACGGAAATACCCCCCGGCAATTACCCTCTGGTGAACTGATCATTCCGTCAGTATCGGGCTGGGATTCATCCTGATGTGGCTGGCCCGGGCTTGCTGGTCCGCAGCGGCGAGGCGGGGGGAGGAGTCGTCAGCGGCAAGATCTGAGCGAAGCGCGCGTTTTGTGTTGACGACTACGGGCGGGAGACATAAAATGAACGTGGGCACTCGATTCACATGGCATATATCGTCCTTTCTGCCGATGGGTTTCCAGCAAGCAATTCTATGATGTGCTCCCTTCCTGTTGCCAGTTCATATCTGTGATCGACACAGATTCTCGACGGGAGGTAGATGAATGAGATGGCCAAGTTCATCTTTGTGACCGGTGGAGTGGTCTCGGGTCTCGGCAAGGGAATTACTGCGGCTTCTCTGGGTCGACTGCTCAAGAGCCGGGGCCTCAAAGTTGCAATCATGAAGCTTGACCCGTACATAAATGTAGACCCGGGCACCATGAGCCCGCTCCAGCATGGCGAAGTATTCGTCACCGATGACGGTGCGGAGACGGACATGGACCTGGGACACTACGAGCGCTTCGTCAATGATGACCTGAGCCAGGATAACAATGTAACCACAGGTTCAATTTACTCCAGCGTCATTGAGCGCGAGCGACGCGGAGAATATCTCGGCGGAACGGTGCAGGTAATTCCCCACATAACCAATGAGATAAAGGGGCGCGTCGAACGCGTCGCCCACAGCACCGGGGCTGATGTGGTCATCGGTGAGATTGGGGGTACCATTGGAGATATCGAGAGCCTGCCCTTTCTCGAAGCCATCCGTCAGATGAAGGCCGATCGGGGTCGCAGCGATGTCATGTACATACACGTGACCCTGGTTCCCTATATAGAAGCTGCGGGTGAGCAGAAGACCAAGCCCACGCAGCACTCGGTTGCCTCTCTCCGGGGTATCGGGATTACTCCAGATGTCATAGTCTGTCGGTGCAATAAACCGCTGACTTCAGAGGTGGTAGAAAAGCTCGCCCTGTTTTGTGATGTCCCGCGTGAGGCGGTCATTCAAAATCATGATCTGGACACCATCTACGAGGTTCCACTGCTGCTGGAGGACCAGAATCTCGACCAGTTGGTTATCGACCATTTCGGTCTGCAGACCAGGGAGCGCGATCTGCAGGAATGGCGCGAGGTTGTGCGCAGGTTCAAGGAGCCCGAGGGGGAGGTCACGGTCGGCATTATCGGCAAGTACGTGGATCTGCACGATGCCTACACTTCCGTGGTCGAGGCTCTTGTGCATGCCGGGATCCAGCATTGGGTCCGGGTGAATATTAAGTGGGTCAGCTCCGAGGAGCTGGAGACGGATGAGGGTGGCGTCGATTCATGCGCTGTTTCTGAGGCTCTCGCCAATGTGGACGCGGTTATCATACCTGGTGGGTTCGGCGATCGGGGCATTCGCGGGATGATTGGTGCCGTATCGCACATTAGAGAGAAACATATTCCCTTTCTCGGCATTTGTTTGGGTCTGCACTGTGCAGTGATTGAATTTGCTGACAATGTGCTGGGACTGAAGGGTGCACACAGTACAGAGTTCTTCCGGGACACTCCCCATCCAGTCATTGATTGGATGCCAGATCAGAAGAACATTGAACGTATGGGCGGTACCATGCGGCTCGGCAGTTACCCCTGCAAGCTTCGCAGGGATTCCAGGGCCGCCCTGGCGTACGGTCGGACTTCCATTTGTGAGAGGCACCGGCATCGTTTCGAGATCAACAATGAATACCGCGAGGACCTTGAATCAGAAGGATTCATGTCGGTGGGCATATGGCAGGATGCCGACGTGGTCGAGGTCATGGAGTTGGATGACCACCCCTGGTTCATCGGCGTCCAGTTTCATCCGGAGTTCAAGTCCCGACCGGATTGCCCTCACCCCCTGTTTTTGCATCTGCTGGCCGCGGCATTGAGGCGACGGTCTGGCTCTTGAGGGCAACCCGTCCGCAAGTGTGCACAAGAGGAGAGATGAGGGTTCTGTGGCTTGAAGAGTTTCCCCTGTCCTTCTACTGGTGCCACACTCATACACCAGTTCAGCAGGGTCTCCCCCTCGCCGCATATTACCAGCGGACATCCCGGGAGTCGGACCTGCGTTTCCCTATCATGATTTTGGCCAACAGACGAGACCACACCAGGTACCTTCCCGACTGAAGATTCCCCCGACGGCACTCAATCAGAGAACTGCGGATGAGATGAATGATGCTGCCGTTACTTCGTTGAGGCTTCTACGCCCCCTGCGACCGCGTGTGTTCTCAGATTGTGGGCCGACAAGATAACTGTGCCTGTTGAGGGCCGGATAACAGCGAGTACGTTACTTGACGACTGCCGGCAAATTTGATATTTTTATGGGTTTCCTTGACTTATTCGACCAATCGTGTTAAGATGCAGTGTGAAACGTTATATGTCGAAGCAAAAGGGGTGAGGCAATGAGGAAGGAGCGTTACCCGGTCACTCTCGAGGATATTCGCGGTCATCTTGAGCAACACTTGGGTCAAGCCGTGCGAGTGCGGGCAAACCGGGGTCGTCGGCGCATTGTGGAGAGAGAAGGAACCCTGGAAAGAACATACCCCGATCTATTTCTCGTTCGCCTTGGTGCTAAGCAGCATAATCGAAGCATTTCGTTCACATATTCCGATGTACTCACTTCCGACGTTGAGGTAACTGTCTGCAGTGAGAATGGTTCGGAGAAGCTGGAGTTTACCGCCGGTTCATAGGCAGCATTAATCATTGAAGCCTTGGGAGGGGTAGAGTGCGCCCCTCCTTTTGTTTTTGGGCTCTTCTGCAGAGGATGCTGTGCAGCGTAATACCCCGGGATGATGCAGCAGCAATTGGGGTGGTGTGGCAGGGGCCGAGCTGCAGTGTGGAGGTTTGCAAAACTGCGGGATCTTCCGCTCTTAGCATTTAATCTTACCAGTAACCCCCCCCCTTCGATGCCCGAACCGGGAAATACGGAAGGCTGAAGAACAACCTCAACAGTCGTGCGGTTCGACTCCGAAGAGCAAGCCCGCCTGCGAGCATATCCTGACCCCCTCAGTTCGGCCTTCAATCTGAGTCCGGCCCCTCCAGACCAGCCGCCGTAGCGCGTGGTCAACATAATCTGTCTCCTTTCATAGCATGTAGCAGGCTTTTTTCTGCAGAAAGGAGGCGCGTGATTTCGTGGATGCGTACGCAGAAGCTGTCAGGAGGCACCGGAGACGATTGCTCCGGTGGCCCAATGTGATCGGGGTGGGTGTCGGTAAGAAATATCGAAACGGGCATCCGACTGATCGCGAGGCGGTGGTCGTTCTGGTGGCTCGGAAACTTCCCGAGAGCCAACTCGCCTCGTACGAAGTACTTCCCCAGTCTCTCGGCCCCGGGGTCCTTACTGATGTGATAGAGGTCGGAGAGGTCAAGGCACTTATGCCTTCCAACGAGGAGGTCTCCTTCCGGCATGGCCGGCAGCGCCCCGCACCCGGCGGAGTCAGCATCGGGCACAGGGAAGTAACAGCCGGGACTCTAGGTACTGTCGTGCGGGATGTCGAAAGCGATGAGCCCCTCATCCTGTCAAACAATCACGTTCTGGTGAGCGGGAGACTTGCCTATGGTGAGCATGTTCCCGGCGATGAGGATGTCATACTGCAGCCGGCTTCCTACGATGGGGGGCACGCCCCCGTTGATGTGATCGGGTATCTCCGGCGTTTTGTGCCGATCAGTCTGGAGGAGCGCCAGGCCATCTGTCCCGTTGCCAAGCGGGCTGAACGGGGAATCAATGTCCTCTTCCGCATGCTGGCCCCCGGCTATTGTGTCCAGCTGCGCAGGCTGGGAAGGGGAGATAACCTGGTTGATGCTGCCGTTGCTGCACCCGCCGCAGGAGATCTTGTTTCCGCAGAGATCCGGGGCATAGGAGAACCCACGGGCACTGGTAGTGCTGAGGTGGGCATGCAGGTAAGAAAGAGCGGCCGCTCCTCCGGATTGACGGAGGGCGAGGTAACGACAGTTGGGGCAAGCATCAAGGTAAAGATGGGTGAGGGCGAGGAGGCGCTGTTTCAGGAGCAGATCATTACTGATCCCATGGCAAGGCCCGGCGACAGTGGATCTGTGCTTGTGGATGAAAAGAATCGGATTGTGGGACTGCTCAGCGCGGGTTCAGACCGGATAAGTATCGCATCCCGGATTGACAATGTGTTTGATCTTCTGGAAATAAGGCTCTGAAGTTTTTCGCCTCAAATGGAAGGTGTTGGCCCGAATATCGCGCGGCCGTAGGACGCACACTACGTGGTGATTCCTTCCATGAGGAGGCGGGAGAAGGTGAGAATCGAGACAGTCCGTCATTTTCCACAGCGCAATATTCACAATCATCGCCCGGTCATGGAACTGGATGTGGATCTGGGAAAATGGGATGGCGTGCTGAGCAGTGAGATTGATGGGTTCTGTGATGCTGTAGCTGCTGCCCTTCCCACCCTGAGAGAGCACCACTGTTCACGGGGTCATCCGGGCGGCTTCATAGAGCGCCTGCGTGCCGGTACGCTCCTCGGGCACGTGCTGGAGCATGTGGTTCTGGAGCTGCAGGCCCTTCTGGGCTATGACGTGATCTACGGCAAGACTCGGCGCCTCAGGGGCTCCCGGTACCGTATAGTTGCCGAGTATGAGTGTGAGGAGGTGGCCGAGGCGGCGGCTCGATCTGGCCTGAAAATGATGCTCTGCATGCTTGAAGAAAGGGAAGTGGACAGGTGTTCAGTTCTGCGGGAGCTCAAACGGGTGCAGGCGAGATATGATCTGGGACCCAGCACGCGCGCCCTGGTGCAGGCGGCAAAGCGGCGCGGTGTGCCGCATTTTCGCCTGAATGACCGGAGCTTACTCCAGCTGGGCTACGGGAGCGAGCAGAAGCGGATGCAGGCCACAATCACTGGAGATACGCGCTGCCTCGGTGTGGACATAGCCTCCGACAAGGCGCTGTCCAAGAAGCTGCTGGAGGAGGGTGGAGTGCCGGTGCCGGCCGGGGTGGCCGTGGAGGATGCGGACGAGCTGGGGGAAGTGGCCTTGCAGCTGGACGGCCCACTCGCGGTCAAACCCAGGCGTGGAAATCAGGGGGCCGGGGTAAGTCTGGGGATTGCGGACTTCGAGGATCTGAAGGCGGCGCACCGCCTGGCTGCTGAAATTGACTCCGAGGTAATTGTTGAACGCTTCATTCCCGGGAAACAGTATCGTGTGCTGGTGGTTGCCGACGAGGTGGTCGCGGCCAGCCTCCGGCGCCCCCCCGGGATAGCCGGGGACGGAAAGAGCACCATTTTGCAGCTCATCGAAGAAGAAAACAGCCGTCCCGACCGGGGTGAGGGACACGAGTCTTCCCTCACAGTCATTCCGGTAGACCAAATGATGGTGCTGAGCCTGCGAAGGCGCGGTTTATCCCTGTCGTTTGTTCTGCCTGAGGGAAGGCGGGTGCGGGTGCGGGACGAGGCGAATCTGAGTACAGGCGGGACGGCTGTGGACGTGACTGACCATATCCATCCCCAAAATGCTTCTCTTGCCCGCCGGGCGGCGCGAATCACCGGGTTGGATGTGGCTGGCGTGGACATAGTTACTGATGATATATCGCGGCCGATGAATGACGAAGGTGCAGTGATAGAAGTCAATGCGGCTCCGGGGCTCCGGATGCATCTTTCGCCCACTGAAGGCCGCTCGCGGGATGCGGGTCTGGCAATTGTGGATCATCTTTTCCCGCGGGATTCGTCCCGCGGTCGGATACCCATCATTGCAGTCACCGGAAGCAATGGTAAGACCACCGTGGTTCGCCTCCTGCAGCATATCCTGACCGAGGCAGGGTACAGCGTTGGTGCCACTACCACAGACGGGGTATACATCGGTGATCAGAGGATCATGAGGGGTGATTCCGCGGGGCCCCGCAGTGCTCGCGTGGTGCTCGGCGACCCAGCTGTTGAGGCGGCTGTCCTCGAGACCGCCCGGGGAGGAATGATCCGGAGCGGTTTATTTTTTGATTGCTGCGATGTGGGTTTGGTGACCAATATAACTGGCGATCACCTGGGACAGGATGGAGTGGAGACGCTCGACGATCTTGTTTCCGTCAAGTCTCTGGTGGTGGAGGCGGTAGCGCCCTGGGGGCGGGCCGTGTTGAATGCCGACGATGCAAGAGCTATCCGTTTGGCGCACCGCTGTCCGGGCGAATCAGTCCTTTTCAGTGCGCAGGAGGATAATCTCTCACTCATGCAGCACAAAAGAACTGATGGCGCCGGGGTATATGTGTCCGGGGGGCGGTTAGTGTGGGCACGCGGCCGGCGCCTGGTCTCTCTCATGCACCTGTCCGATGCGCCGCTGACCTTCGCAGGGGTTGCCCAGCACAACGTACAGAATCTGACTGGTGCCGCTGCCGGTGCACTCGCACTGGGAATACCTGCGGACGTGGTGGCCGAGGCCCTACACTCCTTCCAGCCGGCGGAACAGAACCCCGGCCGGTTTCAGGTCCTGTCCATCGATGGTCGTCTCGTGGTAATTGACTATGGCCACAACCGCGCCGGGTATGCTGCCACCTTTCGTGCCCTGCGGCATTTGCCTCCCGACAGATGGCACGGCGTGATAGGGGTGCCGGGTAACCGCCGTGATCAGGACATCTCGGAGGTGGGCAGGGAGGCGGGTCGCAACCTCCATCACATCACCATTAAAGAGGACAGCGAAAACCCCGGCCGGACCCCGGGAGAGGTGTGCCAGCTGCTGCTGCGGGGGGTGCTGCGCGCGCCGCATCCCGAAGAGCGCACCCGCATCGTGCCGGATGAAGGTGAGGCAGTGATGCGTGCGCTGGACGATTTGCCCAGGGGTGCGGGGCTGGTAGTCTTCTACGAAAAATACAAGACGGTATACGAGGCAGTGCGTGTATGGGCACAGGATCTCGGTGAGGTGCCTGAGCCGGTGGTCCAGCCGAAAGATGAGCCGCAGTTCTCCAGCGGCCGGCAGGAAAGTCGCAGCGACGAGAGAACCCCATAAAGAAGGTCCGACTGGGCCCGGAAAGTGGGGAGGATTCTTGCAAGCGGCACGGACGCTGCGGGTAAGAGCGTTTGCCAAGATAAACCTTGGCCTCGAAGTTGGGGATGTCACCCCCGATGGCTATCACCTGATTCGCAGCCTGATGCAGGTCATAGAGCTGTCGGATGTGCTGACCTTTGCCTTTGAGAGGGAGCGCGAACCTGCCGCCACACGTATATCGTGTGATCATCCTGCAGTGCCTGCGGGTGCAAATTCTGCCGAAAACCTCATATTCCGGGCTCTGTGTCTGGTTGACCCACCGGGTGGTGCGTGCGTTCAGCTCAAAAAGCACATTCCCGTCGGCGCGGGACTGGGCGGCGGGAGTTCTGATGCGGCGGCGGCGATGGCCGCCGCTGCGAAGTACTTCTGGAACCGTCCGCCGGAGGCATGTGTTGACGTGAAGATGCTCGGGAGAGTTCTCGGCGCTGACGTGCCGTTTTTCATACGCGGTGGATCGCAGGTTGCCACCGGCGTGGGTGAGCGTCTTCAGCCAGTGCCGTTTTGCGGGGAGTACTGGGCTGTACTGCTGCATCCACCGTATCGGATAAATACAGGTGCGGCTTACCGGTGTTTAGATACCTGCCCCGGGGAGAGTGCTCCTGCGGCACTTTCCCCGCAGGAAACAGCCGCGGGGCTGCGGGATGGAGATCTCCTCCCGGTTCTGTCAGGGCTGCGAAATGATCTGGAGAGAGCGGCGTTTCGCCTCCAGCCACATCTTTCGGAATTGCGCGATATCTTTTCAGAAGCAGCCGCAAGGTCGGTGCTGATGAGCGGGAGTGGGTCCTCGTTCTTTACCCTCTTTCAGGATGAGGAGCGAGCGCGGAAAACGCTGCGTTGCCTTCGCGAAACCCCCGCACTCCGCCGCTGTTGTCGTGTGGATCTGGCCCGGTTTCGGGCAGGGCGAGGATGGTGCATTGCGGGGGAGAGAGGACGGGGTGATGATGTTGGCGGGTAGTGGCCGTACGGTTGCTGGTGTGATCCTGGCCGGAGCAGCAAATGACGGTGAATTAGCTGGGTGTTCTGATGAACCGTATGAGGCCCTTGTGCGACTGGCGGGAAAACCCATGGTGCAATACGTTGTTGACGCTGTCCGGGAATCATGTCGGGTGGATTCTGCGCTGGTTGTCGGGTTTCCAGAATTTCGTGATCACCTGAGCCTGGATGGCGTCGACCTGGCACCTGCGGGTCAGAGCTTCATCGACAGTATTACTGTTGGGCTGGAGATGAACTCGGAGGCAGATTATCTTCTTTTCGTCACCTCAGACGTGCCGCTCATTTCCGCCCACGTCATAGACGAGTTCATTGACATGTGCCTGCAGGTCGACGGGGAATTTTTCGTGCCTATTGTGCAGAGAGAGACGAGTGAAGCGCAGTTTCCCGGGATTGAACGGACCTATGCCCGCCTCAGGGATGGTTCATTTACTCTGGGAAACTGTTTTTTCGGCAGCCGGCCCGCTATCGAACGCACACTTCCGCGGCTGCGGGTGTTATATGAGGCGAGGAAGAATCCGGTGAGAATAGCAGCATCGGTTGGGATCGGGTTTCTGATCAGGCTGGTTACGGGCACCTGCACAGTGGAGTATGCGGAACGTGTGCTGCGGCGCATCACCGGGACGACCGGACGGGCAGTGATCTGCTCACAGGCTGAAATCGCCCTGGACGTAGATGATGCGGAGCAGCTGCGCGGTGTGGAGGACCTGGTCCTGCGGGAGACAATGGAATGACTGAAATTTGATTTCTCCCATCTGGACCGAATGTTCTATAATTACAGAGCAACAATGTTCACCAGTGGAGTGTAAGTCTGGAGGAGGGAATGCGGGTGCAGGAGCAGGACAGATGGTCGCGACCCATGAGAATTTCACACATAACGGAACGCCTTCTGAGCCGGCCTTATCGCGTGTTCAGCTTGGGTGATCTGGCGCGCGAAATGAATGTCGCCCGCTCCACGGTCTCCGAGGACGTGAGTATCATACGGGAAGTGTTCCGCCGGACCGGGGTTGGGGCGGTTGAGACGCTCTCCGGGGCAACCGGTGGGGTGCGCCTGAAGCTGATACCTTCTCCGGAACAGCGGTGCGCCGTTACGGAGCAGCTGATTCAGGAACTCAAAGACCCCCGGAGAATCTTACCGGGAGGCTTTCTGTACATGACCGATATCATATTCTCGCCCCGCTGGGGGGAGATTTTGGGAGCCTATTTTTCGCACATTTTTGCTCCGTATGACCCCGATTACGTGGTAACAATCGAGACCAAGGGGATCCCCCTGGCGTTGATGACAGCCAGGGCGTTGAACCGCCCCCTGGTTCTTATACGTAGAAACAGTCGTGTGACGGAAGGCAGTTCCGTCAATATCAATTACGTGTCAGGCTCCTCCTCGCGGATACAGACCATGTCACTACCGCGACGCGCCATCGAAAGCGGGAAGTCGGCGGTGGTGGTGGATGACTTTATGCGCGGTGGTGGCACAGCAAGGGGTGCATGTGATCTTCTGGATGAATTCGATGTCCGCGTCATGGGCATCGGGGTGGTAGCAGTGACTGACGTTCCGGAGCAGAAACGGGTGCCTGATTATGCTTCTCTCGTGCAGGTCTCATTCGACTCAGGCGAAGGGCATGTGGATGTGCGCTCCACTGCCCCGCAAGTAACATGACCCACCAGGCAGGAATTGACAGATTGGCAGCGAATGGTAATCTGTGAGCTGGCCTGGAGGGGGGACTTATCATGCACATTACCGAGGTTCGCATGCGCCGTCTCGAGGGGTCGGGACGCACCAGGGCTGTCGCCTCACTGACCTTCGATAACAGCTTCGTGGTTCATGAGATTCGCTTGATTCAGGGCCGGAATCGCCAGATGGTGCTTTCCATGCCAAACCGACGCCTGCCTGGTGGCGATGAGCTGGACATTGCCCACCCCATAAACTCTGAGACGCGGAACTACATACGCGACGAGCTGGTCAGAGTGTATGAGGCCGCGGTATCGGAAGGTCGGCGGCAGTACCGGGTCGCTGTGGGACAATTGAGCCGTTGAGGACCGTAAGGGGCAACCCCGGCAAGGTTGCCCCTTGCAGACATGGATTGGGGAATATTTAATGTTAGAGAGGGGTGGTGAGGATTATGAGTGGCTTTCAGGGACTCATACTGGCGGCAGGACACGGCAGCAGGATGAAGTCCGACACCATCAAAGTACTTCACCCGGTCATGGGTGAGCCGATGCTTTCCCTGGTCATTGATGCAGTACGGGAAGCTGGCGTAAAGCGGCCGACGGTGGTGATAGGTCATCAGGCTGAGCAGGTCCGGGAGGCCATCGGTGATTCCGTTGACTACGTTCTCCAGTGCGAACAGAGGGGGACGGGGCACGCCGTCACCGTGGCGGCGGAAGCGTTCGAGGGACATGAGAATGTGTTGATCATGTACGGTGATGCACCGATGGTCACCGGCACTACACTCGCGCGATTGATGCGGGATCACGTCGACAGCGGGGCCACTGCTACGGTGCTGACTGCGGTAGTGGATGATCCGACCGGATTGGGCCGTGTGGTGTGCAACGAGGAGGGTGATCTGGTCAATATCGTGGAGGAGGCCGATGCATCGTACGCAGAGGCGGCGATCCGGGAGATCAACACCGGTATGGCCTGCTTCTCCGTCGAGGGCCTGCTGGAGGCCCTTCCCGATCTGCGCCCCGATAATGCGCAGAGTGAGTACTACCTTCCGGATGTGTTTCCCCTGATGCTGGAGCGGGGAAGAAAGGTCCGAACAGTACGCGCGCCCGACCCACAGAGTGTCATCGGTGTTAACACCCGTCGCGAGCTGGCTGAGGCCACCGCGGTCCTGCGCATGAGGATTCTCGAAAAGTGGATGGCCCGTGGGGTGACCATCATGGATCCCGCTAGCACCTGGGTGCATCCAGGGGCAGAGATCGGACCGGATACGGTAGTACATCCTTTTACCACCATTGAGGGAAACACGCGTGTAGGCTCCCGGTGCAGCATTGGCCCCATGACGCATCTGATTGATGCGGTGGTGAAGGACTCGGGCGCAATATGGTATTCGGTGGTCTGTGACAGCCGGGTCGAAGAATGTGTTACCGTGGGCCCATTTTCGCACCTGCGCCCGGGAACTCATCTGGAGCGGGGAGCGAAAATCGGGAACTTCGCTGAGGTCAAGGGATCCCGCGTGGGAGAGCGGAGTAAGATTCCGCACCACAGTTACGTGGGTGATGCCGATGTTGGGGCGGGCGTGAACGTGGGTGCTGGCAGCGTCACCGTCAACTATGACGGGAAGCACAAACACCGGACGGTGCTGGAGGACGGGGCATTCATCGGTTGCAACAGCAACCTGATAGCCCCCATATCGGTGGGACGTGGCGCCTTTGTGGGTGCTGGTTCCACAGTAGACGACGATGTGCCCTCCGACAGCCTGGCACTGGCCAGGGGGCGGCAACACAACAAGGAGGGTTGGGCACTACGGCGCAGGAAGGACTGGAAGGAGGAGGAGAGAAATCATGACGATGAGTAATGCAGGCCAACTCAAGCTGTTTTGCGGAAATGCCAACCCGCAGCTGTCTGAAGCGATTTCTGAATCTATGGGCATTCCCCTCACCCCCATGGTGGTAGATAAGTTCAATGACGGCGAGATAAGGGTCATCATAGAGGAAAATGCCCGAGGTACGGATGCGTTCGTTGTCCAGCCCACCTGCGAGCCCGTGAACCAGAGTTTGATGGAGCTGCTCATCATAATTGATGCCCTGCGGCGGGCATCGGCAAGACGCATCACTGCTGTCATGCCCTACTACGGGTACGGGCGTCAGGACCGGAAGACACGGGGGCGAGAGCCTATCACCGCCAAGCTCGTTGCAAATCTCATAACTGAGGCCGGAGCAGACCGGGTTCTGACCATTGACCTGCACGCCGGGCAGATCCAGGGTTTCTTTGACATCCCGGTTGATCACCTGACGGGTGTTCCCACGCTGGCTCGTTTCTTCGCCGATGCGGATCTTGGTGACATTGTTGTGGTTGCGCCGGACGCGGGAGCTGCTCCCCGGGCGCGGGCGATGGCGGACCGGCTCGGAGGTACAATAGCTATAGTGGACAAACATAGGCCCGAGCCAGGGGTGGTCGAGGCCATGCACGTCATCGGTGAAGTTGAGGGCAGGACGGCACTGCTGATCGATGAGATGATCGATACCGCCGGAACGATATGCCAGGCCGCCGATACGCTGTTGGATGAGGGTGCCCTCAGCGTATATGCCTGCGCCACCCACGGCATACTCTCGCCGCCCGCCGTGCAGCGGCTGGAGAGGGCGTCAATTGAGGAGGTAGTTCTGACAGATACTGTTCCTGTGGACGATGCTGCCCTGGACAAACTTCATATGCTCTCGGTTGCCCCACTGCTGGGGGAGGCCATCAAGCGGATATATGCCGATCAGTCGGTCAGCGCTCTTTTTACTTCATAATGATAATGTGCTTGATTTGACAGAGAATTTTCCGACGGGTACGATTAGGCTCGGACAAACGTTAAGGAGATGGTGCATCATGAGTGAAGACATTGTTCTGACAGCCAGTTTGCGAGACCCTGGCTATCCGCGGCGCCTGCGGCAGCAGGGCTACATTCCGATGGTTCTATATGGCCGGGATCTGGGCAACCTGCACCTGCAGGTCAGCGAGTCAGAGCTGGAGAGAGTTATGACCCTCGGTGCGCAACGAGGGCTACTGCAGCTGCGCGTAGATGAGCTGGATGAAGAAGAGCGAGTTGTCATGGTTCGGGAGATTCAGCGGGACCCGGTGGAGAGGGATATCCTGCACATGGATCTGTACCAGGTCGACCTGACAGAGAATCTGACCACCACCGTGCCTGTGTATTTCGAGGGCGAGGAGGAGGCCACTGCCGGAATCGGCGTGCTGCAGCACGAAGTGCGGGAGCTGGAAGTGGAATGCCTGCCGGTAAACATCCCCGACTACCTGCTGGTGGACATCTCTCACCTCACCCTGGGTGACAGCATCACCGTCGCGGACGTTCCCTCGCCGGAGGGAGTGGAAATCCTTACCGACCCTACGGATATCGTGGTTACCCTGGTACAGCCCCGCATGGAAGAAGAAGAGGAAGACGAAGAGGAAGAGGAGATCGACCTCGACGAAGACATGGCCCGCGAGCCCGAGGTCATCGGCGAAGAGCAAGAGGAAGAAGAGGAACCGGAAGCGTAAGGTGGGTGAGCAGATTGCCCATACGAATGGTGGTGGGGCTTGGCAATCCCGGCACGCGTTACCGTGCCACCCGCCATAATGTGGGCTTCTGCGCTGTTGATGAGCTGGCGTCCGAGGGTATCTGGAACGAGCACTTCTTGGGGCTGCAGTCCGAAGCTGATGTGAACGGGTCGCGGCTTGTCCTCTTTCGACCTCTGACCTACATGAACAGAAGCGGGATTGCCGTTCGCAGATGCGCCGAACATCACCGGGTATCTTCCCCGGAGTTGCTGGTAGTGCATGACGATATGGATCTGCCGCTCGGCCGCATTCGAGTCCGCCCGGGAGGAGGTACGGGCGGCCACCGCGGGGTTGAATCTGTGGCCAATCACCTCGAAAGCACCGAATTTGCCCGCCTGCGGATCGGTATAGGCCGGCCACCAACTGGCGTTTCACCGCGGGAGTATGTGCTGATGCCTTTTGCGCGCGGGGAGAGGGATGTCGCCTGTGAGGTGCTGCGGCTTTCGGTGCGAGCCATCGAAACTGCTGCGGCGCATTCTGTGCAGAAGGCCATGAACAGGTACAACGGCTGCGATCTCAGGTCACAGGATGAGTGATGAGGCGGAACAGGGCAAATACTGTTTCATGGGGCTCCGGCACGCTGCCCGAGCCCTGAGTCTGTTGGGATGGGATGACAAGGCATGACCGAACAGCAAACGCAGAAAGATGAATCTCTACTCGGGGTATCTCCTCCAAAAGAATTGTGGCGGTACCTGACAGAGTTTCGCACCCTGGCAGAGGGGATCAAGAAGGAGCGCAGTGCACAGCTGGTATACGGGCTTGCGCGGGGGATGGATGCATTTTTCCTGTCTGCTCTTCATGGCGAGCTCGCCGCCCCCCTGCTGGTCATATGCGCCGATGGTAAGGAGGCGTCGCGCATCTACGGTGACCTGAGATGTTGGTGCGGCAGTCGCCAGGTGTACTATTTCCCTCCGTCAGAAGTCATTCCGGACCCCAACATTTTCAGGGACAACACCGCGGCAGCGGGGCGCCTGCAGGTAATAGAACAGTTGCTCCGGGGAGAGTCGCCGGTAATTGTCGCACCTGTTGAGGCCATGGAACGTCGTCTGCCGGCGCGCGAGCTGATGGAAAACTGCTTCTTTTCACTGCGGCGGGGAGAGGAGAGAGACCGGGATGATCTGCTGCGACGCCTGGATGAACTCGGGTACCGTCGAGAAGATATGGTGGTGGATACAGGCCAGGTGGCCGCGCGCGGGGGCATTGTGGATCTGTTCCCACCCGGGACGGAGTTTCCGGTGCGGGTCGAGTTCTTCGGAGACGTGATAGATTCTCTGCGCTGGTTTGGTGCTTCCTCTCAACGGTCCGGCGGGAATGTTGACGAGGTGCCTGTCGGTCCAGCCCGCGAGACCCTCCGGTGTGTGGGCGATCGTATCGGGGATGAGGCTTGCCGTCGCCTGCGCGAGGAGGCGGACGCGCAGATTCGTCACCTGCGCGAGGAGGGGAATGAGGGCGCTGCTCAGATCCTGAGGGAGCGAATAGAAAATCAACTGCAGGAATTGTACACCGATTCCCGGCCGGACAACTTTGACCTGTTTCTTCCCTATTTCTCCTCGTCGTTGGATACGTTCCTTGACTATCTCCCGCGAGACAGTGCTGTGGCTATGTGGGACCCGCAGTCAGTGAAGCGCCGCATTGAGGAGCGGGAGAAAGCGTACAGGACACGGCTGGATAGGCTCGTTGGAGATGGTGCGGTGCTTCCAGGTCAGATGGATCTGATGCTTCCGCCCGGTGAGCTCGACCCCCTTCCCCCCCGGCGCCCCCGCATATATCTGACAAACATTATCGCAAAAATGCAGGGCGTTCAGCTGGAGCACATTGCCCAGATATCCGGGCGCCCATCAGATTCGTTTTACGGGCAGTGGGAGGTCTTTCTCTCGGAGGTGAAGCGCTGGTGTGCAGAGGGTCAGCAGGTGCTCATTGCCACAAATTCCGAGGCAAGGGCAGTTCGGATGCGGGGATCGCTGCGGGAGCGGGGTTTTTCCGGGGACGGAATCACTGTTGCACAGGCAGCCATATCCGAGGGCTTTGAGATCCCGGCCCTGAACCTGATTGTCCTGACGGAGCAGGATGTCTTCGGGGGAGATAGACGGGTTCGCTACCAGGTTCCGAAGAAGCACAGGCGGGGCGTCGAGACCTACGAAGAGCTGGCCGAAGGTGACTACGTGGTGCACCGGCACCACGGTATAGGCAAGTACCTGGGCCTTTCATCGAGACGGGTTCAGGGGGCGGAACGAGACTACCTGGTGATTGCCTACGCAGAAGGAGACCGGCTCTATGTGCCCGTCGATTCCATTGAGCTGGTGCAGAAATACGTTGGAGAGGAAGGGCGCACTCCCCGGATTCACCGGCTAGGCAGCGGCGAGTGGAAACGGGTCAAAAAACGGGTGCGCGAATCGCTGCGAGACATGGCCGAAGAACTCATGCAGCTTTACTCTGCGCGGCAGTCAGTGGATGGCCATGCCTACGGCCCGGATTCGCCCTGGCAGAGGGAGTTCGAGGATTCCTTCCCGTTTGAAGAGACCCCGGATCAGTTGGAGATTACCCGGGAAATAAAGGAGGCTATGGAAAAGCCCCAGCCCATGGACTATCTGTTGTGTGGGGATGTGGGTTTTGGCAAGACTGAGGTGGCCCTGCGTGCTGCCTTCAAATCTGTGGTTGAGGGTAAGCAGGTAGCTATTCTGGTGCCAACGACCATCCTGGCGCAGCAGCACCACGCCACGGCGCGGGAGCGTTTTGCCGACTGGCCGGTCGAGATAGAAGTCCTGAGTCGTTTTCGCTCCAGGGCAGAACAGGAGCAAACCGTGACCGCCCTACGCCGCGGCGACGTGGATATGGTTATCGGCACACACCGGATGCTGCAGACAGACGTTCAGTTCCGCAATCTCGGGCTGGTGATTGTGGACGAGGAACATCGCTTTGGCGTGGGGGATAAGGAGAGACTCAAGCAGCTGAAGCAGACGGTGGATGTACTGACACTTACGGCGACACCCATTCCACGAACCCTTCATATGGCTCTTTCCGGCATACGGGATGTCAATGTGATTGAGACCCCTCCGGAGGACCGCCTGCCGGTGTCCACTTACGTGGCCGAGTATGATCCTCCGATGATTGCCGATGCCATCCGGAGGGAGATGGATCGCGGGGGACAGGTGTTCTACGTCCATAACCGTGTGTACAGCATAGGTCGTGCTGCCCGTCGCGTGGAGGAACTCATGCCGGAGGCCCAGGTCGCTGTTGCACATGGTCAGATGCCGGAGACCCAGCTGGAGGGGGTAATGGAGGATTTCGTGCGCGAGCAATATGACGTTCTGGTCTGCACCACCATCATCGAGTCAGGTCTGGACATTCCTAACGTTAATACGCTCATTGTCGAGGACGCGGATCGCCTCGGGTTAGCCCAGCTCTACCAGCTGCGTGGAAGAGTGGGACGCTCGGACCGCATTGCCTACTGCTATCTGACCTATCGATCGGCGGCTGCCGTGCAGTCGCTCGCAGCAGAGCGCTTGAGCGCGCTGCGGGAATTTACCGAGTTGGGTTCGGGATTTCGTCTCGCCAAACGTGACCTCGAGCTGAGAGGTGCGGGAAATGTGCTTGGAGCCGAACAGCATGGCCACATGATGGCGGTGGGTTTTGACCTTTACACGAAAATGCTGCGCGAGGAAATCGAGGCACTGCAAGGTGAACGTAAGCCGCCGCTGCAGCGGCCCGCAATAGAGATGAATGTTGATGCGTATCTTCCAGAGGCGTATGTGCCTAGCAGTCACCAGCGCATAGCCCTGTATCGGAGGATCAACGACATAGAGGATTCCTCGGAAGTGTCGGACGTACTGGATGAACTCATTGATCGTTTTGGCGATCCGCCGCCGGCTGCTGTGAATCTGATCCGTCTCGCGGGCCTTGTTGCTTCAGGGGCAGAATGCGGGGTGTTGAGCCTCGCACAGCGAGGAGATGGGATGACCCTGGATCTTGCCCCGGGTGAGGGCGAAAATGTTGACTGGGATTCTCTGGCTTCAGATCATGGCTTGAGGTGTTTTGTCAGTCGCAAAAGAGCAGGTGGTGGGAGGGTGAGAGTACACTTTCGCCTGCGGAAGGCGGAGGCGGCAGATCTTCTGTCTTGTGCCGGGAAGCTGCTGCAGGATCTGGCCCGGCTCAAGCGACGCTGATGTGACCCGGCAGCTTCCTTGCGATGTGCAACAGATTCTGCGGCAGATGCCCGGGGAACACAGTATATGGCAGCATTGCTGTATACTGTAGGTTGTCCCCTGCGCTGCGATTCCCAAGAAGGGCGGCAAATGATATTCTGGGCACGTACTCGTTCCCGTTCGAGGAGCATCGGGCGGGGGGAATCTGTGGGCCGGGCCCCGTTCGGGACCATGTATGCGGGTAGTGTCAGCCGCATATCATTTTAAGATACCATTGATTGAGCGGTGATGGATCACCCATGCGACGTGACAGTTTCTTGCGCGGAACTTTCATCCTGCTGATGGGGAGTCTGATAAGTCGAGTATTGGGGGCCGTCTACCGGTTCATTCTTCCCTGGTTGATGGGAGGCGGCGATCAGGGTGCCTACGGCATGGCTCTGTTCGGGATGCCCTACTCCATCTACTCAATTGCTCTCGTGCTATCGACAATGGGAGTGCCCCTCGCCATTTCCAAGCTGGTGTCCGAGGCCAGGGCTAGGAATGCCCCGGGGCAGGTGCGCCGGGTTTTCTTCGTATCCCTGGTGCTTCTGGCAGTGACCGGAGCAATAGTCTCGACGGTACTGTACCTGATTGCCCCGTTTCTCGCGCACAATGTGTGGCAGAACCCGGATGCATACTTCGGCATGGTCGCCCTCGCGCCGGCGGTGTTCTTTGTGTCCGTTATGTCGGCCTTCCGGGGTCTGTTTCAGGGTCTGCAGACCATGACACCGCATGCCGTATCGCAGATAGTGGAGCAGATAGTCCGGGTTGGAACCATGTTTGTACTGGTGACAATTCTCGTCCCGTTTGGATTGGAGTATGCTGCGGCGGGCGCTACATTCGGCGCCACTACTGGTGCAGTTGTGGGTGTCATCTATCTGTTCATTATTTACTGGATATATCGACGGACGCTCTGGCGGGGAGGGATCGGTTCAGACCGTGGCGCCCGGGTCAGCACCGCAAATCTGATCCGGGAGATCGTCGGGTTTGCTATTCCCATTTCTGTAAGCGGAATTATCCTTCCGCTTATGCGCTTTGTGGACGCAGCAGTTGTGCCTTCCCGGCTGATTGCTGTTGGTTACTCTGAAACGGCGGCGACCACCGCCTACGGATACCTGGAGGCTTACAGCTGGCCGCTTGTGAATGTGCCGGCGATCTTCACGACTGCCATGGTGATCAGCCTGGTGCCTTCTATATCTTCTTCTTTGGCCCGTGGCGACCGGAGTGGAATCCGTGATAAGGCGCTGGCTGCCCTGCGGCTGGGGTCTCTTATCGGTGTTCCGGCTGCGACGGGCCTTTACGTACTGTCAAGTGAGATTCCGGATTTTTTCTGGGGATCTCCCGAGGCAGGTCCGGTTCTGGCTGCACTTTCCGGCGTGGCGATTTTCTTGACCCTGCAGCAGGTATCCTCGGCCTCGTTGCAGGGACTGGGATATCCCATAATACCCATGAGGAACCTGATGGTCGGGGCGAGTGTGAAGTTTGCCCTGACCTGGGTGCTTACCTCTGTCCCGGTGTTGGGGGCGGCCGGTGCAGGCATCGCATCCGTGGTGGGATTTCTGCTGGCTGCTGCCCTGAATCTCGTTTCCCTGAATAAATACATCGGATCCTTCAGCATATTATCGTTTCTCTGGAGGCCGGTCATTGCCTCGGCCGTCATGGGTGCGGCAGTCCGGCTCATTGCCACGACGGTACATGTGCACCGCGGTACTGGGGTGGCAGTGATTGGCTCGGTTATTGCGGGAGTGGCAGCATACGGTATCCTGGTTCTGTTGATTGGCGGGGTCCGGTTTTCCGATGTGGCCATGGTTCCCCGCATAGGACCGAGGGTGGCATCGTTCCTGCGCGACCTGGGTCTGGTTCGGTGAGGTGACGCACTTTTGCGTGCGGGCAGTTCAGTGTGTGAATGAAGAATTCGATGATATAGGATGGGACGGGACGATATCCCGCCGTCAGAAAGGAGATGAAACTGTGGTGGTAGCTCGGGTGCTCTGGCGATTGCTGCCGCAGCTGTTTTATGAGTGACTCTACTGACCTGCAGAATGAAAGAGAAGATGCGCCGCATCTGTATGTGGTCGGACTGCCAGGTGTGTCCCCCAAGGATGTGGCGCAGCCCACGCTGGAGATTCTTTGCTCAGCCGATGTGGTCATGGTTCCTTCTCCGTACGTACGGGATGTCCTGACCAGAGTCGGGGTGACACGAGTGGAAGTCGTCGATGCAGAACCGCCGGCGATAGATGCTCGCAGTTGCACGGTATATTGCTCGTTCGGTGCGCCCACCTCAACTGATGTCCGGGTCCGAAAACTGCGGAAGGAGGCTTTTGCGTGCGGGATGCAGATTGACGTGCGCGAGTCTCATCCGCTTACATGGCACCTGAGGCGACGCCTGGGAGAGGGATGGCCGTTCGAGGGAGGCGACCCGGGTCTACGCTGTCTCAGCCCAATGCAGCTGTCTGCTGGACTGTCAGGGGGTGAGGCTCAGTGGGTGGAGGGCCTGTACAGTGATCGGGATATCAGTGCTGTGGGCGAGAGCCTGCGGCGCCAGTACCCACATTCTCACGCGGTCCGGATGTTCGATGTTCTTGCCGCCTTCCCTGGAGACGGGGGCGAGGAATTCACCCTGAAGTGCGTTGAGTCCAGGGTCCAGCCGGGCGGGAGGTTCGTACTGTACATTCCGGGCCTGGATCTGCCCCGAATGGCACGTGATGATCTTGTGCCGGCTGGACAGGCCGCCTCCGGAATCTGGGGGGTGGTGCATAGGCTCCGGGCTCCTGGTGGCTGCCCCTGGGACCAGAAGCAGACGCACCGGACCCTCCGTCCTTTCCTCCTCGAGGAATGTCACGAACTGGCGGCTGCACTCGAGCGCGGTGATGCGGTCGAAGTGGAAGAGGAACTGGGTGATGTGCTCCTTCAGGTGGTGCTGCACGCGGTGATAGCCTGCGAGCGCGGCGAGTTTGGGGCGGCTGATGTCATGATGACCCTTGCACAGAAAATGACCGAGCGGCACCCACATGTCTTTGCTGGTCTCGAGGTCAGCGGTGCGGATGATGTGGAGACAAATTGGGAGAAGATAAAGAGCAAAAGCAGCAATGGCGCCGGGCGGTCGCACCTGGCGGGGATACCTGAAACTCTGCCCGCGCTGCTGCAGGCGGAGAAGATGCAGAGTGTCGCCTCCCGTGTGGGCTTCGACTGGGATGATGTTCGGGGACCGGCCGACAAGATAGACGAAGAGGCCCGGGAATTCTCGCGGGCGCTCAAATCAGGGGACGGAGAGGTTACCGGCGAGGAACTCGGCGACCTCCTCTTCTCGCTCGTCAATGCCGCCCGACACCTGAACCTCTCGGCGGAGACCGAGCTTCTTGGGGCGGTTGAGAAGTTCCGCTCTCGCTTTGCGGCTATTGAGCAGGAGGCGGAACGAAGGGGATCAGAACTGGATGAGATGACCCTGACAGAGATGGATGAGATCTGGGAGCGAAAGAAACGTGGGAAATGAAGGATTGTCATCGATATACGTAGAAAAGGGTACGAAAGAAAGGATCTTGGTCGCATGGTTGCCGATGCAGAGGGCTCTCGGGCCCGGCTGTACAGGCAATATACCGAAGGGGGTGCTGTAATGCACAAGTCGGATCTAGTAGACGCGATTGCCGAGAAGGCGGGTCTGACGAAGAAAGATGCAGATAGGGCGCTTCAGGCAGCCTTGGAATCTATTGAAGATGCGCTGTGCGAGGAGGATAAGGTCTCGTTGATGGGCTTTGGTACCTTTGAGGTCCGTTATCGAGAGGAGCGCCCCGGACGCAATCCGTCTACGGGCAAGTCGATGACTATTCCCGCCAGCTATTCTCCGGCATTTCGTGCCAGCAAGAGCCTGAAGGACAAGGTGAACGACACTCTGACGAGCTGACGGCCGGAGTATAAGCAGCAAATACCTGGATACTTAGCTGACGGAGGAATCGGGGTATTTCCCCGGTTCCTCTTTTAGCTAGACGTCCGGCGAGTGCGCGGGGTGTGTGAATGATTGCCGAGGATCCAGTTCCCCCGTAGGATGAGATGATTGAGTCATTAGCCGGCATAGTGACAACGAGCACGAACAGCAGACGCGGACACGCAGGACCCGTGGTGTGGGGGGACGGCGGGGTGGCCCCGCCTTCCTGCTTGATTGGGGAGGGGTAAAATGTCCCAGATGAGGTTGGACAAGTTTTTGAAAGTGTCGCGAATTATCAAACGACGTACCGTTGCTAAAGAGGCATGCGAGGGGGGAAGAGTCAAAGTCAATGGGCAGACGGGCAAACCGGGACGTTCCGTCTCCCCGGGAGACAGGCTCGAAATTGCCTTCGGAAACCGGACTCTGGAAGTTGAGATCCAGGAGGTCAAGTCGCATGTTCCGGCATCCTCGGCACAGAGCCTCTATGAGGTGATCCGGGAAGAATACGCGGACGACTCTGACTGGTGAAGTGCCATTTCAGTTTACTCTGCCGCCCTGCTGCGCAAAATAGGTGGCGAGGAGGTTGAACACAATGCGAATGGTCCACGGGGCGGTATGGGTGCTTGCAGTGCTATTGCTTGTAAGCTCCGGGTGCGCTTTCTTCTTTGAACCCGGCGTACGCCGGCAGCGATCGGAGCCGGAAATAAGTCTTCGTCTCACCGAAGAGGATGAGACTGTGAATCTGCCGTTTGAGGAGTATGTGGCTGGAGTGGTCGCAGCAGAGATGGATCCAGATTGGCCGCGGGAGGCTCTGGGGGCACAGGCCATCCTGGCCCGCACCTTTGCGTGGAGAAAAATGCAGGAGGGCGGCGAGGAGGACCGCTACGGAACGGATGCCTCTGATGACGTCGAGAGCTTTCAGGCCTATGATGAGGACCGGATCACTGACAAGGTGCGCGAGGCGGTCGAGGACACCCGCGGGGAGATATTGGTGCACGATGGCGAACCCGCGCTGACCTGGTTTCACGCGGCATCGGGTGGGCAGACATGTGATCCGGAGGAGGGACTGGAGTACACTGAAGAGGAGAAACCGTATTACCGCCTAGTCGAGGAACCTGCAGGGGCCGATCTTCGCTCCTGGGAGGAAACCTTCGAGGAGGAGGAGATCATTTCTGCACTGCAGGAGATGGGATACAACGTCTCCTCTGTTGAGGAAATTGTGGTGGGGGAGCGGGGACCATCCGGCCGCGCCGTAAGGCTCCGCGTGAATGACACCCCCATCTCGGCGCCTTCTTTTCGGATCAGCTTGGGCTCTGATCGTCTCAAGTCCACAATGCTGGAGACCATCGAGGTAGCAGAAGATGGGTCTGTGACATTCAGCGGCCAGGGTCACGGGCACGGCGTCGGGTTGTCACAGGAAGGAGCGAAGACCCTGGCAGAAGAGGGGTCCTCTGCGGAAGACATAATTCAATACTACTATCAGGACGTCCGCATCATGACCATTTGGCCTTAAATGGTAATTGGTCATCACCGGTGGCCGGTTTTCATAGCATGTACCAGGGAACCTGATCTCTCGGCAAAGGAGGGATACTGTGCAAGACCGGCCCCCGGAGTTTGATGGTGAGGACGTTAACAGGGGAAAAGACCACGAGGTGGTGTTGCAGAACCGCAACAGAATAGGAATTAACGGCGTGCTCGGTGTGGACAGTTTCGATGATCGAGAAATAGTGCTGCAGACAGACTGGGGTGCGCTGGTCATTCGAGGAGAAGACCTTCACATCGACGAAATCAGCCTGGACAGCGGCAACTTTACCTGTACCGGCAACATTACGGGGCTACAGTATGCTTCTGGGGCACAGTCCGGCAGGCGCCAGGAGGGAAGCTGGCTGAAACGTCTATTTTACTGATCGATTAACAATGCATGTGTCTCCTTCATATCATGAGCTGTACGCTCGATGAGGGAGGAGGCGCCGGTGTGCCTGACGTGTACGGAAACCTGCTTGCGTTTTCGGTACTGTTTCTGACGGGCGGCCTGTGCGGATTATTTTATGACCTTCTGCGGGCCTTGACCTCTCCCCTGCGCATGCGAAGCCTGTTGATTGTAGTGCGGGATCTCCTGTTCTGGGTCCTTGTCGGTTGTTTTCTCTGCTTCGTCCTTGTGCAGACAGCAGACGGGCGGATGCGGGGTGCATTCCTGCTGTCGGCTGTCGGAGGTTCGGCGGCTTACTTCCTGATGTTCAGCCCGGTAATACTGCCACCGATGTGCCGACTGGCGCGGTCAACTCATTCTCTGATCCTGCGAGTTGCACGGTGTGTTGCATGGATTGCAAACCTCCCCGTAAGTGGTGTTCGGGGAGCCGGACGGCGGGGTGCGACATTATTTTCCGGAATCAGAGGATTGTGGGCCAAGCTGGGTCCGGCCAGGCCCAGGTACCCAGCCTAAGAGATGAGGGGGAGAAGAGATAGAAAACCTTCCACTATTCCTGCAGAGAAGAGCCCGGCCAAGATTATACCTCCCGCCAGGGCCAAAGAAGCCCTGACAGGCTCCAGCTGAAGAACAGCCGCACAGAGCGCGCCAGTCCAAGGTCCGGTTCCCGGTAACGGAATGGCCACAATGAAGAAAATGCCCCAGTAGCCCCATCGGTCGATAGTCACGTGATGGCGCCGGGTGATGTGAATCAGAAAATCCCGATAACGTGGCAGCCGATATTTCATCCAGCGGAATGCTCGCCGAAACAGGCCGGCTGCAGGGAGCACAACTGCGATACTGGACGAACTGCCGATGAGTACTGCCCACATGGCCTGATAACCACCGACAATGGCCATACTTACGCCAATTCTCACATCCCAGATCGACAGCAAAGCTACTTCTACCATGTAAGTCATCGCAAACCTCTTTCATTTGCGCCGCTCATTGATTATACCGCACCTTGCTCCCCGGGGAGCAAGGTCTTTGCCAATCCCGGTGGGGCTCCCGACCTGGCTCCGGCCAATATACAGTTCACCCCGGTGAGTCATCCGGAGCATACCAATTCTCCAACCTATTTTTATCATCCTCGCCCCGTCTTTCTGCAAGGATGCGTGTCAAATCCTGCCGGTGCTGCTTATGAGCAGTGCAGCTGAGTGTGTTTGCATATTTTGCGCTGAGAGTTATACGGGGGCTGGGCAAAGCGCTTCTTGCCTGTGAGGGGGCACGGTTGCTGCGGGTAGAGCACCGGAGGTCCGAACCCAGTTCCTCCGGTGCTTGTGATCCCATTGCTTCATTCTGTTTCACTACTGATGGACTGCAGAACCTCGGCCATTACTTCGGGATCAACAATTTTTTCCGGATCAATCAAGACCACCACTTCATCGTCAATGCGGGTTATGCCTTCAATCGGGGAATCATGAATTCGCGAAGTAAGATCGGTGGGCGGAGTGACTTCACCTGCATCCAGAGTACGGATGGCCGTTACCGCGTCGGTGGTAAAGGCGGCTTCGCGGTCCTGAACGCACACGCTCAACAGATGACCTTCACCGTCGCCTGTGCTCTTTGTATGATCATCGCCGTATAGACAGCGGTGCAATGAGGTTACTGGGAGAATACGATGTCCTACATCCAGGACTCCGGCAATCCACACAGGGCTATCTGGTACCGGCGTAGGATTGCGGTATTGCAGAACCTCCCTGACATAGTCGATTCGAATGCCCAGAAGCTTCCCGTTGACCCTGAAGAGTATCGCCTTCAGTTCCTCACCTTCTTCTGCCCGATCCATGCACGGTTCCCCCCTCTTCACTTACGGCTGCATTCGACATGCGCGGGACTTACTATTGGTATCGGATGAAAAGGGGAGCCTTGTTAGGGGGCGGGCCATTTCTTGAATAAGATGTGATCTCGTTCAGCAATTGCGAAGCAGCCGGACTCTGCTTTTGGCTTACGGGATCTCGTCAACCTCGCCCCGCATCATTCAGGAAAGTACCATTCTGTGCTTACGTCGCCCGGCTCAATATCTGCTGTCTCCAGGATAATGATGAATGACTCGCGGATCAGTGCGTTAAACTCCTCTTTCTGATCATCGCTTAGAGTGGGGACGATGAAGAGGGCCCTTTGCTTGGGATCTTCTGTAAGATTTTTCATCCGTCGGATTATCGGATCGAGCTGTTCTGCCGCTTCCTCGGCTCGGCGGGAGAAATCAGGAGGAGGATCTTTTTCCTCCAGACGATCCTTGAAGAGCCCAAGCGCCAACCATAGGCGGGCTATTTCATTGTCATCGGGTTCGCGCAGCCGGGGCACCCCGGTCAGTGAATGCAGGCGCTCATCGTGGTGTCCCAGGGCCATATCTACATATCGGATTTGTGTGCGAATTTCAGAAAAGCGTATCGTGAGATCATCTGAACCAGATCGTAGAGCCAGGGTGTTCTGTATTATGAGCATCTTTCCGACGAAATGATGGAGCCAGTGGAGTACACGTTCAGAGTGATATGATGCTTTGACCAACCGAACACGCACGCCCACAAGGAGCACGATAATGAGGGCGGCGGCGACCAGCAGGAACGCAATACGACGTCTTCCCACGATCCTCGCCTCCTCATGTGATCCACCAGCTGACTGTTGTGTCCGACTCTTTGTGGTGGGACAGCCAATCCCGGTGCGAGGGATGCGAGGGAGCATCCCTCGCGCAGCACCAGCATACGTCACCAACGGCTTTCTCAGTCGTCAGCAATATCTTGAATATGCTCTGCTACCCAGGAAATGGCGTCGGCGGCATCTTCCTGGTCGCGCGCCATCTCCAGAATGGAAATCATGATCTCGCTTGATAGGCGTCTCCTGCCCGCGGGTACGCTGTCAAATGCCCTCTTGGCCTCCTGAAGTGCTTGGGAACTGTCGCCCTTTCGGTGCAGGGTCAGGGCTCTTAAATGGCCGTACCGTGCAGCACTCTCGGGAGATGCATCCGACAGCATCTCCTCGGTAATGGCGGCGCACCAGCGATCCAGCTCTTCATCCAGTGCCTCCTGCTCGAGCAGACATGCGATAATCTCGTTCATGGATGAAAGCGGATTGGCCCCGGCTTTTTCCTGCATCTCCTGTGCTTCCTTGAGGTGGGACATGGCCTCCTCTGGCTTGCCGGCAAGCCTGAGAACAGTTCCGAGTTCTCGCAGTGTGTCCGCCCGGTCTGTGTGACGGACTTGCCTGCACTGAAGGGCCAGTCTGAATTTGGCGGCTGCTTCTCCATAATTGCCCCGCTCTTTCAGGCAATGCCCAATTCCGCGGACTATCTCTGCGAGGTGAGAGTCATCCTCGCAATTAGCCGCGTATTCACGCGCGGTCTCATATATAGTCTGTGCCGCGCGGAAGCGGCCCAGGTGATAGAGCTCGTCGGCATATGACTGCAGCAGCTCAACCGCGAACTCGCGATGTTCGGAAACATCGGGACGCAAACGATCCCAGCTGAGAAAGAGCCAGTGGATTGCCCATTCAGTTCTTCCTCTCTCCAGTTCCACACGCGCCAGTCCGTAGTAGGCTTTGGCGGTGAGGTAGGGATTTCCTCCGCGTTCGCGAATGCGGCTCACTGCAGCGTACTTTCTTGTGGCTTGATCGTAGTTTCCGCGCAGGTGTTCGATCAGCGCCTCCGCTTCAAGGCGATTAACCCGATACTGACCGCCCTGCTGTTGATCCTCCTCTTCTGCCTGGCGAAGAATTTCCATGGCCAGGTCGTACTTCTCTTCATTACAGAGGGCACGGGCCAGACGAATTTTTTCCGGCACCGGGAGGGGGTTTTCCAGCACTTCCGGTATCAGCATCTCCAGGGAGACTTTCAGTTTGTCGGCTACATGCATGAGCATTTTGACGGAAGGTCGCTTTACGCCCTGTTCCACCGCCGCTAGATGGCTCACTGAATAATGAGTATTGGCGACTTCGTCGCGGGATAGGTTGCGGGCAATACGGATGTTTTTTAGTACTCGTCCTAGTGACATTTGCAGTCATTACTCCCTCTCGCAATATCGTTTGTTCAGCGCTTTCATGTACTAAGTGAATATTTGGATAGCGCGAGTCCAGGTTCCTGCTTTTCTTCGGCAGATTATGCGCATTGCTGATAAGAAAAGTTGCCCAGTTGGTGCAGAAACAGGAAAGATTCAGGCCAAAACGCCCGGGTTCGATAGGATCAATGCCCCGATGTCTGCAGCGGGAAGGAGATGTGTTTGCTGTCGTGGAAGAGGTAAGAGCAGCATTGCTGTACTCATATTGTCCACACATTGTACACAATCTGTGGATAACTAACTTGACTCGGAGATGCAGTTTCTATGAAGATGGAGATACGAGGTCTGGAAAAACTCAGCTTTCGCGAACGTCAGGTGGTTGCCCTGAAAGAGACGGGCTACGCAAATTCTGAGGTGGCTCGTCGTTTGAGGGTCAGTCCCAGTACGGTTGCCACTTTGTCCCGGAGAGCGCGAAGGAAAGGGTATGAGGTCGTTCTGGTAATCGAGGGCGATGCCCTTGACATCTTCGACGATGAGGATGAGTTAGATCATCTCGATGAAGAGGAGGGAGGCGAAGAACCATGACCGGCAGGGGCGGAAGCGGCGGATTTGGTAGAGGGCTGTTGCGAGTCCTGGCAGTGATGATTTCCTTGGCTGTATTCTGCACGCTCAGCTATTCTTTGTGGGACCGCTACCAAGGATTGATGGAAGTGGAGGCCGAAATCGAGCAGGTTGAGCAGGAGATGCAGAGGGAGCTGCAACTCCAAAAGGAGCTTGAGACCAAAAGAGATAAGCTTGAAGACCCTGCTTATATCGAACTCCTTGCCAGGCAGGAACTCGGTCTGGTACGTCCAGAGGATGTCCCCTATCAGTGGCACAGCAGGTAGTGTGTTTCTTATCTTCAGCCCTCGCCCGGATGTATCTGAAAGAAGCCAGCCCCTTTTTTATGATCTGCCTCAATTCTGACCGAATTGCTTCAGTGTTGTTCAGAGCCGGGGGGAGTGGCGCTTCCCAGCGCAATCAGCTCCCGTTGGTGCTTCCATGCGGCCTGTTGGTGCCCGGTTGCTCCTGTCCTTTGCTTTCCGCGCGTCCCCAAGGCCTCTGGTGGGCGGTTGTTGCTTGTTGCTCTGTCAAATCAGCGCTCCTGGAGGTTGCGTGCTTCGAGCCCCTGCTGGCACATACTCTTGGGAGATTAACGGAAGGTAATTCAGCCTGATTGCAGCAACGGGAGCCATGGCTATGCAGCCAACCAGAGTGAAACCACCTGATCATCTTCGCCTATGTGGCAGGAGTTTGGCGTTCTCGCTGGATCGTTTTCAATCCAGGCGTCCACATTGGGCGGGATTCTGCAGGTTGATGCCAATTGTTTCCAGCCGCAGCTATCTGTAGTTGACTTGCTGCAGCTGTGTGAGCAATTTGGGTCAGCTGCACAGGAGGCTTTTCCCCGCAGTCATTGACGATGAGCTGCGAGGATCGTATACTTTGCGGTAATATTTCTACATGGGTGCCCCATTGATCGCGAGCTCGGGACGTTAGGAGGTTAAATGTGGGTCCAGATAGAGCTGGTCGTCCGGTTGCCCCGCCAAATCCGGCAAAAATTCTTGTTTATGGCTTTGCCTCCGTTATCGCCGTCGGTACGCTCCTACTTATGCTGCCGGTCGCTACAGCTGCCGGTCGCCAGACGGATTTACTGACGGCATTTTTTACTTCAACCTCTGCAGTTTGCGTAACGGGCCTGATAGTGGTAGACACCGGGCAGCACTGGAGCGCCTTTGGCCAGGGTGTGATCCTGGGGTTGATCCAAGTTGGCGGGCTGGGTATCATGTCCATGTCGACGGTAATTGCCCTCATTTTGGGTAGGAAGGTAACGTTGCGCGAGCGGCTCCTGATACGCGAGTCAACTGGACAGCTCACCATGGAAGGTATGGTTCGGCTGGTTCGCCTGGTTATCATCACCACCTTGTTATTCGAGGTGAGTGGAGCAGTTCTGCTGACGGCCCGCTGGGCTCAGGATTATTCTTTGGCAGAAGCCACATGGCTCGGTATCTTCCATTCTGTTTCCGCCTTCAACAACGCTGGCTTTTCCCTCTTCTCCGAGAGTCTGAAGCACTATGCGGAAGACCCCACGGTTAACATTGTGGTCATTACGCTGCTGCTGGCCGGAGGGGTTGGTTTTGCCGTCCTTGCAGAGATCTACCGGTGGATGTTTCGGGCCGAGCGCCGCTTCTCATTGCATGCCAAAATTGTGTTGAGCGTAAGCGGGGCGCTCCTCTTGATTGGGGCGATCTTGATCTTTTTTATGGAGCTGACCAACCCGGATACACTTGGGGGTTTGAGCGGGCCTGGCAAGATGCTTGCTTCGATCTTTACCTCAGCTACCCCGCGAACAGCGGGATTTAACACTATCCCTACCGGGAGCCTGCGTCACAATACTCTGTTTTTCATTGTGCTGTTCATGTTCATAGGTGGGTCGTCAGGTTCGACAGCGGGCGGCATCAAGACCACCACGTTCTTCTCTATTGCGGCAGCCGTACGTTCGACCATCCGGAACAGAGAGGATGCAGAGATGTTTCGGCGTCGACTGGCTTCCGATATTGTGTACCAGGCGCTGTCGATAGTAGTGTTGGCTGCCCTGGTTGTTTTTCTGGTCACCCTCATACTCCTCATTACGGAGCGTGCGGATCTTGTAGACTGTCTGTTTGAGGCTATGTCAGCATTTGGTACGGTGGGGTTGTCCATGGGATTGACCCCTGATCTCAGCCGGATTGGAAGAGTAGTTGTCATATTTACGATGTTTACGGGGCGTTTGGGCCCCCTGACTCTGGCGCTGGCACTGGGCCAGGACTCCAAGCGTCGGGGGAACTACCGTCACCCCAGAGAGGATATTATGATTGGATGAGTAAGACTTCATGGACTGCAGTGTAGGGAGCGAGGTGCGCAATGTCAGACGATAAGGAATTTGCGGTCATTGGCCTGGGCCGGTTTGGATCCAATCTCGCTGAGACACTGCATGATATGGGATACAGTGTCTTGGGTATTGATATTAATGAGGCCAAGGTTCAGAAGAATGTGGACAACTGTACGCACGTAGTTGAAGCAGATGCTACTGAAGAATCCACTCTCCGATCCCTCGGCATAGGGAACTTCGATGTTGTTGTGGTAAGCATTGGCCACAATTTGGAGTCCAGTGTGCTGGTGACACTAACAGTAAAGGAACTTGGAGTCCCGTTAGTTATAGCTAAAGCATCGTCTGATGTGCACGGCAAACTACTACGCCGGGTCGGAGCCGATAGGATAGTCTTTCCCGAAAGGGACATGGGTGTGCGTCTTGCCAACTATTTAGCTCTCGACAACATCGTGGATTTCCTAGAGGTAACGCCAGATGTAAGTATTGTGGAGGCAAGTTCAACACCGGGAATGCATGGGTACACTCTTCGCGATATGGATCTGCGTGCAAAGTATGATATCAATGTGGTAGCTATAAGACGTGATACGAACGACGTCGTGGTAGCTCCCTCACCAGATGATCCGATTGAGAAGGGGGATATTTTGGTCATCCTGGGTTCTAACGAAGCAGTTCGTAAGTGGCAGCGTTCGCTGGCCTAGGAATAGTCGTGCAAAGGTCTTCGTTGACACTGATTGTGATCCAGTCATATAATGTGAATGCTTATAGGGGCAAGTTGTCCCGATTAAACTATTCTTCAGGAGGAATAATGGTAGCATGAGCACGTCTGTCGAAGTTGGCAACGTTGTAGAGGGCGTAGTGACCGGCATCACCAATTTTGGGGCATTCGTGGATCTACCCAACGGGAAAACGGGATTGGTTCATATTTCGGAGATCGCTGATGCGTATGTCCATGAGGTCAGCGACTATGTGCAGAACAACGATCGCGTGAAGGTCAAGGTGTTGTCGATAAGTGATGACGGTGAGAAGATTGGCTTGTCACTTCGACAGGCGAATCCTGGTCCCCCGGAATTTGTGAGCCCCAGTGGTGATACGAACAGGGGGTCATTTGAGGACAAGATGCAGCGCTTCATGAAGGAGAGCGAAGAGAAAATCAACGAGTTTCGCAGGAATAGGAAGAACCGGCGAGGCGGGCGCGAACAGAAGCGCTGAGTTTAAGCATGCTCAGCAGCAACGCCGGGGTGTCGGAACTGGTAGACGATGCGGACTTAAAATCCGCTGGGCAATGGTGCCCGTGAGGGTTCGAGTCCCTCCCCCGGCACACCGGGTTGCCTGCTATTGAAAGAGGTTGGTCCAGATTATATAATTGTGTGACGCAGACGTGGCGGTGTAGCTCAGTTGGTTAGAGCACACGGCTCATACCCGTGGCGTCGCTGGTTCGAATCCAGCCACCGCTACCATATAGCCCGCTAGCTCAGCTGGCCAGAGCACCTGACTCTTAATCAGGGTGTCCAGGGTTCGAGTCCCTGGCGGGCTACCAGCTATAAACCCCCGCAGCAAGGGCGATCGCGGGGGTTTCTTATTGTTACCAGTTGATGCGATTTTGCCTGATTGGGCACGGATTGGGCACGAAATTACTCAGATGCACCTTTCAAAAAGCTCTCTACGGCTGCAGAAGCACGGTCTTGCAGGTCCGCCGACACATGGCTGTATGTATCCAGCGTGGTGGTCACCTGGGCGTGTCCAAGGCGGTCCTGACCGATCTTCGCCGGTTCCCCGGCCTCCAGGAGCATGGTGCCGTGGGTGTGTCTCAGATCATGAAATCGTATCTCCGGTAAGCCCGACGTCCCGCACCAGGCGCTTGAACTGTCGCACGAGGTTGCGCGGCAAACGGGCGTGCCCTGCGTGGAGCAGAACACGTGATCCTCGTCGTTGTAGTGGTCCTGGTGGGCGAGCTGTCCTTCGGCCTGGGCAGCACAATGCCGGCGGAGAACGGTGACATCTTCTGCAGATATGCGAATGCTGCGGCGACTACGCTCGATCTTCGGTGGGGTTGCCGTTGATGATGCGCCATTTCACCGCATGGTTCAGGGCCCGCCTGAGCACCGCCTGGATGTACTGCACTGATCGTGGTGACAACCCACCGGGTTGACTGTCCAGGCGCCCTTCCCGCAGCTTCTGTCGCAGAAGATCTTTCTACGCAGAGTCTTCGACCCGTAGGTTTTGATCTCTACCAGGGCACCGAACAGGTGGACGGCGTCGATACAGAGAAATCGCTGATCTGCTTTGACGATAACGAAGTGGTTGTTTGGGTGGACGAGGACGGCAATATGGTACAGGGCGAAATAGATGGGGAACAGCTCCCCGAGGAAATGGCCGAGAGTGCGCTCCGCGGCATACTCGCCAGTGCCTTCTGGCCGTTCATGATGGCGGAAGGCTTCAACATTCCCGAGATGGTCGGCACCGATAGTTTGGGGGCCGAGACGACCATCGTAGACACCTCCCGGCAGCAGATCGGAAACGTGACCCTGGATGTCACTACGGTGCGCGTGGTGCTGGGTCCCCCCCTGGCAGAGGACGAAGTGACGCTAACGTGGGGCGTAGGCGATTTTGGGGATTTCCAGATGCTCGTAAACTGGTCGAGAGAAGAGGGTGATGATCAGACCGGCTTCCGGCTGGAGATTGTGGACGTCGCGTTGCGCTGAGTGAGCGTCGGGGTTTTTCCCTACCCAGCTCTCACAAGATAGAAGGGTTTATCGTCAGGGGCTGTGGCACCTTCGCAGCCCCTCGACCCGTACAAGCGGGCCAAATTTGCCCGTTTCGGCTTGTGGCAGTGCGCTCAATTGATGACGCACTGTTTCCGCCTCCATCTCACCACTCGTGCTGATAATGCGGATTATCGAAGTCGGCGGAGTGCCACGAAATCTCCTCAGCCACTGTCTCGCTGCTTTAATTCAACCACGCAAAAAGTGAACTGGCAGGCAGGATCAACCAATGTTGCCAACAATACTTCACAATGAAAAGGAGGATGAAACGCACTTTTCGCATCCTAATTTTCGCTGAGCCAGAATAAATTGATTGTCGAATTTCCAGGTATTGTCTAGCTGTTCTCCTCCGTTTGTGCTATGGTCAGCTCAACGGGAGGAGGCGAGGCTTTTGACCACCGTATTGTTTGATGGTCCCGCACCGGTGATCAATGCTTTGTGTGAGCAATTGGGAGTGCGCCGGATCCTGGATACGGCACTGAGATGGGACAAAGAACAATGCCTGTTGTCCCCGGGTCAGAGGATCGTGGTGCTTTTGATCAATGTGCTTCTGAGTCGGCAACCATTGTACCGTGTGCAGGACATGTTCTATCAGATGGATGCGGAGAAGCTCTTCGGTCGCGGCATAGATTGGAAGTGCCTCAATGATGATGCTCTCGTTCGTTCTCTGGACAAACTGGCCGAGGCCGATCCGGAGAAGGTGTATCAGGCCCTGGTTCTGGAGGTTCTGAACGCCGAGGGCGTAACCGTGGATGCACTTCATGTCGATACCACGTCCGTATCCGTACATGGGGAGTACGACCTCGACGATGATGAGACTGCCCTGAATGTGACCTTCGGTTTTAGCAAGGATAATCGCCCAGATCTAAAACAGTTCATGTATGGACTGGGTGTCACCCGGTCAGGAGGGCTCTCGCAGCTGCTGCATGATCTGGGAAGGGCCAGTCCATTTATGACCTGAAAATCCAGAAGAACGGGATCGTGGATCTCTCCCCACATCTCTTTGACTGACACGTGAAATACTCTTTTCTTTCCACTGCCGCAGCGTCTTGATACAATATCTCTTTCCCTCCTCATCCGGCCCGGGGAGGAGGGTCCC